>Ga0070689_100003705_pt1 | contig 10215 bp, 9 predicted proteins | sample KBSS23HmetaG_FD_64669 | JGI IMG/M metagenome (GOLD analysis project Ga0070689, IMG submission 64669) | Switchgrass rhizosphere microbial communities from Kellogg Biological Station, Michigan, USA - KBS S2-3H metaG | ecosystem: Host-associated > Plants > Roots > Rhizosphere ... | reverse complement strand
CGCTTGCGCTCGGCCTCGGCCTCGCGCGCCGCGGCGGCCTCGCCGCCACCCGCGCCCGCGCCGGTGATGTCGTTCGCGCCCTCGATGAGCGGCCGGGTGTGCTCCTCGCCGCGCCGCTTGCCGTACTTGCCGATCGTGTGCTGCACGACCGCGGTGATCGCTTCGGGCGAGAACGGCTTGGTGATGTAGTCGACGATCCCCATCACCTTGACGAAGCGCTCGCCGACCTGATCGCCCTTCGCGCTCATCAAGACCACTGGAATATCGCGGAGCTTGGGGTCGGCCGTGAGCTCGCGGCAGAACTGGTAGCCGTTCATCTTGGGCATCACGAAGTCCAGCAAGATGACGTCCGGGCGATCGCTCCGAACCGCGGCCAGCCCGGCTTCCCCGTCGGGAGCCGTATGGACGTCGTAGCCGGCTTTGGTCAGCACGAGCTGCACCACCCTGGTGATGGTGGGACTGTCGTCGATCACGAGGACCCGCTCGCCAGCCATGTCGGTGTTTTCCCTACTCAACGAGACATCGTGCGGAGAGCTTGCATCGTATGTCGTCTCTCATGGGCCAGCAATCGAGGTGATTACTGAATTGGTTACGGTTTGCCCAGCGTGGTAGCTTCGACCTGCGTGCCGGTCCTCGAGGGAGACCTGGAGCATTATCCCAGGAAATTCGGCAAGTATCACTTGCTGGGGCCCCTGGCGCAGGGCGGGATGGGTGCGCTGTATCTAGCCGTGGGAGGGGATCGCGGGCTCGAGCGCTTGATGGTCATCAAGACGGTCTTGCCGCACCTCGCAGATGCTGAATACATCGCGCGATTTCGCGATGAAGCGAAGGTCGTCGTCAACCTGTCCCACGGCAACCTGATCCCGGTGTTCGACGCCGGGCTGTTTCAGGGAGAGCTGTTCCTGGCGATGGACTTCGTGGAAGGGCGCGATCTGCGTGCGGTCTGGAACCGCTGCGCAAAAAAGCAGGTCGCCTTTCCGATCGACGTGGCCGTGTACATCATCAAGGAGCTGTGCCGCGGGCTGGCGTACGCGCATTCGTTCCCTGATCTCCATCTGGTCCACCGCGATATCTCGCCGCCCAACGTCCTGGTCTCGTACACCGGGGAGGTGAAGCTCACGGATTTCGGGCTCGCGTCGTCGACCCTGAAGGTCGAGAAGACCGCGCCCGGCATCATCTACGGCAAGGTCGCGTACATGTCGCCGGAGCAAGCGCGCGGGGAGAAGCTCGACGGCCGCAGCGACATGTACGCCGCGGCGATCGTGTTGTGGGAGCTGCTCACCGGCCGCCAGCTGTTTCCGCCCGGCAAGGATCAGCCGCAGGATCTGCTCACGCGTGCGAAAAATCCTGAGCCGATGCGGCCGAGCAAGCGCGCGCCGCGCGTGCCGGTCGAGCTCGACGAGATCTGCCTGAAGGCGCTCGCGGCGGCCAAGGAGGACCGGTACGCGGACTGCGATGGGATGCGCATGGCGCTGCAAGCGTGGCTTGCGCAGAACGCCCCGACCACCGACGGCACGCGGATGGCGGCGTTTCTCCACGAGCTGTTCGCCGAGGACATCGCGCGCGATCGCGCCGAGCGCAACGAGCTCCTGGCGCGGGTCCGGACGCGTGCGCTGACGCTGCCGCCGACCGACGAGCTTCGCCTGATGATCGAGAACGGCGGCCAGGCCCCGAGGCCGGCGGATGGCGCCACGAGCCACGAAGCGCCGGTCCGCAAGCCGGGCTCGGTCGGCAGGCGCGCGAGCGATCGGCAGGGCGATCCGGTCGATCGCCGGCAAGCGCCGGATCGCCGCAACTTGCCCACCAAGCCCATCAGCGCCGATCCCAGCGGCCGCGCGACCGCGACCGCGCAGCAGCTCCAGGTCCAGGTCGACGATGAAGCCGAGCCCGATCTGATCGGATCGGAGGTCGATGGCCGCTACCGGGTGATCGAGCTGATCGGCGAAGGCGGCATGGGCAAGGTCTACCTCGCCGAGCACATCGAGATCGGCAAGCGCGTCGCGCTCAAGGTCCTGCACCCGAGCTACTCGCGCATGCCGGATCTCGTCGAGCGGTTCCGTCGCGAAGCGCGCGCGGCCTCGAAGATCGGCCACCCGAACATCGTCGACGTCACCGACTCGGGTACCACCGCCGACGGCAGCGTGTACTTCGTCATGGAGTACCTCGAGGGCGTCGAGCTGGGCAGCGTGATCGAGCGCGAAGGTCCGCTCGACGTCGCCCGCGCGCTCAAGATCACCGGTCAGATCTGCCGCGCGCTCGCCGCGGCCCACCGCGAAGGCATCATCCACCGCGATCTGAAGCCCGAGAACATCTACCTGATCACGCGCGATGGAACCGCCGACGTCGTGAAGGTGCTCGACTTCGGGATCGCGAAGACGACCGAGGCCGAGGCCGCGCGCGAACGCCGGCTGACCAGCCCCGGCATGGCGATGGGCACGCCCGAGTACATGTCGCCCGAGCAGGCGGCGGGGCGGCCGGCCGATGCCCGCTGCGATGTCTACGCGCTGGGCGCGATCCTGTACGAGATGGTCACCGGCGAGCCGCCGTACACCGGCGACAACTTCATGGAGATCCTGACCAAGAAGGCGACGCTGGACCCGAGGCCGCCGTACCTGGTGCGCACCGAGCTCGCGAGCCAGGTCTCGGACCTCGTGATGGCCTCGATGGCGCGCAACCCGAGCGACCGGCCGCAGACGATGGAGGCGCTCGAGTACGAGCTCAACAAGTGCCTCGCCGGCCGCGGGGTCGCGGTCGCGCAGATCCTCGGCATGACGACGGATGCGCACGTCGTCGCGACGCTGAACCCCGGCCTGTCGATGCGGCAGTTCGACGACGCGGTCGTGGTGGCACGCGCGCAGACCAGCTCGCCGGCGATCGGGCTTCCGCGCGCCGGGACGCATGGCGGCATGGCCGAGCTGCCGGGGATGTTCTCGGGGCCCGCGATGTCGACCGGGCAGCACGCGCTGATGGCGCGACAGGGCACCGAGCCCGCCGGTGGCAACTACGCGGGGCAGAGCTACCCGGGGCAGGGTTACGCTGGCCAGGGCTACCCTGGGCAGAGCTACCCGGGGCAGACCAACCCTGGGCAGGGCTATCCCGAGCAGAGTAGTCCCGGCCCGAGCAATCTGGGCCAGAGTAATCCCGGCCAGAGCATGCCGCTGCGTGCGCAGACCGCGCCGGCGGCGTATGCGCCGTCGATCTCCGATCCGAACCTGGCGCTGGTGTCGCAGCCGGTCGTGGTCTTGCGGCGCAGCGCGCTCGGTGTGTTCGGCTGGCTGGTGCTCGCCGCGCTGCTGTTCGGGGGCGTCGGGGCGCTGCTCTACATCGCGCTCGGCGAGCGGACCGCCGCGACGAAGCCGCCGGAGGTGGTGCCCAGCTCCGAGGGGCCTGCCAAGGCCGTCGACGTGAAGACCACGCAGCCGAAACCCGAGGCCGAGGGCAGCGCGCACGGCTCGGCCGCTCCGCCGCACGCCCCCGACGCCGTGACCGGCAGCGATGGGGCGGGCGACGATGTCACGCCCGACTCCGCCAGGCCGGACGGCAAGAAGTCCGGTGACGACAAGATTCACAAGCGACCGCCGCCACGGACGGCCACGATCCCCAAGCGACCACCCCCTTCCGACGATAAGCCGATCGCGGTCCTCGTCAAGGAAGCAAAGTCGCTCGAGAACGCTGGGAAGTGGAGCGAGGCGCGCGGGGTGTATCAGAAGCTCGAGAAGGCCAAGGGCTACAGCAGCGGTGAGGCGCTCTATGGCCAGGCCTGGGCCGCGTTCCAGTCAGGCGCGATCAGCGATGCTGTGGAACTTGCGAGCTCCGCGATGGCGCAGTCGTCCGGTCCCAACAAGGTCCAGGCCCAGTTCCTGTTTGGCGATGCGCTGTACAAGGAGGGCGAGTTTTTGCGCGCGAAGAATGTCTACAACAGCATCTACAATCACCAGAAGGGCGAGGACAAGATGAAGGCGGCGAAGAAGTTCATGGCGTGTAACCGGGAGCTGAACCTGCCCCAAGCCCAGGGTCTGGGAACTAGCCCGTAGTAGCCCGTAGTAGCTAGACCATCGAGCCGGCGAGCCAGTCGGCGAGCAGGTCGACCGACGACAGCATCTGGTTCGCGCGGCGCAGCCGCTCGGACAGCGTCTTGACGATCCGGACGAGCAGCACCGAGGCCGCCTGCGAGTCTTCGGAGATCAGCGCGCGCATCGCGTCGTGGGGCAGGCGGAACACGAAGGCCGGCGACATCGCGGTGACGCTGGCCGACCGCGGCACGGGCTCGACGAGCGACATCTCGCCGAACAGGTCGCCGCCCTCGAGCGTGGCGAACGTCTTGCTGCCGCGGTGGACCGCGATCTGGCCCGACAGGATCAAGAACAGCGCGTCGCCGAGGCTGCCTTCGGAGACGATCTGCTCGCCTGGGTTATAGCTCTCGATCTCGCCGGTGCGGGCGATCCGCTCGAGCTGTTCAGTCGGCAGGTTCACCAGCAGCGGATGGTGCTCGAGCAAGGTCAGGGTCGGCACGCGCGCAGTATCACCCAATCGCAAGGCGTCCGCGCGTTTCTGCTACGGTGCGGCGATGCGGATCGTCGTCATCGCCGCGCTGTCAGCCTCGGCCACCGCGTACGCGCAGGGGGTCGATCACCGCTATGTCGAGGAGCCGACCCAGGGGATGGCCTTGCCGGCGACGCCGCTCGCCGGCGAGCACGACGCGCGCGCGGTCGCGATCAACCCAGGCGGCCTCTCGCTCGTCCGCGGCAACGAGCTCGCGGTCGCGCTCGATGTCGAGGACCCCGGCGTCGCGACCAGCGCCGGGCAAGGCTTCGGGGTGTTCGGGGCCTCGTCGCTCGGCGGGCAGCTCGTGCCGCGGTTCGGCGTGGGGGTCGGCCTCGAGTGGTTGCGGCCGTCGCGCGGGCAGCTCGATCCGGATCCGGGCCAGCCGTTTCGTCTGACCCTCGGGTTTGCGGCGCCGCTCGGGCGGAACGCCGGCGCTGGCGTCGCCTGGCACCACTTTCACGCCGAGGGGGTGCTGGCCGGCGTCGACGCGTTCGATCTCGGGTTGTCGCTGCGACTGGGCAACTACCTCGCGGCCGGCGCGGTGCTGCGCGATGTCGCGACCTCGGCGGTCGGCGGCTCTCCGGTGCAGCGGCGCTACGAGGCGGAAGTCGTGGCGCGGCCGTTCGGCAGCGATCGGCTCGACGCCGCGGTCGGCGGGCGGATCGGCGAGGCGCGGGGCGACGTCGACGGCTGGATCCGCGCGTCGCTGCGGGTCGCGCGCGGGCTGTACCTGCACGGCGAGGTCGAGACCCGCGAGCTGCACGTGCTCGCCGATACCGGCGTCGGGCCCCAGGAGCTCGGTGGCCGCGACGTGCGCGCGACGCTGGGCGTCGAGCTGTCGTTCGGCGCGTTCGGCGTGACCTCGCTCGCGACCGGGCTGCGCAACGAGGCGGGCAAGGACCACGCGCTCGGTGGCAGCGTCGTCCTGCGGGCGTCGAGCGCGGGCGCGCCCTCCGTGCTCGGCCCGCCGGATCACATCGAGCGCGTCGACCTGGCGGGGACGATCGGCGCGCGCGAGCTGACCGCGCTCGTCATGCGCCTGCGCTCGATCGCGCGCGATCCGACGGCGAGGGCCGTGGTCGTGACGTTCGACGGTCCCGGCGGCGGGTGGGCGACCTTCGAGGAGCTGCGCGACGAGCTCGTCCGGGTCCGCGGCGCCGGCAAGCAGCTGTTCGCGTACATGGTCTCGGGGACCAGCCGCGACTACTACGTCGCGACCGCCGCGAACAAGATCTATATCGACCCGGCGGGCGGCGTGCGGCTCGTCGGCATGGCGGGGACCACGATGTACTTCCACGGGGCGTTCGCGCAGTTCGGCATCCAGCCGCAGTTCGAGAAGATCGCCGAGTACAAGAGCGCACCCGAGCAGTTCACCGAGGTCGGCCCGACTCCGATCGCCGCCAGGATGCGCAACGAGCTGGTCGACTCGCTGTGGGAGCGCTGGGTCACTACCGTCGCGGATGCGCGCCACCTGACCCGTGACCAGGTCATCGCGCTGGTCGACGCCGGGCCCTACACCGCCGGGGATCTCGCGGTCGATGCCAAGCTGGTCGATGCCGTCGCGGGCCCCGACAAGATCAGCGAGCTCGTCACCCACGAGATCGGCGAGGTCTTGCCGGTGACCAGCCCGGCGGCCGAGCGGCCGGAGCGCTGGGAGCGGCCGGGCGTCGCGATCGTCTACGTCGACGGCGACATCACCGACGGCAAGTCGCAGTCGATTCCGCTGCTCGGCGAGTCGCTCGCCGGCGGCCAGACCCTGGTCGAAGCGCTGATCGCCGCGCGTAGCGATCCGCGAGTCGGCGCGATCATCCTGCGGATCGATTCGCCGGGCGGCAGCGCGCTCGCGTCGGAGCTGGTCGCGCGCGAGGTGTTCGCGACCCGCGGCGTGAAGCCGATCCTGTGCTCGATGAGCAACCTCGCCGCCTCGGGCGGCTACTTCGTCGCCGCCGGCTGCGACCTGATCTTCGCCGAGCCGATGACGATCACCGGCTCGATCGGCATCTTCTACGGCAAGTTCGACATCGCCGGGCTCGCGAACAAGCTCGGCGTCACGACCGATACGTACAAGCGCGGCAAGCACGCCGATCTCGAGAGCATGTTCCGGCCCTACACCGACGAGGAACGCGCGATGCTCAAGGACAAGCTGCGCTACATGTACGGCCGGTTCGTCGGCGCGGTCGCCGAAGGCCGCGGCCTGACGAAGGACGACGTCGACACGATCGGGCGCGGCCACGTCTGGAGCGGCGCGCAGGCGATGCCGATCAAGCTGGTCGACAAGTTCGGCGGCCTCGGGGACGCGATCGACGAAGCCAAGCGCCGCATGGGCCTCCCCGCCGCGACCCGGGTCCAGCTCTACGAGCTTCCGGACCTGCCGTCGAACGTGCTCGGCACCCTCGGTAACCTGCTCGGCGTCCACACCGAGGCGCCCGTTTCGCTCGCCGATCTCCCCGCGATCAAGGAGCTCCTGCACGGCGTGCCGGCCTCGGTGCTGGTCGCGCCAAGCGAGGCGCATACCCGGCTGCCGTTCGACATCACCTGGGAGTGACGAAGACAGTCTTCCCTCGTTCAGGCTGCGGTCCGCACAAGGAGCCGAGTCCCGGTGTCAGCGCGGCCTCGTGGCGTCCCGGTAAGTCAGCGCAGGTCGATCACGGTGCCATCGGGGCGTAGCGTCGCGAGTTGGTGGGCGGCGCCGGGGGGAAACGCAAGCTCGTACCTCGGATCGGCGCCGCGCCGCGTTCGCTTGATCGCGCCGCTCGGGATCGTCTTGGGGTAGGTGACCGCGAACGCCCGCATCACGGCTGCGGGAATTTCGGGCAGCGTCAGCGTCTCGGCGACCTCGCGGATCTCGGTGCCCTCGACCTCGAGTTCGATCTTGTGCTCACCGCCCATCAGCGTCACGCGATCCGGTGCGCAGGCGACGATCGTCGAGCCAGCGAGGATCGTCGAGCCGGACGTGTAGGACTCGACGCGCGCTTTGAGTGCTGGCGCGCAGCCGGTGGCGGCCTGCGGCGCGACCGCGGTGCTGCTCATGCCTGACGGGCCGCGCGCATTCGGCACGTCGGGGATAATGCGCTCGTGGACGTCGGACGGCCGCGTGTACGAGCAGTAGCCGATGATGACGTTGATGATGCCGATCAGGACCATCCCGCCGGTGACCGGGAGCCAGTACTTGCGGTGCTTGCGCGAGAACGGCCGCGCACGATCCTTGGACACAACCTTCGTCTAGCACACGGGCAGCATGGATGGATCCAGAGGCCACAGCCTTCGTGTCACAGCCTGACCAAGGCTGCGAGTAACGGCCTTGGATCGCCAGCATCGCAGCGTCGGTTGGTGTCGAGGCTCGTCGATAAAGTGCTGGTTTGTCCGAAAAACTTGACAGTCGTTTCCAGAGGCGCGGGGTGGAAACGCGATGCTCACCAGCGATACGAGGAACGCACCTGCCACGATGCTCGCCAACGACGCGAGGAACTCACCTGCCACGGTGAACGCGCACGAACGTCTGACCTGGGACGAGATCTGCCAGCGCTACCCGGACGAATGGGTCGTCGTCGTAGCCATCCAGCCTGTGGACCAACCGAATCAGATGGACGAGGGGGATGAGGTGGACGAGGTGGACGAGGTGGACGAGGTGTGCCTATCGAGGACTGCACCGCTGTCGTCGTTGCCCATGGCAAGAACCGCAAGAGCCTTTCCCCGGAGATCAAGGCGCTGCAGCAGCACCATCCCGGCCTCGGAGCGTTCTTCACGGGACGTCTCATCCCGTCAGCGTACGAGTTGGTGGTGCCATGAAGATCACGCGCTTCAGGTCGAAGGATGAACCGATCGTCGTCTATGGAACACTCTGGGAGCGAGTGAGTGCGTAGCCACAGGTTCACGATGACGGTCGCTGGGTGGCGCGGGCGCGCCATTCGTTGAGCAGGCTGGCGAGCGCCTTGGCGCTGCGCCCGTAGGTGTCGGGCAGGGCGCCTTCGGCGCCGGTGAGCGCGGTTGCGACCGCCCGACCGCTCCGGGCTCGCCGATAGGACGGCGCATACACGATGAGCACCATCGCGTTGAGGCCGATCCGTCCTGCGCGGAACGCTGCGACGTCGGCCCACTGCAATTTGGATGAGCGAAACAGCGACCGGGTTTCGAGGCCGTCGCGGGTGAGCCGAAGGTACGAGCTGTTCGGCAGGAGACGGGTCATGAAGATGACGGTGCAAAGCCCGAAGAAGACCACCACGAACCACCCCATGCTCCGGCTGTCACGGATCATCGTCGCGCCGCCTGCGGTGAACGCCGCGCTGACGGCGAGCAGCAGGAGGCTCTTGGTTCGGCTCGGCCGCAGCAGGAGCGTGTCTGGTGCGTCGGTGGTCATGTTGGGGGCAGCGTATCAGGGACGTGGCCGATGATGACAGGTGGTGGCCTCGGTGCGGCATCCCGACTGATGCTGCGATTGACGGCATGGATCGCCAGCATCGCAGTATCGGTTGGTGTCGAGGCTCGTCCATAAAATCGACGAGTTGCCCGAAAACTTGACAGTCGTTTCCAGAGGCGCAGGGTGGAAATCATGATGCTTGCCAACGACACGAGGAACTCACCTGCCGCGATGAACGTGCACGAACGGCTGACCTGGAAAGAGATTTGCCAGCGCTACCCGGATGAATGGGTCGTGATCGCCGAGATGGACTGGGTGGAGGATGGATGTTTCGAGTTCAACACCGCGTTTGTCCTCGCCCATCACAAGACGCGCAAGGAGGCCTCGCCGTCCATCAAAGAGGCGGACGAGCATTATAGCGAGGTTGGCGCATTCTTCACCGGGCGCCTCGTTCCTCCCTCCTATGAGCTATTGGTACCATGACGGTCACGCGCTTTTAGCCTGGCGACGATCTGATCTTCGTCGATGGCCGTGTCTGGGGACCGCGGAAGCCAGGCGGTCGACCGCTTCGGCTCGCCGTGGATACTGCAGCGGCGGAGACGATCATCTTGCCGGAGATCCTTGACGAGCTTGGCTATAACCCACGTGACGGCGAAGCTATCACTGTCATGCGTTCTGCCGTCGGTCACGAACCGGGCTACTTGATTCGCGTCCAGCGATTTGCCTGTTTTCGGCACCAGTCGAGTAACTTTCGCGTTCACGCCCACGATCTTCCTGATGGATGGAACATGGATGGTTTGATCGGATTGACCTTCCTGCGGCAGTTCAACTACGAGGTCCGCTCGCTCGAAGGCCGGATCTGCGTCGAGCGCGTGCGCGCATAGCGGCCGTTCTGTCACTGGCGGTCATGGTGCCAACGCCGGATCGGGGCCGAGGGCGCGTGCGACGACCGGGAGCTTGGCGAACGTCTCCTTGTCGAGCGCCTTGTCGAGCGCATCGCGCGCGTTGACCGTGCCGGCCGACACCAGGCGCTCGAGCGCGGTGTCCATGCTCTGCATGCCCTCGCCGGCGCCTGACTGGATGAAGCTCGCGATCTGCGAGGTCTTGGCCTCGCGGATCAGCGAGGCGAGCGCGTAGCTGCCGAGCAGGATCTCGTGCGCGGCGACGCGGCCCTTGGCGTCGGCACGGCGCAGCAGCTGTTGCGCGACGACGCCGGCGAGTGAATCGGCGAGGAGGCCCCGGATCTGGGGTTGCTGCTCGGCGGGAAACGCGTTGACGAACCGATCGATCGTGGCGCCGGCCGAGTTGGTGTG
>Ga0070689_100003703_pt1 | contig 10216 bp, 7 predicted proteins | sample KBSS23HmetaG_FD_64669 | JGI IMG/M metagenome (GOLD analysis project Ga0070689, IMG submission 64669) | Switchgrass rhizosphere microbial communities from Kellogg Biological Station, Michigan, USA - KBS S2-3H metaG | ecosystem: Host-associated > Plants > Roots > Rhizosphere ... | reverse complement strand
TCAGGGCTCATGGCCGCCGAGGTCGTGATCGAGGCCGGCGGGCGCTACACGCGCGAGCGGCTGGAGCCGTACCGCGACCGCCTGCGCGCCCGCTACGGCCCGCGGAACGGATGGACCCCGCTCGCCCTCCTGCCGCCGCGCTTCGTTACCGCGATGGGGGCCCGTCTGATGTCTGTGCCCTGGTTCGCGCGCCACGTCGTGATCGACCGCTGGTTCCTGCATGCCCAGCAGCCGGCGCTCGTTCCCGGGGCGACGCTGAGGCGCGCGGCGGCCCTCTAGTCCAGGCCCAGCTCCGGGGCCTTCTTGAATACCGCCAGGCCCAGCAGGCAGCCGACCGCGAGGTACGTATACGACTGCACGAAGGCGCCCAGGAACTTGCCGGCCAGCGGGATCATGCCCAGCGCGGCCACCAGCACGAACTCCACCACCGCGATCGCGGTGTACACACCCATGGCCGACCAGTAGGTCGCGCCCATCGACGTGATCGCGCCAATCCCGGCCACGGGGTTCAGCGTGGCGAGGAACCCGCGGGAGATCGCCGCCGCCACCAGCGCGACGGGCGAGTAGAAGATCTTCCAGACGATGGCCAGCGCGTAGGCCAGGAACACCCAGCCGGGCACGCCCGGCTCCTCGTAGCCGCCGTCGCCCGCCGCCGCAACGGCACCGGATTCGCCGGTCCCGGGTTCCGCGCCGCCCTCGTCCTCGTCCGCGCCTTCCTCTTCGGCCGCCGGGGCCGGCTCGCCCACGAACGACTGCACGCGCGGATCGAGCGTCGGCGCGGGCGTCGGAGCAGTCGTGCCCGCGAATGCGGTCGGGGCGGACACGCCCGCCGACCCCAGGACCTCCGCCGGCGGATGCAGGAACACCAGCAGCATCAGCGGGCCCGTGCTGACGAGGAACGCCGCCACGCCTCCGCGCATCGGCTCCACGAGGTCCGTGATGTCCGCGACGTTGGGCATGACGGTCTTCAGGTCCCCGGCCGAGACCTTGTTGATGGCGTTGAAGGCGTAGGCGTAGAGCAGGCCCTGCGAGAAGAGGATCCCGATCCCGGCCCCGAAAGCGGCGATGGAGGCCGCCATGGAGGCGACGCCCACGATCACGGCCAGCAGCACGAACGCCGCCTTGTCGGAGAAGGGATAGCCGAACACGGTCCCGAGCTCCGCGGTGAGGGGACGGGCGCGCATGCGCGCGCGGTCCTCCTCGGCCTGTTTGGCGGCCGTGGCCAGGCACAGGGTGTCGCAGCTCGGGCAGATCATCGCGGCGCCCTGTGTCTTCACGCAATCCGCGCACCAGCCCTTGCCGCACTCCGAGCAGATCCCCTGCGACGGGGCCGAGGCATGGTTGGCGCAGCGGCGCCATGCGCTCCCGCCCGCGCGTGGTGGCCGCGGCGTGGCGGGGGGAGCGGACCGGGCCGGCGCGGTCACGGCGGGGACGAAAGAGCCCGGCGCGCGAGGGCCTTCGGTCGCAGGCGGCGCTTCGGGGACGGCTGGCGTCGCTGCCAGCGCCAGCGAGGCTTCGGCCACGACGAACACCGTGGAGCAGCCGCTGCAGCGGGCCTTCAGCCCCGGGACGCCCTCCTTGCCAGGTGGGACCCGCAGGGCCTTGCGGCACTTCGGACAAAGGACCGTCATGACGGGCGCTCCTCCGCGTCGCGCGGATTATAGCGGCGCTCCGCAAGCGCGCCGTCAGGGGACGTGACCGGCATCACGGGGGGAGTGGACAGGGAGACCGGTTGGGGAAGGCTTTGAAGACGGGCGCCGAACGGCCAGAAACGAGCAGGTGAGCGCGCCGGAGCGTCGCCCGTAACGACGCTCCGGCGCGTGAGGCCTAACGGCTACAGGCCTGCTGCGGCTGCGCCTCGTTCCATCCGTAGGCCCGGATGAGGTCCGAGCGGAGAACACGCACCTGCAGGCCGTCGATCTCGGACGGCAGCGGCCGGTGCGTGCGGCCTTCCTCGAGGATGATCACGATGGCGGCCCGCCCCGGCTCGCTGGCATCGGCGCCCACCCCGACCGCCATCACCGCCGGGTCGGCCATCAGGGCGGACACATGCGCCTCCTTGACCGTGGTGGCGTACTCGAGCTGGTCGTCGGCCACCCAGTCACCCCCGGTAGGATCGGCGAAGGCGCTGCAGCTGCCGCCCACGAAGCTCACCGACGAGCCGAGCGCGGCCCCGACCTTGCTCAGAACCTCACCGACGGGGTTGCCGATGGTGGTCGAGCTGCTGCCCGCGTAGAGCAAGGCCACCGGCTGGTGGCAGCTATTGTTGCTGACGATGAGCGAGCCGGAGTCGCCCCCCGCGCTGAAGGTGCTGGAGTTGATGACGACCTGGTTCGTGTAGGAGACGGTGAACTTCTTGCCCTTGCCGCAGCCCTTCTGGTACTGGACGTTGACCGAGGTGTTGATCGAGGCGACGGTGCCAGTGGTGGTCCCGGTGGTGCGTCCGCTCTTGGTGACGGCCAGGCCCACGGCCGCCGCCTTGACCACCGACGAGATCGTGCCGATCCCCTCGATGGCGCCAGTGCTGTTCATGGTTCCCGCGCGCAGCCCGGCCACGGCCGCGTCCACGTTGGAGCCGAGGGCCGCCGCTGCGGTGAAGTCGGCCACGATCTCCGGCACCTGGCAGCCGTTGTCGATGAGGCCCGGCTGGCTGATGTCCTCGCCCGGCGCCGCCTGATCGGCGCGGGCCAGCACGTGGTTGTTGCTCAGGACGTAGAGGCCGCCGCCCGCGGTGACCAGCGAGCCGAGGGTGCCGCTGCAGCAGAAAGCGTTGCTCTTGTCGTTGACGTTGCCGCCGGACACACCGTAGTTGTCGTTGGACGACTGGTAGGGGTTGCCCTGGGCCGCGGCCATCGATGCCCCAACCAGGAGCACGGTCGCCGCCGCCGAAGCAACGCGATAAAGCCTGATCATCGATTCCTCCTTTGAGGAGACGGTTGCTTGCGCAGTGAGTGGACAGATGGTCTCACGACCATTTCGCCCGGCGCAAGGCTCAACGGGGCCGCGGCAGCATCGGCGTGTCGAAGCTGAACCCGGTCGAGACCTCGAGGGCCACCGTCTTGCCCGCCAGGTCGCCGTAGCGGCCGTCGTCGACCACGGTGATCGTCCCGCCCTGGCCGTTGGCGCCGGGCAACGTCGAAGTGTTCAGCACCAGCGTCTCCCGCGGGGGCAGGGAGAAGTAGTGGTTGTCCAGGAACGCGCCCGCGTTGCTCCAGAAATAGATCTCCCCCGAGATCGGATAGGTGGACGGGTTCTGGAGGATCAAGACCGTCACCTGCGACCCCGCGTTGTTGAAGCGGGCCAGCGAGTAGGTGGTCTCGAAGGCCCGCACGCGATAGGTGTCGTCGGGGCCGCAGTCCGTCGAACAGGCCCCGGGGGCGGCGCGGATACGGACCAGCTCGTCGTCGACCTCGAAGGACGTCGTGTTCGTCCAGCGCAGGCTCTGGACCATGTCCAGGCCGGCGCTCACCGCCTCGCCCGTCTGCAGGACGGTCACGGTGTCGGGCGCCATCCGCTCCAGCTGCACCGGCGTCCCGATGTCCCCCGAGGTGGCGTCCACGACGACCTCGTAGGAGGAGAACGGCCGCTGCCCGATCAGGTAGAAGTCCTGGTCCGGGGTCGTGGGGGAGAGCGCGGCCAGGTCGTGGACCTGCGCCGAGGCGTGCGTCAGCTCCACCAGGCCGGAGTCGCCGGCGATCACGGCGGTGTCCTCGGTGGTGTCGTTGTTGGCCGGGTCGGGGTCCGGGCTGTTGGACGAGACGGTGGCGGCGTTGGTAAGGATGCCCGAGGTCGAAAGGGCCACGCCCACCGTGATGAGGGCGGTCGCGCTGCCGCCCACGTCGATTGCGCCGAGGTCGCAGGTCACGACGCCGGCCAGAGCATCGCAGGCCGCGAAGGGCTGGCTGAACAGATACGCCACCCCCGCGGGCAACGTGTCGGTGAGGGTGACGCTGGTGGCCACGGCGGGGCCCGCGTTGGCGACGGCCAGGGTATAGCTCAGCGGCTCGCCCGCGATGGTCGGATCGGCGGAGTCCGTCTGGGTCAGGGACAGGTCGCTGGGGCCCGAGTCCACGATGCGGTGGACGGCGCCGTTGCCGTAGTCCGCGACGTAGAGCTCGCCCGCCTCGTCTTCCCCGAAGCTGCTGAGGTTCAGGCCGGTGGAGAGCAGCACCGTGCTCGTCCAGGTGCCGCCGTTGTCCACGGCCCCGCGTATGTCGCCCGCGCAGAAGTCCGTGTCGAGGAAGGTCCCGGCCAGCGACGGGATGGCCGAGCCGCGGTAGCGGTAGCCGGCGATCTCGGAGCAGTTCCCCGCGGCGCCCTGGTATTCGATGATGGGCAGCGTGAGGCCGGCGGTGCTGCAGCCGACGAAGGCGCAGTTGCCGAAGTCGGAGAAGTCGAAGCAGTGCGTCGCCTCCATGATCCGCCAGCCGTAGTTCTCGCCGCCGCCGCTGGCCGCGGGCTGGTAGTCCAGCTCCTCGAAGCAGGCCTGGCCCACGTCGCCGATGAACATGTCGCCCGTGGCCCGGTCGAAGCTGAACCGCCACGGATTGCGCAGGCCGTAGGCCCAGATCTCGGGGCGCGCCGGCGGGCTGTTGACGAACGGGTTGTCGGGCGGGATGGCGTAGTTCAGCGGCGGCTGCACGGTGTCGACGTCGATGCGCAGCATCTTGCCCAGCAGCACGGTCAGGTCCTGCCCGTTGCCGATCGTGCCGTGGTCGTCCCCGCCGCCGCCGCCGTCCCCCAGGGCGATGTACAGGTAGCCGTCGTTGGGACCGAACTGGAGCTGCCCGCCGTTGTGGTTGTCCTCGGGCTGGGCGAGCGCGAGGACCACCAGCTCGGAGGCGGGGTCGGCGACGTTCGGGTCGGCGGAGACCTGGTACCGGGCGATGACGGTGTCGCCTTCGGTGGCGCACGACGGGCTGCCGGCCGCGCAGGTGTAGTTCACGTAGAAGTACGGCGTGGCCGGGTAGTCGGGATGGAAGATGAGGCCCAGAAGCCCGCGCTCGCCGCCGTTCGTGATCAGGCCGGTGATGTCCAGGAACGGCGTGGGCAGGAGCTGGCTCCCGTCGTAGATCCGGATCACCCCGGGCTGCTCGACGATGAACAGACGGCCCGATCCGTCCCCCGCGTTCGAGATCACCACCGGGAAGCTGAGGCCGGTGGCCACGGGCTGCAGCTGGATGGCCGCCGCGGGCGCCGCCAGGGCGGCCCACGCCGACCACACCGCCAGCCATCGCCGCACCATCACCCTCCTACCGTTCTCGCTCAAGGCTTCGCGAGGAATGCCTCGACTCTAGACACGAACGCGTCGGTCTCCTCGCAGAAGGGCAGGTGCCCGCTCTTCTCGAACACGGCCAGCTCCGAGCCCGGGATCGCGCGGTGGATGCTCCAGGCAACGGACGGGGCCACGTTGAAGTCGTAGCGGCCCGAGACCACCAGGGTAGGGAAGCGGAACTTGGGCAACTCCGGGTTCAGATCGAAGCGCTGAAGGTCGCCCCAGACCGCCTTGTTCACGCTCTGCCGGTAGGCGAAGGAAGGCGCGCGGGCCTGGAACGCCTCGCGGGCTTCCTTCGTGTAGAAGAGCATCGACATGTATTCCCCGAGGTCCGCGGCGATCGCCTCTTCGTCGCCCATCTCCACCGCGAAGGCGAGGGCATCCTCGCGGGCCTGGGTCTCCGGATAGACGTACTTGAACAGGAACGCCGTGTCCTGGATCTTCGGCGCCGCGGAGTCGACGATGAGAAGGTGCGCGATGCGGTCGGGGTGCCGCGCCGCATACGCCATCACCAGATAGCCGCCCCAGGAGTGGCCCAGGAGCTCCATCTTCTCGAAACCGAGGTGGGCTCGCAGCGCCTCGAGGTCGGCGATCTGGTCGGCCAGCGTGCACGACTGGTCCGGCTTCAGGTCGCCCGAGCGGCCGTTGCCCCGCTGGTCGTAGAAGACGACCTTGCGGCCCCTGGCCAGGCGTTCCCAGCAGTCGGAGCAGTGCAGGTAGGTATGGTCGAAGCCCGGCCCGCCGTTGGCCACGATCAGGGGCGTGCCGGGTCCGCCTCCCCGAACCTCGTACCAGATCGTCGCGCCGCCGTTCTCCAAGGTCGCGCCCTGCTCGACGGGCGGTGCGGCCGGGCTTACACCCGCCAGCGCGGCGAGGAGGACGGCGTTCGTGAGCATCATGGGCGGCCCCCTGTCCTACTGCGTGATCTTCTTGCGCGGCGTCGGCCGCTCGTCAGGGGCCGGGGGCGGCTCGCGCAGGCGCGCGGGGGGGGCCGGCTCGCGCGTCGCCGTTTTGCCCGCCGTCTCGCGCATGGCGCCGAGCTCCGCCTCGACGTCCGCCCCCAGGGCCCCGGGAGCGAGCGCGTCCTGCTCCATGGACAGCAGCTCCTCCATGTCGCGCACGCCCCGCTCGGTCTCCTCCGCCGACGTCACCAGCCCGTCGAGCTGCTCCGCGATCGTCTTGGGGTCGCGCATGGCGTAGCTCTGGTCGCGCAGGAGCTGGAGGACCTCTTCGACCGTCTCCGTCTGAGCCTCCACCAGCTGGCGGTTCTCCAGGGCCTTCTGGTACCGCTCCAGCCGCTTCTCCAGGACCTGGCGCGTGCGGGACTTGATCTCCTTGACCCGCTCCGGCCCCTTGCCGATCTCGTGGTCGAGCATGGCCATCCGCTCCTGGATCCGCTCGGGGTCCGTGGTCGAGAAGTACCGCTGGTAGCGCTGCAGCGAGAAGCGCATGCGGAGATAGAAGGAGAGCAGGAAGTCCAGCTTCTGCACCAGCTCGTCGAGCAGCATGCGGGAGGACTCGTCGAAGCCCTTGTAGTTCTGGCGGATCTCCCCGGCCAGGCCCTGCAGGCCGTAGAAGCGCTGGCACTCGGCCTCGCTCATGTGCTCGAGCATCTCCGAGGTCTCGAGCTCCTTCTTCACCTGCTGGGTGTGCTCCTCCTCCTCGGTGGTGCGCGCGCGCACCAGGCGCTGGAAGCGCCCGCTGCCCGCCACCAGGGGCAGCACGATCATCTCCACGCCCGCGGCCACGATGAGCGGCAGCAGGCTGGCCCCGATCACCGCGAAGCCGGCGGCGGTGACCAGGCCGATGAGGTTGTACTGGCTGTTGAACGCGTGCTTGAGGTAGTTGGGCTCTTCCGCCACGGTCGTGCCGCCCTCAGGTCGTGATGCGCACGTTGCCGCCCTTGGCCTGGGCCCGGATGCGCTCCAGCACCAGCGTCTCCAGCTCGCGGAACTTCCGCGAGGTCTTCAGGTCCTCCGTGCGGTGCAGCGGCAGGTCCACGGTGATCTCGTCCACGATGGAGCCCGGGCCCGCGGACAGGATATGGATCTTGTCCGCCAGGTACACCGCCTCCGCGATGTCGTGGGTCACGAACAATATGGTGCCCTCGATCTCTTCCCAGATCTCGTTGATGAGGTTCTGCATCCCCAGCCGGGTCTGGACGTCCAGGGCCCCGAAGGGCTCGTCCATCAATATGATCTGCGGCTTCACGGCCAGGGTGCGGGCGATGGCCACGCGCTGGCGCATCCCGCCGGAGAGCTGGCCGGGGTACTTGTGCTCCGTCCCCTCCAGGCCCACCTTCTTGATCCAGCCGCGGGCCACGCGCTCGCGCTCGTCCCGCGCCACCCCGCGCAGCTTCAGGCCGAAGGCCACGTTGTCGAGCACGGTCAGCCAGGGGTACGAGCTGTAGCTCTGGAAGACCATCCCGCGGTCCGGCCCCGGTCCGGTGATGGGCTGGCCGCGCAGCAGCGCCTGGCCGGTGGTCGGTTGGAAGAGGCCGGCCACGATGTTCAGGATGGTGCTCTTCCCGCAGCCCGACGGTCCCAGGAAGACGCGGAACTCGCCCACGTCCGGCTCGTCCTTGATGGCGAGGTCCACGTCGCGGATGGCCTGGAAGGTCTTGCCGTCCGGGTTGACGAACGTCTTGGAGACGTTCTTCAGCTCCAGGACGTAGGGGTAGGCGGCCGCGCTCTCGGCCATCACCGTTTCCAGTAGAAGAGCTGGCGGTTGACGATGCGGATCAGGAAATCGCTGGCCACGCCGATGAGCAGGATCACGATCACGCCCGCGAAGATCTGGTCCACGTGCGAGCGCTTGCCGGCCACGGTGATGATATGGCCCAGACCGTAGCGGGCGTTCACGATCTCGGCCAGGATCACGTAGGTCCAGCCGATCCCGTTCATCACGCGCAGGGCCTCGCCGATGGCGGGCAGGCTGCCGGGGATCAGCACGTGCCGCACCAGCTGCCAGCGCGAGGCCCCGAGGGTCGTCGCCGTCTGCAGGTAGACGTCGTCCACGCCCTCCACCGCCTCCACCACCAGCGGCAGCAGGTACACGAGGGTCCCCACGAAGAGCAGCATGATCTTCATGGTCTCCTCGATGCCGAACCAGACCAGGAACAGCGGCACCAGGGCGGAGATGGGCAGGAAGCGCAGCGGGTCCACCAGTGGCGAGAGGAAGTGCTTCACCGGCGGGAAGGTGCCCATGAGCAGGCCGAGCGGTATGGCCACCAGGCCGGAGAGCGCGAAGCCCATGGTGACGCGGTACAGGCTCCAGCCCGCGCTCCTGACCAGCGCCTCCTGGAAGTGGAGCACGGGGAAGGCCTGCAGCACCTCGGTGGGCGAGGGCAGGATCACCGAGGGGACGATGTCGGCGTAGGAGAGGACGCACCACACCGCGAGGAAGGTCAGCAGCCCGGCCAGGGCCAGCGCCCGCGCGTGCCGCTCGCTGACCGCCTCGCGGACGTTCAAGGCCACCCCGCTACCGCGGGATCACCTCGAAGTCGGTGCGCCGGTTCTTGGCCCGGCCCTCGTCGGTGTCGTTGCTGGCCACGGGCTTGTCCGGGCCGTTGCCCACCACCTCGAACTTGTTCCGGTCGAAGCCCTTCGACACCAGGAAGCGCGTCACCGCGTCGGCCCGGGCCCGGGAGAGCCGCAGGTTCGTGTCCCGGCTGCCCACGTTGTCGGTGTTCCCCGAGATCCGCATGTAGGCGCTGCCGAACGTGGCGGCCAGGTCCACGACCTGCGTGTCCAGCACGGCCTTGGCGTTCTCGTCCAGGTTCGACGAGCCGCTGGGGAAGAAGATGGACACCGTCTTGACGAGGATGGGCTCGGCGGCGGGCTTGGGCGGTGTCTTGAACTCGAACTCCGGCTTGGCCTCCTCGGCCCGCGGGAAGTACTCGGCCACGCCCTCCAGGAAGCGGGTGTCCACCGTCTGGTACCCGGGGTAGACGCGGCTGAGCTTCCCGATCTTGCGCCAGATGTTCTGGGCGGTCTGGTAGATGCTCTGGTAGTTGACCAGCGACCCCTGCGGGTTGAAGAACGCGCGGTTCTCGGAGTAGTCGGGCAGCTTGACGTCCTCGAGCATCCCCTTGGCGTCCTCCAGCGTGTTGACGCCGGACAGGCTCTTCTGGAGCAACACCGCCGCCCGCTCCGGGCTCTTCTGCACCATCTCCACGCCCTTCAGCCAGCCGGCCACGAAGCGGCGCGCGTCCTCGGGATGCTGCTCCAGGAAGTCGCCCCGCGCGACGAAGATGTCCGCGATGAGGTTGCTGGCCTCCTTGGTCGACGCGAGGATGTGGCCGCCCTGCCTCTCGCGCGCGGCCACGTAGACGTCGGGCGACCAGGAGACCGCCGCGTCCACCTTGCCGGACTTGAAGACGTTGGCCGCGTCGACCGCGGAGTCGGTGAAGACCCAGTCCACGTCACGGTTGGTGAGGCCGCCCTGGGTCAGGACGTAGAGCGCGAAGTAGTGCGAGGGCGTGGCCTCGGCGCAGGCCAGCTTCTTGCCCTTCAGGTCGCGCACGCTCTTGATCGACGCGTCCACCGCGATCGCGTCCCCGCCGCGGCTCCAGTCGTACTGCAGGATGGCCTTGGGGGCCAGCTTGGTCAGGCCGTCGTACTCCAGCGCGTAGGCGTCCACCGTGGACCACATGATGTCCACGCCGCCCTTGTCCCCGCCGGCGCGGAAGGCGTCGCGCGACTTCGTGAAGTCGTCGATCTGCAACATCTCCACCTGCACGCCGTAGTCCCGGGTGAAGACGCTGTCCGGGTTGGGGGCCATGCCGCCGTTGGCCATGATCCCGCCCGCGTAGCCGCCCCACAGGACGATGGCGACCTTGATGGGCCGGTTCAGCCGCGAGCCGCCCTTGATAGAGGCGGTGGTAGTGGTCCCGCCGCCGCCCGGCACGGCCTCGCCACTGCCGGGCTGGCCGAAGTCGTC
>Ga0070689_100003700_pt1 | contig 10220 bp, 6 predicted proteins | sample KBSS23HmetaG_FD_64669 | JGI IMG/M metagenome (GOLD analysis project Ga0070689, IMG submission 64669) | Switchgrass rhizosphere microbial communities from Kellogg Biological Station, Michigan, USA - KBS S2-3H metaG | ecosystem: Host-associated > Plants > Roots > Rhizosphere ... | reverse complement strand
CACGGTGATCCCCGTCGACGAGCTCGCTACCGATCGGCACCGCGTCGACATGTGGACCGAGCGGGCCAAGGACACGTACATGACGTACGCCGACGACAAGTCCTGGGCGTTCAAGCACTTCCAGAAGCAGAATGGCTACGTCGCCGTCCCGCTCGACGGGCTGTGGCTGCGCGCGCCGTACCTGCATAACGGATCGGTGCCCACGCTGTACCAGCTCCTGACCCCCAGTGCGCGCGTGGCGCGCTTCTACCGCGGCTCCGACGTGTTCGAGCCGGACCAGGTCGGCTTCGCGTACCAGCCGCCCGACGACAAGGCGCAGGCGGCGGCGTTCCTGAAGCACACGACGGAGCTGGATACCCGCGTCGCGGGCAACGGCAACCAGGGACATACCTATGGCGCCGACCTCGATCCCGAGAACAAAACAGCGCTGATCGAGTATCTGAAGACGTTATAGAGCTGAACGTGAAGGTGGGAATATGGGCGATCCGATCTTTGAACCGCTGAAGTTTCGTACAGTGACTGTCAAGAACCGGGTATTCCGGTCCAACATCTCGGGGCGGTTCGACAACTACGACGGCAGCGGCAATCGCGCGCGCATCAACTGGGAGCTCAAGTTCGCGCGCGGCGGTGTGGGCGGCATCATCACGTCGTTCGTTCCGGTGCACGGCAAGGGGCGCATCCTGCCCAACTACGCGCGGATCGACGACGACGACAAGATCCCGTTCTGGCGCGAGCTCGCGAACGCCGTCCACGAGTACGACTGCCGGCTGTTCATCCAGCTCAGTCACTCCGGGCGGCAGCGCGATCTGCCGAGCCTCGAGTACCCCGGCCCGGCGATCAGCTCCACGAATCACGACGAGGATCTGCACGGCCTCGAGTCGCGCGCGATGACCGTCGACGAGATCCACCAGGTCATCGAGTACTTCGCCGAGGGCGCGCGCCGGGCCCGCGACGCCGGCGCCGATGGCGTCGAGCTCCACGGCGCCAACGGCTACCTGTTCACCCAGTTCCTGTCGTCGGCGATCAACGATCGCGAGGACGAGTACGGCGGGTCGCTCGAGAACCGCGCGCGGTTCGCCCGCGAGGTCATCCGCGCGATCCGCAAGAAGGTCGGCCGTGACTTCCACGTGCAGTACAAGATCAGCGCGACCGAGTACAACGACGCGATGTTTCCCTGGAAGAAGAAGGGGAACACGATCGAGGACTCGCTGCAGGTGGTCAAGTGGCTCGAGGAAGACGGCATCGACGCGGTCCACGTGTCGGCCGGCTCGAGCTTCCCGCATCCCCACAACCCGGGCGGCGGCTTCCCGCCCAACGCCAACGCAGTCTACGACGTGATGATCCGCAGTGGACAGCGCACCGCCGCGAACTACTGGCTGTTCAATCACTGGCCGTTCTTCGGCCTGTTCAAGTGGTGGTGGAAGCACCGCGGCGGCCCGAGCAACCCCGAGGGCGCCAATCTCCCCGACGCGGCGCGGATCAAGCAGGCGGTGAACATCCCGGTGATCTGCACCGGTGGCTTCCAGACCGCCTCGGTCATCCGTACCGCGATCACCGAGGGCAAGACCGACGCGGTCTCGATCGCGCGCCCGCTGCTCGCCAACAACAACCTCGTCCAGATGTTCGCCCAGGGCATGGATCGCGCGGAGCGGCCGTGCACGTACTGCAACAAGTGCCTCGGCGCGGTGCTCAAGTACCCGCTCGGCTGCTACGAGGAGAGCCGGTTCGACTCGTACGACGCGATGATCGAGGAGATCATGACGGTGTTCGACCCACCGTCGTACGCGGGCGCGCCGCCCGACGCGATCGCGGCGCTGCCGGTGGGCGTCGAGCGGCCGCGCCGCAACGGTGAGAGGGCCGAGCCATGACGCGGCGGACCAAGATCGTCATCATCGTCGGCGCGGTCGCAGCGCTCGGCATCGTGTCCGCGCTGTGGGCGCGCAGCTTCCTCGATCGCAACCGCGTGCCGGTCGAGTACGCAGACATCGTCGAGCACTTCAAGTACGGCTCGATCGGCACCGAGAAACGGCTCGGCGTGCCCGCGCCGCTGTTCGACCTGTTCCCGGTGATGTTCGCCGATCTGTTGCCGGGCGACCGGCCAGGCAAGGGCTACGAGAAGCTGGGCTTCCTCTACGAGCCGGGGCACAAGCGGCCGATCGGCACCACGCTGCGCGAGCTGCCCGTCCCGCTGGTCGGCCTCAACTGCGCCGCGTGCCACACCGGCACGCTGCGCGACAAGCCGGGCGGCGAGCGCACGCTCCTGTTCGGCGGCTCGGCCAACAACTTCGACAGCGAGGGCTACCTCAACTTCCTGCTCGCCATCGCGCAGGACCCGCGCTTCACCACCGACAAGCTGCTCGACGGGCTCAAGCATCAGGATCCCGACTTCGGCCTGTTCGACCGGGTGCTCTATCGCTTCTTCGTGCTGCCCCAGGTCGAGAAGGCGTTCAAGGGCTTCGTGACCCAGTACGCGTGGCTCAAGATCCGCCCGCCGTTCGGCCCGGGCCGCGTCGACACCTTCAATCCGTACAAGGTCTATCACCACCTCGACATGAGCCACGACGACTCGATCGGCAGCGTGGACTTCCCGACGATCTTCAACCAGAAGCCGCGCGTCGGCATGAACCTGCACTGGGACGGCAACAACAACGTCGTCGAGGAGCGCAACATCAGCGCGGCGATCGGCGCCGGCGCCGAGCCGGCCACGCTCGACATCCCCCAGATGATGCGGATCCGCGACTGGATCATGACGCTGCCGGCGCCGGCGTTTCCGAAGGACAAGATCGACGCGGCCAAGGCGCAGCGCGGCGAGGCGTGGTGGAAGGCCGAGTGCGCCGACTGCCACGCGTTCAGCGGCAGGCGGGTCGGCCAGGTCACGCCGATGGCGGAGATCGGGACTGACGCGGAGCGCGAGCGATCGTTCACGCAGGAGCTCGCCGACAAGCAGAACACGCTCGGTACCGGCTATCCGTGGCAGCTGAAGCACTTCCGCAAGACCGGCGGATACGCCAACGCGCCGCTCGACGGCGTGTGGCTGCGCTCGCCGTATCTCCACAACGGCTCGGTCCCGACCCTGCGCGACCTGCTGTCACCGCCGCATCAGCGGCCCAGGCAGTTCTACCGCGCGTACGACGTGTTCGACTACGACAGCGTCGGCTACGTGTCGAGCGGACCCGACGCCGAGAAGCTGGGCTGGAAGTACGACACGACGGTGCGCGGCAACCACAACACGGGCCACACCTACGGCGTGAACCTCGCGCCCGAGCAAAAAGACGAGCTGATCGAATACCTGAAGACGCTGTGACCGGCGCCGGCCACCCGCAAGGAATCTCGCAATGCGCGAACAGTACGATGTGATCGTGATCGGCTCGGGCTTCGGCGGCGCGGTCACCGCGACCCGCCTCGCCCAGGCCGGTCGCTCGGTGTGCGTCCTCGAGCGCGGCCGGCGCTGGGACAAGAGCGAATTCCCGCGCTCGATCGGCCAGGTCAAGAATGCGATGTGGCGCGATCACGAGAGTTACGGCTTCATCGAATACAAGGTATTCGCGCGCATGGACGTGATCCAGGGCGCGGCGGTCGGCGGCGGCTCGCTGCACTACTTCAACGTCCACCTGCGCACGCCGCGCGACATCCTCGAGCGGCCCGAGTGGCCGGCGCGGGTCAAGCGCGACACGCTCGAGCCCTACTACGACATCGCCCACGACATGCTCGACTCGCGCCCGCTCGAGGCGCGCCCGCCGCGCTATCCGCTGCCCAGGAAGACCGAGGCGTTCGCCGCAGCGGCAGCCGCCGCGGGCCGCACCGCCGAGCGCGTCCCGATCGCCGTCCACACCGGACCGGCGGGCCCCAATCGCCACAGCGGCGTGTTCCAGGAGCCCTGCAACTACAGCGGCGACTGTCTGCTCGGCTGCCGCACGCAGTCGAAGAACACGCTCGATCTCACCTACATCCCGATGGGCGAGAACAAGTACGGCCTCGAGGTGTACCCGCTCCACGCGGTCGACAGCATCGCGCCGACGAGCTCGGGCTATCGCGTGCACTTCCAGCGACTCGATCCCGATCAGCCGGGCCGCGGCGAGCCGGGCTCCGTCGTCGGCAAGCAGGTCGTCGTGTCCGCCGGTTCGCTGGGCTCGACCCAGCTCCTCCTCAAGTGCCGCGACGTGCACAAGACGATGCCCGGGCTCCCCGCGAGCCTGGGCAAGCGGTTCTCCGGCAACGGCGACATGCTGTTCGCCGGCGCGCTCGGCACGCGCGACGCCGTCGAGCCCGGCGACGGCCCGAGCATCACGATCGGCGCCGACTTCTCGCGCCCGGGCTCCAAGCACCGCATCTACATCGAGGACCTCGGCTTCCCCAACCCGTTCCTCTGGCTGCTCGAGGGTACGCTCCCGTCAGTCAGCCGCAGCTGGGGCCTTCTGCGCGCGGCGGGCACCTACGTCGGCGCCGCACTCGGCAAGCACCGCAGGGACCAGAGCCGCATCGGCTTCGAGGCCGACAACCTGTTCGCAGGCCATCGCACCGAGCACTTCCTGCCGTTCCTCGGCATGGGCAGCGACGCCGCCGATGGCGTGCTCAAGCTCGACGGCCACGGCGACATCGACCTCGACTGGGACCCGGCCGCGAGCATGGAGATGTTCCAGGAGATGGAGGAGGGCTTCAAGGAGCTGTGCACCGGCCTCGGCGGTGACTACCTGCGAAGCTTGCTCTGGAACTGGCCGCTGCGCCGCCTGCTCACCGCGCACCCGCTCGGCGGCTGCGCGATGAGCGACAGCCCCGACGCTGGTGTCGTCAACGATCGCGGCGAGGTGTGGGGACACCCCGGCCTGTTCGTCGCCGACGGCGCCATCATCCCGAGCGCACTGACGGTGAACCCGTCGATGACGATCACAGCCCTCGCCGAGCGAGTCGCGTACTGGATGATCCATGGCGGCGAGCTCACTGGCTCGGCGACGCCGCCTGCGAATTCCTGATCGCGCGCGACTGGGAAGGTGACGGTCACGACAGCGCGACGACGCGGGCGAAGTCGGTCGCGCTGACGATGCCGATCGGTTCGCGGGCCTTGCAGACCACGACGCGACGAACGCGGAGGTCGGCGACGTGGGCGGCGACCCGGTGCAGCTTCATGTCGTGCGGCAGGCAGATCACCGCCGGATCGTAGGTGTCCTCGATCGAGTTCGACCTCGGCAGCTCGCGGCTGGCGAGGGCGTCGGCCTGCGCGAACATGCCGATCGGGTGGTCGTCCTCGGTGACGATCAGGCCGGTCACGTGGCGGCGGTCGAGGAGATCGAGCGCGACGCTGAGTGGCTGGTGAACGTCGATCGTGGCGATCGGTGAGGTCATGATCGAGGACACCGGCGCGGTGAGCTTGGCGTCGCGGACCGCGGCGGCGAGATCGACGGCAGAGACGACGCCTGCGAGCTGTTCGCCCTCGATCACGAACACACGGTGGATGTCGTTGTCGATCATGAGGCGCGCGGCGTGGCGCAGCGCGATCGCGGAGCTGACCTCGACGGGAGCGTGCGTCATCACCTCGCTGGCGCGCCGGTGGGGCAACGTCATCGCGCTGCCGGTCGGGCCCCGTCCGGCCGGCATGAGGCCGAGCCGGATGAGGTCGGTGCGCGTGACGACCCCGACGAGCCGGCCCCGGGCGTCGAGGATCGGGACGCCGGAGACATCGCGCATGTGCATCGTGCGGGCGATCTTGTCGACCGGAGTGTCGACGTGCGCGATCTCGAGATCGCGAGTCATGTAGGCAACGACGGGCTCATCGAAGTGAACGCGCATGACATTCGCGACTGCGAGGACCGTGCCGACGGCGCTGCGTGCGAAGGTCGATGACTGGCTGCGCCGAGCCACGCCCGGCCGCAAGATCTGCGTCGGGTGGTGGGAGTCCGCGAATCGAATGCGCGGTCCACGGCTGCCGAAGCCGGGTTCGGCGATCGGGCGAGCGCCGCGGACAATGGCCGTCAACGCAGGAGCGCTCGCATCATTGGCTCAGAAGAACAGCCAGCCGCTCATGATGACGGAGTAGTTCTTCGCGGTCACGCCGTCGGCGTAGACGTCGTTGTACAGCGAGCCGCTCGCCGCGATGCGCGTCGACCTGGTCGGGTCGGCGAACACACCGAGCTCGAAGAAGTCCTCGTGGTCGCGGATCCTGGCGGCGGCGGCGGCCTGTGCGTCGGGCGTGGCCGCTGCCGGACTGGCGGTACCCACGGATCTGGCATTCGACGACTCCATGTGTGCGTAGTTGGCGACCAGACCCAGCCGGCCACCGGTGCCGGCCGGGTAGAACTCCAGCGACGCGAGGTACGCGAGCCACTTGATCAGCTCGACGTGCCCGGCGGCGTCGATCGCGGCGAGCCCGGCATCGAAGTTCGGCGCATACGGCGTCGCCGTGCCGCCCGCCATCGCGGGTGGGATCGCGGCATTGGCAGTACCGGCTCCTCCGAGCGCCGAGTAGTCGTCGGCCATGCCGGAGGTGATCGACAGCTCGGCGTTGAGCGACAGGGCGTTGTCCTTCGACGTCTTCGTGGCCCGGATGATCGGAAGATACGCGTCGAACGCAACGCCGCCACCGATCCTGGTGATGCCGTGGTGCGGAGTCACGGCCAGCTCGGGGATCCGGAACAGGCGGATGTCACCCGAGATCCCGACCGACGCCGGCTGGATCGCGCTGTACGCCATGTACGCGGTGTGCTGACCGGTCCACTTGTTGAACTGCAACCGGAGGCCTGCGACGCCCTCCGGAGTCGCCGAGTCCTGCTGGGGCGGCCGGTTGGCGGCGACTGCGATATCGGTCGTGACCGCATCGCTCTTGATCGTCTTGGACAGCCGCAGCTGCGGAGTGCGCGCGAAGGCCTCGCCGGGTAGCCCGGGGTACTGGACCGAGGCGCTCACGAACACGGGCTGCCAGCCGAACAGGGTGAATTGCTGCCCGATCAAGACATCGAGTACCGACGTCTCGATCTTGAGGTACGACGCACGGATGCGGAGCACCGGGTTCACGTACGTCCCTTGCTCCGAGGTCGTCGTCGGGCCGAAGAAGTCTGTCTCCAGGACACCGCTCACGCGGATCCCGTGCTCCTCGGGCGCAGAGAGGCGGATCCCGAGCCGTGAGTCTCGGGAGCTGAACACGGTGCGCCCGTGGTTTCCCCGGTACGTGCCCGGCCGCTGGACCTGCGTATTCCCGCAGAACTCGAGGCACGTCTGGGTCGAGTCATACTTGAAGTTTCCTTCGATGTAGCCATAGAGCGTGGTCCTGAGCTTGGCGACGACCAGGGTGGTGGCGTCGCCGGCGCCGACCAGGCCGATATCGGCGAGTGCAGATGCGAGCTCTGCGTCGGAGATGATGCCCTTGGCGTGCAGCAGCCGCAGCGAGGTCCACTCCGGTCCGCGGGGCACCGCCGGGGCGGCGGCCGGTGCGGCCGGGGCGGCGGCCGGTGCGGCTGGCGCTGGGTTCGGAGTCGCCGGCGGTGTGGCATCGGCCGGGACGCCGTCGGGGGCGTTCGTGGGCGGTGGCGCGGGTTGGGCCGAGGAGACCTGCGGGACGGTCAGCACAGCGAACGTCGCTACCGCGAGTCGAACGAAGGTCTTCATGTACGCCTCACTGTCTCGAGCACGAGTGTTGGGAAGCTGCTACTTGCAGAATGGCTTCTTGCCCATCGCCGACTCGATGCCACCGAGGATCAGGGACTGGAACTGCTGCGCTCCGGGGAATGACCCGTCGGTGGAGAAGTCCCGTGCGTCGTGGCCGAGCGTGGTGAGGAAGGCCCGACCGCCGTCGTAGTACTGGCACCACGCGACGGGGTGAAAGTCGCCGTGGCCTGGATGACCCATCGAGCCGGTCGTGCCCTGCTGCATCGTTCTCTCATCGACGATCGCAAGGAACCGGACCTTGGACGGAAACGGCACCAGATTGTACCACTCGTCCTGGAAGCTCCACGTCCCCGGAAGGTTCGCGGTCGAGGCGTCCCTCGTGTTGACGGTGACAACCGTGGCGGGCTGCAGGCGACCGTGGTCGTAGAAGTTTGCGCCACCCAGGAGACCCTCGTACCAGGGCCAGTTGTATTCGGTGCCGAACGCGTTGTGGATACCGACGAATCCACCGCCGCCGCGCATGTACTGCCGCAACGAGGTCTGTGCTGCATCGTCCAGCGTGTCACGCGACGTGCTGAAGAAGATCACTGCGTTGTATCTGAATAGCTGCCCCGGCGTGGCCAGCTGGGTCACGTCCTCGGTGTAGTGGACCGAGAAGCCGTTCGCCGCGCCCAGTGCGACGATGGCGTTCTGGACCACATTGGCGGCGGTGAGCGGCGGATCGAGGCCGGGGGCGAGTGCGGGACCCAGGTCGGCATGGCGCGGGCCCGCCGTGCGGGTGTAGAGCAACACGGTGTATCCGTCGACCGCCGGGTTGAAGTTGCCCCAGTCGTGATAGCAGTCCGGATCGTGGCCGCGGCATACACCGTAGTCCGGGTCGCCGAGGTTCTGTGCGCCCTTCCTGGGGTGCGCCGCGACGGGTGAGCCGGTGAGGGCGAGGGTGACGATCGCGGTGAACGCAGCCGGCAGCACGCTTGTCTTGGTAGGTGTTCGCACGTGCATTCCTTTCCTGGTCAGTAGACGACGACCTTGCCTGTTGGCCGCGGACTGAAACTGTCGTTGTAGAAGTACTCGCCAGCGCGAGTGAAGGTGTACGAGAACGACTCGCCGGGCTGGAGGCGAACGTCGAACAGGCCCTCGAAGAACTGGGTCGCTCCATGGACGTTGACGTTGTCGGCCGGGTTCACGAACGTCACGGTGGTGCCGACCGGTACGCGCAAGTGGGTCGGAGCCATGGCGTTGACCGCAGTCGACTCGACGGTCCCGACGGTGTTGGTCGCGGCGTTGTACGTGCGGGCCAGCACCACGGTGTTGTTGACGACCACCCCCTCGACCGGGTCGCCGGATACGGGCCGGCGGACGACCGGTGGAGTCGGGGTCGGCGCCGGCTGGACGTTGCCATGGAGCTTGAAGGCCCAGAGGAAGTCGCCGCGCGGAGCGGAGCTTCCGTACGGGATATCAGTGCCGCCTGCATAGACTGCGATGTACTGCTCGCCGTCGATCTCGTAGCTGATCGGGCTACTGCTGATCGCCGCACCGGTCTGAAACCGCCAGAGCTCGTGACCATTGTGGGGATTCAGAGCGAGCAGGTTCCCGTCGGGCTGTCCGATGAATAGCAGGTCGCCGGCGGTGGTCAGGATGCCATTGCCGTGAGCGAGGGAGTACGGCATGCGCTTCTTCCACCGCACCCTGTTCGTCGACGGATCGACGGCAACGATGCCACCCGTCTGGTATTCGCCGGGAGGGCGTAGGCCATTGCTCGCCTCGGTGAGAGAATGCGCCGCAGCGACGTAGCCAAACCCGGTGTACACCAGCCCGGTGCTGTGGCTGTACGACTGATGATTCCAGTCGGCGCCGCCGCCGTGACCCGGAACGGAGAGCACGGGAATGTCCCAGTGCGGGTCGTACAGCGAGCCCCGGATGTAGTTGGGGACCGCGCGGTTGGGGTCGCCGGGGATGGCAGTGCCGAGCGGCTGGTCGACGACGGTGTGCTCGGTCCACGGGCCCTGGCGGGGAAACGGCTGCGTGGGCCAGGTCTTTTGCCGCGCGTCTTGCGGCACCGGGATCTCGTCGATGCCCAGGGGTGCCGAGCCATCCGTGCGATCGAGGATGTAGTACATCCCGCACTTGCTTCCGTAGACGACGATCTTGCGCCTGTGGCCGTGGATTCGCACATCGGCCAGGATCGGCGCCATCACGTTGTCCATGTCCCAGATGCCGTGGTGGATGGACTGGAAATGCCACCGGTACTCGCCGGTCTTCATGTCGATGGCGACGATCGAGCTGGAGAACAGGTTCTGGCCGCCACGAAGCGACCCGTCCTGCGACGACTTGCTGCCGCGAGCGTTGCCGAACGTCCAGTACACGAGCCCGAGCTCCGGGTCGACCGCGGGGTGCATCCATGGGGTGGCACCGCCGGTCTGCCAGGAGTTGCCCTCCCAGGTGTCGTTGCCGATCTCACCCGGGCCGGGGGCGCCCCAGAAGAACCAGACGACGTCGCCGTTCGTGGCATCGAGGGCGAGGGCGGCGCAGCGGCCGCTGTCGTGGGTGCCGCAGTAGAGCAGACCATCATGGTGCGTGACGGCGACCTTCTCCATGTTGCCGAAGCCGTTGATCTGCTTCTC
>Ga0070689_100003693_pt1 | contig 10225 bp, 10 predicted proteins | sample KBSS23HmetaG_FD_64669 | JGI IMG/M metagenome (GOLD analysis project Ga0070689, IMG submission 64669) | Switchgrass rhizosphere microbial communities from Kellogg Biological Station, Michigan, USA - KBS S2-3H metaG | ecosystem: Host-associated > Plants > Roots > Rhizosphere ... | reverse complement strand
CCGACGTTGCGGGCACAGGGCTCGGGTTGTCGATTGCGAAGTCTGCGGTCGAAACCAGCGGCGGCGCGTTGACGCTCGAACAGAGCGACGAACACGGCAGCACGTTCCGGATTCGATTGCCACGGGGCTAAGCGGTGGTTTGTCCGTTCACACTTCTGGTTTCTCCGGTCTCAGTTCGTGTTCAGTTTCACGTTCGGTTCACAGTTCCGGTTCGCTGATCCCGCATCTTCGTTCGCTCATTCGCGTGAGTCGAGCAGTCGTTTCCAGCGGGTGGCGCCGGGAGGGGCATCCCCGCCGCGCCGCAGGCGCGATGAGCTCCGACGGCGCGAAAGAGCGCCGAGCACGGCGTGGGGAGACCCGGCGACAGGACCCGGGCCGCTCGACTCACGTGACGCTAGCGCAGAGGCCTGAACGGCTCAATTCAGGTACCTCCTCGCGAGTGTGAACGCGACGATTAGCAGCGCTGCCAGGAACGCCGCGACCCCCCACCACGCGTACGCGCTCCAGAAGAAGCCGCCAACGGATCCTGCGATGCTCGCCCCCATGTAATAGAAGAACAGGTACAGCGCCGACGCCTGCGCCCGTCCCTCGCGTGCGCGCAGCCCAACCCAGCTGCTTGCCACCGAATGCGACGCGAAGAAGCCGATGGTGACCAGACCGATCCCGATGATGACCATCGGGAGCGGCCGCAGCAGCGTGGCCGCGACGCCAAGCATCATCGTTGCAAGTCCAACCCGAAGTAGAAATGGCCGGCTGAAGCGATGCGACAGCAGTCCCATCAGCGACGAGCTGAAGAACCCGAACACGTAGAGCCCGAAGACGGATCCGACCGCGGTCTGGCTCAGAAGATACGGGGCCGCGAGCAGGCGGAACGAGCTGTAGTTGTAGACGGTGACGAGCGTGCCGAGCACGATTCCCGCTTCGATGAACAGCGCCCGAACGACGGGATCGCGCAGGTGCGCTTTGTACGAGCCGATCAGTGCCGCCATCGACAATGACCGTGGCTGGAACCGCGCCGACGCCGGAAGGCTGACGGAAAAGACGGCGGCGGCGACAGTCCCGAGTCCGCCGATGACGGCGAGGGTCGGACGCCAGGAAAACAGATCGGTCAGCAGAGCCGTGAGCAGCCGGCCCGTCATTCCGCCGAGCGCACCGCTGCCGACATACAACCCCATCGACACGCCGACATCATCCGGATGAATTTCCTCTCCGAGATATGCCATTGCGATCGCGGGCAATCCGGCGATCGCAATGCCCTCGATAGCGCGAATCAGCAGAAACATCGGCCAGTCGTGGATGACCGACGAGAGCATGGTCAACAGTGCTGCCGACAGCAGCGACAGGCTCATCAGCGGTTTGCGCGACCATCCCTCCGCAACAGCGCCGATCGCGAGCATTGATACGGCCAGGCATCCGGTCGTGAGCGACAGCGCGAGACTGCTGGTGGCGGCGTTGATGTGAAACTCGCGCGTGAAGATCGGCAGCAGCGGCTGCACGGCGTACATCAACATGAAGACGGAGAAGCCCGCCGAGAAGACGGCGAGGTTGATTTTCCAGAACGCCGTTGTTCCGCGCGCAACGTGGGTTCGAAGGGTCGCCGGTTCCTGGGTATGTATGTTCAACGGTTAAGGGGTGCAGAAATTCTAATGTCGCGGACGCTCCATGTAGGCGTGAACTGCGTACCGGCATTGCCGGCCTTCATTCCGCGAAGAATGGATCGGCACATCCCGTGCGTCGATCGCATTGGCGAGCTTGCCTCGCGCCGATTCAGCGCCGTCCGATGGGCCGGAACAGTCACATGAGTGCAGTGCAAGCGCGGCGCTGGACACGGTCGGAATATGAGCGGATGACCGAGGCAGGCGTTCTGGCGGAGAACGACCGGGTCGAGCTCATTGGTGGGGAGATCCTGGCCGTGACGCCGCAGAAGAGCCCACACGCCACTGCTGTGTCGCTCGCCAACGAGGCGCTGCGACGCGTCCTCGGCCCGGACATGTTCATACGTGTGCAACTGCCGTTGGCAATGGGCGACGACTCGGAGCCCGAGCCGGATATCACTGTTGTCGGCGGATCGATAAGGGATTATCGGGACGCGCATCCTGAATCCGCTGTTCTGGTCATCGAAATCTCCGACTCGACACTCGCGTTCGATCGGCAGGTGAAAGGCAGCCTGTACGCGCGCGCGCGCGCGTTGCCGACTATTGGGTCATTGATCTCGTCGACTCGGTCGTGGAGACGTATCGCGACCCACAAGAGGATTCGTCGGCGCGGTTCGGATGGTCCTACGCTCAATCGAAACGCGTCACCCGTACCGAATTTATTGCATCGCCGTTCGGCGGAGTGATATCCGCCGCCGACCTCCTTCCCTGATCTGCTGAGACGGACGCACGAGTCCGCGGCAGGCGTGCGATTTGCACACCACGCCTTCCATGCGCCTGCTCTGCGTTTCGCTAACCGTGGCGCTGGCGATGGTCGTTGCTGGTTGTTCGAAACCGCCTGACGAGGTCGCGAAAGAGGCGCGGCAGTCTGCCGCGTCGTGGGCCGCCACGTTGTCCGCGGCCGCCGAACGGTGGGGAAACGGCGAGGTATCGAGCTCGTACTTCCAGACGGTGGTCACCCAGGCGCGCACCTCGCTGCGGAAGGAAGCGCAGACCGCGCGCAAGTCGGCCGGTGACGCCGCCGCGGCACCGGTGAACGCTGTTGCTTTGCGCGCCGAGGCAATTGCCAACGCGGTACAGCGCGGCGATCGCGCCGCCGCCATCGAGGCCGGCCATGCTGCTGCGTCGGAGGTGCCAGCGGAGAAGATCCCCGCGGTTGCAAGGCCGCAATGAAAGGCCTGATGAACGTCGCGCTGGGCATCGTGACGAGCATCGGTGGCTTTCTCGACGTCGGCGCAATCGCAACGGCCGCGCTCGCCGGCGCCGCCTTCGGCATGCAGATGCTGTGGGTCCTGGCGCTTGGCACCTTGTGCGTTATGTACCTCACCGAAATGGCGGGCCGGCTTGCGTGCGTGAGCCATCACTCGCTTGTGGACGCCGTGCGCGAGCGGTGTGGCTTCCGTTACTTTTCCTTTCTGCTCATCGGGGAGCTGTTGGTCGACCTCCTCGTGCTGGCCGCCGAAATCGGCGGCGTCGCGGTGGCGCTGCACCTGGTCACGGGGATCGACTATCGCTGGTTCGCTCCGATCGTTGCGTTCGGGCTCTGGATACTGATCTGGCTGGGGACGTTTTCCATCGTCCAGAACGGTGCGTCGCTACTTGGGCTCATCACGCTGGCGTTCGTCGTCGGCATGTGGTGGATGGGTCCGCCATGGCACGAAGCGATGAAGGCGATAGTGCCCTCGAGCCCTTCACATGACGCCGCGAAGTACTGGTTTATCGCCGTCGGCATCATCGGCTCGCTGTTCGAGCCATTCATGCTGAACTTCTACTCGTCCGGTGCCATCGAGGAAAAGTGGTCGCTCAAGGACATCCGCATGAACCGCGTGACCGCTGTCCTCGGGATGGGGTTCGGCGCGATGATCGCGGCCAGCATCGTCATGCTGAGTGCGTTGACGCTTGGCCCGCATGGCATCCAGGTGGATAGCTACGAGCAAGCCGCATTGATGATGGTGCAGCCGTTCGGGTCCTGGGGAATCCCGCTCTTTGCCGCATGTCTGGGCATCGCGTGCTTTGGCGCGTCGCTGCAGGTCGCACTGAATCTCTCGTACCTGTTCGCGCAGGGTTTTGGCTGGAACTGGAGCGAGAACCTGAGGCCGCACGACGATGCGCGGTTCGCGCTGGTGTACACGCTGGCGATCCCGATCGGAGCCATTTTGGTCATCGTCCTCGGCGATCCGCTGAAAATCACGACGTTCTCGATGGCGCTCAACGCGCTGCTTGCGCCCGTCATCGTGTTTCCGCTGCTGATCCTGATGAACGATCGGCATTACGTCCGCGAGTATCGTAACCATGCCGTCGGCAACATCTTCGTGTCGGCGATCGTCGTCATCGCCTTCCTGATTGCGATCGTCGCCATTCCGCTGGAGGTGCTCGGTGGATGAGCCCTTGCCGCTTGCACGGGACGTCCTCGACAAGCAGGTCATCGATCCCGACGGCTGCAAAGTCGGCAAGGTCGATGGGATCGTCCTGGCGTTGCGGGAACATCGCCCTCCTCGCGTGATCGCGATGGAAATCAGCCAGGCCGTGGCCTGGCGCCGCGTCCATCATCGACTCGGGGACTTCGCCGAGTGGCTTCGCGTGACATTCGAACCAGGTCATCAGGATCGTCCCGCGCGCGTCCTCTTCGATCACTTCATGCGTGGGGGAATCGACGTCCACATCGACATTTCATGGAAGCACACCCGGGCGCTGGTGTGGGAGGATTGGCTCCAGCAGCGCGTCATCGCGAAGATTCCCGGAGGCCGCCGTGGTGGAAAGAAAGACTGAGTGCCGCGTGGAGCTGCTGCTCGGGCGCCAGGTCCGCGCTGACGACGGCCGAATCGTTGGCCGCATCCAGGAGCTGCGCGCCGAACGCGAGCACGACTACTACGTCGTGACCGAATTCCATCTTGGACCGAGCGCGCTCATCGAAGCGCTGGCCGTTCGCCATCTTGGCCTCACGTGGCCCGGACGCGTGCATGGATACCGCGTTCGCTGGAACCAGCTTGACCTTTCTGATCAAGAACATCCACGCCTGACATGCCCGGTCGAGGAACTGGAACGAATCGGCGCGCCACGTCGGCGCGACCGAAAGAAGCACGCCGCATAACGCAATTTGCACATTGCAGATTGCGGATGTAAGCTTCGCCCTCCTATCGCACCTGGAGGGACGTCATGGCGCTCCCCGTCAGCATTTCTGTTAACGGCCGTCGTTACGATCGCGAAATCGAGCCGCGGCTTCTGCTGGTTCATTTTCTGCGCGATACCATCGGCCTGACCGGTACAAAGATTGGCTGCGACACCAGTCAGTGCGGCGCCTGCACCGTGCTGCTCGACGGCGTCGCGGTGAAGTCGTGCACGTGCCTCGCGGCGCAGGCGGATGGTTCGTCGGTCACGACCATCGAAGGTCTTGCACCGGACGGCAAGCTTGATCCCATCCAGGAAGCGTTCTGGGAGAAGCACGGCCTCCAGTGCGGCTTCTGCACGCCAGGGATGATTTTCGCGACGCGCGCGTTGCTCGACGCCAACAGCAATCCGTCGGCAGAGCAGATTCGTCATGCGCTTGAAGGCAACCTGTGTCGCTGCACCGGCTATCAGAACATCGTTCGCTCGGTGCAAGCCGCCGCCGCGGCAGGAGGACGATGATGGCGACGACGGTTGCGGCGCCCGCACGCGTGTTCGGCTCCGCCATCAAGCGGCGCGAAGATCCGCGGCTGATCACGGGCACGGCCAAGTACACGGCCGACATCACGCTGCCGGGACAACTCTACGCGGCGATCCTGCGGAGCCCTCACGGGCACGCGCGCATCAGGAAAATTGACACCGCTTCCGCGAAGGCGGCACCGGGCGTTGTCGCGGCCTTCACCGGCGGCGACACCGAAGGGGTGCTCGGAGCGATCCCGTGCGCGTGGCTTGTTCCGAACTCCGACTTGAAGACCGCGCCCTATCCGCCGCTGGCAAAAGGGACCGTTCGCTATGTCGGCGATGCCGTTGCGGTTGTCGTGGCCGAATCGCCGGAGCAGGCTGCTGACGCTGTCGATCTCATCGAGGTGGACTACGAGCCGCTGCCGGTGACCGTCGATCCCGAGCAGGCGGTCAAGCCCGGCGCACCGCAGCTGCACCAGGAGGCGCCGAACAACATCGCGTTCCACTGGACGGTCGCGGGCGGCGATGTCGATGCCGCGTTCAGCAAAGCGGACGTGATCGTGCGCGAGCGGATTATTCAGCAGCGGTTGATTCCAAACGCGATGGAACCTCGCGGGGCGCTGGCGCACTACCTGCCCGCAACGGGAGAGTTGACGCTCTGGAACACCACCCAGAACCCACACATCGTCCGCTTCATCGTGTCGCTCGTCTGCGCCATTCCCGAAGATCGCCTTCGCGTCATCGCTCCGGAGGTCGGCGGCGGATTCGGCAGCAAGATTCCGCAGATCCAGGGTGATTTCATCACCGTCTTCTGCTCGATGAAGTTGGGGCGGCCCGTCAAGTGGATCGAAAGCCGATCGGAAAACTATCAATCGACCACGCACGGACGCGACCACGTCCAGGACGTGGAAATGGCGGCCACTAAGGACGGACGCATCCTTGGACTCCGATGCACTGTCTGGGCCGGCATGGGAGCGTATCTGTCCACCGCAGCGCCAGGCATTCCGACGATTCTCCACGGCCTGATGCTGTCGGGTCCGTATCAGATCGGCGCTGTGAAAGAAGACGTGTACGGCGTCTACACGAATACGACGCCAGTCGAGGCCTATCGCGGCGCGGGACGCCCTGAGGCGACGTTCATGCTGGAACGCGTGATCGATCGGCTGGCCGACGAGCTGAAGATGGATCCGGCGGAGCTGCGCAGGAAGAACCTGATCCCCCACTTCGAGAACGGCCACGACGTTGTTACCGGTCTGAAGTACGACAGCGGAAATTATCCGGGCGCGCTGGACAAGGTGCTGGCGCATGTGGATTACGCCGGTCTCCGGAAGGAGCAGGCGGAGCTCCGCAAGAAGGGACGTCACGTCGGGGTGGGCGTCGGCCTCTACGTCGAGATCTGCGGGCTCGGACCGTCACAGGTCGCCGGCGCCGTCGGCTTCCAGGGCGGGCTCTGGGAAAGCGCCATCGTCCGCTTCCATCCGAGCGGAAAGGCGCACGTCTTCATCGGTTCGTCGCCGCATGGTCAGGGCGAAGAAACGACGTTCGCACAGATCGTCGCCGACGAGCTCGGCGTCAGCGTTGGCGACGTGAAGATCGTCCACGGCGATACCGAGAACACGCCGATGGGATGGGGCACCTACGGCAGTCGCACCGCTGCCGTCAGCGGTGCCGCACTCGCTGTCGCCACACGCAAGATCAAGGAGAAGGCGAAGCTCCTCACGAGCCACCTGCTCGAAGCGGCCGTTGAAGATATCGAGTACGCCAACGGCAAGTTCTTCGTGCGTGGCTTCCCGGAGAAACACAAGACGATTCAGGACATCGCGCTGATGGCCAACGTCGCGTGGAACATGCCGCAGGGGATGGAGCCCGGGTTGGAGGCGAGCACGTTCTACGATCCGCCGAACTTCGTGTTCCCATTCGGCGCGCATGTCGCGGTCGTCGAAGTCGATTCCGAAACGGGCCACATTCAACTGAAGCGGTACGTCGCTGTTGACGACTGCGGACATCAGATCAACCCGATGATCGTCGAAGGGCAGGTGCACGGCGGCGTCGTGCAGGGGATCGGGCAGGCGCTCTGGGAGCACGCCGTCTACGCGGACAATGGCCAGTTGCTCACGGGATCGATGAACGATTACGCACTTCCGCGCGCTGACGCGCTGCCCGACATCGAGGTGCTGTCGACGGTGACGCCGTCGCCGCATCATCCGCTCGGCGTGAAGGGTATCGGCGAGGCTGGAACCATCGTCTCGACGTGCACCGTCTACAACGCCGTGCTCGATGCGCTGAAGCCGTTTGGTGTCAAGAGCATTCAGATGCCGCTGACGCCTGAGCGCGTGTTCAATGCGATGGCAACGGCAAAGGGAGCCTAGTCATGTATTCCGCGAACTTCGACTACCACCGCGCCCGTTCGCTGGCCGACGTGCATCGGCTGCTTGCGACCAACCCGGGCGCGAAGCTCCTGGCCGGCGGTCATAGCCTGATTCCGCTCATGAAGCTGCGCCTTGCGTCCCCAGCAGCCGTGGTCGACATCGGCCGCATTCCCGAATTGCGAGGCATTTCGCGCAGCGGTGACACGATCCGCATCGGCGCGTTGACGACACATGCGGAGATCGCTGCGTCGGCCGACGTGCAGAAGGGGGCGCCCGCGCTCGCCGAGGCGGCCGGGATGATTGGCGATCCCGCGGTGAGAAGCCGCGGGACGATCGGCGGCAACATCGCGCACGCGGATCCGGCTTCGGATTTGCCAACCGTGCTCGTTGCGCTCGACGCGCGTGTCGTGGTCGTCGGGCCGTCGGGAGAGCGGACGCTCGCGGCCGACGGATTCTTCACGGGCATCATGACCACCACGCTTGCCGACAATGAGGTGGTGACCGCGATTGTAGTGCCCGTCGCCGCGCGCGGTCAGAGTTCCGCATACGTGAAGTTTTCACATCCGGCGTCGCGCTATGCCGTCATCGGTATCGCCGCGTCGGTCACGCTCGCGAACAACCAGTGCTCGGCGGCGCGCGTCGCGCTCGGCGGCCTGGTGTCGCATGCATGTCGCGCAGCGGCCGTGGAGAAAGCGCTCGTCGGCAAAGGACTGGACGCTGCGACGATTGCCGCCGCGGCGGGGCAAGTTGGCGCGGATCTCGGCGGCGAGGTCAGCGGCGACATCTTCGCATCGGCTTCGTATCGCAAGGCGGTCGCGCCCGTGTACGTCAGGCGCGCGATTGCCGCAGCCGCGGCGCGCGCCGGCCTCGCGTGAGCCACGCGCCGCTGGCGATTCCGCCGTCGGTCGACGCGCTGCAGGAGGCCCTTGGTCGAGAGCAGTACATCGCGGAGCGGGCACTCGCCGTCTCCGTCTATCTGGCGCTGCGCCTGAAACGGCCGCTGTTTCTCGAAGGCGAAGCCGGTGTCGGCAAGACAGAAATTGCGAAGGTGCTTGCCGCCGCGCTCAATACCTCGCTCATCCGTCTCCAGTGTTACGAAGGCCTCGACGTCGGCCAGGCTGTGTACGAGTGGAACTACCCGCGGCAGCTGCTCGAAATCCGCATGATTGAGATTGCGCGCGATCTCGATCGCGCCGTCGCGGCGCACGAGCTCTTCACCGAGACGTTTCTCATCAAACGGCCCCTGCTGCGCGCGATTGAAGAGACACGTCAGCGGGCGCCGGTTCTGCTCATCGACGAAATCGATCGCGCGGATGAGGAGTTCGAGGGCTACCTGCTGGAGTTCCTGTCGGACTTTCAGGTGACCATCCCCGAGCTCGGCACCATCCGCGCCACCGAGCCGCCGATCGTGGTGATCACGTCGAACCGCACGCGCGAGGTGCATGACGCGCTGAAGCGCCGCTGCGTCTACAGCTGGATTCCGTATCCCGACTTCGAGAAGGAATATCGCATCGTCAGGGCAAAAGTGCCCGGCGCCTCGGAGCGGCTCGCCCGGCAGGTCACCGCCTTCGTCCAGGATCTGCGCACGGCGGATCTCTACAAGGCGGCCGGCATTTCCGAAACGCTCGATTGGGCGGCGGCGCTGGTGGCTCTCGATCGCGACGTGCTCGATCAGCACGTCATCGACGAGACGCTCGGCATTCTGCTGAAGAACCAGGAAGACATCGACGCCGTGCGCGGCGAGCGCGTCGGCGCCATGCTTGCTCGCGTCCTTGCTTAGGGTTCATAGGGTTCAATGGGTTCAAGAGGTTCATTAGGTTCGGATGCGAAAGAACCAAACGAACCAGAACCATTTGAACCCACACTGATTCCAAACCTTCTTCTGTTCGGCCGCGTGTTGCGTGCCGCGGGCGTTCATGTGCACCGCGAGCGGATGGTTGACGCTATTCAGGCGACCGAGTGGATTGGCATTCGCAGTCGAGCGGACGTGCGTGCGACGCTGTCGGCCCTGCTGGTCCACCGGCACGAGGACCTGGCGCTGTTCAACGAGGCGTTCGATCTCGTCTTCCGCGCACATGGCTCGTCCGAGCTGAAGCTTCCGCTGTTTTCGCTTGGCGAGCGCGCGCGCATCGTGATGAGGCGCGGGGCAGGCGCGCCGCAGCGCCTCGATGTGGAATCCGAATCAACGGAGTCGAACGCGGCGTCGGCCGCGTTCGCCATCGGCGCATACAGCACCGTGGAGGTGTCGCGCACGAAAGACTTCGCGGATTTCACCGCCGCGGAGCTCGAGGCGGCCCGACGCCTGATGCTGCGCATGCGCTGGCACTCTGGGATTCGTCGCACGCGCCGCTGGCAGCGCGCGACGCGCGGTGACATCGACATGCCGCGCCTGCTTCGCACCAACCTGATGCGTGGGGGCGAGTTGATCGAGCTGCCACGGCGCATCCGTCGAGAAGCGCCCCGGCCGATCGTGATGCTGGCCGATGTGAGCGGATCGATGGATCGCTACAGCCGGATGCTGCTGGCGTTTGCCAGCGGCCTGACGCGCAGCGCGCGCCAGGTCGAAAGCTTCGT
>Ga0070689_100003691_pt1 | contig 10227 bp, 6 predicted proteins | sample KBSS23HmetaG_FD_64669 | JGI IMG/M metagenome (GOLD analysis project Ga0070689, IMG submission 64669) | Switchgrass rhizosphere microbial communities from Kellogg Biological Station, Michigan, USA - KBS S2-3H metaG | ecosystem: Host-associated > Plants > Roots > Rhizosphere ... | reverse complement strand
TCGATCATGTCGGAGAAACCCACGGTCGAGTGCTGTCCCGAATCCGACAGCGCCTTGGTCGGGAAGAAATACCGGGCGGTGTCGTCCACGAAATTCTTGTAGGGCGACGCCTTTCCGGTCGTGATCGACGTGTCGACGTCGTCATTGAAGTCGCCCACGATGACGACGCGATCGGACGGGTGCGCGGAGTCGAGATACGATTTGAGCCCGATGGAGGCATTCAGTCGCTCGTTGTACGAGCTCGTGTCGCTGAACGCCTTGGCGTGGAGCACGATGAGCGTGAGCGGGATGCTCGTGCCGTTGACGGTCACCGTCATGCTCACTTCGAGCGGCGGCCGCCCGCCGAAGTTCGAGTTCTGGTCCGTGACGATGAGCTTCGCGCCGTTCACCGTCGCGACGCTGGTCCTATACACGATGGCCACCTTTTGCTCGGACGCCGAATAGAAGGCCGATCCATTGGTCACCGACGGATCGTTGGCGACGAGCCCCGCGTAGCCGGGAAGTCCGGACACCAGTTGATTGAACTGCGTGACGCTGACGACCTCCTCGAGCCCCCAGACGTCGAGATCCGCGCCCAGCATGACGTCGTGGACGTTGCTGAGTTGGAGTGACTCGTTGGTCGGACCGTTTGCCGTGGACCCGAACCACTCGAGGTTCCATTCGCCGATGTCGAGCGTGTTGGCGGTCCCCTGCGAGGGGACGCTCACGAGAGCCTCGCGAGTCTCGCCGGTCAGGGGCGGAGAACCGGTGGATTCGTCGCCTCCTCCGCACGCGATGGGCAAGAGCAAGGCGAGTGAGTATACCGATCGCAGTACGCGATACGCACGGTTGATTTGCGGAATGTGTGCCATGACAGCTCCTCAAAGTGCACGAGCCATTGGCTCGCTCCGAAACACGTTGGGCGAATACACCTCGGGTTGCGAGGGCGAGCCATCATGCACGAAGAGCATGTCGATCAAGGCGCGATTCGATGTCCTGGCGGTCACGCAAGGTCACGTCTGGGCCCAATCGCCCCAGAGCAGCGTCGTGACCGGTCACGACGTTTTCCGATGATTGGGATAAATGCGAGAAGAACGACCGGAAATTCGACTAGGTGGGTGTGCTGCATAGCACACCCACACAGCCTCGCTCGCGACTCGGCTAGCGCCTGCGCGGCCATCTAGCGGACGTATGCGGCGCCGGCTCCTGGCGCGGTCGTGTCGGTCTGGCTCTGATTGATACCGGTGGCGGCGCTCGATTCGCCGTCCGACCCGACCGCGACCGAGTCGCCGGAGATGCCGACGCTCTGTCCGAAGTACGCGCCGCTGCGCGTGTTCGACGCTTTGATGTAGCCTTCGTGTTCGACGCCTTCACGTACGCTTGCGACGCCCACGTCGTCCCGGTGCGCACGAACACGTAGGCGGCTCCCGCGCTCGGCGCCGCGGTGTTCAATGCATCGCCGTTCACGGTGGTCGCGTTGCTCGAGTCGCCGCTGGCGCCGACGACGAGCGTATCGCCCGACAGCGCGACGCTGTATCCGAAGCTCAGGTTCGAATGCGTATTCGACGGTTTGACGTAGGCTTGCTGCGACCACGTGGTGCCGGTGCGGGTGTAGACAAAGACGGCGCTCGTCCCGAAATACGTATTCGCGCGCGCGTTGGATCTCCTGCGATATCTCGAGGGTCATCGTGTCGAGCCCGAGGGGCGTATTGACGTTCGTGGCGAGGATGAGCTCGAGCCCGCCGCCGCGCGTCGTCTTCGACGAGCACGCGATCGCGCCGACGAACGCCGCCACGACCAACATCACGAGCGGCGCCCACGAGGGGAGCACGGACCGGCGCGACAATTTCAAGGACCCATACCCATCGCAGGCTGCGGATGAGCCCCCCTCCCGGCTGAGTCACCAGTGACCACGCGCTGGCCACGTCCCGATCGAGCCGCCTACCGGCTCGAAGCGCGGTGTGTTCGGCGAAAGTAAAGACGAGGTGGGGGTCTTCGACGCGGGAGCGTCCGCGAACCTACACGAACACCTACATCGGCGCCAGGAAGTCGCGGACTTCCTCCCCGGGCGGGCCGCCGTTCAGTGCAGGTTGATATGCCCCGGCGACGTTGGATTATGCTTGGCGCGTTGTTGACACCCGGCAAACTCGGCTATTACGCTCGCCGATAACCTCGCATTGAGCGAGGCTGAGGCGAAAGGCGCGGCTGCGATGCCGCGTCGTTTCGGCTGCGCGCGCGTCCACAGCACCCCACGGGATTTTGGAGGAGGTCGGTAAAATGCGTTTTCTTCGCTCGAATTTGCTTATCGCGAGCCTGCTCGCTGGAGCGGCCGCCGCCCCCATCGCCATCGTGGCGTGCGGAGGCGATGACACCACCAACAACCCGGGGCAGCCGGATGGTTCCACCGACGACAGTGGACCGCAGCCCGACGCGCCCGTGGATGACGTGACCACCCCGCCGACGGACGGCTCGCCGGACGCCACGCAGTTCGGGACGCACGCCGTGGCCATCCGCATCTTCGAGCTCAAGAACGCGCCGAAGGCCGGCCTGCCGAACCTCACCGTTCCGCTCCCCTTCATCCTCGTGAGCCCGCGCGCAGGCGGGCGCACCCCCGACGCCGCCACCCTCGGCGCCGGTCCGCCTCCGCTCGGCTGCGCGACGTTCGCTTATCCGACGCTCGACCTCAACGATCCGAAGGGGCCGAAGACCGTCGCCGGCAACGCCGGGAACATCCTCCTCGCCGGCTTCACCGGCGGCACCGTGAACCTCCCGCCGAAGGACGGCGGCGCGGACTCCGGAGATGGTGGAGATGCCGGCCCGCCGCGCTTCCCGAACCCCCTCCCGTGCGCCCGCCTGAACGTTCCGCCGGACAGCGGCCAGTACATCTACGGCTGCAACGCGCCGCGGGCTCCCAACACCTTCCCGTTCCTCTACGCGCCGACGACGGACTTCCTGAGCAACACCGATCAGCTCACGTGGACGGGCACCGGCGGCTCGGACGTCGCCGCCTTCGGGAACGCGGCCGACGCGGGGCTGACGCCCGCCGAAGACAACGTGACGATCGACCAGGACCTGTGGGCGATCAATCCCGCGGACCTCGATGGCACGAAGGACCTCGTGTTCAGCTACAAGTGTGGCGGCGCGGCTTGCACCAAGCCGGCGCGGATCGGCATCACGCTGACGACGACCGATACGGCGCCGAACGCCGCGAACCCGTACGACTTCCCCCCTCCGACCGCGGCGTACGCGCAAATCCTCTGCGAGGACCTGACGTCCGCCGGACAGAACGCCAGCACGTACACGATCCGAAAAGAGCTGATCGCGGCGATGCCCAAGACGTGGAAGGCCGCGACGATCACCGTCGGTACGCTCAATTTCGCGGGCAGCGTCCTCGCCAACGGCACGCCGGTCGGCGTGTCCGCCGGGACGCAGACGTTCGCGATCTTGAAGAAGTGAGGTAGGGACCATCGGCGAGCGCCGGCGCTTCTCCGTAGAAGCGCACGGCGCCTCGCCGCCGGTCTCGAAGCGACCTTTGGATGAATGGCGCCGGTGGGCACGACTGCCCAACCGGCGCCGCTCTTTTGTGACGCAGCGCGGCCTGGCTCAGTCCGGAGTCATGCGGACCGCCGGCGCGCTCGACACGCGGTCAGCGGCGGTTCCAGAGGCACCGGCGGCGCAGGGGCGCCGTCAGCGGGTCCAGGTAGCGAAGCCGCTGACTGTGAAGATGTAAGCGTCGTTCTTGGCGTCGTACGTCCCGACGATCGTGCCCGGGTACATGGTCGTCGGCATCGTGTGGTCGGGATCGCCCTTCATCAGCGGGAAATCGACGCTAATCTTCGGCGTCCGCTGTTGCATGGCGTCGATGATCATCTTCGGCTCCCACGACGCGAACGTGGCCTTGTAGAACGTGATCCCGACGGCCGTGACGAAACGGACCTGATTGAACTCGGGCGCCTGCGTGTTGATCGCGGCCATCCCGTGGAGTGGCGTGCAGTTGTCGGGCGGCGGCGCGACTATCCAGGTATCGGGGACCATCCCCGCGGGCGGATATGTGCGATCCACGCAATCGATTGCCTTCACCTGGTCCTCCGGGAGGACGAAGAAGTGGAAATCGAAGTGCTTCGTGTCGTAGATGCCGGCGGGCGCGTGCCCGTGCGCCGAATACAAAAGCCAGAACGTCTGGAGTACGGTCTGCGCCCGGATGACGTCCGGTATCTTGATGTAATAGCCGACGTCGACTGTCGCGAGGGAGAGCTTGTTGATCACGCCGAGGGGAATCGAGTACGAGAACTCGACCGCCTTTCCCGCGCTGTCCACCTTCGCCCACGAGTGGACGGTGCCTGCGCTCGCGACGTCGGTGCCGGGGTCGCCGAGGCTGTACTCCGGGCCGCAAGGGACGACCGGATCGGGGGATAGGCAGGCGTTCGTTCCACCGTCGCCACCCCCCCCGCCGCCGCCGCCTCCTCCTCCTCCTCCTCCGTCCGCCTTCTGCGGGGTGTACGACAGGTCGTCGCAACCGCCTGCGAGCGGGATGCTCAGGATCGACAGGAGCACGAGCTTCGACCGCATCGACGTTGTATTGAGCATCAAGCTTCTCCCAAGCTTCTCTGGTCTTCGACTATGGACGGTACCACGAGCTGGTGCGCGACGACCACGGATCGTTACATCGGCCTGGGAAAAGAACATACGGCGATCCTCGAGTGTCCGGTACGCGTGGCGACCAGACGCGCCAGTTTCCGTGATCGCAGTCCACATTTCTGTGGAGCAGAGGTCGACACTGGTGGCGAACGCTGCACCGGCTACTTCGTGACCCGTGCTCGACAAGAGACCTACATGCCCCGATAGTCTCGTACGAGGCTCGAGTGCAGCCGACGCAGCGCAGTGACCAGGGAGGTCACTCGAATTTCCGGCGAAAACCGGTCTGACGCGATGAGTCATGGTGCGGACGTGGATCGCACACCGCGTCACTGGCGTGCACACGACCGTCGATTTCCGGATAAACGGGCGTCGAACGCACGACATGGCTCGTTGGTTGCTCAAGGAGCGACGGGTCCTACGCGGATGCACGACACCGAAGGACGCGGACTAACGGTCTTCATTGGGAATGAAGGGACGGTGAGGCATGTCGCGAAACAAGATCTCGATGATGGTGGGTATCGGCGCAGTCGTTTCGATTCTCGGCACGGGCGGATGTTCGAGCGCCGGAGACGCGGCCCCGGGAGAGCAGTCGTCGTCCGACGACTCCGAGGCGGCGCTCATCACGGCCGATCAGTCGACGGCGTGCGCGAACGACATCCTGAAGGCGCGTAACGCGTCGGCGAAATACCGCGATGTGACCAAGGCCACCGCGGACGGTTTCGTGCAGGTCTCGCCGTGCATCTCCGATCCGACCGGGGTCACGCCGGGGAGCGTCGGTAAGTTCGGGACGGTCGGCATTCACTACTTCAACCAGGCGCGCGTGAGCCCGGTGGCCGACGCCGCGAACCCCGACATCCTCGTCTACGTCCCGGACAGCGACGGCTCGCTCAAGCTCGTCGCGACCGAATACGTGATCCCGATCATCCAGGATGGGGCGGTGTACACCGACGCGTCGACGCCGCCCACGCATCCGCAGCCGGTCCCGAGCCTCTTCGGTCAGAAGCTCCTCGGCCCCGTCGCGCCGCACTTCCCGGGCGGCCCGTGGCACTACGAGGTCCACGCGTGGGTTTGGTCGTTCAACCCGAACGGGCTCACCGCGCCGTCGAGCCCGAAGGTGAGCTGCACGCCGCAATGAGTCGGGTAGCGAGGGGAGCGCGCCCGCTCCCCTCGCATTCCGCGGTCTAAAGCGGAAAGACTTGGGCGAAGAGCCCGAGGCCGACGCCGAACATCGCGTGATTGAGCGCGCTCGTGAGGAACAACTTCCTCTCGGGAGCGCGCGTGCCGAAGAACCCGAATCCCATCGCCGGGAACATCAGGAACCAAGGCGCCGCGTTCGTCGCGAGACCGAAGACGACCCCTCCACCGAAGCGCGCGGCGCCGCCGCTCAAGTCGTGCGCGACGAGGCTGAAGAGAACGCCGAACGTCGCGCCAATGAGGTAGTGAGCGGTAAATGCGACCGGCATCTCGCCGGGCTCGCTCGGCACCGCGCGGATATCGGCCTGGACGGGGTGCATACGGGCGATGCTGCGAATCCAGCGCCCGAGGAGCGGCGGGTCGAGGCCGACCGTAATACCGGCTTTCTTCAGAAAGCCGGCGCTCGCGTCCATCACGAGCGTGGCGAGCACGCCGGACAACGCGCCCCATCCTACCGCGGCGCTCATCGCAGCTCCTCTACGAGGCCGTCCAATCGTCGAGTCACGGAGCGCTCCTTCCTGCTTGATAGGTTGAGCTGCTTTCGATCGCCCTGTGCGTAATGCCTGGTGCCCGACTCTATCAAAGCGAATCGGGTCGATCCACTTTCGCCGCTCATTCGGCGAGGCGCTCGGTGAGCCATTCGACGAGGGCGTCACCGCGCGGCGGTGTCCACATCGAGTAGTGATCGCCCGGAAATTCGGCGACTTCGAGCGCCGTCGCGCCTGCGAGAGACCAGCCGAGCGCGGGATCGCGCGGCGTCTCGCCTTCGGCTCGCGCGAGCGCGACGGGCCCGCCGTACGGCGCCGGAACATACCGAACGAGCGCCCGCATATTCGCAGAGAAGACGCGGTAGAGCGCGCGCACGCGCTCCCGCCCCGAGTCCTCGGGGACGAGCTCCGCGGCGCGCGCGAGCTCGAAGATCCGTTCGAGGCGCGTCTCTTCGTCGAGGCCCGAGAGGTCGAGGCCCGCGACGTCGATCGGCGCGCCGGAGCTCCGGACGAGATCCCCCACGAACTGCGCCGACAGCGCCTCCTCGTCGTCGCGCGATGCAGCCTGGTGCGACGGCGCGGCGCTGTCGAGCATGACGACGAGCGCCGTGCGCTCACCCTCGGCGGCGAGCATGCGCGCCATTTCGTAGGCGACCACGCCGCCGAGCGAGAAGCCGCCGAGCCAATAAGGGCCCTCTGGCTGGACGGCGCGGACGGCGCGGAGGTAGTCCGCGGCCATCGCTTCGATCGTCGTGTGCGGCGCCGACTCGCCGTCGAGCCCGGGCGATTGGAGCGCGTGGATTGGCCGCGCGCCGCCCAGGCGCTTCGCGAGCGACACGTAGCACATCGCGCTGCCGCCGACGGGGTGAACGAGGAAGAGCGGTGTCCCCCCGCTACCCCGGCGGATGGGGACGAGCGGCGTCCTCGGCCCCGCGTCCGGCTCACGGCGAAGCGCCGTCGCGAGCTCCTCGATCGTGGGACGCTCGAGGAGCGTCGCGAGCGACAGCCGCCGCCCGAGGCGGGCCTGGATTTGCGTCACCATCCGCACCGCGACCACCGACTGTCCGCCCAGATCGAAGAAGTCGTCGGCCACGCCGATCGGCCGCCGATCGAGCGCGTCTTCCCAGATCTCGACCAGCGCGAGCTCGATCGCGTCGCGCGCCGCCACGTGCTTGCGCGCGCGCGACGACGCGGCGCTCGGAGCCGCCAGCGCCCCGCGGTCGACCTTGCCGTTGCTCGTCAACGGGAGCGCGTCGATGAGCGTAAAGCTCGACGGCACCATGTACTCGGGGACCTTCGCGCGGAGGTGCGCGCGGAGCGCGTCGACCGGCGGCGCGTCTCCGGGCCCCGTGGACGGGACCACGAACGCGGAGAGGCGCTTCGTACCGCGCGGATCGCCGAGCGCGACGACCGCGCAGGCGCGGACGCCGGCGTGCTGCAGGAGCGCCGCCTCGATCTCGCCGAGCTCGACGCGGTAGCCCTGGACCTTCACCTGGAGATCGTTCCGGCCGAGCAGCTCGATCGTCCCGTCGGGGAGGTAACGGCCGAGATCGCCCGTCTTGTAGCGGCGAGCGCCGGTCTCCGGATCGACGTCGAAGCGCTCGCGTGTCCGCGCCTCGTCGCCGAAGTAGCCGAGCGCGACGCCGACGCCGGTGATGTGGAGCTCGCCCGGCACCCACACGGGTCGCGGCTCCTTCGCGTCGTCGAGCACCGCCCACCCCTGGTTCGCGAGCGGCCTTCCGTACGGGATGCTCGTCCATGACGGATCGACCTCGCCGATCGGCTGCATGATCGACCAGATCGACGCCTCCGTGGCGCCGCCGAGGCTCACGATCTCGATCGCCGGGAGGTGCGCGCGGACCCGCGCCGGCAGGGTGACGGGGATCCAATCGCCGCTCCACAGCGCGAGGCGCAGCGAGCGCGGCGCGCGCGCCGGCTCCGCGTCGAGGTAGTCGGCGAGGATCGTCATCAGCGCCGGGACGGTGTTCCACACCGTGACGCGCGACGTGTCGATCCGCTCCACCCATCGCGACGGATCGCGGAGGTCGGACGGAGCAGGGAGCACGATCGCCCCGCCGGCGCCGAGCACGCCGAAGACGTCCCAGACCGAGAGATCGAAGCTCAGCGCGGAGAGCGCGAGGACGCGGTCGCCGGGGCCGATCGCGAACCGACGGTTGATGTCGAGCACGGTGTTGACCGCGCCGCGGTGATCGATCACGACGCCCTTCGGCGCCCCCGTGGACCCGGACGTGTAGATGACGTACGCGACGTCGGCGGGTGAGCGCGAAACGGTGGCCGCCGGCTCGATCGACGAAGGCGGCATCGCCGAGCCGACGACGACGCGGGTCACGGCGTCGGGCCACGCGACCGCCGCTGCCAGCTGCTCCTGCGTGACGGCGACGCGGACGCCGGCGTCGCGGATCACGCCGTGCAAACGCTCGCGCGGCAGCGCGGGGTCGAGCGGCAGGTACGCCGCGCCCGCCCGGAGGATCCCGAGGACCGCGACGACCTGCTCCCACCCTTTCTCCATGACGACCGCGACGACCTCGCCGCGCGCCCCGGCGCCCCGCGCGTTCAGCGCGGTGGCGAGCGCGTCGGCGCGGAGCGAGAGCTCCCCGTACGAGAGCGTGCGATCCGGCGCGACGACGGCGACCGCGTCGGGGCGCGCGCGCGCCTGCGCCTCGAACGGCTCGTGCAAGAGGACGTCGGGGAGCGGGGTCGACGTGGCGTTGACCGCGGCGCGTACCGCGAGCTGATCCTCGGGGACGAGCGGGCCGGGCGAGCGCCGCCACGCGCGATCGTCGGCCGCGAGCCGCGCGAGGAGATCGGTGTATATCGCAAACATCGCCTCGATCATCCCCGGCGGGAAGAGCGCTTCGGCGACGTCCCAGTAGAGCGTGAGCGCTCCTCGGTGCTCCATCACGCTGTGATCGATCCACACCTGCGGCGTCTGCAGCGACCCGTCGACGATCTCGACGGCGACCGTGGAAGGCGCGTCGCCGCCGAGCCCGAGCGTGCTGGAGAAGACGATCGGCATCGCCGCTCGACCGAGGCGAGCGTGCGCGCGATTCAGCTCGCCCAACGTCCGCACACCGGAGAACGCCCGGTGCTCGAGGTCCTGCCAGAGCTGCGTCTGGACGCGGGCGGCGCCGTCGGCGAACGGCTCGCCGGGCGCGCCCGGGGCGACCTCGAGGAGCAATGTCGCGCTCATGTTTCCGACGACCTGATCGAGGTCGGGGTGCAGCGGCGGCCGGTCGCCGAGGAGCACGTTGAGCGTGAAGTGGGGCTCCTTGCTCCAGCGCGCGAGGACCGCGGCGTACGCGGCGATGAGCACCGCGTTGGCGGTGAGGCCGGCCGCACCGGCGCGCTCCTTCAGGGCGCTCCACGCCTCGCGCGGGAGAGACGCGCGGCGGCGCGACATCGACTGTCGCCCCACGGCGCTCGGCGCGGCCTTGAGGGGGAGCTCGGGCGGCGGCGGGAGGCGCGGCGCGCGCGATCGCCAGTAATCCGCGGCGCGCTCGAACGCGGCTCCGCGCCTGATCTGCTCGAGCGCGATCGCGTAGTCGCGGAAGGTCAACGCGAGCGGCGGCAGCTCGGCGGCGGGGTCCTCGTGGAGGATTCCGAGCTCGCGGGTGAAGATGCCCATGCTCATGCCGTCGAAGACGACGAGCGGCGCGCGGAAGTGCACGCGGACGCGCCCGGCCGGCAAGAGGACGACGGCGACGTCGAACGTCGGCCACGCGGCGAGCGGCCGCGCGCTGGCGGCCACGCGCCGGTGCACGTCGGCGAGGCCCGCCTCGATCCGTGCGGGATCGGCCGCGCGGAGGTCGACGACCTCCGTCGGGTAGCGCGGCACGCTCTTCAGCACCTGGAGCCGGCCGTCTTCGAGGACGATCGCGCGCAGCATGTCGTGGCGCTCGATCAGCCG
>Ga0070689_100003690_pt1 | contig 10227 bp, 6 predicted proteins | sample KBSS23HmetaG_FD_64669 | JGI IMG/M metagenome (GOLD analysis project Ga0070689, IMG submission 64669) | Switchgrass rhizosphere microbial communities from Kellogg Biological Station, Michigan, USA - KBS S2-3H metaG | ecosystem: Host-associated > Plants > Roots > Rhizosphere ... | reverse complement strand
TTTCTCGGCTCCTTCGCGCAAGGTCCTGCGAATAATCGTTTCATCTATCTCGACATCGGTACCTACGCCGGACAGACAGATACACCGTGGAGTCGTCGATTAAAGATTCCGCTTGCAGGCATAACCTGGCCGATGAGTGAACAAGCGTCAGGTGCGTCTCTCGAATTGAGGTACGTGTACCAGGCACAGGCAGAGACAGTGGACCAACTTGCGGCACCGTAAAGCAGTTTTCTGGTTGGATGCTGGTAATGAGTGAATAACTGGACCAGGTGGGAGCAGCGTTTCGGAAGTACAATCGAATGACGTAGGAATATGCATTTTAGAACCGCGATAGTCTTCTGCGCTGTAATCAAAAACTTTCTTGCTTTCACCGCGTACTTCGATGCCTGGGCAAGCGCCAAATGTTGCGGCTGAGATTCAGCTTGACAGCCAGTTGAGGACGCTTGCCGATCGTGATCTCTGAAACTCGCAAGTCAGGTTATGCATTGCATTATCATCTCTCCCGCAGTTCATTCTAAACCGTTCGTACTGAGGTTGAGCGTGACGCTGCAAACATCTAAAAACCGTCTCAGGAGAGCCACAAAGATGAAGTCAGTATTGGAGGCTTCCACCGATTCTCGTGTTAACCGGTGCGTTCGGGAGTCGCAAAGGGGAAGGATGGTATGGGAAAAAGAAAACGTCGGAATACGATGTACACACAATTACGATGGTATGGAACTGTCACGGGGGGCGTCGTCAGTGAGATCATGCTCTTCGCCAGGTTGATAACAGGACCTGTCGCGGGACGCATATATTTGATTCTGGGCATTTGCTGGTGCACTGCAGTAATTGTCTTCCTTATCTTTCGACGTCCGTGGAAATAGGATGTTGGAGCGATCGATAGCTTTTGGCGTCCCAAAGCATTCCGAGTTGGAACCAGATTGGTGAGTGGTTGAAGGAAATGGAAACACTAAGACAGATTGCCGCATAGGTACTATTCCGCTTGGTATGCGGCAGTTTGGTTTTGCTGAGTTTCCTTAAATCTCTGGGACCGATATTTGTTCGCGAACTCGCACAAACTGCAAGGCCTGAAATTAACGAGATTCCGATCATGTTTCGTCACCGGTTGCTATCAGTTCGCGCTTACGATCAAGCCGCAATGATGAGAGAGGCGAAGGTTGTTGAGGGTCGCGCACTGGAAGAAACTATCAGGGAGTTGTTACGCGAAAGCGAGGTTGCGTATTTACATCTACACAACGCCGCGCCAGGTTGTTTTAACTGTGTCGTGCAGCGTGCTTGAAATTGAAATTTAAATCGTCCCATCCATTAGCGGGGGCTGAGATAGTTAATTCACGAGAATTGAACGGCACTTTCACACTTCAGACTCCACGTCACGTCAATGCTATTTCTCAGCCATAATGGAAACAGATCTTCGTGAGGAGATACCTGATGGGCGCGCCGTGAAGTCACAAGCCTAAGCTACCTTCGATGCTTCGTATTCTTGCCGCAGCATAGACATGACTACCAGCGAGTCAAAACCGCTTTCTGTGCGCAGGCACTCTCGTAACATCCCATCGACTATAAATCCTGCTGCTTCGTAAACGCTTCTGGCGCGCTGATTCTGCGCCTTTACATCAAGCCAAAATCTATGAGCTTGATAGGTTTTGAAGGCCAGATCTTTGACCAGCTCGACAGTAGCACGTCCATAACCTCTCCCTTTTTTTGAAATCACAATGCGCCGCAATTCAATGCTTTGATTAGGATCCAGCAATCCCGCCAGAATTACGTAGCCGACCCTCGTTGAGGTATGTGCAATCAGATGGGCCACGTCAGGATCCGCCAGCGCTTGACGATGCTGTTCGCGCGACCAGGGAATGACGAACAAACGATTCTCTTCGCTGTGCTCGAGAGCGAGCACATAATCGAGATCCTTATCTTCAGTTTGGCACAATCCTAAGGCATCCAGGCTTTTAGACATCGTGAAGAGTGGCGTCCCAAACAAATCGGTTGGGCCTTCGAGATTTCGACGAAAGCCGTAGCGCTCGTAAATATCTATTGCGGGCAATAGAAAAGGCGTCGTACTTAGAAATAAGCGTTTGCACCGCTTGCGAACGGCGAACGATTCGATCCGATCGAGTAGCTTTCGTCCGATTCCCTTACCTCTCGCCGACGGATCGACCGCCATACCTCGAATATAAACCTCTTCATTCTTGAGAACTACGGACACAGTACCGGCGATCATGCCATTCCTAAGAGCCACCCACATTGGGCCTTGATTCATACGCTCTTCGATTTGGCCGGGTGTCGGGACCGTGGCGGCAAACGCTTCCGGAGTGTAGTGGGATTCGTATTCGCAGAAGGACTTGTATAGTACCGACGCGATTGCCTCGGTATCGGCTGCTGTTGCCAATCGTATTTGTGGGTCCTGATGCTCTTCTGTACTCATCGGATCAGACCAGGAGTCTCCTCGGAGTCTACGCTGCAAGTCCGACCAGCCACGCGACCCGGCCCGGTCTCGTTCTCCTCATCGTAGTTGATCCACGCTCGTTAGTATGACGAACGACCCACAGCGATTTCGACAACGTAACCGCAGATGACACGGATTAAATCCGGATTTTATCCGTTTAATCCGCGGCTAAGATCGAGTTCCCAGGTTTCGCCACTCAGGTCGTGTCCAAAGCTGTGATGCTTTTCAGCTTTCACGAGCTTATAGCCCGCCTTTTCATAAATATCACGCGCGGCGACCAACAGGCTGTTCGTCCACAATACGATCTTCTTATAACCAGCTTGCCGGGCAAACCGTGTACATTCATCAACCAATCGTTTTCCGACTCCCAAACCGCGCGCCTTGGGAAGGGACTATGAGTAATCGCAATCTCGCCACCTGCTTCGACTCCTTCACTAAAAAGACGCAACCGATATTCTCGCCATCTCTCTCCGCAATCCAACAACGCTCTTTCTTTCGATCGTAGTTCTTAACAAAGTCTGCGACGATTTGGGCCACGAGGGCTTCGTACGTGTCGTCCCAGCCATATTCTTGTGCGTACAAAGCGGCCTTGAATGCTCCGCTTGCAGATGATCGGATTCGATCTCTCTCATTGGACTACGCTTCCTCGCAACTCGTCGTCAGCTTCTTAATCCAAATCTGTTGAGCCCGACTCACTGCCGATTGAATATTTGGTTCTGCTGAAAGGTATCAGCGCATGATTCACGGCATTTGTTCCTCCAGACAAGTTTTTAGCTGTTCAGCGAAGTCAAGAAAGTGTTTGTCAAAGTACGTGGTGTGATTGCCGGGAAGCACATGAATCTCTATCCCTCCCGTTACGAGCTCGTCCCAACCCACAGTAGGATCATACATTCCTGCCGGCTGTTCACGCGCTCGAAACAGGGTAATTCGCCCCGGATAAGGTTGCGGTACATAGTTTTGAAGAGCCTGAGAAACGGAATTCTCGATCTGCTGGAGATAACTAGCCTCGGTACTTAAAGAGGGAGTCTCTTTGGCAGCCCTCACCTTTTCGGCAAGTCTACGTACCATCCGGGCTGGCCCATGTCGAAATAAGGCCTTCACATGGTGGGCGAAATAGAACAAAGGATAAAAAGGCTTCTTACGGGAGAAAGGTGAAGGCGGTACTTCCCATAGAACTAACAGCGCCACCTGCTGACCTTGTCTTTGAAGTTGCCGGGTTATTTCGTAAACAACAAAGCCAGCTTCGCAACCACCTCCGATGAAATAAGGTCCTATCGGTTGGACGCGACGGATCTTTTCGATGAAGTAATCTGCCATAGCTTCAATTTGTGCATAGGGATCACAACCTCGAATAAGACATTGTTCTTGCAGGGCGTAAACGTCAAGACGATAGGATGGTTGATCCAGACCTAAATGCCGGGCCAACCTAATATAACGAGAGCTACTCCCACCAATAAAAAATGGCCGTTTAGAACCGCATGGTTGAAGTGCGACAAACGTGGGGCTGACTTCATTTTGCTCCCGAAGAATGCTTGCCAAATGCTCGACGGTGGGGTTCTGGAAAAACGTGTATATTGGAAAGTCGCTTCTAAATGCCTTTCGAATTTCACCAAGTAGCCGAAATGCAAGAACAGAATTCCCACCCAGATCCCAAAAGTTATCTCTAATACCGATCGGTTGAATACTTAAGATCTCTTTCCACATCTCCAATAGAACCGGTTCCAATTCGGTCCCTGGTTCAGTGAGGTGGGATTTATTGTCTCTTGATTGGAGTGCCAAGGTTGCCTCCTCAACGAACAGGTTATTTCTACTGTTTCGATGGCGTCGCGAGAATGACGCTTCAAACGGACTTTCTCATTTGACAATTATATAGCACGGCACATGATCGTCGACGAGAACGAACTAAGCGCACTGATTGCCGACTATGCAGCTTTTTTTGCCGGCGTATTATCACTCCGGGCGAGTGCGTAAAATCCTACTGACTCTTCAGATTGTTGTTACCGTTTAAGGTGGAGTCCTGTCTTGAGAAGAGATCCGTAGTCTGCGCGCTAGGGAGTGGGCCATCCAAACTACCGCGATCTCAGCCTAACACAATCGAATATGAAGGCCGGACCTATCGGGGGCTGACGGATGTAAGTTAGAGACTAAACAAGTGAGCGATACGAGCCAGCATTTGATGGTCAGTGTTTGGCAAGATACAGGTTCCGCATAATATCAACGCGTCGCCGGCCATTTCACTCCGGATTTACCTGACGTTGTAGTACTTGAGCGACTAAAGCCAGGTAATTGAGCAATCGCTCGTCTCTGTCGGAAAGCACCGAATCTTCTGGGGAAGCAGCGTCGTTAGTGTCAGCCATAAAATACCATTAGGTAGGAGTTGTTACTAAGCCGATGAATTCCGATGAAGGTCACCAGGACCGCTGCCGTCAACGTTGAGGCACCTTGTACGGACACACATTGACTTTGCCGCAGGATTTAAATAAGCTCTCCGCGCTTTCATCCAGGGCTGACTACCGAGCCTCTGCATCCTCGAATACTCGCCGGAAGGCAGCCTTCTATCTTCGCTGTTCAGATCTGAGTGTTGTTGAATTTGTGAGTGATTAAATGCTCTGAGCGCAAGACCCTCATCGGAAGGAAACAATCTCATGAAATCCAAAGTCCGAGGCGCAACGACTCGTTCGTTTGTAATGCTCGTCATAGTTTGTGTAGGTCTAATCCTTGTTGGAATAACGAACGCCGGTAGCAACACGTATCGTGGCTTTCAAAGCACTTCGATCGAGACCAGTGACTTGCAAGAATCATGCGTAACAAAAACACCACGCCCCGAGGTATTACAGCAGGTTGCATCGGCTTTGGCACAGAACAAGGCAAAGAGAAGGTCTGCAGCCGAACAGGCAGGCATGCCAAGCAGTGATACGGCCTTAGCCCAACCACCAGGGTCGGTGATAATAAACGTCTACTTCCATGTGATTCAGGGTACGGCAGGAAATAAGGGCAAGGGATTCGTTCCTGTTCCTGAACTCGAGTCTGAAGTGGATGCTTTAAATAGAGATTTTTCTGGCAGCGATGTGCCCACCTCCGGAGCTAATACTCCATTTAGATTTCAGTACGCTGGAGAAGATTACACAGTCAACCCAGCATGGTTTAACGTGACGCAAGACTCGCCCGAGGAAGCCGCTATGAAGGCGGCTTTGAGAAAAGGTGGGATCAGAGACTTGAACATATTCACCACTAATAACGCGGTCAGTTGGGCTACGTTTCCGTGGGAATATGATGGCAATCCGTCGAATGATGGAATTGTACTCTCCTACACGATGCTACCCGGCGGCAAAAGTAGCACGAATAACCTCGGCGATGTTGCCACACATGAAGCGGGACACTGGCTGGGTCTATTGCATACTTTTGAAACTGCTCTAGACGGGCAAACGTGCGGAATTATGAATGATGAGGTAGATGATACGCCCGCTGAACTTCAACCCACTAAACAGACATATTCTTGCAAGAAGACATATGATACGTGCCCCAACCTCATTGGTAATGATCCAACAACCAACTTTATGACCTATCGATCCGATGTCTGTATGTCTGAGTTCACGACCGGACAGTCACTGCGAATGGACGATATCTATAGCTTTTTTAGAGAGGCGGTTACAGGTGTGGCCTATATCACGAATGCAAATAGCCATAATGTTTCGGTGATCGATACGGCTACTAACAGTGTCACAGCCACAATTCCAGTAGGACTTGGTCCGTGGGCATCGGCGATCAATCCGGCTGGGACGAGGGCCTATATCACGAATCTCACCGGCGGAACGGTTTCAGTTATCGATACCGCATCAAATAGCGTGATAGCAACTGTACCAGTAGGAGCCTCACCCTCAGGCGTCGCAGTAAATCCAGCAGGAACAAAGGTCTATGTTAGTAATGTAAACTCTCATACGGTTTCGGTAATCGACGCCGCAAGTAATACCGTCTTGACTGATATAGCAACGGGGACATGTCCGGAGGGACTAGCTGTCACCCCTGACGGAACACGCCTTTATGTTGTGAATAGTTGCAGCACTAACATCGCGGTCATTGACACCTCAAACAATACCGTGATTGCCACGATTCCTACCTTTACGTCGGCGGGTGGGATTGTAGTCAACTCTACCGGGACACGCGCCTATGTAGGCAATGGAGGCAGCGATAATATTCTGGTCGTTGATACTAGCAGCAATACCATCATAGAAACGATACAGCTACCACAGGGGTCTGGGGGTTATAGACTGGCGATCAACCCGGCTGGAACACGGGTCTATACTTCAAATTTCGCAAAGAATAATGTCTATGTGATCGACTTAGCCAGCAGCTCGATAATCGCTACCATCGTAGTCGGGCAGTTTCCTTGGGGTATCGGGCTGAACTCGAGAGGAAACCGCATCTACGTGGCGAACTTTGCGAGCAATACAGTGTCTGTGATTAATGTAGGGAGTAATTTGGTCGTGGACACAATTCCAGTGGGTGCATCGCCAACCGCTGCTTTCGGACAGTTTGTCAGGTAAATAGTTTTTTGAATTTCACCCCGTTTTCGGAACCCGGCGGCGATCCTCTTGATGGTTGCCGCAAGGCGCGTCGTTTAATCGTCGTCGCCCTCACCTCCGCTTCCGGCGAAGCAACTCAACGTAAATCACACTCAACTCATCTAGGCTTCTGTCAGTTGTGCCGGTGCCGCATCCTAGTTTGACTGCCGGGCTGGCTATAAAGTTTCGACTTCGGGTCCAAACTGATGGCTACGTCTGCCTGTTTGACACCGTCGACGACACCTTTGAGCGGTGCGTCTGCTTCCGTCTGAATAACGGTGGCGATCCACTTCGGATCGGCGCCGCCTTCGCACATGGCCCAACGCATGAGCGGCTCAGTCCCGATTACCAACATGCCTGAATGGTTGTTGCGGTCGGCGTCCTCTTTCGGATCATCGTAGAAAAAGCCGAGCGATTTCCGCAGCCGGAAGATGTCTTCCGGCTTTCCGGTCAGAAAGGTCCAGCCGGGGCCGTCCGCGTGATGCGATTTCGCGAACTCTTTCAACTCTTTCGGCGAGTCTTCTTCCGGGCTCAACGAGATTGAATAGAAAAAAATGTCGCGACCTACGCGTCCATTCAGCACGCGCTGTACTTCGACGAGATGATGAGTGATCACCGGACAAATGTCCTTGCAGCGCGTGAACATGAATTGAATAACTACGCGCTTGTCTTTCACCACGTCCGTGTAGAAGTGAACCTTCTGATTATCCTGCGTGATCAGTTCGACGTTTGGGAGATGGCGTCGCTGCAGCAACTCGCGCGGCGAGATGTCCTGAAAACTATAGCGAGGCGCAGTCGTTGAATTCTGCTGTCCCAATACAGTTCCTGCGGTTGCGGCCGCCGTCGCGGTGCCGGCTGTTGCGAGCCATCGTCTGCGTGTGATTTTTCCCATGTCCTGTGCCTCCTCGGTCGTTGAAAACCGCTATAACTCAAGCTGACAGCACACCCCTAAGGATTCTGGTTGTTGTCCGTCACGTTTGGCTGTACCTGGAAAACCAACATCATCGCGTGGTCTTCGTGAATGGTGTTGTGGCAGTGTATCGGCCAATCACCCGTGAAGTCGCGGAAGCGCATGAACGTCGTGACTGTCTCATCGAGCTGAAGCCGCGTAACGTCCTTGCGCGAAACTTCGACTATGGGCACGCCGTTGTTATTCGTACCGCCGTTGCTGCCATTACCGCTGCCGTAACCACCGCTGCCCCAGCCGTCGCCGCTATATCCTCCCGAGTTTGACCACTCGGTGCGGTCGTAACTACCGCCGGAACTGCGTTGCAGGATCTGATGTTCTTCCAGATGAGTGTGAATCGGATGATGCCAGTCGCGCCGACCGTTCGATAGCTTCCAGTTCTCAGCGCTGTTCTGCGTAACCGTGAAGCGAAGCTCGTTGCAACTCGCAAACTTATTGTTGATTACCCATTGGCCGTTGTTGCGATCGAAGTTGAAGTTGCGCGTGATGCGGGGCGTGACTACCGCCGGCAATTGGTAAAACGCCGGATGAGTTGCCGGATCGACACTACTATCGGTGGCAGTTGCTCCGATCTGAAACTCCATACAGTACATCCCCTGGCCGGGCGAGAAAATCTTTCCTGTCGGCCCCTGGCCGTCTGTCTGCTCGAGCCGATTCTCCAGGCGTACCTTCGTGTGGCTGCCGATCCGGCTCTTGACCTGATTGAAATCAATGATGATGTCATAGCGCTCGCCGACGCCGAGGCGAAAACTTGTGACCTGCACGGGCGTGGGCAGGAGGTTTCCATCGTTCGCAATCACCCAGAACGGTATGACAGTGCTGGGCGTCAGCGGATCGGTGAGAAACAGCTCGTAGAATCGCGACGGACCGCCATCCAGGACGCGGAAACGATAGCGGCGTTTGCTAACGCTCATAAACGGCTGGATCACTCCGTTGGCGAGAATGATGTCGCCGAGCAGTCCTTTGAAATTGAAGGTGTCGAAGCAAAGCTTGCCGGTACTGGAATCAAGTAACTTGTCGGCCAGCATGATCGGGATGTCATATTGCGGGTAACTCGGCAGGCGAAACCCCGTCGTTTCGTTTCCCGTGTCGTACTGATTAAACATCAGATGAAACCCAGCCATGCCTTTGTAGACGTTTTCGGCCGTGTGATCGATGCGATGGTCGTGATACCACAGTGTACTCAATGATTCATTCACGTCGCCGAACGGCTGATGACTTGAAGCAAAGCCCGCTTGCTGCGCGGTGTAGTACTGATCGAAATACTGTCCGCGGAAGAACCAGCGGCATGGACCGCCATCGCTCTCGGGTGCCGTGTGAAAGTTGTGGAGGTGTGTTGAGACCTCAGGCACGCCAAACCCGAGGTTCTGGCTCTGCGTCGGCAGTTCGTTGAAGCGCCGCACTACCCAAGGCTCCTGGTAATGAGTCACCAGGGTAGGCGCGGGAAAAGTGGCGACGTCGCTCGACGACGATCCACCCAGATTGAATCCCCAGATAGTTTGCGCCGGGATGTTTGTGTCCGAAGTGAAACGGAAGTTGGAGTTCGCGCGCAAACGCTGCACAAAGTATTTCTGCGGCGGATACGTATTGAAGAACTGAAAAGCATCAGTGCCCGGACGCAACGATCCGTTGAATTGCCCGCGACCTTCGTACGGCAACCCGGTTGCCTGATTGATTACGTTATTGGGAAACAACTGAGGCGGCGCGCCGAACTGCAAACCCGGATCGCTCAAAGGACGCGCCGGCAGCTCAGGTGGAATCGGCAAGGGATCGATAAAAACGTGCGCGGGCTGAGGACTGCATCCAACATTGCACCCACCTCCATAGCAACTGCCGCCGCCATTCCACTGACCCTCGACGTGGGTTAGACCGAGTTGCGGGATCAGGACTCCGGCGCTCGTCATCAGACCCATCCGCATCAAGTCGCGGCGTGTGAACCCTTGCTCTACCAGCTCGAGGCGGTTGTGCAGGGCGTTTTGCAGTTCCTTTTCTCTGCGTCTATTTCGCTTTGAAATATGAGCCATGGCGGGCAGCCTCCTAAAGGTTAGGATCGGATACGGCGGATCAGGCTGAACTAGGTGAAATACCTTCGGACTTGGTCGCCAATTAGTGGGTGAAGGCGAGCGCACTCTATAGCAGGTAAACTATTGTGTCAAGGATACGAATTGACTCACGAAAAACCCACTCCAAATGGCATTCGTTGCCTCATTTAAAAACCCACTCGAAATAGGGTGTGTTTCCCTCCAGGGTTT
>Ga0070689_100003684_pt1 | contig 10233 bp, 6 predicted proteins | sample KBSS23HmetaG_FD_64669 | JGI IMG/M metagenome (GOLD analysis project Ga0070689, IMG submission 64669) | Switchgrass rhizosphere microbial communities from Kellogg Biological Station, Michigan, USA - KBS S2-3H metaG | ecosystem: Host-associated > Plants > Roots > Rhizosphere ... | reverse complement strand
TGCAACGGCCAGCGCTTCATGCAGCATGGCGCTGTAGGTGACAATCGTCATGTCCCGCCCCTGGCGTGCGATGCGGGCTTTGCCCGTGGGCAGCGCCTCGGTCGGCAGCGCCGAAGCCTTCAGGTGATAATAAAGAAGTTTATGCTCACAAAAGATCACCGGATCATCGATGGCCACTGCCTCCAAAAGCATGCTGTAGGCATCCTCGACCGTGGCCGGGCTCATTACCACCAGCCCCGGATAATGGGCATAGATGGTTTCCAGCATCTGGCTGTGGAAAGGACCGGAACCGGCCGTGCCGCCGCAGGGAAGGCGAATAGTGATCGGACACGACAGCTTGGTCCGCCAAAATTGCGTGGCGGCCTGATTGACGATCTGATTGAAGCCCACGGTGGAAAAATCCGCGAACTGCATCTCGATGATCGGACGCAGCCCCTCAATGGTCGCGCCAATGGCCGAGCCGATAATAGCATCTTCGCTGATGGGCGCATCGATGACCCGGCCGGGGAATTCTTGCGCCAGATTCTTTGTGGCTTTGAAGGCGCCGCCAAACTTCCCCACATCCTGGCCGTAGATAAACACGCGCGGATCCTCCGCCAGGGCGCGGGCTTGCGCTTCCCGGATGGCCTCGAGGTAGGTTATCGTCCCCGGGCCGTCGGGATTCTGATGATGATGTCCGCCGGGACGACGGTCAGACGTCGCCGTGACCTTCGTTGAGGTGCTTGCAGGAAAGGGCATACCAATCTTCTTTGAACGGGTCAGGACCAGCTTCGCGTTGAACTTTGGCGACAGCATCTTCGACTTTTTGGATCACTTCGTGCCGCCAGCCGTCCACCTGGGAAGCGTTCGCCCACGCTTGGTGGAGAATGCGTTCCTCGGCCACCTTCATACAATCCCGACCGATGGGCGACTGCTTCTGCTTGGCCTCGACATACCCGGCGTCGTCATGTTCGCCATGGCCGCACAGCCGGAGGAGATTCGCCACCACAAGCTGGGGCCCCTCCCCTTCCCGGGCGCGCTGAATCGCTTCCGCCATGGTCGTCAGACAGATGGTCAGGTCGGTGCCATCGATGTTGTAGCCGCGAACGCCGTAACCAATCGCCCGGTCAACCAGCTGACAGGCAAATTGGCGGGAAGTTGGGGTTGAATAGGCGTACTGATTATCCGCCACTACCAAAACGAGGGGCAGCTTCTCAATGGCTGCCTGATTCAAGGCTTCATGGCACGCGCCGGTCGAAGTCGCACCGTCGCCGATGCACGCTGCCCCCACGCTGCCTTTCAAACCTTTCATTTGTCGCGCCATGAGAATGCCGTTGACCACGGAGATCATCGCTCCGAGATGGCTGATCATCGGGAGCAAACCTTCCTTGGGGCGGCCGCGGTGAACATTGCCATCCCGAGCGCGCATGGGCCCGAGCGGGGAACCGAGATAAGTACGAACGGCGTCCAGAATGTTTTCGCCAAAGGCAAGCCGGCCGGCTGCGTCCCGGATGAGGGGCGCAAAGACGTCACCTTTGTTGAGGAGCATGCCGATGGAAACGCTCAAAGCCTCCTGTCCCTTTCCCAGGAACACGCCGCCGACAATTTTTCCGGCTCGATAAAGGCTGGCGAACTTCTCATCCAGGTTACGGGCGAGAAGCATCCACCGGTAGGCATTCAGATACCGGTCTTTGAACGCAGAGCTATCGGCGGCCAGTGCCTGGCCGATCTCTGTTTGAACCATGCCTCTATCCTAAGTTTTTGCCCTGCTGTGGCGCAATCGTTTCTTTGAGTCCTGATAATTGATTTTTTTTGCGAAAATGTGGTGGCGCTTGAATCTCCGAACGCTTCCACTACTGTTTCCGAGCAATACGCAACGCAAAGGACAGCTGTTCGAGCACAACGAACTCTTAAAACACGAATATTATGGCACACGAACTACCGTCGCTCCCCTACGCCCATGACGCGCTGGAACCACACATCGACAAAGCCACCATGGAGATTCATCAAGGCCGGCACCACAAAGCCTACGTCGATAATCTCAACAAGGCTTTGGCCGGTCAGGCCGGCTTGGAAGCCAAGTCCATCGACGCTCTGATCTCCGATCTAGCCTCCGTGCCGGAAAATATTCGCGGTCCGGTCCGCAACAACGGCGGTGGCCATTACAACCATTCCATGTTCTGGAAACTCATGGCGCCCCAGGCGGGCGGCGCTCCGTCCGGCGCCGTGGCCGATGCCATCAAGTCCGCGTTCGGAAGTTTCGACGGTCTGAAGGAAAAAATGGAAGCCGCCGGCCTCGCGCGCTTCGGCAGCGGCTGGGCCTGGCTGCTCGTCAACGGCGGCAAGCTTGAGGTCGCGTCGACGGCCAATCAGGACAATCCGATCATGGGCAAGGCCATCGCGGGCTGCGAAGGCAAACCCATTCTCGGCGTCGACGTCTGGGAACACGCTTACTATCTGAAGTACCAGAACAAGCGGGCGGATTACCTCAAGGCATTCTGGAACGTGGTCAACTGGACCGAAGTCAACCGCCTGTTCGCCGCGGCGAAATAAGGCTGCGGTGGGCCGTGTTGCTGCCCGCCTCGGAGGGCTGAAGGCCCGCAATGTTATAGCCTGGGCTGAAGCGAGCGCCGCGAGCGGAGGCCCAGGTTATCGGTAAACAGGAGACCTGAGCCCTGAAAGGGCGGCAACCTCAGGACGGCTCAGTTCATTTTCGCGTTTCGATGATGCGGGGGTTCCAGCCCGTCGATTGACATATGTCGCCCCTTACAGGGCTCACGTTTCATGCGCTGATTCTACCTGGGCCTTCGCTCGCGTTGCTCGCTCCAGCCCAGGCTATAATATTTCGGGCTTTCAGCCCTCCTGAGATCGCGACCTCAATAGTGTTATCCGACGTAATCTGGTGACAATTCCTGGGGTCCGCTAAACAAGTACGTTCAATAGAGCCGCGGTCCGAACGATAATTAAAGTCTCGGACGCGCCACGGTCGCCTGCCGGGTCGCCGGTTCCGCCACGTTATACTCAAAATCCACGTGGCTTTGGCCGCTCTTCCGAATCGTCACCTCGGTTGATTTGTACCCCAATTTCAAATGAGTCGCCGTCAACAGATAATCCCCAGCCGGCAGACCCGCGGGAATTCGATACGTGCCATTAGTCGACGTCACGGCCATGAACGGATGCGGCAGCACCGAAACGTAGGCAAACATCCACGGGTGAACATCACATTTAACCCGGATGAATGACTCCGGAGTCGCGATTCGGATGACGTTCACTTGCTTCAACGGCTGACCAATATTGGCCTCCCGATTCAGCCGGGGCGTCAGATGCACATTATGGAACAGCGCGTCCGAATTACGCACCCGGAGAGTCTGGCTCAGTTGCATCGCGCTGACATACGGCTCAAACATGCACCCCTTCTGGTCCAAAAGGATGCTGCCAGTCAGGGGACCGACATTGCTCTCCAACACATCGGCGATTGCCTGATCATCCGCTCCCCGAACAAACGAATCCGAGCTTTTGATTTTTGATTTGTGAACGAATACCAAAACGTCGGCCAGATCGCCTTCCGAACTCACCACATAATGGCGCGTCGTCACGGGTTTCCTGGCCACGGGTCCGCATTGAGGTCCCAGCTCAATCGGCGTTTCCCGCGGTGGCTGTCCACGCAGGGTAACTCGTCCGGCCACCGACACCAACCCTCCCCCTGCAGCGTCGTCGACGATGACGGCAGTACGGGCGTCAGCTATGAGCGCCGGCAACGGTGGGATGACTGCGGTCACCACGGGAGGTTCGGGAGCGGCGTCGGCCGCGGATGCCGAAGCGGTCCGCGCCGGCTGGAAGGTTAGGCGGTTGGTCGGGACGCTACGCGAAGTGTTGGTCAACCAGGGAGCGATCGGCCGGCCTGATTCGTTCTGCCGCGCTCCGCTCGATGACGCGAGCCCGCCCGGAAGGCCCGCTTGCGCGCCGCCGTCACTCTCCCCTTCTGCTCCCACCCGAAACGAGCGGGCCAGGAGGACCACGAGGCAGGCGAGGATCAGCAGGAGCGTGCCAAGAATGAGCTTGTGCGTTAACGGCGGAGGTGAAGGTCTCATAGCAGTGAGTACGACGAATACGAACTGACGGCATTCAAAGCAGGTAGCGCCCGCATCCCTGCGGGCCGGTCACGAAGCCCTTCGACAAGCTCAGGGCAGGCTCCTTCGACAGGCTCAGGATAGACTTCCGGCTTCGCTGGAACCCGTTCGATTCACGTCCTCGTTCGTTTCACCTTTCCGGTGCACGGGCGGCAGGATGCCGCCTCACCGGCACGCAAGGATGCGTGCGCTACGACCCTACTGCCATCGCATATTCAGCGTCGCGAATACACCGTGGCCCACATAGTCTCCAAATCCTCCGCTGCTCGGTTCGTCGTACCAGAACCACGCATACTCCGCCCGCGCCAAAAAGTTTTTCCAGAATCGATGGGTCAGGCCCGCTCGAACCCCATGACGCTGATAATCGATGCCCAGCGGCAGCCCAAACTCCTCGTTCACTTGCGTATAGTCCGCATGCGAAAAATCATAGGCCACGTGCAGATCCGTCGGTTCGCTCAAGACATAAGCCGCACTCGTCATGACGCTGTAAATGTGCCCGCGGAATGGTGCGACAGCTTGGGTGAAATTGTCGGCGGCCACGGTTCGCGTGTCTTGAAAGGCAAACGTCGAGAAAAGGTAAAGCCGCCGCCAGGGAGTCAACGTCGCGTTGGCCGAATAAATGTGCGCGTCGGAATTCCCGGCCAGATGCCAGCCGCCGGGCGTCGCGTCCGGGACGGAGGTCGATTGCGTTTCCGTCCGAAAATCGGTGGCCACGACCCGGTAGGAAAGAGTGGTCTTGAGCCAGGAGAGCGGGCGCACCACCAGGCGCACGGCGGCTTCGTTGGCTTCCGTCGAGCGCGCGGTGATAAATCCGGGATAGCTGTTGCCTCCCACGGTGCCCCGTTCATCCCGCACATGATCGAACGAATCGTCGCGATTTCGATATTGGTAATACGAATTGAGCGAGACGCGGCTCCAGGGCGACACGTTGAAGCCCGTGCGATATTGGTGCCAATCGTAATGGGCGTCCGTGTCCCGCAGGAAATCGTTGTGGCCGGGCACGCCATCAGCGGCCTGGTATTCGAACTGGTTAATGTTCTCCTGCTGCCACCGGGCCTCTCCATACAAAAGCGTGAATGGTATCGCGGTGAAGCGCAGGCCGGCGGTCTGCTGAAAGGTAAGACGATCGTAGTCCCCCTGTATTGTTGCCGGGTTCGTCACCACCAGCGATGGATCCAACGGGTCGGTCTCATCCAGGCTGACCCGGCCGAACGATTCCTGCCGATTCCATTCCGCCTGCACACCGGCTGTCATAGTCAGCGTCTCCGACGGCCCAAGCTGCGCATTGGCGTTGAAGACGTGGGCCGATTGCTCCATCGGTATGCCCCGCGTGTTCCAGAACAACCCTATCGCCGTATTCCCAGCCGCATCCACAGGACGCTGCTCGAAGTCCGACGTGCCATCCATGTGGCGGTAAAGATAGCCCGCCGTGAACATCATCCATTCTTCCGGCGACGCCTGCACGCTGAACGCGTTGGCCAGTGTCTTGAACTCATTCCGATCCTGGACGCGTTGCACGAACACGGTGCTCGGAAACGCGTCGAGCACCGAGGTGTGGCGGGTCTTCAAGTCATAGAACTCGTAGCGAAACCGATCTTCCAATCGCACCTTGGAGAACTCGAGCAACGCATCCGCCCGCAGGACGTGCACCTGTTCATCAACGTTTTTCGACGTGGGCAAAACCGAACGGGTGACATCTCCGGCAGGAATTGTCTGGGTCGAAGGAAGCCATTGGGTCATCGATTTATTGCCGTCTTTAAATTGAAACTCGTACCCGGCCAGCAGTTGCAGGCCATTAGGCAGGGTGCCGCCGGCTTCCACCCAGGCCCGGCCCCAATCCAGGAAAAGGTCGCGGTCGAGCGAGGCCACCGGCGGAGTGAACGGTCGATAAAATCCGCCTTCATCGCCATACCATTTGCGAAATTGCTCAAAGCCGGCCCGGAGCACATACCGATCGCTCTGCTCCACCGTCAACGTGACCTGATAGTTGTCACGAAGCGCGCTGCCCTCCACTTTAACTCGCCGTTCGGGTGTGACCTGCTGTTGAACCAGGAAGCTTTCCAGGCCGCCGTCGATGCCTTCCCGCATCCACTCCAGCTCCCGAAACTTCTTTTCGTTCCCATCAATGCTGATCCAGCGGACGGTGGGCGAAGCATCGACCACCGTCTTGGCCACCGTATCACCGCCCCAGGCCGCGCCCTGATCAATCCAGGCTCGCAGTACAGCAATCTGCTCCGTCGTCAGCGGTTCGCCTTTGCCTGCCGGTGGCATCTCCATCTCGGGAACCAGGCGCGCCACGTAATGAATCAATGGACTCTTGGCGCTTTGGCCGGGGACCACGGCCACGCCGTTCTCCCCGCCCTTGAGCATCATGTCCCGGCTATCCATGCGAAAGCCGCTCTTCGGCTTTTGCGGTCCATGGCATTTCAGGCACCGGTCGGAGAAGATTGGCTGGACATCACGCAGGAAATCCACGCGCGCGGTGGACGGCGGGGGAAGTTTGCTCTCGTCGATGGGATCCGCCGCGAAAGCCGGCCAGCCCAACGCGACGACAGCGGCGAATAAGCCAGGAATCAGAGGGAAGGCCGGCGATGCGAAACGCCTCATGCAGCGGAGCCACGTCGGGTTGTGCTCTCGACCCGCCGACTCTTCCTGGTCAAAAAACTCCTGGCGCATCGTGGTTGGATTTCTCCGGGTTGGACTGGGAATTTTCACGAACTCGCGCGAAAAGTTTGACTGCCGCGACCCCTCACCCTGCCCTCTCCCCGGCCTGCGCGGCCGAAGCCGCATCGGCGCGGCGAAGGCCCGAGGAGAGGGTCCGCACAGTGAACCCCTGAGCCTGGGCCGCGAAATTCCGAGACGCTCACCCCAATGCCCGATGAAAAATGATCAATGATCAATGCCCAATGGGCAGGAGGTTCATGGGGAGGGAATTCTCCGATCCGGGTTCGCACATTGAACCCCTGCGCAAGTATCGAGGACGAGGACGAGAACGAGGACGAGAGCAAAGGGAGGTTCATGGAGAGGCAAGGGGTGTTCGATCTTCATTCAGGTCAGTAATGGAGGAACGGGCTCACATTGGATCCATGGACGGCCGGGTGACAACCGGCCGACCAGCAGGAACCTTGTGTCACGAACTGCGAATGGTTCACCGCACCGATGACCAACTGCCCGGGGGTGGCACCCTGGACCTGCGCGTGGCATTTCAAGCAAAGGTTGCTGTCGCGTTCGACCAGCATCTTGGCGTTGATCGATCCGTGAGGCTGATGGCAGGTCACGCATCCCTCCCGTAGAGCGTCATGCTCGTAGACGTGAGGAAGCGCCTGTTCGCGATGGCATTCGCCGCAGGACTCGTTGACCCGCGCCATGGCCAGACCGACCCGGGCCGGCTTCATGATGTCGCCTCCGTGGGGGTCATGACACTGCACGCAATTCATCTTCCCTTCGAGAATCGGGTGCCGCTGGGGCAATCGCAGTTCGGCATGGACCTGGAGGTGGCAGGTCAGACAGGCCTGGGAATCCCGTCCGGGATTCAGAATGAATCGTGCCTTGCCCCCGCCGGCGGCGATGTGGCGGCTGCCGGGTCCATGGCAGGATTCGCAACCGGCCTGCCCTGCCATTTTCGCGCCTTCAATATGAAGTCGGGCGTGGGCGCTCGACGCGAATGCCCGTGTGATGTTCGTATGGCATTCAAAGCAGGCTTTGTTGCCAACGAAGCTTGCGCCTTCGATCAAAGGCACCTCCACGATACTGCGCTGGACAGTCGAACAGGAGGAGACGACGGCCACGACGCCGCCCATCCCGACCAACAAAAATCCCAGGATAAATCCGCGACCTGTCTTCATACGAGCGATTGAGCTTTGGCTGCGCTTCCCATCCGATTGTTTGCCACTGGGGCAGCGGGAAAAGTCATCCGCGAAACTGGGGCGAGCCTCGTCAAAGCCCTCCGTCGTTTCAAGCGCATTCCCGCCAGCCACGGGCAAACACGGAGCCCGGGGATTTTGGATTTGTGATTTGCGATTTGCGATTGGGGAGGGACGCTGCGCTGCGTTAATGCCCCTCGGTAAATCCGGGCGATGGAAGAAAGCCCGCCAAACGAACCGCCTCACCCCTCATCCCGGGTGACTGCGAGACGTCCGAGCCAAGACCGGCTACCGCCGTGGCTCAAGACGTGCCCCTCTCCCAACAAAAGCCGCTGCGCGCCTCCCTCTCCCTCAATGGGGAGAGGGCCGGGCCTTCGCCGCGCCGTAGCGGCACTGTGGTACGCTGATCGCAAGGGGGCTTCGGCCGCGCAGGCGGGGTGAGGGCTGAGGCGGTTCGTTAGGCGCCCATCCGGAGAGATTAAGAAGATTAAGATTATGATTAAGAAACCCGAGGATTGACCACCGCTTTCAATCACACCCCCTACCCAGAACGCGCCAATTGCAAATCCAAATTTAAAAACCTAAAATCGCCGCGCTCATGAACTCAAAGATTATCGCCCTGCTCGTGTCGCTGCTGTCGCTCCCGGCCGGTCTCATGGCCGCGTCGAAAAACGATACCAACACGGTCCAACGCCCCAACGTGGTCTTCATCCTCACCGACGATATGCGGTGGGACGCCATGAGCGTGGCCGGCCATCCGTATCTTAAAACACCGAACATTGATCGATTGGCCACGGAAGGCGTGCGCTTCAAGAATGCCTTCTGCACCACGTCGCTCTGTTCGCCCAGCCGCGCTTCCATCCTCAGCGGGGTCTATGCGCACACCCATGGCGTGCGGGACAATTTTACCGAGTTCCCGGCGGACCGCGCCAATTTCCCGTCCGTCCTGAAGACCGCCGGCTACCAAACGGCCTACATCGGCAAGTGGCACATGGGCGAGGCCAACGACGAAAAAAGGCCGGGCTTCGATTACTGGGTCTCGCATCGCGGGCAGGGCAAGTACAGCGGCACCGAGTTTAACATTGATGGCGAGCGGCAGGTCAAATCAGGTTACTACACCCACGTCGTGACGGACCTGGCCATTGACTGGCTCAAGCGCCCACGCACCCAACCATTCCTGCTGATGCTCGGCCACAAGGCGCCGCACAGCTTTTACACACCAGAGCCGAAGTATTCGAATTCGTTCGCGCAGGTCGAGGTGTCGTATCCCGAGTCGGCCTTCGAGCTCGACGGAAAACCTGGATGGATCAAGGAACGCCGCTACACATGGCACGGCATCTACGGCCCTCTTTTTGAATGGCGTAAAAAGTTCCCGGACGACCGGCCGGAAGCCGTCAAGGATTTCGCCGCCATGACCCGCGCCTACTGGGCAACCATCCAGTCGGTCGATGACAGCGTGGGCCGACTTTATTCGACGCTCAAGGAACTCGGGCAACTGGACAACACCATCATCGTTTTCATGGGCGATAATGGCCTGCTCAACGGCGAGCACGGCATGGTCGACAAGCGCACGATGCACGAACCCAGCATCCGCATTCCGTTGATCGTTCGCTACCCCGACTTGGCGCAAACCGATCACCCAAAAGTCATCGAGCAAATGGTCCTCACCGTCGACATCGCTCCCAGCATCGTGGAACTCTGTGGAGAGCCCCGCTTCAAAGGCATTCACGGACGCTCCTGGAAGACGCTGGTGCAAAAGGGCGATCCGGTCTGGCGGAAATCATTCCTCTACGAATACAACTACGAGAGGCAGTTTCCTTATACACCAAACGTTCGCGGAGTTCGGACGGATCGCTGGAAGTATGTGCACTATCCTCACGGAAACGAAGGCAGCGATCGGCACATGGCGGAGCTCTACGACCTGAAGGAAGATCCTGACGAACGAGAGAACCTTATTGCCGACGCGAGCTACGGAAGTGTGTTGCGCTCGCTCAAACTGGATTTGGAGCGATTGCTTCGTGAAACAGGCGCCGGCCGGGACCTCATGCCGCGCGACGAAGGCATCAAGCCCGAACTGCCCGAGCAGTCCATTAGGTAGGGCCGGCCCGCTGGGCCGGCCCCGCCGCGTTCCAGCGGCGGAATCATTTCTTACACCCTTGGTTCAGGGTCCAAGCGCTCAGGTATTCAGGCGGGCTCTCTCCCCGCCTTTTTTGCGCACATCACCGCGCGAGACTACAAGGGTGCACGAAAAGATTCCGCGG
>Ga0070689_100003681_pt1 | contig 10236 bp, 7 predicted proteins | sample KBSS23HmetaG_FD_64669 | JGI IMG/M metagenome (GOLD analysis project Ga0070689, IMG submission 64669) | Switchgrass rhizosphere microbial communities from Kellogg Biological Station, Michigan, USA - KBS S2-3H metaG | ecosystem: Host-associated > Plants > Roots > Rhizosphere ... | reverse complement strand
ACCGTCCATGAATTATGTGTTTTCTGTTGTACTTTATGATTGCCTTCAATGTTCATAGAAAGATCTATCCGAAAAGTATTAGGAATACGATCGGCATTTCTGTCAGAATACAAAACCCTTTGGGAACCTGCATAAAAGTATCTCCCAACGGGTAGTGTTAGAGGTCTGCCGGTACTATATACAATGTTACTGGAAATACTGAATCGGTGTGATATTTTTAGATTGCCGACAATATTTATATCATGCGGCTTATCATAATTGCTTGGATAATACTCACCGCCATTGATCACTTCCCCCGCAAGAGAATCATCCATTTTCAATAATGTGCGGGAATAAGTATAGGCGATCCACCCGTTCAATTTACCTGCTGTTTTCTTTAAAAGCAACTCCAGTCCATAAGCTTTTCCTTTTGTGTTGATCACATCTGTTTCAATATTATGATTCAATACCAGGACAGCACCACTTTTATAATCCAGGTAATGCTTCATTTCCTTGTAATAAACTTCAACTGAAGTCTCAATAGTATTTGATTTAAAATTTTTATATAGTCCAAGCGAAACCTGGTTGCCTTGCTGAGGCTGAATATTCGGATCGCTTAATTTCCAGATATCAGTTGGGGCAATAGCGGTCGTGTTTGATAACATGTGTATATATTGCCTTAAAGAATTAAATCCAGCCTTAACTGAAAAATTTGGAGTAAAAGCATACCTCAGGGCAAAACGATATTCGGGACCACTATAATTTTTGATCACACCCTTTTCATATTCTTTGGTACCTGTTCTGCTTGATTCGCTTTTCGGCAGGCCTTCTGTGTAATAACTAACAGCATGAGGACCCAGGTATTGATAGAAGGAATAGCGAAATGCATAATCCATCGAAAGATCCCTGGAAATTTTATAACTATCACCAATATATATTGCCGACTCAAGCCCTTGCTCAGGAGGTATAATATCCGCCTTCACTAGTGATTCAGATCCTACAGGACGATAAGATCCTGGATTAAGCTTATAATGAATTGCATTCAATCCGAACTGTATGGTATGCCGGGCGTTTAAATAGTAAGTAAAATCTGATTTAACATTTAACTGGCGAATATTGAATTCAAGGTCATAGGCATTGATCTTATTCGCATCACTGTTAATATTATATTTATAAAAATCATAGCCCCCTGTAACAAGACTATTTAGTTTGTTATTGAATATATGCTTCCATTGCAGCGAGAGATTCTGGTTGCTGTATTGATAAGTAGTATCGTTGTTAAGATTAAATTTATCCTTGCTCAAATATGCAGTCAGGTAAAGACTGTTCTTTTTATTCAGTTCGTGAGTCGTAAGCAAGGAGACGTCATAAAAAGAAGCTTTGCTGTTTTCATAATCTTTGGGAAGTAGATTAAGAAGCCAGTTAGCGTACGTAGCACGACCACCCAACACAAAAGAAGAAGATGAATCCTTGGAGAGGGGGCCCTCAATATTCAAACGGCTTGTTACCGGGCCAATCCCTGCTGAACCAGCAAATTTCTTTTTATTTCCCTCTTTTGCCGTGATGTCAAGTACAGAGGATAAACGTCCTCCATATTTTGCCGGTATGCTACTTTTAAATAACTGAACATCTTTTATCACTTCTGGATTAAAAGCAGAGAAAAATCCGAAGAAATGTGAAGGATTATAAATAGTAGTGCCATTAAAAAGTATAAGATTCTGATCTGTAGCACCACCGCGTACATTAAACCCTGTACTTGCCTCTCCAACAGTTTTTACTCCCGGCAGAACCAATATTGCACGTAAAACATCCGCTTCTCCAAATACTGTAGGTATCTTCTTGATAGTAGCAATATTTAATTTTTCGGCACCTAACTGAACACTTCGCACATTGTTTGTTTTACTTGATGAAAACACAACTTCTCTTAATGAAATGATCTGTTCATGCAGATAAATATCCATTTTTCCGTCAGAATAAATCGCTATGTGACGGCGTGCATCCCTCCTACCTATACTCTGTATATTTAAAATATGAACGCCTTTTGAAAGTGAGAGTGAAAAATAACCATATTGATCTGTTGTTGTACCAATAGCTGAATTATCTTCCAGGTAAACGGATACGCCAGGTAATGGTTCATTGGTCTTATCATCACGTACATAACCTGCCAGCGTGGAAGTACCCGTCATATTATTACTCTTCGTACCTATCTCATATAATTTGTTTTCAAGCGATGCCGAAATAACGTTACTCCCCCTGGCTGATTCAAGGTCAGCCACGGGATTAATTATAGAGTCAACTGTTGTTTTAGTTCCAAAGAAACCTGCCGGTAAATCAGTTTTGATAATTATATCCCGAATCAGGAATACATTATTGTATTGGTCGATGCTAAAATTAAAACCCGTGTTCGCCAAAGCTTTTTCCATTACTTTATCCAAAGGCTGATCCTTTACTGTAAGATTTACCTGAATGCTGTCTACCTGAAGTGAATCATAATAGAAATGATATCCTGACGACGATTCAAGCTCCCTGATAAATTGTCCTAGTTTTAATTCTTTAAAATTGCCCGTGATCAATGGCCTGGTTTGTCCCTGTACAGCGATAGAATAAAAAAAAGAAAAGAAAATGATCAGTATAAAATAGGAATGGCGCATATTAATCTATTAATCGATTATAATATTCAACAGCCATTATCATTGATCTTTCCGGATCATCTTTATATCTTATTCCATTTTTTTTCAAGTACTGTTGTATTTCTTTTTTCTTATCATTTAAAATTTTTAGAAGGCTGCGTTCATTTTTAAATGTGTAATAGACATCTTTTTTCATTACATAATAATTATTCATACTGACTACCACATTTTCTATTTCTTGATAACCTTTTTTTTCAATTATTTCTTTTTTTCGTTTAACGTACAACCCGATTTTCCCCTTATAAAGCTGCTCATAAAACCCGGTATTCACACCGTTAAGATTATTGCCTGCAATACGGACAAAAACATGGTCAGATAAAATGAACCGCTGGACTTTATCGGCAGGCAAATTAATTTTATAAATGTTATGAAAGTCACGGATGATCACCTGGTCTTTTATTAGATCATATAGCATCGGTACCCCAAGAAACATCATACCGTCAAAATAAATGTCCCCTTTCGTAAATACTGAAGATTTAAAAAAAGGATGCCCTTCCTGCAGGCTGTAGGCGTATTCTATATACTCATTTCCATTGTATACCGGAGCTTGTTCGCCCAGGGCCATATAATATAAACCAATGATTTTTTCAGTGCTTCCATAATATGCACTGTCACGTGTTGACTGGGATTTAACATCGTGTGAAAAAAAGCAAGCAAGCAACAAAAAAGCAAGTTGTTTTGGCACTTGCTCAATTTACTAAAAAAAACCCTGCTGACCACAAAGTGGTAAAGGTGACGCTATTGTGATAGCGATAACTTCGCCAGAGAACATTCTGAGAGATCCAACTAGGAAAAACCATAAGTAAGTTTCCAGTACTATAACCAGCATTATTTTATTACTTTTCTGTCCCAAATCCATCCCATGAAAAAAGCCATTTACTGCTTTATATTGTTTTTATATTTTCAACATTCATCAGCACAGCTTTCTATCGATTCAACTCATAGCGATACCGCACGCCTTATTCAACAAAAAGAAAATATCATTACATCATCGACGATCGTGAAAGTGGAAAATATGGGTGCCCTTATCAATACCCCGCTTTCTGAATTAAGACCGACCATATCAGCAGATGGTAACTTATTATTTTTTATTCGTGAGAATGATCCATACAATACAAACTTTAACTCTGTCCGTAACTCACAGGATATTTGGTTTACTATGCGTGATAGCACTGGCACATGGAGTGAAGCAGTGCATCTCGGTTTTCCGCTTAATACTACTTATTACAATTCTGTATTCTGGATATCACCTGACAACAATAGAATATTAATAAGAGGAGCATTCATTAATGGCGATTATGCAGGCAATGGCGTAAGCATGTGTTGGTTGCAGGAAGATGGTTATTGGAGCAAGCCGGAAGCATTGAGGATAAGAAATTATGCAAAGTATGACAGGGGCTTGCGTTCAGGAGCAACGATGGCGCATGATGGAAAAACACTTTTGCTTTATATGTCAACTGAGAAAGGAAGTTCTTTTAATGATATTTATGTAAGTCTTTTGCTTCCCGATGGAACATGGTCTGAACCAAGATCCCTTGGTAAAAAGATCAATATGGAAAAATATGATGAGATGACTCCTTACCTCGCATCAGATGGTGAAACTCTTTACTTCAGTAGTGACCGTCCCGGTGGTCTTGGCGATAATGATATATGGATGACCAGGCGTCTTGATAATACATGGCAAAAATGGAGTGACCCGGTTAATCTTGGCAGCCCTATCAATACTCCGGAATGGGATGCATTCTTTACACTTGACGCTGGCGGTGAGTATGCCTACTTAACAAACAGCGAAGGAGGATATGGCGAATCTGATATTGTAAAAGTGAAATTGCTGGAAAAAGAAAGACCAAAGCCGATCGTAATGGTAACAGGAAATGTTTTCAATGCAAAAACAAAACAGCCTTTGTGTGCTTCGCTGATATATGAAACTTTGCCTGATGGTTTAGAAGCAGGAAACGGAGTATCAAGTGCAATAGACGGCTCCTTTAAGATCGTATTACCTTATGATAAAAATTATTTGATAAGAGCAACTGCCGATAAATTTTTTGCGCAGTCAGAAAACCTGAATCTTGATTCGCTGGTAAAAATTGGCTACAGAGAAATACATAAGGATCTCTACCTCGTGCCTATCGAAATCGGGCAAGTAGTAAGACTGAACAATGTCTTTTTTGATTTTGATAAATGGGACCTGAGACCAGAATCATTTGTGGAACTTGACCGTGTAGTGAAATTATTACAAGAAAATCCTGCCATTGAAATTGAAATGAGTGCACATACTGACAGTTATGGTTCGGATGATTATAATTTTAAACTAAGTGATAACCGGGCAAGATCAGTAATGGAATATATTCTTTCAAAAGGTATTACTACTAACCGTATCACATCACATGGCTATGGTGAAACAGTACCGGTAGCTCCTAATGACACCCCAGAGAACCGGCAACTGAATCGAAGAGTAGAGTTTAAAATACTAAAGAATTAAAGTTTTTTATAGATATCGTTCATCTCCTGCCATTTTTTAATAGCAGTATCCCTGTCTTACATGAATGTAACCTCAGATAAAACTGTTTATGTATCTTGACTATTCTTTCAAATAAATATGGAGATACTTTCAACCTGGTCCATTATCAATTTAGTATTAGTATTTACCGGCGCATTTATTTTGGGGCTTGCCAAAGCTGGTCTTCGTGGCATTGACATGCTTAATGTAACATTAATGGCATTGGTATTCGGAGGCAAAGCATCTACCGGTATCGTATTGCCATTATTATGTATTGCCGATATAGGCGCCGTACTATACTATCATCGGCATGCACAATGGAAACATTTCTGGAAACTTGTACCATGGATGGCAGCAGGTATTTTGATCGGTGTTTATGCAGGCAAGGATATGAATGAAATAGTTTTCAGAAAAATTATGGCGGTAATAATCATTCTCACAGTAATCATTATGGTGGTAATGGAGTTCGTTAAATCAGAAAATGTCCCTACTCATCCCCTGTTTGCTGCCAGTACAGGTGTAATGGCGGGCATCACTACAATGCTTGGAAATTTAGCTGGTGCCTTTTCTAATCTTTATTTCCTGGCGATGAGAATGCCCAAGAATCACTTCATTGGAACATCAGCCTGGTTATTCCTGGTCATTAATTTATTTAAACTTCCTTTCCAGATTCTATATTGGAAAAATATCACGAACAGCAGTTTACAAACTGACTTATTGCTAGTTCCAGCATTGGCTTTTGGTTTCTTTATCGGGCTAAAAATTGTAAAACAGATCAAAGACGATCATTATCGAAAAGTAGTGATCGCACTTACGTTGATTGGTGCTGTGGTCATCTTCCTAAAATAATAAGAACTCATGGGGAAATAATTGCCCATCAAAAATGTAAATCAGACAGGCATTTTGTATAATGTAATTTAGGCAAGCCTTTTGTATAAAGATTTTATTCCCTGTATTCCCAAACCAGTATTTCAAAATCATTCATCCAAAAAAAAGTTTATGTCAAACACAACTCCATCAAAAAATAAGCCTGCAAAAAAAGTGCTGGTAGTTGAAGATGAAGGCGAAATAGGTTTATTGCTTAATATGATCCTTAATGAAAAGGATTTTGAGTTAGATTATGTAAGCAACCTTTTATCCGCTGATGAATATCTTCAGAAAGAGGAACCTTCAGTTATCATATTGGACAATAAATTACCCGATGGATTTGGCGTTGATTTTATCAGTTACATTAAGAAAAAATATTCTGACATAAAAATCATCATGATCTCTGGCTTTGCCTCTGCAAAGGATGTAGCTCTGGCAAATGGCGCTGATATGTTTTTTGAAAAGCCTTTTTCTAAAGATGAACTTAATAAGTCGCTCAATAAACTAGTCTGTTAAAAAAAGCACACTGCGGTCAATTCTTATCAATAAACACTATAACTCAAATTCCCACACGGTTCGATACACCCCGTATTTCTCGATATACGTTAAGAAGGCATTGTAAAAAACATCTGCTCCAATAGTAGCGCTATCACCGATAACAAATAACTGTTCTTTTGCACGGGTAATGGCAACATTCATACGACGATAGTCTTTTAAAAAACCAATATCGCCTTCATCATTACTGCGTACTAATGATAAAATGATGTTTTCTTTTTCCTGTCCCTGGAAACTATCAATGGTACTGATGCGAAGTTGCTTTGGCAAAAGTTCTTTGGCTGCCACTACTTGTCCTGCATAAGGTGAAATGAATGCTGTCTTTAATGGATCAAGTGATTCTGTTTCGAATAATTTTTGTACTATTGACAACTCACCTTTGTTTTGCAGGCTGCTGCCATCAGTGCCATGTTCTTCATGATTGCCAGAACCAGCCGTATCGATAAAAGTTATATGCGTTCCGGTATTTTGTAAATGTGCCGGGCTCAACAACTCGTTATTATAAAAATAATTACTGCTGAATCCTGCAATTACTTCTTTCATCCTGTATTGTGTGTTAAGCAAAAAAACATTTTTTACAGATTTGATAGCCATTTCAAGTATCGAACGGTTAAATCCAAGGCGAGCTGCTTCATAACTTAATACTGTAGGCGGAAGCTGCCAGTGATCGCCTGCTAATACGATCTTCTCAGCTAACGGAAATATACACCATGCCAATGGTTCAATACATTGTCCGGCTTCATCCAAAACGAGTGTCTGAAAATGAAGATGATCGATCCCGGCATCGTATATTCCTATCGGTGTTCCTGCTATCACATCTGCTTCCTCAAATAGTTTTTCCTCATTGTAAGCCTGTAATTTTTTTATCTCAAGTCTTATATTCTTTACTTCTTTAAATAATAGCTGACGTTGCTCTCTTTCAGCTTTACCAAAACTGCGTTTGTATTTCAGCGCCATCTTTCGAAACTCTTCAGCTCGTTGTTTTAATTGCTTGATCTCTTTTTGCTGTTTACTGTTTGCCAACCTTCCTTCGGGTGTATGAGCGAAGATCGCTTCATCTGCTTTGCTTGCATTACCTACTCTTAACAATTTCACGCCTTGCTGAAGTAAACCTTTGGCTATATTATCTACCGCTGTGTTACTCGGTGCTGATACCAATATCTTTTCACCATTATTGATCAATTGTATAATAGCCTCGATCAGCGTGGTGGTCTTTCCCGTTCCCGGTGGACCATGTACAATAGTTATTTGTTCGTTTTGTGTGATTGCAGCAACAGCTTGTCGCTGACTTTCATTTAGCTTAAGATTGCGAAATTTGAGTGAACTATTTTTTATTGATGGATTAGCTGAGACTTTTGCTGTATCATCATGTAACTGTTCAAATAATTTGAATAAAGGTTTATTGTTCTCTAATTCATTCAGCACTTTTTTCATGATGCTGGTAGTACGGGTATCGGGAGAGAGTTTAACACCCACTCCATCATCTTCTATCCAATCCGGAAAGTCGGGAGCAAATAAACGGAACTCACCATTCTTTCCATCCAAACTTATTAAAACACCCTTCACAGTTTCTTCACCTGCAATAAAACATTCAATGGCAGCGCCATCTTTAAACATATTCGCTTCAGGAGGAAAGTTCAGTTTAAAACTTATTTCAGGATAATCGGCATAACCAAAGTTTTTCCGGGTGACGATGATCGGATGCAACGCAAGTCCTTCAGCCTTTAATGACCTTAATGTATGCTGCTGATCAAGACTGAATCGCTGTACTTGTTCTTTTTCCTCAAGCCCGATGCAGCGTAATAATGTTTGAATATGCGGGTGCATTCGGTGAAAATAAGATGGAAGGAAAGAATAAAAAAATAACAGAAGTGAATTCCTGACCCCTTTCAGAGCGTATTCATTAAAAATTAATTTTAATTGTTTCAAATGTTTAGGAACTTTAGATTGCCCATAACTATTATTCAAAAAATAAAACAATTTTATGATCATTGTTCATGATATTTTTATTTGTAAGCCTGGTAATGCATCGAAGGTTGCTAAAATGTTCAAAGAAGCCATGAGCGGAAGTGAAGAATTGCTTCACATCATGACTGATATGACAGGCCAATATAACAGGGTGATAATGGTAAGCAAATTTGAAAACCTTACTGCGTACGAAAAGAGTTGGGAGAAATTTAAAGAGAATACAGAAGAAATGAAAAGAATGAGTGAGATCATGAAAGGATACCAGGATATGTATCTCACAGGTTCACGGGAAATATACCAGGTTTGGTAATAAGGAGAAATTAACCACGAACAGATGAAAACCAAATCCCTGTCATTTAAAATTTCTCCTACTATCGGTGCTGTATCGGCTGAATGTTTCATTCCGCAGAAAAGCAAATGCATTATGACGCTTGCTCATGGTGCAGGCGCAGGCATGCATCATTCTTTCATGGTCACACTGTCTCAATCGCTTTCTGAAGCAGGCATTGCTACAATGCGTTTCAATTTCCCATTTACTGAAAATAAAAAAGGAAGGCCAGATACTCCCGCTGTTGCTCATCAAACAATTGAAGCAGCAATTTTAAAAGCACAAAAATTATTTCCAAAGCTTCCGCTTTTTGCAGCAGGAAAATCTTTTGGGGGACGAATGACCTCACAATGTCTTGCAGCGCATCCAAATGACCGGGTAATGGGAATTATTTTTTATGGTTTTCCCCTGCATGCTCCGGGAAAACCTTCCATTGAAAGAGCAGAACATTTAAAAGATGTAAGATCACCAATGCTGTTTTTACAAGGATCAAGAGATGAATTTGCCACATGGAAATTGATAGAAAAGGTAACCTCATCACTTCCACTTGCAGAGCTGATAAAAATAGAAGGTGCCAATCACGGTTTTAAAGCCGGCAAACAGGATATCATAAAACTGCTTACAACTATTACAAATGATTGGATCGAGCAAAAGATTGGCTAAATATGTAAATGTTTTTATCTTCCCTGTTAAACCAAGCCACCAATGCAGCAAAAACAATATGGCATTTTTTCTCTTCCTGTCATTGTCGGTGCACTAGGATTTTTTGTTGATATCTACGACCTGCTTCTTTTTAATATCGTAAGAAAATCAAGTTTCGCAGATCTTGGAGTGGCTGAATCAGCCATGAAAGATATTGGTGAGAAAACTATCAGTCTGCAAATGATCGGGCTGGCTGTAGGGGGTATCATTTGGGGAATACTCGGAGATAAAAAAGGAAGAAAGAGTGTATTGTTTGGTTCTATTTTGCTTTATTCATTGGCAACAATTGCTAATGGGTTTGTTAATGATATTGATCAGTACATGTGGCTTCGTTTTATAGCTGGTCTTGGATTGGCTGGTGAATTAGGTGCCAGCATAACATTGACAAGTGAATTTCTTCCAAAAGAAAAAAGGGCAATTGGGGCATCCATTATTGCGACTGCTGGTGTACTGGGTAGCATTACTGCTTATTTTGTTCATGACCTTAGCGGTGAGAACTGGCGGCTATCCTATTTTATTGGTGGCGGCATGGGCATTGCACTATTGTTTTTAAGAGTAAGAGTATTGGAAAGCCATATGTATGATAAAATGAAACAAGCAACAGTGAAATTGGGAAACTACTGGATGCTGTTAAATAACAGGGATCG
>Ga0070689_100003680_pt1 | contig 10238 bp, 3 predicted proteins | sample KBSS23HmetaG_FD_64669 | JGI IMG/M metagenome (GOLD analysis project Ga0070689, IMG submission 64669) | Switchgrass rhizosphere microbial communities from Kellogg Biological Station, Michigan, USA - KBS S2-3H metaG | ecosystem: Host-associated > Plants > Roots > Rhizosphere ... | reverse complement strand
GCTGCCGGGCTTGATGCCCGCAGCTTCGATGGCCTCTATACCGCCGAGCGCCATGGTGTCGCTGTGCGCGAACAGCACGCGGATGCGACGACCCTCGGCCTCGAGGAAACTCTCCATGACCTGTTTGCCGCGCTCGCGGCTGAAGTTGGCGCTCTCCGAGCGGATGATGCGGTAGCGAGGCTCGGCCGCGATGATCTCCGCGAAACCCTGCTTGCGGTCGTTGGCAGGCCCCGAACCCACCGTCCCCTGGAGTTCCGCGATGTCGATCTCGCCCGGAACGTCGCGGGTGTGTTCCAGCAGCCAGCGCGCGGCCCGGCGTCCTTCTTCGACGAAGTCCGAACCGATCAGCGAAACGTACAGCGATTCGTCGCTGACCTCGATGGTGCGATCCATGAGGATCACGGGAATCCCCGCCGACCGGATCTCGCGCAGCACGGTCTCCCAGCCGGACTCGACCACGGGCGAGAAGGCGATGGCGTCGACGTGCTGGCTGACAAAAGCGCGCAGCGCCGCCACCTGGTTCTCCTGGTTGCGCTTCGAATCCACGATCCGCGCGTCGATGGCGCTGGCGCGCGCCGCCGCGCGGAGGGATTCCGTCATGGCGGCATTCCAGTTCGCAGTGGTATCGATCTGGCTGATTCCGAGCACGATGGGTGCACCGGCTTCCTGCCCCGTACGTTCCGAGCCGCCCGAGCAGGCCGCCAGGCACAGGACCGTCATGAGCTGTAGAGCCCAAGTCCTTTGTCGGGCTGTCATATGTCGGCCCAAGACTGCTCCATCACACCGATATCCAACAAGCCCCGTCCGGGCAGGGAGCTATACTCATACGAGCATCCATAACATGTGTTTCGGGGGAGAACGAACATGTCCAGTCCATCGCCCTGGTTCATCCGCGCGCGTCTCAAAACCCGCCAGCTCATGTTGCTCACGGCCATCAATGACGAAGGCAACATCCACCGCGCGGCGGAAGTGCTGAACATGTCGCAGCCGGCGGCTTCCAAATTGCTCAAGGACCTCGAGGACATGCTGGGCGTGACCCTGTTCGAGCGCCAGCCGCGCGGTATGCGGCCTAACTGGTACGGCGAGACCATGATCCGCCATGCACGCATCGCGCTGTCCAGCTTGCGCGAAGCGGGTCAGGAAGTCGACGCGCTCAAGACCGGTTTGTCGGGCCACGTGAGCCTGGGAGCGATAACAGGACCGGCACTGAGTCTGCTGCCGCAGGCCCTCAAGATCGTTGCGCGCGAAAACCCGCTGCTGCGCGTCGAGTTGCACGTCGAGTCGAGCAGCGTGCTGATCGAGGCGTTACACCAGGGAAAGCTCGACATCATGGTCGGCCGGTTGTTCGAGCGGCACGACACGACAGGTCTGCGTTACGAACGGCTGGCCGAAGAGCCCGTGTGTGCCGTGGTTCGCCCCGGTCACCCGCTGCTGAACACTCATCTGGATCTCGCGGCGGTCGAGAAGCAGCCCTGGATCGTGCCGCCGGCGGGCAGTGTGCTGCGACATCGCTTCGAGCTCATGTTCCAGGAGTCCGGGCTCGCGCCGCCGCGGCAACTCATCGAAACGGAATCGCTGCTGTTCCTCACCAAGATGCTGCAGCAGACGGACTTCATCGCCGTGGTGTCGGCGGACGTGGGACGCTACTACGCGGCTTACGGCATGGTCGCGATCCTGCCGATACAGCTGTCCTGCTCGATGGATGCGTTCGGCATCATCACGCGCAAGGACTGGCTGCTGTCGCCGGCCGGGAATGTGTTGCTGCGCGCGCTCAAGACCACGGCGGTGAGCAGCTACGGCTGCGCGCTGGACATGAAGAACGTGTCGTGATCGGCGGCTAACGGCGCGCCGGGTGCGTTGCCAGCGCGGCGCGCAGATCGGCGAGTCGCGGCGGCTTGCTGATGATCGCGTCGACGCCGGCGGGGATGTCGCCCTCGGCCACCAGCCTGCGTCCCCAGCCGGTGAGCATCAGCACGACTGTAGTGGGCACCGACGCCTTGATGGCCGAGGCCACCTTGCGCCCGTCGACGTGCGGCATGCCGAGATCGGTGATGACCACCGGGAACGGGCGGCCCTCGGCGTGCGATTCCACGAACGCGTTGATGCCGGCCTGGCCGCCGCCGGCGCTGGTCACTTCGTGGCCGTCGGATTCGAGCGCGTCGCGCAGCGACTTGAGCAGCATCGGATCGTCGTCGACGATCAGGATACGCATCGGGCCGACCGGCACCTGCGCGGCGTCCGCGGGCGTCGCGGTTTCGCCCTTGGCGCGCGGGAATTCGATGCGCACCACCGTGCCCTTGCCCGGCTCGCTGTCGATTTCGAGTTGCGCGCCATGCCGCTGCACCACGCCATACACCATGGCCAGGCCGAGGCCCGTACCGCGGGTGCCCTTGGTGGAGAAAAATGGCTCGAGGCATCGGCGCCGCGTCTCCTCATCCATGCCGACGCCATCGTCGGCGATCTCGATGAGCGCGCAGCTGCCGTTCGGGCGCACCGCGGTGCGCGTGCGGATCGACAGCGTCCCGCCCTGGGGCATGGCGTCGACCGCGTTGAACACCAGGTTCACCAGCGCGTCACGGATCTGGCTCTGCACGCCGGCGAGGCTCGGCAGCGCCGGATCGAGGTCGAGCTTGAGCTCGATCACCGCGCCGCGCTGCTGTGCCATGTCGCTCCAGCGCGCGCGCGTCAGGTCCAGCACCTGTTCCACCAGCAGGTTGAGATCGATGGGCGCGAGCGCGGCCTCGGGTTCGCGGAAACGGTAGAACTCGCCCATGCGCGCCACGGTCTGCGCCACGTCGTCGACCGCGCGCTGGATGATCTCCAGCTGCTTGCGGCCGCGCTCCGACAGCGCCGACTCGCGTTCCAGCAGCGCCTCGGTGTACAGCGCCATCGGCGAGATGGCGTTGTTGATGTCGTGCGCGATGCCGCTCGCCATCTGGCCGAGCGCGCGCAGCCGTTCCTGCTGCATGACCTGCTGCTGCGTCTGGCGCAGGTCGTCGTAGGCCTGCTGCAGGGCGGTGTACAGCTGCGCCTGGTGGGCGGCAAGGGCGGTGTGCTCGCTCGCCTGGCGCAGGAATTCGCACTCGCCGCTGCTGAAGGCCTGGGGTTCGCGGCGTGCGCAGATCAACGCGCCGAATACCTGGCTCTCCACCAGCAGCGGCGCGATCACCAGCGAGCGCAGGCCGGCGCCCGCCAGCCGCTGCGTGAACTCGAAGCGCGAGTCCTTGATGTCGGGCTCGTGCACCAGGTAGCCGCGCACGCAGCGCCCGAGACCGTTGTCGTCGATGGGCAGGATGGTCTCGATGGCGAGGTTCATGTCGCGCGCCAGCGGCTCGCTGCGCGCGCCGAGGCAGCTCACGCCGAGGTGATTCGCCGCGGCGTCGTACAGGCAGACGCAACAGAAATCCACCGGCATGTCGTCCTCGATGGTGCGCACCACCGCCTGGAAGATGCTGCGCAGGTCCTGGCGTTCGCCGATGGCGCGCGTGATTCGCGACAGCAGCGCGAGGCGCTGCAACTGCTCGGCCACGCGGCGTTCGTGCGCCATGCGTTCGCTGATATCGCGGTAATTGACCACGATCGCGCCGACCGACGGATCGTCGAGCAGGTTGGTGGCCACACCTTCCAGCCAGATCCAGTGGCCGTCCTTGTGCTTGCGGCGCCAGACCCCGGGAATGGGCTGGCCTGGACTCGAAAAGAGTTCCTTCATCTTGTGGGCAAGCGGCTCCAGGTCGTCGGGATGCGTCGTATCGGTGGCCAGCGTGCCCAGCAGTTCGTCCGGCGTGAAGCCCTCGATGCGCGTCACCGAAGGACTCAGATAGCGAAACCTGCGGTCCGGGCCGGTGAGCGCGATGGCGTCCGAGCTGTTCTCAATGAGCGCGCGGAACTGGCGCTCGCTCTTGCGCAGCGATTCGTAGGCGTCCTCCAGCGCGCGCGTGCGCTCCGCCACGCGCACCTCGAGCCGCTCCTTGGCGTCCCGCAACTCCTCCGCGGCGCGAACCTCGTCGGTGACGTCGCGGGCAGTGCCGAACATCAGCTCGCCACGCGGTATCGAACGCCACGAGAGGATTCGCCAGCTGCCGTTCTTGTGCCGCATGCGACCGACGAACGGATCGATACGCTCGCCTTTTTCCACCTGCCGTTTGACCGCTTCCAGCGCGCGCTGGCGATCATCGGGGTGTACCAGCTCCATGTACGGTATTCGCAGCGCCTCGTCGATGCTGTAGCCCAGCATGTCGGTGACCGCGGGGCTCAGGCGCTTGAAGTACCCGTCGGCGCTCGAGATGGTGAAGATGTCGATCGACAGGTCGAAGAACCGGTTGAGCTCGGATTCGGCGCGCGCGCGGCCGGCGAAGTCGCGGCGTATGGCGAACAGCGCGATCCCCACGCACAGCAGCGCGAGGGCACTGCCGCCGACGATCACCCAGCGCGCGATCAGCGCGCGACGCTGCGCCAGGCGTTCGCGATCGTTGAGCTGCACGATCTCCGCGTTCTTCATCTGCTGGGCGAGCCGGTAGACCTCGGCCTGCAGCGTGGCGCCCGGCCGCGCGCGGTTTTGCGCCAGGCGCCGTTGCACGCCCTCCAGGCCCTCGCTGCGGCGCAGCTCGATGATCTGGTCACTCTGGCGGATTCGCTGACGTACCGCCTCGCCGAGCTTTGCCATGCGCGTGAGCTGCGCCGGGTTGTCCCTGACCGCGTCGCGCAATCCGACCAGCAGCCCGTCGACGCGGCCCATGGCGCGCGTGTAGTCGGCGGCGAACGGTTCCTCGCCGCTGATGATGTAGGCGCGCTGCGCGGACTCCGATTCGAACGTGGTGGTGACCAGGGCGTCGATGCTGGAGATCACCGTCTGCGAATGAATCACGAGCTGCGAGCTCTCGTTGAGCCGCACCACGGATAGATAGGAAACGATGCCGATGGCGCCGAGGATGGCGGTCGCCACGGCGAACCCCAGCCGCACCTTGAGCTCGGTGGTGGCGGGCCGGTGGTCGACGGCACGGGCCGCCGCCGCGTCGCGCCGCCAGCCGGTCAGCTCGGCGAACAGCACGCTGATCAACACGCCTTCCAGGACCAGGAACGCCCAGTGCGCGAAATCGATGGGCGTCTGGAAGGCGAAACTGTGCACCGGCGGTATCACGAACCAGGCGGTGACCACCGCGCACAGGAACGTCGCGAACAACCCTGGCCACAGCCCGCCGATATAGGCGGTCACGATCATGGGTACGACGAAAATGATCAGGAACGCGCGGTTCTCGATCGACGGCACCAGCGCCATCCGCAGCCCGAGGGCAGCCAGAGTCATGACCACCGCGAGCGCATAGGCGCGCCAGCGGCGCGCCGGTCGACTTCTCCCCCGGGACGTCGTTTCTTCTTGCACCGCCGCAGCCTAAACCCCTCCGGCGCCGCGAGGGAAGCAACCGGCACGTCCGGCCCCTGGTCCCGACAACTAGTATTTTCCCTTATCGGATCAGGGAGCGCGCCCGCCGGCCGACGGGCGCGCCCCACTAACTACCCGGCGTCAGAACCCGCCGGAAACCGTGGTGCTGGTCCCGCCGCTGGTGTAGGTCGCGGTCCAGCTGTCCCCGGCGGTCGGATGGGCGGTGCCGGTCCCGCCGATCTGCGCCGCGAACACGCGGCCGGTTCCCGCCGCCAGCGTCTGCCCGGCGGCCAGTGTCCAGGTGTAGACCAGTTGTGTCGCCGAGCTGCTGGTCGACTGCGCCAGCGTTCCGCCCACGGTGTTGTACTGGCCGCTCACCGACAGGCCCGACGGGTTGCGGGCCACCGTCACCGTCACGGTCAGGGCCGTGATCGGCGCGGTGTTGTCGAGTCGCACCTGCTCTTCGATGAACCACGGGCTGTTGCTGGTGACCGCGCCGCTGAACGTCGCCGACCCGCCGCCTCCGCCACCGACCGTGAGCGCGACCGTGGTCGAATGCGCCGGGGTTGCGCCGCCGCTGCTGGCGTTGATGGTGACGGTGGCATTGCCCAGCGCGGCCGTGGAGGACGCGGCCAGCGTGAGGGTGCTGGTATTCCCGGTGGTCGATGCCGGGCTGAACGTCGCCGTCACGCCCGCGGGCAGCCCGCTGGCGCTGAACGAGACGCTGCCGGTGAAGCCGCCGCTGCGCGTGAGCGTGAGCGCCACGCTGCCGTTCGCGCCGCGATTGACACTGAGCGACGTCGGGTTGCGCGCAATGGCGAAGTCGGGCTGCGTCACGGTGGTCACCGTGAAGCTGGCTGCGTTGCTGGAGACGCCATTGACCGTCACCGTCACTGCCTGCGCACCCGCGCCGACATTCGGCACGGTGGTGACGATCTGCGAGGCGCTCCACGACGTGACCGCGGCGGTCGTGGTGCCGAAGCGCACCGTGCTCGAGCCCTGGGTCGTGCCGAAGTTGCTGCCGCTGAGGGTCACGGCCGTGCCGACGGTTCCGCTCGCAGGGCTGACGCCGCTGATCGAAGGTGTGTTGCCTGCCTGCTGGTCCAGCGGGAACTGGATGGTCTTGAGCAGGTTGAGTTTCTGCTGGCTGACGACACCGTTGAAATTGTTGTTGAACAGTGCGTAGCGGTCGTTGCCGTTCATGGCCCAGTAGGCGTGGTTCAGCGAAGCCTTGCCGGAGATGTACTGCACCAGGCTCGAGAACCACTGTCCCTGCGAGCCAGGCGTGGAGCTCTGGATATCGGCGGCCGTATTGAGCGTGCCGAACTCGCCGATGAACAGCGGCGCCGTGCCATTGTTGTAGATGGAGCCCCAGTTCTGGTCCCACACCGCAGCCAGCGATGCGGCCGTGGTGCTGCCGTTGAACCAGGACTGGGCGAACTCGGCCGGGCCATAGTCGTGCGGCGAATAGACCACGCGATTGGCGACGTTCAGCGTCACCGGCCGCGACGCCACGCCGCGCAACATGCCGCCCCACCAGGTGAAGGCGTTGTTGTAGTGGTCGTTGCCCTCGACAATGATCAGCAGGTTCGAATTGATCGCGAGGATGGCGTTGCCGGCGCGGGTCGCCGCCGCCGCCCAGTCGTTGGCGGCGCTGCAGCCGGCCGGATCGCCGCCCCAGCACGCGGCGGCGTGCGGCTCGTTGCGCAGGTCCATGCCGATCACGGTGGTGTTGCCGTTGTAACGCGTGGTCAATGCGCGCCAGTTGGCGAGGAAGGTGCTCTCGGGGAATTCACTGGTGAACCACAGGCCGTTTTCCTGCGCCGAGTTGCCGGCGTTCGAGCGGTGGTTGTCGAGAATGACGCGCAGGCCGATCTGGCCGCTGTACGCGATGATCTTGTCGAGCACGTCGAGCGACCTCGCGTTGGCCGGGATATCGGTGTTGATGCCGTTGCGGTTGATGCCGTCGGAGCCGACAACCGGGTTCTGCGACACCACCTGGTCGGAATACGGGATGCGCACGGTGTTGAAGCCTGAGGACTTGATGAGATCGAGGATGGCCTTGTAGTCGTTGGCCCAGAGCCCGTGCGCCACGAAGGTGGTGGTTTCGAAGCCGTACCAGTTGATCGCGGCGATGCGCACCGGCTGGTTGGCGGAGTCGAGGATGCGGTTGCCGCTGGTGTGCCAATAGCCGGTACCAGCGGCACGCGCGCCGGCCGCGCACAGCAGCACGCCTAACAACATCATCCAGGTGAGCAGGCTACGTGGGACGCGGCGTACCGCGGCCCGGTCCAGTCCATGGTTCATAGATCCTCCAGCGGGCCAGAAAGGAATGGAGGATGGCCCGCGCCCGGGGACGCTGACGCGTATCGCGCGCGACGTCAATTTCGGTAACTAACAACCCGCGCGGTTGTGCGCTTTCGCCGACGGAATGTCCCGCCGGGTCATGCGGCTGTCCCGGCCGCGACATCGGATTCGACCGCCGGCAGCTCGATCCAGAACGTCGAACCTTCGCCGGGCGCGGAGTCGAAGCCGATGCGGCCGCGCATGTGCTCGATGAAGCGCTGCGCGATGTGCAGTCCCAGGCCGGTGCCGCCTTTCTCGCGCGTGGTCGAAGAGTCGGCCTGCGAGAACTTCTCGAAGATGCGTGCCCGGAACTCCTCGGGGATGCCGGGGCCTTCGTCGCGCACGTTGACCCGCAGCACTTCGCCGCGGCGTTCCGACCACACGCGCACGGTGCCGGCTCCCGGCGAATACTTGGTGGCGTTGGAGAGCAGGTTGGTCATCACCTGGATGAAACGTTCCGGGTCGATCGCCACCGTCCAGCCCGGTGGGATCGCCGCCAGCTCGATGCGCACGCCGAACTTGCGTGCATAACCCTCGTTGGCCTCCACGGCCTGCCGGACCACCTGCGCGAGCCCGACGTCCTGAATGTCGAAGCGCATCTGGCCAGCCGAGAATTTCTCGATGTCCAGGATGTCGTTGATGAGCAGCACCAGCCGCTCGCAGTTGCTCTGCGCGATCTCGAGCAGTTCGCGTACCCGGGGTGCGAGGCTGGTCGACAGGGCGCCGAGGATCAGGCCGAGCGAGCCACGGATCGAGGTGAGCGGCGTGCGCAGTTCGTGGCTGACGACCGCGGTGAATTCGCTCTTCATGCGTTCCATCTCGCGCGCCGGCGTCACGTCCTCGATGACGCCGAGAAAACCGGCCACCGCGCCGTCCTCGTCGCGCAGCGGAGTGATGATCACGTTGACCGGGAACCTGCCGCCGTTCTTGCGGATGAAAGTCCACTCGCGTTTCTCGAAGCCGTCGCGCAGCGGGATGCGCGTGAAGATGTCCGGGCCGACCGGAATGTGTTCGCCCAGTTCCTCCGAGAGGCCGCGCGCCCGCGCCTCCAGCTCGAGCGGATCCATGAAGATCGGGATGGCGCGATGGCCGACGACCTCGCTGGCCCGGTAGCCGAGCGCGAGCTCCGCGGCGCGGTTGAAGATCATGATGCGGTATGCGGAGTCGATGGCGATGACCAGGTGCGCGCTGCTGGAGATGATGCCGGCGTTCAGCGCCAGCGACTTGGCCAGGTGCAGCGATTTCAGGCGCGACACCAGCATGAAGCGCACCGACAGCGCGGCGAGCGCCGCCACCAGCAATCCGGCCGCCAGCGTGAGCATCGGCAGCGAGGATTTCTGCGCGGCCACGAATTCCGGCGTCGGGGCGATGCGTAATGCCCAGGGCTGGTCGCCGATGCGCATGACGCGTTCGTTGACCCAGGGATTGGCGAGCCGCGCGGTGTCGTGCGTGTTGGTGAAGTACACGCGGCCGTCGTGCAGGATGGCCATGGTGAAATTGCGCGACAGCTCGGCATTGATGGCGCCGTGGAAGAAGTCCTCGATGGAGAACACGCCGGCGATGAAGCCGTCGAAGTGCCCGTCGCGATACACGGGCAGGTAGGCGACGAACCCGGGGTAACCCTGCACCAGCAGCAGCGGCGGTGTCAGCGTGGCGCGGTCGCGCTGTTCCGCGCCGCGCAGCGCGGCGGCGCGCACCGGGTCGCCGCGCACGTCGAGACCCAGCGCCCGCTCGTTGCCGGCCAGCGGCTCCACCCAGCGCACGCGGTAGCCGGGGTCGATCCACTCGAGCGCGCGCAGGCCGGAAAGTTGCGTGACGTGATTGCGCGCGTCGCCACGCCACAGCCGTTCGTCCGTGCCGCCGGCGGAATCCCAGCGCGCGGCCACGCGCGCGATCGAATCGATGCGTTCCACGACGCGCGCCTGCAGCAGCGACTCGATGCGCGTGGCTTCGTCCTGCAGGCGGCGTTGCACGAAGTCGAGCTCGCGCGAGCGCAGCTGCCAGAAGAGCGCAAAACTGCCCGCCGCGATCACGACGAACACCAGCGCCGGAATGGCGAAGCGGCGCTCGCCGAACAGTTCTTCGACCTGCTCTGTGCGGCGCGCGGTGAGCACGATGAGCAGCAGCGCCAGCAAAGCGGTGAACACCAGGCCGCCGATCAGGATGAACAACGCATTGGCGGAGCGCTCGGTGCTCTCGAATGCCGGCGTGCTCTCCCACTCCAGCAGCCACTCGCGCTGCAGGATCGAGAGCGCGGTGCGCCGGGTGAAGGCGGGCCGGGCCGCCGGGATCGCGTCGCTGGAGAAAATGAGCGACCCGGGCGCGACGCGGTCGCCATCGTAGATGCGCAGCCGGTATTCGGAGCTCTGGCCGTGCGTGAGATCGGCGAGGAAGTTCTCCGCGAGCACGGGCGCGTAGGTCCAGCCGCGCAGCGCCGCGCGCCGCTGGTCGATGCTGGCGAGCGGCACGCCGCGCCGGTACACGGGATACAGCATCAGCAGTCCCGCCGAGTGTT
>Ga0070689_100003679_pt1 | contig 10238 bp, 12 predicted proteins | sample KBSS23HmetaG_FD_64669 | JGI IMG/M metagenome (GOLD analysis project Ga0070689, IMG submission 64669) | Switchgrass rhizosphere microbial communities from Kellogg Biological Station, Michigan, USA - KBS S2-3H metaG | ecosystem: Host-associated > Plants > Roots > Rhizosphere ... | reverse complement strand
TTTCTGATCGAGGAAGAGACGCCGATGATCTGGCGCGGCCCGATGGTGATGTCGGCGCTGACCCAGATGCTGCGCGAGGTGGAGTGGGGCACGCTCGACGTGATGGTGGTCGACATGCCGCCCGGCACCGGCGACGCCCAGCTCACCATGGCGCAGCAGGTTCCGCTGAAGGGCGCGGTGATCGTCTCGACGCCGCAGGACCTGGCGCTGATCGATGCGCGGCGCGGCATCGCCATGTTCAAACGCGTCAACGTGCCGGTGCTCGGCATCGTCGAGAACATGAGCACCTTCATCTGCCCGAACTGCGGAACGCGCTCTGACATCTTCGGCCACGGCGGCGCGCGCCACGAGGCGGAACGGCTGGGTGTGCCGTTCTTGGGTGAAGTCCCATTGGAAATGTCGATCCGCGAAACCTCGGACTCTGGCCTGCCGATTGTCGCGACCCAGCCCGACAGCGCCAGCGCGGCGGCCTACCGGGCCATCGCTGCGAAAGTCCGCGACCAGCTCGGCACGGCCGGGCCGGCCAGGTCCGCGCCCAAGATCGTGATCGAGGCTTGACGAGATTTGCAGACCGGGGCTAAGCCCGCGAAGCGGGCCCGCTTACAACTTTGGTCGAACCGAGGCACGCCGAATTAGCCGGTATGCCCTCCGGGTTTGCGCTATGCTTTCACGGACCATTCGAACGGTCTTTGCGGGCGAACAGCTCCGTCAGGAAAGAAGGGGAGGTTACAAGGTGAAACGTCGTCAATTTCTCAAGGCAGCGGGCGTCGGTCTTGCCGCGTCCACCGCGGTCGCAGCGCCGGCCATTGCCCAATCGATGCCGACCATCAAATGGCGGATGCCGACGAGCTGGCCGAAGTCGCTGGAAACCATCTACGGCGGCGCGGACATGATGGCCAAGGCCGTGGGCGAAGCGACCGACGGAAAATTCCAGATCCAGGTTTTTGCCGCGGGTGAAATCGTCCCCGGCTTGCAGATCGTCGATGCGGTGCAGAACGGCAACGTCGAAATCGGCCACACCGCCTCTTATTACTACTTCGGCAAAGACCCGACCTTCGCCTTCGGCACTTCGGTGGCGTTCGGACCGAACGCGCGCCTGAACCAGGGCTGGTTCACGGTCGGCGGCGGCAAGGAGGCGCTCAACGAGTTCTACAAGAAGTACAATTCGATCGCGCTGCTCGCCGGCAACACCGGCTGCCAGATGGGCGGTTGGTTCCGCAAGGAGATCAACACCATCGACGACCTCAAGGGTCTGAAGATGCGCATCGGCGGTTTCCCCGGCCGCGTGCTGCAGAAGTTCGGCGTCGTTCCGCAGCAGATCGCGGCGCCGGACATCTATCCCGCTTTGGAGAAGGGCACCATCGACGCGGCCGAATGGGTCGGCCCCTATGATGACGAGAAGCTCGGCTTCTACAAGGTCGCCCCACACTATTACTATCCGGGCTGGTGGGAAGGCGGTTCGATGCTGTTTGCCTTCGTCAACCTCGAAAAATGGAATGGGCTGCCGAAGTACTATCAATCGGTCCTCGAGCAGGCCGGACATTTCGCCAACACCTGGATGATGGCGAAATACGACGAGCTCAATCCGGCGGCGCTGCGCAAGCTGCTCGCCAACGGCGCCAAGCTGCACGGCTTCTCGCCTGCCATCATGGAAGCCTGCTTCAAGGCGGCGAAAGACCTCCATGGCGAGATCGCCGGCACCAACGAGTCGTTCAAGAAGGTCTACGACTCGATGACCAACTACACCAACGCCGGCTACCAGTGGTTCCAGGTCGCCGAGCTCGGTTACGACTCCTTCATGGTCCGCCACTCGCGCTGATCGGGCTTGAAGAAACGGCCCCGGAGCATGGCTCCGGGGCCGTTTTCTTTGACTTCGATCGCTCTGCTAGCGCGGCGTCGGCGCGTCGAACTGGATCGGCGGCAGTTCGATCTGCGGAATATCGATCTGGATTTTGGAAGGATCGACGTTGCTGCCTTTGTCGATCCAGTAGGTCACCGACCCAGGCCACAGAATAACGATGGCCACCAGGATGACCTGCAACACGACCCAGGGGATGGCCCCCCAATAGATATCGGACGTCTTCACCGAGGGCGGTGCTATGCCTCGTAAGTAGAACAGTGCAAACCCAAACGGCGGGTGCATGAAGCTCGTTTGGATGTTGGCGCAGACCAGGACGCCGAACCAGATCAAGTCGATGCCGAGCTTGCTGGCGGCCGGCGCCAGCAGCGGGATGATGATGAAGGCGATCTCGAAGAAGTCGAGGAAGAACGCGATCACGAAGATGAAGATGTTGACGAAGATGAGGAAGCCGAGCTGTCCGCCGGGCAGCGTCGTCAGCAAATCCTCGATCCAGACTTTGCCGCCGACGCCTTGGAACACCAAGCTGAACACCCGCGCGCCGATCAGGATGTAAACCACCATGGCGGTGATGCGCATGGTCGACGCCATGCCCTGATAGAGCAGGGGCCAGGTCAGGGTGCCGTAGAAGGCGGCGAGCGCAATGGCGCCGACCACGCCCATGGCGCCGGCTTCAGTCGGCGTGGCGAGACCCATGAAGATCGTGCCGAGCACGAGGAAGATGAGGCCAAGCGAAGGGATGATGCCGCGCAGGCATTTTCGCGCCAGTGGCCAGCCGCTCAGCGTCCGCGCCTCGAGTGGAAGTGCCGGAACGTCTTGCGGACGGACGATCGCGAGGATGGCGACCCAGGCGCAGAACAGCGCGACCTGGATCAGGCTCGGGCCGATCGCTCCGGCATACATGTCGCCGACCGAGCGACCGAGCTGGTCGGCCAGCACCACCAGAACAAGCGACGGCGGGATGAGTTGCGTGATGGTGCCGGACGCGGCGATCACGCCCATGGTGTGGCGCGTCGAATAGCCATATTTCAGCATCGGCGTCATCGAGATCACGCCCATGGCGATGACCGATGCGGCAACCGTGCCGGTGATGGCGCCGAGGATGGCGCCGACGAAAATCACCGCGTAGGACATGCCGCCGCGCACCGGGCCGAACAATTGCCCGATCGAATCGAGCAGGTCCTCGGCCAGGCCGCAGCGTTCCAGGATCGCACCCATGAAGGTGAAGAACGGAATCGCCAGCAGCAGGTCATTCGAGATGATGCCGAACAGTTGGAAGGTCAGGTTGCCGAGGAAATCGGGGCGGATCAGCCCGAACTCGATGCCGAGGAAGCCGAAGAATAGCCCGGTCGCCGCCAGCGAGAAGGCCGCCGGATAGCCGACGAGCATGAACAGCACCATGCCGCCGAACATCAGGGGCGCGAGGTGCTCGCTGATCCAGCTCATTGCAACGGCTTTTCGTATTTGAAGTCGATGTCTATGACATGCTCAAGCGCAGCGACGCGTTTGATGATTTCCGAAATACCTTGCAGCGCCATGAGGAAAAATCCGACCGGCAACAGCAGCTTCACCGGCCATCGCAGCAGCCCGCCGGCGTTCGACGACTCTTCATTGAGCTTCCAGGACTCAACGAACCACGGCCAGGTGAAATAGGTGAGGATGACGCAGATCGGCAGCAGGAACAGAACGCCGCCGACGATGTCGATCCAGATCCGGGTGCGCTCGGAGACCATGCCGTAAACCAGATCGACGCGCACATGCTCGTTCATCTTGAGCGTATAGGGCGCGCCGAGCAGCACCATGCCGGCGAACATGTACCACTGGATTTCCAGCCAGCCGTTCGAGCTCTCGCTGAAAAGATAGCGGCTACCGGCGTTGCCCGCGCTGATCAATGCGGCAAACAGCACGAAATAATTCGCGATAAAGCCGAATTTTTCATTCACGGCGTCGATCGCGGCACTGATCTTCAGCAGAGCCTTCAAGCATCCACTCCCAGGCCACAACAAGTGTTGCGATTACGCGCGCCGCTGGTCACGAAGGAATGCAATGGGTGCCGATGCGACACAGCCGCCGCGGCGAAAGCGTTGCACTGTCCCCTCGGGCCAGCCGGTAGACCGGCCGCACCTCGTCGTCTTCCGCGCCGATCGCCCCCCGTGGCGGCGCAAGACTGTGGTAGCTAATCCGAAGCCTGTTGCGCCCGTCAATTGAAACTTCGTCGTAATGGCCGAGTCACCACCGGTGGTCGCTGTTTCAGGGGCGAATTAGGCCGCCGGCGCCGCTGTGCCGGTCAGTGACCGGCGGCGCACCGCCTCGCGATGCAGCGCGTAGATGCCGCTGCCCACGATCAGGACGGCGCCCACCACGGTCCAGCCGTCGGGGATCTCCCGGAACATCAGAAAGCCGCCGAGGGCGGAGGTGAGCAGATAGGTGTAGCGGAACGGCGCGACCACCGAGAGGTCGACGTCGCGGAAGCCGAGCGCCACGAGATAAATGGCGATGCCGACAAAGAATGCCGCGACGAACAATTGGAACAGATCGGCGCCGGCGTACAGGCGCCAATCCTCGGTCACGATGAATACCGCGCCGCACAGCGTGATGGCGATCGCGCCCCAGAACGCCACCACAAGCGCCGGCACGGCTTGCCCGATCTGGCGGGTCTGCAGTTCGCGCACCGCGGCGGCGATCGCCGAAGCCGCTGCGATCACTGCCCAGATGTTGAATTCGGAGGGGGTCGGTTTGATGACCAGGAGCGCGCCCGCGAAGCCGAGCGCAATCGCGGTCCAGCGGCGCCAGCCGACCGCCTCGCGGTAGAGCACGACCGCCAGCGCCGTGATGATCAGCGGCGCGATCTGCAGGACGGCCGCGATATTGGCGAGCTTCATGTGCGCGAGCGCCGCGATAAAGCCCGCGGTCGAGAGCCCGTCGCAGAGCGAGCGTGACGCCAGCATCCGGCTCATCGGTGCGCGCAACGCCGTGGCGTTGCCGAATACGAGCGCGGCGGCACCGATCAGCAGCGAGCACATGATGCCGCGGATGAAGATCGTTTCGCCGATTGGATAGGTCAGCAGCAGCTCCTTCACCAGCACGTCGTTGACCGTGTAGGAGGCCATGCCGCCACAGATCGCCGCGATGCCGCGCTGATTTTTGCTGAGTGACGACAGCAGGAAAACTCCCGACGGCTCGCCGCGGAGCGGGTTAACCGCCGGTCACGCTCATGTGGCGGGACAGCGCCGGGCGCTGGTGGCGTCGATCGATGATGAAGTCATGGCCCTTGGGCTTGCGCGTGATGGCTTCATCGATGGCGGTGTAGAGCGGCTCGTTGCTTTCCGAGGAGCGTAGCGGCGAGCGCAGATCCGCGGCGTCCTCCTGGCCGAGGCACATATAAAGCGTGCCGGTGCAGGTGATGCGGACGCGGTTGCAGGATTCGCAGAAGTTGTGCGTCATCGGTGTGATGAAGCCGAGCCGGCCGCCGGTTTCCTGGACGCGCACATAGCGCGCCGGCCCACCGGTGTTGTGGTCGATGTCTTCCATCGAGAAGCGCGTGGCGAGGCGCGAGCGCACGATCGACAGCGGCAGATATTGCCCGAGCCGATCTTCGCCGATGTCGCCGAGCGGCATCACCTCGATGATGGTGATGTCCATGCCGCGCCCATGCGCCCAGGCCACGAGATCGGGCAGTTCGTCCTCGTTGACACCCTTGAGCGCCACGGCGTTGATCTTGACCTTCAGGCCGACCGCCTGGGCGGCGTCGATACCGGCCAGCACCTGCTTGAGATCGCCCCAACGGGTGATGGCGCGGAACTTGTCCGGGTCGAGAGTATCGAGCGAGACATTGATGCGCTGGACGCCGAGACCCTTGAGCTCGGCCGCATACTTGCCGAGCTGCGAGCCGTTGGTGGTCAAGGTCAACTCGTCCAGCCCGCCTGTCTTGAGGTGCCGCGACAGCGACGAGAACAGCGTCATGATTCCCCGCCGCACCAGCGGCTCGCCGCCGGTCAGCCGGAGCTTGCGGACGCCCTTGGCGATGAACGCCGAGCACAGCCGGTCGAGTTCCTCCAGCGACAGCAAGTCGGCCTTGGGCAGGAACGACATATTCTCGGACATGCAGTAGACGCAGCGGAAATCGCAGCGGTCCGTCACCGACACCCGCAGATAGGTGATCGCCCGGGCAAACGGGTCGATCAGCGGCGCTGGATGGCCGGCGGGGCGATCGAAGTCGGGCGGAGGCGCGGCAACGTTCATATCTGATCCTTGGACAGGGCCCTGGATTGTGGCGGATCGGCCCCCCGGGGTCCAGGCTTGTTCTAGCCAGTATATATAGGCACCGATTAGCCTTTTTGGAGATCAAATGGCCGCCGCCCCGGATACCCGACCCTGGCCGACCGAACTGCGGCTCGCCAAGGATAAGAAGGCGCTGACCGTGACCTTCGACACCGGCGAGAGCTTCGCCCTCGACGCCGAATATCTGCGGGTGATGAGCCCTAGTGCCGAGGTGCAGGGTCATTCCCCCGATGAGCGGAAGACCCAGCCCGGCAAGCGCAACGTTGCCATTCTGGAGGTGCACCCGATCGGGAATTACGCGGTGCGGCTCGTGTTCGACGACATGCACTCGACTGGCATCTACAGTTGGGACTATTTCGCCGAGCTCGGCCGCAACCACACGCGCAAATGGCAGGACTATATCGACGAGCTCGCCAGCAAAGGGCTGAGCCGCGATCCGCCGCAGCGGAAATAGCCGCCCGCTCGTTCCACGTTGAGCCGCTAGCGCACGATCACGGTGGTGCCGATCGCGACCCGCTCGTAGAGGTCCTTGACGTCGTCGTTGGTCATGCGGAAGCAGCCGGATGACTCCGCCTGACCGATCGAATCCGGATCGTTCGAGCCGTGGATGCGATAGAGTGTGCTGCCGAGATACATGGCCCGCGCCCCGAGCGGATTGTCTTCCCCGCCGGCCATCTGCGCCGGCAGGCCCCGTTGCCGCGCCCGCATCTGCGGCGGCGGCGTCCAGGTCGGCCATTCCTTCTTGGCGGAAACCTTGTGAATTCCTTTCCACTGGAAGCCGGCGCGGCCGACACCGATGGAATAACGAAGCGCGTTGCCGCCCGCCTGCACGAGGTAGAGTTTGCGCTCGGCGGTGTTGACGACAATCGTGCCCGGCCTCTCGGCGCCGCTGTAGCTTACCCTGGAGCGGGTGGCGTCGGAGCCGCCGAAGCCCAAGAAGTTGTAGTTGTTGGCGCGCGGCGCGCCGCCGAACAGCATTTGCGCCCGCTCGTTGTCCGACTGGGCCTGAGCAACGCCGGTCGCGCCCATCACCATGGCGGCGGCGATCAATGCAGCGAACGTGCGCGACATCATGAAGGGCTCGGTTTGATTAGATCGGTGTGTTGGCTTGGCTTGTGGACTGCGAACCCGCAACATTATTGTTTTTTGCGCAGCTTTTTCACGTCGATGTTCAACTCCAAGCACGATATCCACTCGGCATAGCTCGCCGAAAAAACCTCCGGCTTGATGCAGGACGCTTTGTAGGTCGGCGGAATATCTTTCCAGGCGGCCACGAGCGCATCCCGCGCCTCCCGTTCGGATCTCATACAGGTGTCGAGGGTCTTGGCGGACACAGCTTTATCGCCCGTCATTTCCTCGGTCGACTTGGCACGATTGCGACAGAGCTTTTGGGTGTCCAGGTTTGGAAAGCGGGCGTCCTGCGCCGCGGCGGCGAGGTTCGCCAAAAGCAAAATGGCGGCGGTCAGAACAATTTTCGATTTTGGCATGATGCCTACCCCCAGGTCCGTCGTGGCTCGCTCACTTTGAGGGCGCGCCTGAATCTCAGCACGCCATGTCGTGCTTTGTTCAGTGTGCCGCTTGGTATAGCGATTGAACCTATGACCTCTCCCGTCTGAAGGGAAGTACACCTCTCGCCAAATCAAGAGGTTAAGGGCGGACAGATCGATTTTCCACGGATTCTCCGCATCGATTCAATGGAGCGGGAACGGAGCAGGTTCATCCCGGGCATGCTTATCCGAGGGGCCAGTCGGTCATCGACCCTGGCCGTCTTCCCCCCATCCCATGGGCAATGCCGCAGAGCGATATCTCTCAGGCGCGGCGTTTCGTCTTCTGCCGGGCTTCGCTCTTCGGTACCGGCTCCGCCTTCGCGCCCACCGCGTGTCGGAAAAAGTTGTATTCGTCGACGTTTAGTAACACCAATCGTTCACGGCCATTTTTTGTGATGACCACCGGTTCGCTCAGCGCGATGTCGCTGTAGGTCCCAAAACTCCGAATCAATTCGGCTGTGGTGACATGTCGCATCTTACAGGCCCCTCAGATCATACCGATAAATACCGACGGGCCTGCCGATAGCCGCCAGGCCCAGGCTCACGCGAGATTTCCCTGTTGTTTCGGGCGCCGCGCCCGGCAGGCTCGATATCCGCATCTTATGAGTCATACCAATAACAAACATAATGCAGGTTTGCCATAGGTATTAATCTGCTTGACTCGTATTATACGTATAATTAAGGTTGTATGTAGGACTCGCCCATGACACGACGTCGGCAGGCGATCCTTGGTAACAACCGTTGGGAGCGTCTCATGAAGAAGCAGCTTTTCATTCTTGCACTTTCGCTCACTGCCTTCGCGGCGCCTGCGCAAGCCGGCAGCGCGGTGGCGAACGTCGTCCAGGTGACCACGTTCGGCAACAACTCGTCCTCGATCAGCCAGTCGGCCCGCAACCTCGCCGTCGCGAACGTTGCTCAGGCCACGATCCGCGGCAGCAACTACTCCTCGATCCACCAGCACGCCAACAACATGGGTGCCGGCGTGGCGCAGGGAACCGTGCGCGGCAACAACGTGTCGCACATCTCGCAGTCGCAAGCTCCGTTCGGTCATCATCATCGTCATCGTTAATCGCCTGCTACCTTGTTGCCGCGAACCGTCGTCGCTTGCCGGCGCGGTTTGCGGCTTCAAGCCCGAACGCAGTTAGCCATTTGGAGTTTCAGTCATGCGCAGAGTCATTTTCTTGGCGAGCCTGGTTACGCTTTTGCCGCTGAGCGCGGGAGCGGAGACCATCATCCAGAACAACGCGATCAACATCGCCGCGGTGGTGAGGATCAACGGCCAACCCGTCAACGTCACGCAGAACGGCGCATATAACTACGCCGGGGTGATCCAAGCCGGCGCCCGTCCTTCCGCAACAGTCAATCAGACCGGAACCGTGGTGAACGCCGCCGGCATCGGCCAGTCCGGCCGCCACATGGTTGCCAACGTCAGCCAGTACGGGCACGGACGGGCTTCAAATTTTGCCGTGATCGCGCAACACCGTCGGCGCTAATCGGCAGGCTGAACTCCCTGGCCGCCGGGTTACACGGTGGCCAGGCACTGTCTTGTCGTGGGGCGGCGCAAATTGGGATAACCAACACCATGCACGCGCGAACCATCATGGCTGCATCGACGCTTCTGCTGGCGCTGACCGTTACCGCAATGGCAAAAGACGACACGGTCAGAACCGAAGTCAGGCGCGGCAACAGCAGCGCCGTCGTCGTGCAGAGCGGAGATCCGAAGTCGGCGACCGTTCATGTCGAACGGCGTCCGGGTTACGTCAAAATCGAGCAGCACAGTCGGGGCAGCAGCGCCACCGTCATTCAGATCGACGAATCTGCCGGGGGCAAGCGCTGATCGAGGCGGCTCGAGCCTTCAAGCCTGCCGCGCGGTCAATGCATGGACGATAAGCGCAGCGGCGACTGGTCCCAAAGGATGCGCGCGACCGTTCGCTCCGGCGTGACAGCCTGCTGGCCATCCGAGTTTGTCTTGTTGACGGTGCTGATGTTGTTGGGCCGCGGCGTCCCCGCTTCGGGCTCTGGCTTGGGGTCGATTGGGAGCGGCTGGTCCGCGGCCGGCCGCCTGGGATAGTCCTTCGGCGGGGAAATCCTGGGCTTGTAAGCGCGGTGCGCGGGCTCTGCAGCGGCCACGACAAGCTGCGGGGGCCTTTGCCAGAGGGCCATCTGGTTGCCGCGATCGATCAGTTCGATCAGACCGGCTTCGATCGCTTCGCGGATCGCGATCTGCGTCATTTCATTGCGGGTGCCCGAGAAATCCGCTTCGACATAATCGCTGGGCGAGGGGTACTTCGTCAGCAGAGACTCCGGGAAAAGTCCATTGGCAGCGCGCGAGCGCGACGAAATCCCAGCGGTGTCGGTATCGATCGACCGGTACGCCGTCACCGAGGCCACCACCTCCGCCGTGTCGGCCCGCACCAGGCGCATGGTGACGCTTACGTAGTTCCTGATCACCGATTTGACGCCGCCGATACCGACGACCGCCAGGCTGCTGTTGGAGATCAGCACCGAACGTTCAAAGGCCACCAGCCCGCCATTGACGATGTATTCGGCGG
>Ga0070689_100003678_pt1 | contig 10239 bp, 11 predicted proteins | sample KBSS23HmetaG_FD_64669 | JGI IMG/M metagenome (GOLD analysis project Ga0070689, IMG submission 64669) | Switchgrass rhizosphere microbial communities from Kellogg Biological Station, Michigan, USA - KBS S2-3H metaG | ecosystem: Host-associated > Plants > Roots > Rhizosphere ... | reverse complement strand
GCCTTCTTCCTCGGCACGCGCGAGCTGTATCGCTGGCTGGCCGAGCTCGATGCGAACGACCCCGATGCGCTGGACATGTGCCGCGTATCCAACGTCAACCAGCTCTACGGCGATCACCAGATGCTGGCCGCGCTGCAGCGGCGCGGGGCACGTTTCTTCAACACCTGCATGATGGCGACCTTATTGGGCTCGGCGGTGTCCGACGGCCTCGAAGACGGCGAAGTGGTGAGCGGCGTCGGCGGTCAATACAACTTCGTGGCGATGGCGCATGAACTGGCCGACGGTCGTTCCATCCTCCTGCTGCGCTCCACGCGCCTGGGGCGTAGCGGCATCGAAACCAATATCCGCTGGAACTACGGGCACACCACCATTCCGCGCCACCTGCGCGATGTGTTCGTGACGGAATACGGCGTGGCCGACCTGCGCGGCAAGACCGACAGCGAATGTATCGAGGCGATGCTCTCCATCACCGATGCGCGCTTCATCGACGCGTTGTGCGCGGAGGCGAAATCGCATGGAAAGCTGGCGGCGGACTTCCAGGTCCCCGAGCGCTGGCGCAACAACCGGCCCGAGCTGCTGAAGGAAGCGCTGACGCCATGGCAGGAGAAAGGCCTGCTGCCGCCGTTTCCCTTCGGCAGCGATTTCACCGAGGTCGAGCAACGCCTGCTGCCGGCGCTCGGCTGGCTGAAGAGCAGGAGTTCCAGCTGGCGTGGCAAATGGGAAGTGTTGCGGGCCGCCGCCTCGCCCGGCGAACCCGTGGGCGGCGAGGACGAGGCGCTGGAGCGCATGGGACTCGCGCAGCCCGGCAGCATGGGCGACCGCATCCAGCAACGCTTGCTCAAGGCCGCCCTGCGCAGAACGGGCGGCTGATCCCTTCGCTCAGTGCATCAGCAGCGACAGGCCCTGTTCGCGCAAGGCGGGCAGGTTGAGGATGTGCAGCCCGGTACGATCGGCACGAATCCATGCGCGCTCGCGCATGCGTCCGAGCAGGCGGCTCACGGTTTCCGTGGTCAGGCGCAGGTGGTTGCCGATATCGGCGCGCGACATGGGAAGCGGCAGGTAGTCTCCGGGCAATCCGAGCATCACGCGGCGGTCGCGCAGGTCCACCAGGAACGCAGCGAAGCGCTCTTCCGCCATGTGGTTGCCGCTGCTCAGCTGCAGGCGCGAAATGCGCTGGCTCGCCGACTGCACCAGATGCCAGGGGACGTCCGGCTGGCGGCCCGACAGCTGGCGGACGGCCGGGTAGGGGAAACGGCAGAACTGCGTCTTGCCCAGGGCCACCACGGCGTTGTCGTGCACTTCGCGCTCCATCGCGTCCAGGCCGATCATTTCGCCGGGCAGATGGAACGCCAGCACCTGTTCACGCCCGGCGACGTCCACCGCCACGGTCTTGGCCATGCCGGTCTGCACCGCATAGAGCGCACGGAATGGCGACATCGGACGGTACAGGTACTCGCCGGTGCGCAGCGGGCCGACGCGTTCGGCCATATGCCGCAGTCCCGACAATTCGGGCCGGTCGTAACCGCTGGCCTGGCAGACGGCGGCGTAACCGCAACCCGCGCACGAAGGCGAAGGAGTCAGGCGATGGATGTCGTCCTGGCGATGGTCCTGATGCATGGATGGCACTCCTGTGACATGCGTATTGCAGGACACCATGATCCTCGTACAAGCCTTAAGAGTGGTTCCAATGCGCGGTTTTGCCGCATCGCGCAGGGTGCTGCGACGGTTGCTAGGGGGCACCCGGCCGTTCGGGTATCCTTTGCCCGTTGCCGTCCCTGAATCACGATCCCAACCATGAGCGACTCGACTCTTTCTCCGCGTCCCGCCCAGCCCGCTTCGCGCCGCCCCAGTGTCGGCGTCAGGATCGGCAAGATCACGGTGGGTGGTGGTGCACCCGTGGTGGTGCAGTCGATGACCAACACCGACACGGAAGATCCGGCCAGCACCGCCAAACAGATCGCCGAGCTGGCGCGCGCCGGTTCGGAACTGGTGCGCATCACGGTCAATACGCCGGCCGCCGCCGCCGCCGTGCCGCGCATTCGCGACAAGCTGGCGATGATGGGCGTGGACGTGCCGATCATCGGCGACTTCCACTACAACGGCCATCAGCTGCTGGAAGCGGAACCGGCCTGCGCCGAGGCGCTGGCCAAGTACCGCATCAACCCCGGCAACGTCGGCTTCGGCAAGAAGAAGGACACGCAGTTCGCCTCCATCATCGAGATGGCCCTGCGCTACGAGAAGCCGGTGCGCATCGGCGCCAACTGGGGCTCGCTCGATCAGAGCATGGTCGCCACGCTGATGGATGAAAACCACCTGCGCGCGCAGCCCTGGGATGCGGGACATGTGGCGCGCGAAGCGCTGATCCGTTCGGCGCTGGACTCGGCCAGGCGTGCGGAAGAGATCGGCCTGCCGCGCGATCGCATCATCCTGTCGTGCAAGGTGTCCGGCGTGCAGGAGCTGATCGCGGTGTATCGCGATATTGCCGGACGCTGCGATTACGCCTTGCACCTGGGCCTGACCGAAGCGGGCATGGGTTCCAAGGGCATCACCGCGTCGGCGGCGGCGCTCTCGGTGCTGCTGCAGGAAGGCATCGGCGACACCATCCGCATCTCGCTCACGCCCGAACCCGGCGCGTCACGCACGGGTGAAGTCATCGTGGCGCAGGAACTGCTGCAGACCATGGGCCTGCGTGCGTTCACGCCGCTGGTCACCGCGTGCCCGGGTTGCGGCCGCACCACCAGCGAGTTCTTCCAGGTGCTTGCGCGCACCGTGCAGGACCATGTGCGCGAGCAGATGCCGCTGTGGCGCGTGAAGTACGACGGCGTGGAGAACCTCACCCTGGCCGTGATGGGCTGCGTGGTGAACGGTCCGGGCGAATCCAAGCACGCCAATATCGGCATCTCGCTGCCGGGCAACGGCGAGGCACCGTCGGCGCCGGTCTTCATCGACGGCCAGAAGGCAATGACGCTGCGCGGCGACAACATCGCCAGCGAGTTCATCGGCATCCTCGACAACTACGTCGCCAGCAAATACGTCAGTCGCGCCGGTTGAAGCGGCGGTGGGCGACGGTGCCAGCGAAGCCCTGATCCTCGACGCCTGGCATGCCAATGCACAGGCGTGGGAAGCCGCCGTTCGCGAAGGGCGCATCGAGAGCCGCAAACTGGCGACCGACCAGGCCATCGTCGAGCTGGTGTTGTCGCGCGCTCCGCGCACGGTGATCGACGTCGGTTGCGGCGAAGGCTGGCTGGCGCGAGCGCTTGCTGCGCAGGGTATCGAGGTGCTCGGGGTCGACGCCGTTCCGGCGCTGGTGGAAGCAGCGCGCGCCAAAGGTGGCGGCGATTTCCGCGTCGTCAGCTACGAAGACATGGCTGCTGGCGCGCTGAAGCAGCGCGCGGACGTGGTGGTCTGCAATTTTTCGCTGCTGGGCGGGGCGTCGGTGGATGCCCTCTTGGCAGCCGTGCCCGCGCTGCTCGAGCCCGATGGCGTGCTGGCGATCCAGACGCTGCACCCGCTGGTGGCCGGCCTGGAACCCTATGCCGACGGCTGGCGCGACGGTTCCTGGGCGGGTTGCGGCGACGGCTTCAGCCAGCCCGCACCCTGGTATTTCCGCACCCTGGGCAGCTGGGTGACGGCCATCCAGAAGGCCGGATTGACCCTGCTGGCCATCAAAGAGCCGATTCATCCTCACACGGGACGCCCCGCCTCCGTTATCTTCTTGGCCGGAGCATCCTACAGGGGGAACGGGGATGAACAGGCATCGCGCCGTAGCGTTTCGCGCCACCGTACAGAGTGATCAGCGGCCGTGGCTGGTGCCACTGCCGTTCGATCCGGTCAGCCAATGGTCGACGCCTGCCAGGCCGCTATGGAAATGCGGCCACGGGCATCGCGTTCGCGGCAGTCTCAACGGAACGGATTTCCGCGGCGCCGTGGTCGAACGTTCCGGCACCTTCTGGCTGCAGCTGGAGGAATCGTCCGCCGCCGCCGCGGGTCTTGGCGCGGGCCAGTTCGTCGATGTGTTGATCGAGCCCGAGGACGCCTGAGGATGTGCGCCACGCGACAGCGTCCGCATCATCTTCGGGCTATGCTCGGGCCGGTCGCGCGCGGGTCGTGCGACGGGTAGCGAAGACGGCAGGGAGACGCAGTGACGGTCAAGCCTCAATTTCGCATCGTGGCCATCTATGTGTCGGTGGCCCTGCTGTGGGTGCTCTTCTCCGACCACCTGCTGTTTTCGCTCAACCTCGACGAGCCTACGTTGAGCACGCTGAACTCGATCAAGGGCAGCCTGTATGTGCTGGTGACGGGGGCGCTGCTTTACTGGCTGATCGGTCGCGACGTGCGCCGCATGGATCGCCTCAATCATCTGCTGCTGCGCGGCAACGAGCAATCGCTGCGCGCGCTGGTCTCGGCGATGGACGTGCGTCACAAGGAGACGCGCGATCACTCCGAACGCGTCATGCGCATGACCGTGGCACTGGCCCGACGCGTGGGGCTGGAGGGCGATCCGCTGCGGCACGTGCGCTTCGGCGCCTTGCTGCATGACATCGGCAAGCTGGCGCTGCCCGATGCCATCCTGATCAAGCCCGGCCCGCTCACGCCGGACGAAATGACCCTGATGCGCACGCACACCGTGCTGGGCCGGGACTTGCTGATGCGCACCGCCTTTCTGCGCCCGGCCGTCGACATTCCCTATGCGCACCACGAGCGCTGGGATGGTACGGGTTATCCGCGCGGCTTGCGGGGTGAGGACATTCCGTTGGCGGCGCGCATTTTCAGCGTGGTGGACGTGTGGGACGCCTTGAGTTTCCCGCGCGTCTACAAGTCCGCATGGCCGGAACCGGAAGTCATCGACTACCTGCGCAACGCGGCCGGAGGGCAGCTCGATCCCGGCATCGTGGCGCTGTTCCTGGAGCACTACGACGAGCTCAAGGCGATCGGGTTGGGAACGGTGGCAGAGGACTGAGGCGTCGCGCGACGGCGCTCGCCGGTCGGCTACACTCCATCGACGCCCGGGATGGGCAGAACAGGGGATGACATGCTGTTGCCGGATCTTTCGACACTGCCCGCTTTCGCGGCGTACTTTGGCCTGGGCGTACTTTTTCTCGCCATCTTCTGCACGGTACACATCTGGCTCACGCCGCAGCGTGAGATCGCGCTCATTCGCCAGGGCAACCAGGCGGCAGCGATCAGCCTCGGCGGTGCGCTGATCGGTTTCGTCGCGCCATTGGCCAGCGCCATGGCGCACAGCGTGAACCTGCTGGATCTCGCCGTGTGGGGACTGGTGGCGCTGATCGTGCAATGGTTGGCGCATCTGGTCATTCGCCTGCTCATCCACGACCTGGCCACGCAGGTCGAGCAGGACAATCGCGCCGCGGCGATCTTCGCCGCTGCCGTGGCGATTGCCGTGGGCCTGGTGAATGCCGCGGCGATGACGTGGTAAGCCGCCATGAGCGATTCAAACAAGCATCCCCTCTCGCGCGAGCTTCGGCCCGGCGTCAAGCCGCCGCAACGGCCTGACGCCCGCTTCCATCCGCTGCCGCCGCGCAACCAGAAACGTTCGTTTGCCGTGCCGCTGATCGCGCTCGGTGGCGCAACCCTGGTGGGTCTTTCGATGCTGGGTCGCGGCCAGGACGTGCAGCGCAACCGCTACAACAGTTACGAAGACTGCGTGCACGACTATTCCACCGGGCAGTGCCAGATCGATACCTCGGTGAGCGGCAGCAGCGGGTTGCATTACTACGGCCCCTGGTACCGCAGCAGCAGCGGCGGCAACGTCGCCAACGATCCAGGGCCGGGGCGCGCGTTCGCCGCGGGTGGACGCGCTGCGGCCACCAGTGCCTTCGGTGGGCCGCAGGGCGTCGAACTCGGCAGTCGGGGCGGCTTTGGTTCGACCGGGCGCGTTTCGGCGCGGGCCAGCTGATCGATGCGTCGACAGACGGGTACGCCGCGGACGGATTGGCAACAACGGCTCGAATCGCTCGGCTTCGCCTTCCATACCATCGATGGCCAGCCGTATTGGCGCGAAGACGTGCACTACGTGTTCGAGGCCGATGAGATCGACCAGATCGAAGCCGCCACCAGCGAACTGCACGCGCTCTGCCTCGAGGCCGTCGATCGCATCGTGCGTTCGGGGCGCTATGCGGAGCTGGGCCTGGGCGATCGCGCGGCCGCGCTGGTCGAGCGCAGCTGGTGGGATCGCGAGCCGGCGTTGTACGGACGCATGGACCTGGCCTACGACGGCCATTCGCCGCCGCGCCTGCTGGAATACAACGCCGACACGCCCACCGCGTTGTTCGAGGCATCGGTGGCGCAGTGGTACTGGTTGCAGGACGTGGCCACGGACGCGGACCAGTTCAACTCCATCCACGAAGCGTTGGTGGAGCGTTGGCGCACCTTGCCCGCGGCGTCGCACGTGCATTTCGCGGCCTGTTACGAAAGCACGGAAGACGCGCTCACCTGCGACTACCTTATCGACACCTGCCTGCAGGCCGGTCATCGCACGACCGCCCTGGACGTCGAGCAGATCGGCTGGTCGGGCACGGCCTTTATCGATCTCGACAACGCGCCCATCGAGCGGCTGTTCAAACTCTATCCGTGGGAATGGATGCTGGCCGAACCCTTCGCCGAGCACCTCCCGCAGACGCGTCTGCGCTGGTTCGAGCCGGCCTGGAAAATGCTGCTGTCGAACAAGGCGATCCTGCCTTTGCTATGGGAATACTTTCCCCGGCATCCGAATTTGTTGCCGGCCAGCCGTCGCCGCACCGACATCGACGGCGCGGTGGTGCGCAAACCGTACTGGGGCAGGGAAGGTGCCGGCATCGTGGTGCTGGGCAAGGGCGAAACTGGCGGTGCCAGCGCCGAGCCATGCATTTTCCAGGCGTTCTCGCCGCTGCCGGTGTTCGACGGACGGCATGCCCTGGTCGGGTCGTGGGTGGTGGGCAATGCCGCCGTGGGCATCGGCATGCGCGAGGACGTCGATTGCATCACGCGCAACACCAGCTGCTTTGTGCCGCACCTGTTTCGTTGAAGCGCTTCAGTCGCGCGGCGCGCTGAAGGTGCGCCGGTAGTTCGCCGGCGAGGTGCGGTACGCGCGCTGGAAGTGCTGGCGCAGGGTCACCGGCGAGCCCAGGCCGATATCGGTGGCGATCCGTTCCAGCGGCCGCTGGGTGGTTTCCAGCAGGCGTTGCGCTTCGGCGAGCCGTTGCGCCAGCAGCCAGTCGCCGAAGCTGCCGCCGGTCAGCTGGCGGAAATGTCGCGTGAACGTGCGCCGGCTCATGGCCGCCTTTTCCGCGATCGTGTCGAGGTTGTGGTCTTCATGCAGGTGCCGTTGCACGTGTTCGAGCAGGCGCGCCATGCGCTTGTCGGCAGGCGCTTCGGCCAAGGGTTTTTCGATGAACTGCGCCTGGCCGCCGCGCCGCACCGGCGGCACCACCATGCGCCGCGCAATGTGATTAGCCATTTCACTGCCCAGCATCTGACGGACCAGATGCAGGCAACAATCGATGCCTGCCGCGGCGCCAGCGGACGTCACGATGTTGCCTTCATCCACGAACAGCACGTCGGCATCCACTTCGACCTCGGGGAATTGCGCCATGAACGGCTCGGCCCAGGCCCAGTGGGTCGTGGCGCGCCGGCCATCCAGCAAGCCGGCGTGCGCCAGCACATACGCACCCATGCACAAGCCGACCACGCGTTTGCCGCGCGCGGCCGCCTTGCGCAACTGCTGGAGCAGGGCGGCGGGAGGCACCTCGTCGGGATCGCGCCAGGACGGCACGATGATCACATCCGAGCGCGCCAGTTCGTCCAGGCCGTAAGGCGTCCCGATGGTGAAGCCCGCCGCGCTGGAAATCCGTTCGCCTTCGGCGGAACACACGCGCAGCCGGAACGGCGATTCGCCCTCCGGCGTCGGCGACTGGAACACGGCGCACGGCACCGACAGATGGAAGGGCAGGATGCCCTCGAAGGCGACCACGGCGACCCGAATCGTGCGCATGACCCGATTTACTCTATTGGCCCGATAGCATCGATGGTTGTCCTTCAGGCCACTCGTTGGCAAGTGCCGCCGGGCGCACCATGCGCAGCATCTCAACGCAAGGAGCTACGCCATGTCCTCCCAACCGCGCCGTGCCGTGATCGTGGTCGATGTGCAGAACGAATACTTCACCGGTGAACTGCAGATCGAGTACCCGCCGTCCTCCCAGTCGCTGCCGCGCATCACCCGCATCATGGATGCCGCCACTGCGGCTGGAGTGCCGGTGATCGTGATCCAGCAGGATTCGCCGGCCGATGCGCCCGCCTTCGCTTCCGGCGGCGACGGCTGGCAGCTGCATCCGGAGATCGCACGTCGCCATCGCGATGCGCTGTTCCTGAAGCCGCTGCCCAGCGCGTTCAGCGATACCGGCCTGGGCGAATGGCTGGCGCAACACCGGATCGACACACTGACGGTGCTCGGGTACATGACCCACAACTGCGACGACACCACCATCAAGCACGCATTCGATCGCGGCATGGAGGTGGAATTCGTGCACGACGCATCAGGCGCCGTGTCGTACGCCAACCACGCCGGCTACGCGAGCGCCGAGGAAATCCACCGCGTCTTCAGCGTGGTGCAGCAATCGCGCTTTGCGGCGGTGTTGAGCACCGAGGAATGGCTGCAGGCGCTGGCTTCCGGCGAGCGGCCCGCGCGCGGCAACATCCTCGAGTCGTATCGTGCCGCGCAGGCGCGTCAGTCGGCGGCGGCCTGATCCGTCACCTGCGCCAGCGAGGTGAACGAGGCCCAGCTGCCGCGTTGTCCCGGCAGCTGGGACAGCTGGGCCACGGTGCGCAGGAACTGGGCGCGGGGATACTCCACCGCGCCCAGTTGCACCAGGTGGGCATTGGTCACCTGCGCATCGATCCACGGGAAGTCCCAGCCGCGCAGCAGTTTCGCCAGCGCCAGCAGCGCCACGCGTGAGCCGCCGCTTTCGCGGCTGAACATCGATTCGCCGCAGAACAATCGACCCACGGCGATGCCGTAGATGCCGCCGACCAGGCGATCCTGTTCCCATACCTCGACGCTGTGCGCATACCCCATCTCGTGCAGGTGCGCATAGGCGTCGACCATGGCGGGCACGATCCAGGTACCACTCTGGCCCGGGCGTGGCGCGGCGCAGGCTTCCACCACTTCGCGGAAGGCGTGATCCACCGTCACGTGCCAGTCCACCTGCGCCAGCCGCCGCCGCACCGTGCGGTTGGGCCGCAGGCTGCTGGTGTGGAAGACGCAGCGGGGATCGGGCGACCACCACAGCAGCGGCTCGTCCTCGTTGAACCACGGAAAGATGCCCTGCGCGTAGGCGGCCAGCAGCCGACGGGGCGAGAGGTCGCCGCCGAAGGCCAGCAGGCCGTTCGGATCGTTCAACGCCTTGCGCGGATCAGGAAAGTGTTCCGGCCTGGTCGCGTCGAGCAGGGGCAGTCGAATCATGGGGCTTGAGTGGCGGGGTGTGCGGTACATGCTACCGGCATGGCGATGTGGTTAGCATGCACTTTCCTTCATGACACCGGGATCGGGCATGCGTCGTCGTTTCTTGTGCTGGATGGTCGCTTCGTGTCTCGCGCCTGCGGCGATGGCCTCCACCACGGACATCGATCCTGCGCTGGCCAGGCGTATCGACAGCGACGTACAGACGGTCTTGCAACGCACCGGCACGCCGGGCGCCACGCTCGCGATCTACCGCGACGGCGTGGCCGTCTACCGCCACGCCTATGGGCTGAGCGACCGCGAGCACAAGACGCCCGCCACGCTGTCGACGCATTACGAAATCGGTTCCATCACCAAGCAGTTCACGGCGGCGGCCATCCTGCAGCTTCAGGCGGCGGGCAAGCTGGATATCGACGCCCCGCTGGCCACCTATCTGCCGGATGCGCCGCACGCGAAGGAAGTGACGCTCAAGCAGTTGCTGTCACATACCAGCGGCATGCCGGAGTACCTGGACGGTCCGGACGTCGAAGCGTGGGCCGTGAAGCCGGCCACGTTCGATCAGATCATCGCGCGCATCAAGGACAAGCCGCTGGATTTTCCGCCCGGCAGCCGCTGGTCCTATTCCAACAGCGGTTATGCGTTGCTGGGGCGGGTGATCGAGCTGGTCTCGCACGAATCGTACGAGCAGTACGTCAAGACGCACCTGCTGGCGGTGGCTGGCATGACCCACACCTACACGGTGGCCGAGGAGTCGTCGATTCCCGGCATGGCCAAGGGCTACCGGC
>Ga0070689_100003677_pt1 | contig 10239 bp, 10 predicted proteins | sample KBSS23HmetaG_FD_64669 | JGI IMG/M metagenome (GOLD analysis project Ga0070689, IMG submission 64669) | Switchgrass rhizosphere microbial communities from Kellogg Biological Station, Michigan, USA - KBS S2-3H metaG | ecosystem: Host-associated > Plants > Roots > Rhizosphere ... | reverse complement strand
ACTTCCAAGCGGTGACGAGTATCAAGCAGGCTCCTACACGTGCCCTGACGCTTGCAACCACTCGACGACAGGAGCGAGCACCTGAGGTGCGGGCCTGGGCGTATAGCCCAATTCATTTTTCGCTTTACTGCTATCCATGAACGAGAAGCGCGTCGCGTAATCAAGCACACCGGGAACTACTGGTGAAGGCAGCCGTAGCCACTCGAGCAGCCTGGTCATGCCGATGAGCAGGCGGTTAGGAACACGAACCACGGGTTTCTTTTGTCCTGCGATCTCGAGAGTCAATCTGGCCAACTCCTCTATCGTCAGATTGTCACCTCCGAGAATGTACCGCTCACCGGAGCGCCCTCTCTCTAATGCTTTGACAATCCCATCAGCTACATCATCGACGTGGGCGATGGCGGTGCCACCGCGACACGCTATACACGGGTAGTTTTTAAGAAAGTCACGAATGTTACAGGCGGTGGTCATCGACGTATCGTATGGTCCATAAACCTCAGCCGGATTAACTATTACGGCATCCAGACCATTCTTCACATATTCCAGCACCAGTTGCTCGGCTTTGTGCTTGGCGATTGCATAACGCATCGGCGTTTCAAGCAATTCAAAGGGACTTGACTCATCGAATATTAGCGGCTCATTCGACGCGTTTATCGCGATAGCTGAGGATACGTAGACCACCCGGCCGGTGCCACAAGTGGCTGCCGCGTTAAGCACGTTGCGTGTTCCGTCGATAATTGTCTCGTCAAGGACGGGAGAGTTCATGAGATTCCAGGCAACGATAGCCGCCAGGTGTATGCACGCGGCAGTACCTTCCAGGCCTTTCTCAATCGACAACTGATCTCTCACGTCGCCGTAAAAACGCTCAACGGGGAGGTCGTCGATACGCGTGGTATCGCTCGTCTCGCGGAGAAGGCACCGGACGCTGTAACCGAGACTGACGAGTTGACGAACTACACGTGAACCAATGAAGCCACTCCCGCCGGTGACGAAAACTGTGCGCTTGTGTTCCATTCTTTGAAAGCGCTCGAATCAGCGCGTCGGATTGGCTCCGTTGAGGCTCGGCTCATTTGTCATTGTCAAATGATGCCTACTTTTTTACCGGCCCGCTCAAACACACTTAATCCCTGATCGATATCTGAAGAGGTATGGGCCGCGGTGACCGTGGCCCGCAACCGGGCGAGACCATCGGGCACAGCGGGTGAGACTATAGGCAACACGAAAATATCATCGTGCTGACAGTACCTGACCATCTCGTACGCACGCTCATCGGTGCCACAGAGCACGGGGACGATAGCGGTCGACGTTTGCATCGTGTCAAAGCCCAACTGCTTAAACCCATTTATGAAACGGTTGGTATTCTCCCTCAGAGTTGCCACACGCTCAGGCTCCTGCTCGATGACCTCAAAGGCAGCTTTTGCGGCTCCGGCCTGAGCCGGCGTGATCGCCGCCGAAAAGACAAAGGGCCGAGCCGAATGACGAAACATCTCGATCAAGTCTTTCTTGCCCGCCAGATAGCCGCCTGCCGAGGGTATGGTTTTGCTCAATGTACCCATTCTGAGATCGATGGCGTCTTCCATGCCGAAATGTTCTTCAATGCCATGTCCTGTCTCTCCCAGCACACCCAAAGAGTGCGCCTCATCAACCATTAGCCACGCTCCATATTTGCGGCACAGTTCGACGACCTTCGGAAGATTGATGACATCGCCGTCCATACTGAAGACAGCATCCACTACGACGAGCTTGGTTGCGTCCGGATTTATCCTTTGCAGACAAAACTCCAGATCAGCCATGTCGTTGTGTCGGAAACGCAGGAAACCTGCTCCCGACAACAGGCAGCCATCTACTATCGAGGCATGGTTGAGCTTATCGCTCAGTACTACGTCCTCACGGCTCACCATCGTCGAGACGGCGGTCACATTGGTCATATAACCGCTTGAAAAAGTAATAGCGCTTTCGGATTGCTTGAAGCGGGCTATGGTCTCTTCGAGCTCAGAGTGAAGGCGCAACGTACCCGCCAGCATCCGCACGCCATGAGTGCCGCTACCATATTGTTCGATCGCCGCCTTGGCTGCTTCATTAATTTTCGGATGCCCAATCAGGCCGAGGTAGCTGTAAGAGGCAAACATTTGCATCTCGCGGCCATTGACTACAACGCGTGCAGCTCCTCGCAACTCGTCAATCGGTTGATTATAAAAATACAGTTGACTGTCTTTTGCCTGCTCGATACGCTCCCGCCATGCTTGTATGCGAGCGCTAATCCGATCCGATCTCAGGTTGTCTACACCTGTTTCCATCAAGCACACTCATTCACCGATACTAACTGCAACGTAATCTTCCAGCAGGCTATCCGGAAATGATAGCGCGTGAAAGGCTTTCATATTGACTTATGCCGCGAACAATATCGCCAATGGTCAAGAAGGAACTGAGGGATTCGTCGGGTATCTTAATGTTGAAGGTCTTCTCTACGGCGAGGGCGACATCTAGCGCATCAAGTGAATCTGCGCCAAGATCCTTCATAAGATGTGTAGAGGGGTTGAGTTCGCTGCGATTAACGCGCAACACGTCAACAACGATGTCTTTGACTTTGCTCTCGATGTCTGCAACAGCTTCTTCGTTCATCTTCCGTTTCCTATTGCGTAAGCTTGTTTATGGTATGCGAGGCGTTTGACCGTAGAGATACTCATTCAGCGTACTGACGTGCTACGAGAACGGCGTTGTTCCCACCGAAGCCGAATGAGTTTGACAAGGCTGTTCGGAGGCCCTCCCGCGTCGAAAGCGGACGAGCACCACCAGTCACGTAGTCAAGGTCGCACTCCGGATCAGGCTCTTCGTAATTTATCGTTGGTGGCATCAGATTTCGCTCGATCGCCAGGATCGTCGCGATGAATTCAACGGCACCGGACGCTCCCATTGAGTGTCCGAGCGCCGCCTTGATGGAACTTACTGGAATATCATAGGCGCGCTCTCCAAAAACTTGCTTAATAGCCTTGGTTTCGGACGAGTCATTGAATTTCGTCGCCGTTCCATGCGCATTAATATATTGAATGTCGGCAGGAACCAAACGCGCATCTCTTAGTGCGCCTCTCATCGCCTCGGATTCCCCTTCCGAATCCGGCAGCGTGATGTGCGACGCATCTGCGGTAGAGGCATAACCTACAATCTCGCCGTAGATGTGAGCACCGCGTTCTAACGCTCTGTCCAGAGCTTCCAGAATAACGATCCCGGTACCCTCTGCCAACACAAAGCCGTCCCGGTTGGCGCTGAAAGGTTTGCAGGCCTGCAGGGGCAACTCATTTTTCGTTGAAAGTACTCGCAGAAACTGCCAGTGGTCCATTACGACAGGAGTAATCGGCGCATCTACACCTCCCGTAATCATGCGTTCGACGATCCCAAACCGGATCATATGATAGGCCTGCCCGATGGCGTTCGCCCCGGATGAGCAAGCGGTGCTAATGGTCATGTTTGGACCACGCGATTTGAAACGTATTGAAATATTCGACGCCGCCGCATTACTCATCGCTTTCGGAACCGTTATCGCGGAACGTCTGCCATGCCCGTAGTAGGAGCCGTATCCTTCCTCGGTCGATTCTATTCCCCCGTATCCGGTTCCGAGAATCACACCCGTGTCGTAGCTATCCAGTTCGCGATCGTCGAGTTTGGCGTCGCGAGTGGCCACGGTGGCCGCAGCGAGTGCCAACTGCGATGCTCGATCCAGCCGCAGCTTCTCGCGCTCGTCGAAAAATTCCAGCGCCTGAAAGTCATGACAAATACCGGCGATCGTTGACTTGAGCTCCGAGACATCGAATTTTTCAATTTTCGAGATGCCGCTCTTACCAGCGCACAGAGCTGACCAGACGTTCTCACATTCCATGCCAAGAGGCGTAATCATTCCGATGCCTGTTACTACTACCCTTCTCATTACGGCGACATCCTTTTTTGGGTAAACATGAACTGTCGTTCTTACTGCTTCAGATTTTCATGCCAGGCTTTTTTCAGACATTGTCTCTCGGGCTGGGGAGATGAATGATCAGATGAGTTTCAGGTGAAACACGTTGTTGACGAACCACGCTGGAAATCTCTAGCTGACGTCAGCTCCGAAAACTTGGGGGACCTTGGCGCTCCAGCCGTTTTTTTCCGTAGCCGCGCAAGACACGGCTTAAATCGAGGCCACAAATACCTAACGTGAGGCTATTTCAAACACAGTCGTCCAGTCAGGTACAGGATGAGCGAAGCTAACGTAGCTCACAGGTGTTGTCAAGACTTACGTGATGTACTTACGTGATGTACGCAAAGGCTCAAGTTGCACTTGCCTCACTGCATATTTTTGTATAGGTAAGCTTCAGGTTGACATCATTCCCGAAATTACGGTAGCCTGCGCCCTTCAAGTACCGGTGTCTCTATTTTTGTAAGTCGGAGCTATGCAAATATTGGGGTTCCAAGAGTGTTACGACTGCCGCCTGGTATCCACGCTCAAGTTCTGGAAGTAACATAACGACTACAACCTGCATCGTACTCCAGGCATTAAATCGAACTCTCTTCACTGTCAGGCTCGTACCGCCTGTTTGGCCCAACTCAAGACTGAGCTCACGGAATTGCATGGCGCCCGTGCGGATGAGCTTAAGGTCGTTTTACAGACCTTGAGACGATCGAGTCACAAGGGCTCTTAGCGATTGCGACTTCAAATAGAGGCAAGCAAGAGGTTTGGCAAATTCGAGGGAATTAAGATGAACAAGTTACTGGATAATTTGGGACCAATCGATTGGGACGATTTCGAGCGGGCTGCGGCGACGACCAAGGAAGTGGTGCGGGAGTTGGCCGCAGACAAGGCGGGACTGAGAGAGATGATCTACTCAATCGAGCATGATCCCTATCGGTTGTCCAAATGCGAGCGTCATTACCTCCTCGACAAGTTTGTCCTTTACGATGCCCTGGACCGCGGTTTTCGTGTTCGGCTGCACATGTCGACAAATAATCATTTGGATCGGCCGCATGACCACCGGTTTTCTTTCACAACATTAATCCTCACCGGAACGTATCAACACATATGGCACCATGTTCATAAAAATGTAGACGACACCCTCGAATTATCGGACGTGGAACCGGTCTTTATTACTAATGAAGAAGTTGGATCGTGCTACACCCTGCATCACAGTGCAGTTCATACTACCTTCACGACGCCAAACAGTGTCTCGCTGGTGATCAGAGGACCGGCAGAAAAGCAGCGATCGATCATCACGGAGAGGGAAACCGGAAAGATCTGGTGGCGATATGGCGAGCAGGAAGAGTCGGCTGAACGACGCCGAAACAAGTGTATGTCGCTGGAAGATTACAAAACGTTGCGCGCAAACGTGGAGGCGCTTGGCGTCATTTAGTGGCAACGCCCTCGACATTGCCGGATGATGATTGGAATTTGTTTCATGGGAGTACGGCGTTATGGCAACTTTTTTGGATGACCTGCCCCCGATCGACTGGAGCGACCTGATGGCGGCTAGCGCACAGACTCAAAGCGCGCTGCGCCGACTCGGCGCCGATAAGAAAGCACTCCGCGAACTGGTATATGCGGTCGAGACAACACCGCGGCTGCTGGCAAAATGTGAGAAGCACGCCTTAGACGATAAGATCGTCATCTACGACGATCTCGAGAGAGGCTTCCGCATTCGCCTGCGCCTGGCTACCTCCGACCAGCATGAACGAGCACACCAGCACAGGTTTTCTTTCTCGACGCTAATCTTGCGTGGGATGTATCACCAAGCCTGGTATTACACGGATCAAGTTCTCGACGAAAATGTGGATGTCGCGGCGATCAAGCCGGTTTGCTTGCGAGATGAACCGGCCGGCTCAGCGTTCACCATTCATCACAATGTGATTCACGCGACGATGGCCGATCACGACACTATTTCTCTCATCATGCGTGGACCAGCAGCAAAGGACCGCGCCATCATCACTCATAAGGAGACCGGAAGAGTCTGGTTTAGGTATGGTGAGAAGGACGAGAGCGAAGAACGTCGCAAGAAAGTGCAGATGCCACTGGAAACATACCTGGAGTGGCGTAATAAGATGGAGGGGTACGGACTAATTTGAAGAAACGCCGTACCAATCCCTGGGAGTAAACAGTACTAACACGATCATGATAAAGGCAGTCATCTTCGACATGGATGGCCTCTTAATCGATTCGGAACCTCTGTGGCAGGAGGCCGAAATCGCCACCTTCAGTGGGGTCGGAATTTCTCTGGACAGGACCTTGTGTCTGGAGACCACTGGTATGCGAACGGACGAAATGGTGGCTTACTGGCACCGCAGATACCCGTGGGAGACCCCCAGTAAAAAGGCGATCGAGCGCAGCATCATCGACAGCATCATCGATATGGTGCGTGTTAGAGGTAATCCGAAAGAGGGCGTCGAGGAGGTCATGGAGTTTGTTAAGCTCCAGGGACTCAAATCCGCATTGGCATCGTCATCACCTTACCCGATCATCGAAGCCGTCGTCGACAAGTTCAATCTGCGAGAAAAACTCGACGTAATTTATTCGGCTGAGGAAGAAGAGTTCGGTAAGCCGCATCCAGGCGTTTACATTACCACGGCCAGGAAACTCCAGGTTTTGCCGGAAGAGTGCCTGGCCATTGAAGACTCATTAAATGGTGTTCTTTCCGCGAAGGCCGCGAAAATGAAATGTATTGCAGTTCCGGAAGGCGCAGCGCGGAATGATCGCAGGTTCGCGATTGCAGATGTTGTGCTGGACTCCCTGGCGGATTTAAATGCGGATCTATGGAGACTCAACGGCTTCTGACAGTGAGTGAATTTCCATGGCAGATGGCAGACAGTGATGAGCATCCCTGAACTCAAAGATCACCAGGTCGACTCCGCCGCGACGAGCAGGGCCGCAGCCTGGTCACTGGCCCAGGGAGATTTCGTTTATCGTCACGACGATGCCCCTCTGTTTGTAGCCGCTCATGGAGCGACACTGGAGGATGACCAGGGTTACAAATACCTCGATGCGGAAGCCGCCAATGGCGCGGCCATCCTCGGTTACGACAGTTCGCTGTTCGAAGAGGCGCTGGAGCGGGTGCGAGATATTCCGACTATTCCTTCGTTCTGTGAAACAGAAGTTCGTTTAAGGGTGGCCCACCGGATGGCTTCACTGCTTGACGAGGCAGCCGGATGTAGGGGACGCGTAGCCTTCGATCTCGGGGGCGCGCAAGGCATCGAGCTGGCATTGAAAATCGCCCGCTGTAACAATCCCCATCGCTCCCGGTTTGTTACTTTTGAAGGGGCCTATCACGGGCGGTCGCCATTCACTAGCCAACTAAGCGCCAGCCAACGTTACCGGTCAGTCAACGGTGAATGGTGCATTCCGGTGACGCGGCTTCCCTACCCTGACTGCGAACAATGCCGCTTCGGCGAGAACGCGTCCGATTGCACGACGACTTGCATCTCTTATGTACGGCAAATGGTTTCAAATGAGTTCGCTGGCCTGGTCAGCCAATCCGGCGTGTCTGATGTATGCGCCGTGATCATCGAGCCGATGCTCAACGCAGGCGGAATGGTGTTTCCCGATCCGCGTTACATGGAGTTCGTGGTCGAGACTTTCCGTGCACAGGGAGCGCTGATTGTGATGGATGAAGTGTTCACTGGTCTTTACCGCATGGGCACTCCCTTTGGATTTCAGCGCTATAGCTTTGTCCCGGATATCGTTGTTGTTTCCAAAGCGTTGACCAATGGAATGGTCCCTCTAAGTTGCGTTTGGGGCCGCGATCCCTTACTGGCGCCGGAAAATTTTCCGCCTGGAACACATTCTGTGACCTTCGCTAACAATCCATTCAGTCTAGCTGTCGCCGAATGCGTCCTCGACCGTCTCACGGCATGGGATGATCTGAGTGCTTCGCTCAGCATGCTTGAGGCAAGCTTACGCGATGCGCTCGAAGCGGTCGTTTCCAGTTCTCCACTTGCGCGTAGTGCGACTGTGATGGGTGGAGTCGGAAGAATTCTCCTGACTGAACCGGTAGCGTCAAAAATTCGTCAGAACGCTCTCAAGGTCGCGCGACAAGACTCGGTCGATGGATATCATGGAATGCTGATCGCATCGACAGGAATGGCGCCGAACGTCATAGCCGTACATCCTCCCTTGAACATTTCCCCCAGCCTGATTTCAACCATGAAGAAGTTACTGTTACGGGCGTTCCAACAAACAGAATTCTCTTAACTAAAAATTGGCATGAACGACAGAGATCGCCCCTCGCAGATCCTGGTATCAGCAGCGGGCACCCCTTACAAATCGATATATCTCCCCGATGGACGGCGGCCGATGCATGTGGCTTTTTTTGCCAGCGGCGGTCCTGGGAATCTTCAGGCCGCTCTCGATGTGGAAACTGATCGGCCAGACCTGGTCCATATCGGACTGCTGGTCACTGATCGTCCCAATATCCCAGCCATTGAACTCGCCCAGTCTCGCGGTATACCGGTTCTCACAGGGTCTTTCGACGTTGACTGCGGCCGTTGGTCGGAGGCCTGCGGAGATGCTGAAGCTGAACAGCAATATCGTGTCCGAGCCACTCGCTATCACGATCACATCCTGACGTTGATCAAGACGCAAGAGGAGCGTCTCCAGTGGAAATTTGATCTGGCAGTACTGGCCTATCGACGTTGGATTCACGGCGACCTGTTGGAGTATTTCCACGAGCGCATGATTAACCAACATCCGGGCGATTTATCTGTGCTCGAAGGACATCCTCCGGTGCGACGCTACATCGGTCTTAATGCCGTATCAAAAGCTCTGAATGATGGAGTAGGTCGCACTCGGACCTCAACATTTCTGGTTCGTAAAGGTCCTGATTCCGGCGAGATCCTGTGTCAGGGGCCATGGACGCGGTTTAGCTTCAAAACCGTAAGTAATGAAACCGTCCATCTTCATGAAGATATACAGAAGCGAGAGAGTGACTGGCCGGCACTGCGATTCGCATTATCGGGTCTCGCTCTTGGCAAATTTGGAGTTGCTGTGAAAGCCAAGCACCCAGACGGGTGCAAGGTAGTGATCTATGAAGGGATGGACCAGCCGTATCGAGGCGTTGGGCTACTTCCGACTGAACAAGTGCACGACACGTTAATGACAGAAGACGAACGAAGAACGGAAGAACAGTCTCAAGTCCTCAATTTAAGCACCAAGGAGCTCTATGAAAATACAGTCGGCCACCGCAACCGTTGAACTGGCGCTCACCTGTCCGACAATGCTGAGCCCGGATAGTAATTCATACAGAGGTCAGTTTACGCCGGGACCGGATGGCTGGAAGGAATTCCGCATCGATGAACGGCTAAATGAACCTATCAAAGGCAGCTATGTTGTACCGATGCTGCCGATCGAGTTCCATTGCCATGGAGTGGGACCGTTCGATTTTACGGATATTCCCAACCTGAAACTCGATGAGATTAACGATCATTTCGCTGGCGAAGGCGTGCGAGGCATCTTGACACTGTATTTGCCGCGACCGCATCTGGACGCGTTCCTGCGGATGATGAAGGAATTCGCAGCGGCCAAACAGGCCGGCCAACTGCCGTATATCGCCGGCGTTGCCTTGGAAGGTCCGGTGCTTGGCAGTTTTGGTGGGACCCCAGAGATCGGCGTTTGGACGCCGACCCGTGACGAGTGGAAAAACCTGGCCCGCTGTGGTGAGCTCGGTCTTCAATACATCGTGCTTTCACCCGATGCCTCGATGGCTGAGAGCTCCATTTTTGCGAGTAAGGAAATCGAGCAGCCCTCTGTCGAATGGATCTGTGAGTTACTATTGGACCACGGCGTACGTCCGGCACTGGGCCACTTCTGGAAGAATAACCCCGAAGCGAGTGCAAATTGCATCAACAAGCTGCTGGACATAGCTGAACGTGTCGGGACTCTGCCGGCTGGCCATTCCGTTATCACTGATCATCTTTTTAATGATATGCCGCGCAAGTTCAAGCACTGCTGGCGCACACCGGCCGAGCGTACTCATCGCGAAGCGGACCTTGCAAGCATGGACCTTCCCAGCCTGACAATGGAAAACCTCGTGGACCGGCTCGGAATTGTGCCGGCCACTATCATGCAGGCTGCCAAAGATCGGCGTTTGACGGTGTGCCTCAACTTCGATGGCGAGCACGTCGATCTGGCCATCAGTCGAAGTGTCGTCGAGTTGCTGGGCGCCGATTGCATCATCGCCATGACCGATCGGATTGACAGCAAGATGCTCGGGGGCCAACGTCTACTGATGG
>Ga0070689_100003672_pt1 | contig 10243 bp, 5 predicted proteins | sample KBSS23HmetaG_FD_64669 | JGI IMG/M metagenome (GOLD analysis project Ga0070689, IMG submission 64669) | Switchgrass rhizosphere microbial communities from Kellogg Biological Station, Michigan, USA - KBS S2-3H metaG | ecosystem: Host-associated > Plants > Roots > Rhizosphere ... | reverse complement strand
TTGCGTAGACCGGACCCGCAGGCGCCGCCCCCACTCCGCCAACAAGCGTCACCGGTTGACGCCCTCTGTTGAGCAGGGATGGCTGGAATATCGTCGCGGTGGGTGACGAAAATCAAGCGGCCGGGAGTCGAAATCTGTGAATGGAGCAAGAGCAACGAGTGTGGATAATTTGTGAATAGTGCATCGCTGTCGCGGCGGGCTCGATCTCGACCTAGATTGATCGAGACTAACGCATGTCCGCTACTCCTCCGGTAACGACAGAAGAGGTGGCCTGCTGGCGGCGCTGGTGCCCTTGAGAGGACGCCGTGCTAGGCTTTAAATAGAGCGTCGGACATATTTTAGGTTCCCACTGAAAAGGTCCGCGATGAGAAAAGCAGGAACTGCAAACGCTAAAATTCCTGCTCGTCACGGCGTCCTAAGCGCTGCAACCTACTCGCTCGAACTTGCAATAATCACCGCATGTTACCTCGGCCTTGCCGCATTGTGGCTATCGGCCCCCTCGATCAATCTGGCGGCGACACCGTTGTGGCCACCGAGCGGGCTCGCGCTCGCTCTTGTGCTGGTGCGTGGTTTCCGCATTTGGCCCGCTATTTTGGTGGGTTTGTTTTCTTTTCAACTCATGGCGGGGCACTCGGTTTTGGAATCCGCCTCCGTTGGCGTCGGATCTCTGTTCGCGGCACTGGCCGGGGCGTGGATGATTGGTCGCTGGTCGAACGGTCGCAAGACGTTCGAAACTCCTGCTGGCATCGCAAAGTTTGCCCTCATTTCCTTTGTCCCGACCGCGATGATCGGTTCAATCGTCGCCCTGGGAGTCTTCGCTCTCGGGGGGAATGATGGCTTGGCGGGTTCTGTCGTCACCTGGGCAACTTGGTGGCTGGCAGATGCGGCAGGCACCTTGATCACCGCTCCCGTCATCGTGCTCTGGGCGACGAGGCCTCTACGTCCTTTCTTCAGATGGGGTTTGCTGGAAACAGTCGCAGTCTTCATTCTCTCGATCGCCATCGGCGTCATTGCTTACAGTCCCCTCATCGGCAACGACCTCATTGGCAACGACCTTGACGGCCTGCTTCCGTATCGAAACCTGCTTGGGTTTCTTATCTTGCTCCCTTTGATGTGGGCTGGTTTGCGCGGCAACCAACGCAATGTCGCCACGGCCGCGCTCATTTTTTGCGGAATGGTTATATGGGGCCTTTCAGCGGGTAGCGGCCCATTTCCGAAAGTGCATCTGAACGAATCGTTATTACTCCTGCTCGTGCTTTCAATTTGTACAACAGTGCCGCCCCTTATTTTGGCCGCGGCAATTGCCATGCGCCAAGGCACAGAAGCCCATTTGCTTTCTGTGCAGGATCAATTGAACCGTCGAATCGAGCAGGCAAATTCAGCGCTCGACAGCGCCAAGCGGCATTTCAAAATTTTGAGCGAAAGCGTTGTCGACTACGCCATTTTCGCGCTCGACACGGTGGGACACGTGGTGAGCTGGAATAGCGCCGCGCAGAAAATTGTTGGGTACACGACGGAAGAAATCATCGGCGAGCATTTCGGGATATTTTATCGGCCGGATGAGCGCCGTGCGGGCGAACCGAACCGCACGCTGGGATTGGCCATTAAGAAAGGCAAGCACGAAGTCGAGGGATGGCGCATCAGAAAGAACGGCACGCTGTTTTTTGTCACCGGCTCGGTCACTTCCATTCGTGATGATGCCGGAAATCTGGTCGGCTTTGCCAATATCCTTCGCGACTTAACCGAGCGACGCGACGCGCAGGAGAAGCTGGTCGAGACGCGCGAACAGCTCGCGATGGCTCAGAAAATGGAGGCCATCGGTAAACTGACCGGCGGCATCGCGCACGACTTCAACAATCTACTGATGATTATTGGAGGAAACGCCCAGACTTTTAAACGACTGCTTGATCCTAAATTGCCACGAGCGCTCGAGGCCATACAAACAGCGGCCAAACGCGGCGAAACTCTCACCCGCCAATTACTGACTTTCTCCCGCCGCCAACATGTTAGCCCAACAATTGTCGATTTAAATGATTGCATCAGAAATATCCGAACGATGATCGAAAGTTCGCTGCGCGGGAACATTGTGTACAACGAAAATCTTGAGGCGGGTGTGTGGCCCGTCGAAGTAGACCTCGCCGAACTGGAGCTTGCGATCGTCAATGTTGCGGTCAATGCCCGCGACGCCATGCCAAACGGTGGCACTTTCACTTTATCGGTAGGCAATGCGACGACAAATCACGAACTTCTTGGGGCTCACCCTACCGAGGCCTTCGTTGCGATAAAGTTTAGCGATACCGGCATGGGTATTCCTCCAAACCTGCTGTCCAAGATATTCGATCCATTTTTCACGACCAAGGAGGTCGGCAAAGGCACCGGGCTCGGCTTGTCGCAGGTTTACGGATTTGCCCACCAAGCTGGCGGAACGGTGAGGGCGGAAAGCAAGTTAGGATTTGGAACTACAATCACTGTCTATTTGCCGGCCTATGCCGGCAAAGAAATCGCCAGCAAAGAAATTTCCGCTGCGGATACCCGGCATTCGCAACGCCCAACAGTTCTTGTTGTTGACGACAGCGCGGACGTCGCGGAAGTCACGTCATCGCTTTTCGAGCATCTCGGTTATCATACTGTCTATCAAGACTCGGCTGATGCAGCATTAAAACTTTTGGCGGACGGCACGAAGGTCGATCTTGTTTTCAGTGATATCGTCATGCCAGGGACGATCGACGGAGTCGGGCTCGCGAGCGAAATCCGTTCGCGGTACCCCCGTTTGCCAGTGATCCTTACGACTGGCTACAGCGATGCGGCCCAAGCAGCGCCTTCGGATTTGAAGATCCTTCGCAAACCCTTCGATACAGATGCGCTACGAAGCTTCATTCAGGATATGACGGAAGTGAGATTGACCAACCAATGATTTCTCACGGCGCCGAACACTCTCTTGGTGGCCGCCGCCTCTTGTCCTTCCATGGCCGCATACAGGCTCCAAAGAACCGCGTGAGAAATAGGAAGAAATTTCGTAGTCACCAAACGAGACCCTTCGAAAAATACGCCTCTTTCGCCCGCCGCTAACGCCGATCAATGGGCGCGCGCCGTCGCATTCGCCGAATTCCGAGACGACATTCGCCGTGCGCGGCTGACCTCATTGTCCTTTTTTGAATGCCATTGTTCTGGATTGTTACCGGTGTACCATGCCCCTGGAGGGGACCACGCATGGCGCACCGCGTGCTCGACGAAGCAGAGCGCAAGGCACCTGAGGCCAGGGATCGCCAAGAGCGGCGAGATGGGTGGTCTATTTACTTCGATTGGCTCGGCGTTGCGGCTCGCCTGCTGGTCTACGGCTTCATGTTTCACCTGACATGGCAGTGGATCCCTTCATCTTCCGACCCGCTGTTCGACCGGCCCATGTCGTCCTTGAGCCTGAACGAGATCGGCAGACTGGTATTTCCTTTCCTGGTGTTCCTGTTCCTGCTGCAAAGCCTCTGCGAACCGAGCCAGCTTCCTGAACGCCGCCGCACCTGGAGCTGGGTCGGCGTTTACTTGATTATCGGTGGCATCATCGCCGGCGTCGTTGCCGGCGGTCTATATCTTCTCAAAGTCCCCATGACGGTGTCCTAGCAGCGAGCCCGCAGGGCGGATTAGCCGCGTAATCCGCCAATTGCAAAAGTGGCGGGTTACGCCTTCGGCTAACCCGCTCTTGCACTTCGTGCCATAGACCGCCTCCCTGGGCCCAGATATCGTAGGGGAAAGCCTCGGGAGAACATCCGTGATGATCATCACGCCATTCCGCGCGGCGGTTGTCGCCGTCGCCGTCGTCGCCACCGTCGGCTACACCGGGCCTAACGCCCTACACGCCCAAAGCTATCCGACAAGATCGGTAACTCTCATCGTGCCCTCTGCCGCCGGCGGCGGGACCGATACCATCGCACGGGTGATCGGAGATCAGCTTTCCAAGCAACTCGGTCAGGGATTTGTAGTCGAGAACCGCACCGGCGCGGGTATGCTGGTCGGCACCACGGCCGTGGCCAAGGCGGCGCCAGATGGCTACACGCTGCTGGTCGGGCTCAACGGCAACATGACGGTTAATCCGAGTCTGTTCGCCAAGCTGCCTTACGATCCGATTGGAGATTTCGTGCCGGTTGCAATGCTCGCCACCTATCCGTTCCTGGTGCTCGTGAACAACGACCTGCCGGTGAAGTCGATCAAGGAGCTAATAGCTCTTCTGAAATCGCAGCCCGGCAAGATCGATTACGCTTCGGCCGGCAACGGCACTGGACAACACCTTGCCCCCGAGTTGTTCAAGATGATGACGGGCACGGATATGGGGCACATTGCCTACCGCGGCGCGCAGCCGGCCTATCAGGACGTCCTCTCCGGACGAGTGCCGGTGTTCTTCGACAACATGTCAACGGCGATGAGCCTTGCGAAGGCCGGCAAGGTGCGCGCGCTTGCAATTACCTCCAAGCAGCGATCAGCGCTCATGGCCGAATTGCCGACGGTCGACGAATCCGGTGTGCCCGGTTACGAGTACCATACGTGGTTCGGCCTCTGGGCGCCGAAGGGTACGCCGCAAGCAATCGTCGAAAAGCTAAATGCCGAAGTGACAAAGGCGCTCGCTGAGCCCTCCGTTCAGCAACGCATTACCGCCGCCGCGGGCGAGCCATCCACAATGCCGCTGAAGGACATCGAGCCATTCATGAAGGCCGATATCGCCAAATGGGCCGAAGTGGTCAAGCGCGCTGGTATAAAGGTCGAATAAGTGGTCGCTTGCCAATCTCTCCGTTCGTCATGGCCGGGTTTGTCCTGACCAACTCGCGGTCTGTTCCTGCTCAAAGTCCCGATGACGGCCTCCCAGCAAGGGCCGACAACCCATGACCGCCGCGAGCCGACCCCTCGATGGATGGATGATGTTCATGCGGCCGCTTTCGATCACTCTTGGCATCGTCGCTGCGCTGCTCGGCAGCGCGGCTGCCGTCGCGCAAACCTGGCCGTTGCGCCCGATCACGCTGGTGGTGCCGTTCCCGGCCGGCCCGGCGCTCGATCTGGTGGCCCGGCAGGTCGGCGCCAGGATCGCAAGTCCGCTCGGCCAGCCGGTGGTGATCGAGAACCGCACCGGCGCCAACGGCACGATCGGATCGAACGGCGTGGCGCGGTCGGCGCCGGACGGCACCACGCTCCTCGCCGCGACGGCCGGCACGCATGTCACCGCCGTGCATCTGATGAAGAGCCTGCCCTACGATCCGGTCAAGGACTTCACGCCGATCATCGCCGCGGTGGAGCCGGTGACCTGCCTCGCGGTCGCGGCGTCGCTGCCGGTGAATTCGGTTGCCGAGCTGATCGCCTACGCCAAGGCGCACCCCGACGAGCTGTCGTACGGCAGCTCCGGCGTCGGCTCGGTGTTCCACCTGATGGGCGAGCTGTTCAACCAGACCGCCGGAGTCAAGATCAAGCACGTGCCCTATCGCGGCGTCGCGCCGGCGATGCAGGACGTCATCGGCGGCCACATCCCGATGGTGTTCATCGCGGTCGGCAATGCGGACGCCGCCGCCAAGGCCGGCCAGGTCAAGATCCTGGCGGTGCTGGAGCCGGCGCGCTATTCGAAGCTGCCGGATGTGCCATCGATGAGCGAGATCATCCCGGCGTTCCGCAAGCCGTCGTCGTGGTTCGGGTTTTTCGGGCCGGCCGGACTGCCGGAGCCGATCGTGACGCGGCTCAACGGTGAAATCGGCAAGGCGCTCGCCGAGCCGGAGCTGGCGAAGAATTTTGAGGCCAACGGCTACGCGCCGATCGGCGGAACGCCGCAGCAGTTCGCCGACCTGTTGAAGGACGGCATCGAGCGCTATGGCGCCATCATCAAGGCCGCCGGTATCCAGCCGGAGTGACGCGGGCATCGTTCCGGCCCGGCCCAGGCGATCTCGTGGCCTTGCGCGCTCTGTCATGCCCCGCGAAAGCGGGGCATCCAGTAATGATGGTCTGGCGATTACTGGATCGCCCGCCTTCGCGGGCGATGACGGCTGAAACCAAGGATGCGTGTATGTCCTAACCGCCCCAGACGATCTCGTAGGGCGTCGCGAAATATTTCATCTTGTCGCGGATGCGGTTTTCGATCTCGCTCCGCTCGGCGCCGGCGGGCGCCGCGACCCTGATCACCGCGCGGTGGCCCTGCCTGGTGTCGGCCACCATGTCGACCGACACACGGCCGTCGCCGGTCACGTCCGCCAGCGCCGCGGTGAAGGCGCGCCGCGCCGCATCCAGGCGAAGCTGAACCTTCGCCGGCTTGCCGACATCGGTCAGCGGCATCTTGTCAATGAGGATGATCTGCTTTGGTGCTGCGGCGCGCTCCGGGCTGTGGGCGAGCGCGAACGCCTGCACCTCGTCCGCCGTCGCCGTGGCGTTCGGGATGAGCTCGACATAGGCAATCGGCAGCTCGCCCGCATAGGAATCCGGCATGCTCACCGCTGCCGCGAGCGCCACCTGCGGATGCTTGTGCAGCGTCTCCTCGATCACCGTCGGGTCGATGTTGTGGCCGCCGCGGATGATGATGTCCTTGGCGCGGCCGGTGATCCAGAGGTAGCCGTCGGCATCGAAGCGGCCGAGGTCGCCGGAGTTGAACCAGCCGTCCTGCAACAGGATGCCCTGGTTGGCCGCCGCGTCGACATAGCCCGGCGTCACGCTAGGACCCTTCACCACGACGAGGCCGATCTGGTCGACGCCGTGCTCGCGGACGATGCGGCCGGCGTCGTCGATGTCGACGATCTTGATCTGGGTGTAAGGCAGGCGGAGCCCGGCCGAACCGTAGCGCGGGTCGCCGTCGCGCGGTGGCTGCGCGACGTTCTGGGTGTATTCGGTGGCGCCATAGCTCGCCATCATGCGCACGCCGCACATCCTTTCGAGCTGGCGCGCGATCTCGGCCGGGAACGCGGTCGATCCGGTCACGGCGTAGGGGCGAAGCGAAGTCAGGTCGGCGCCGCCGATCGGCTGCTTGGTCAGCTGCGCCAGCGTGGTCGGCACGCCGGAGAGAATCGAGATGCGGAATTTTTCGATGAACTTCCAGTAGTTCTCGATGAAGCGCTTGTCGCGCGCGCCGCCCGGTGCCGGGATCACGATCTGCATGCCGTCGGCGATCGCCATGATGCCGTGCCGGAAAAAGCCGGCGATGTGGAACATCGGATAGTCGGCGAACACCACGTCGCTCGCGGTGTGGGCCATTACCAGGGTGTTGGCCCAGAACTTGTAGGAAAAGCCGCGGTGGGTGAGCCGGACGAGCTTGGGCGATCCGGTGGTGCCGCCGGAATGTAGGTAGGCCGCGATGTCGTCAGGCCTGGTCTTGCGGGTGAAGACGAGGCGGTCGCTCGGCTGTTTCGCGGCGAGCGCCTCGACATCGGAATCCGGCAGCGGCGGATCGCCCGGCAGCTGCACCGAGAGGACGCGCAACTCCGCCGGCAGATCGGCGCGGATGGTCTCAAGCTTCTGCCAGATCTCGTAGCCCGGTGTCGGCCCGAGCGCCACCACGACCTTGGCGCGCGAGGCGCGGATCAAGCCTGACCAATGCGACGGCTCCAGCATCCAGTTGGTGCAGCAGGTGATGCCGGCCGCGAGCGACCCCAGCATGATGGTGTAGAGCGCCGGGATGGTCGGCAGCAGATAGAGCACGGCGTCGCCCGGACCGACGCCGAGTGAATGGAACAGGTTGGCGGTCGCGACCGCGCACTGTTTCAGCTCGCCAAAGGTGACGTCGAGCACCGGGCTGTCGGGATTGCCGTCGGCGACATAGCGGATCGCGACCTTTTGCGGGGCAAGGTCGAGCCCACGACGAATCCAGTCGTTGGCGTCGAAGGACAGCAGCCGCTGTTCCAGCGGCACGCGCTCCAGCTCTTCGATATCGCGCAAGCTGCGGATCGGACTGAACCCGCCCGGGTTGCTCATTGCCGCTGCTGCCGCAACAAGGCCCGCAGCCGCTGCGGTGTGACCGGAAGCTGGCGGATCGCGCCGGCCACGCCGATGGCGTCATCGATGGCCGCCGCGATCGCGGCGCCCACGGCGTTCGCGCCGCCCTCGCCGGCGCCCTTGAGGCCCATGGGGTTGAGCGGGCTCGGTGCGTCTTCGGAAATGACCACCTCGATCGCCGGAATCTCGCGCACCGTCGGCATCAGATAGTCGGCAAAGCTGACCGACATCGGCTCGCCGTGGTCGTCGTAGAGAAACTCCTCTAAGAGCGTACCGCCGAGACCCTGGACCACGCCGCCGACGATCTGGCCTTCGACCAGCATGGGATTGACCGCCTTGCCGATGTCATAGGCCACCAGATAACGCGGCACCTTTACCGCGCCGGTGTCGCGGTCCACCTGCACCACCGCAACATGCACACCGTACGGATAGTTCATGTGATCGGTGTGGAACCAGCCTTCGGCGGTAAGGCCGGGGGCGCGTCCGCCGAGCGTCTTCGACGCTGGCGACAAATGATGCGCGATGTCGCCCAGCGGGATCGAGGGGCCGGCCCCGGCCTCGTTGCGAACGACGCCGTCGACGATGCTCAGCGCCTCCGGCCGCGCCTGCAGCAATCCGGCCGCCACCTCGATCGCCTTGGCGCGCACGCTCGCAGCCGCGAGCCGCGTCGCCTCCCCGGTCATGACGGTGACGCGGGAGGCGAACGCACCCATGCCATAGGCGATCCGGTCGGTCTGGCCGTGCACCACGCGGATGCGGCGATAGTCGATGCCGAGCGCGTCGGCGCAAATCTGGGCGATCACGGTCTCGACGCCCTGCCCGACCGAAGCGGCGCCGGTGACGACCTCGGCGGCGCCGGACGTGTCGACGGTGACCCGAACGCCATCGAACGGACCGAGGCCGCTCTTTTCCACGAACATCGCGAGACCCACCCCAACCGCCTCGCCGGCGCTGCGCCGCCGTTTCACATCAGCCTGCAGCTCCGGCCACTTCACGGCCGCGAGCGCCTTGTCGAGCAGCCGTCGATAGTCGCCGGAATCGAACGTCACGTGAGTGCCGAGCGTTTCGATCGGCCGCGCGTAGGGCATCTCGGCGACGGCGATGAGATTGCGGCGCCGGACCTCGACGCCATCGATGCCGACCTTCACGGCGATCGCATCGAGCAAGCGCTCGCGCACGAAGGTGCTCTCGAACCGCCCGGGCGCGCGATAGGTGCCGCCCGGCGTCTTGTTGGTCAGCCGGATGTGGCCGACGGCGCGATAGGCCGGCACGCGATAGGGCCCGGGCAGCATCGCGGCGGTCAGGTCCGGCACCGTCGCCGCGTGGGTGCGCACATAGGCGCCCTGGTCGTGAAAGAACTCGTCGTCGATGCCGAGGATGCGGCCCTCGGCATCGATCGCGGCGCGGATGCGATGCTGCTGCTGCCGCGAATGATTGGCGGCGATCAGGTGCTCGCGGCGGTCCTCGATCCATTTCACCGGCCGCCGGAACCGCAACGCCGCCGCGCAGACCAGGACATCCTCGGGATAAAGCTCGCCCCGGATGCCGAAGCCGCCGCCGACATGGCCCTCGTAGAGATGAACCCGCGACGGCGACAGCCCAAGCATCCCGGCGATCTGATCGCGATTCCAGTGCGGCACCTTGGCGGCGCCGTGCAGCTCGAGCGTCTCGCGGGCGCCGTCATAGCGGCCGATGGCGCCGCGGGTCTCGAGCGGCACACCGGAATGGCGCCCGACACTCAGCTCCAGCGCAACGATGGCGTGGGCGTTGCGGAACGCCGCATCGAGGTCGCCGTAGTCCTTGCGGACATCGCCCACCGCGGTCGAGCGGCCCGGCTCGAATTCGCCGGGCGCCTGATCCGCCGCAAGCAGCACCGGCAGCTCCTCGACCTTCAGCAGGATCTGGTCGGCGACGTCCTCGGCCAGATAAGGATCGTCGGCGAATACCACGGCGACCGGCTCGCCGACATAGCGCACCCGGTCGGTGGCCAGCACGCGCTGGCGGTAGCCATCAAGGCCGGCGATCTTGCTCAGGCGAAAATCGATCGGCGGGATGTCGGCGACGTCGGCGGCGGTCCAGACCGCATGAACGCCGGGCGTCGCGCGGGCCAGAGCGGCATCGACCGAAAGCAGCATGGCGTTGGCATGCGACGACCGCACCACGCGCATGTGCAGCTGATCGGGAAAGTTCACATCGGCGGCGAACCGGCCCTGACCCAGCAGCAGCGGCCGATCCTCCAGGCGGGTGACCGAGCGGCCGACGAATTTTTCCCTGTCAGTCATGGGGCGTCCAAAATCGG
>Ga0070689_100003669_pt1 | contig 10245 bp, 9 predicted proteins | sample KBSS23HmetaG_FD_64669 | JGI IMG/M metagenome (GOLD analysis project Ga0070689, IMG submission 64669) | Switchgrass rhizosphere microbial communities from Kellogg Biological Station, Michigan, USA - KBS S2-3H metaG | ecosystem: Host-associated > Plants > Roots > Rhizosphere ... | reverse complement strand
GTCACGACGCGCGCCACCCGTCGCCTCCACCCCGCCTCCGACTGCCTGAAGGCGATCGGCTTCACCATCGACCCGCTGCCCGCCCGCCGCGGCCCCGACGGCAGCGCCTGGGGCTGCTTCGCCGCCCGCCGGCAACAGGACGCGCTCGCCGTCTGCGAACAGATCCGCGACACCGAGGGCCGCACCTGGCCCGACCCGTCCAGCTGGTACTGGTCCGCGCTGGCGGGCAGCAGCCGCGGCCCGTGGTGGAGCACGACGATCGTCGAGCGGTGACGTAAGCGCGATGACTTTTCGCTTGCCCACGCTGTCACCTCACCGAGGAGCGACGAACACCTGGCTTCAGGTCGTGGTTGCCGATCTCGTCGTCATCGCCGTGTGCCTTGCGGGACTCGCCTTCGTCGACCACGGAAACGGCAACTATGAGCCACCGGGAGCGTGGATCTGGTGGTTGTGCCTCTACCTGATCGTTGTCTTGCCGCCATATCTCGTCATCACGAAGTTCTTCGACCGCTGGCGGCTCGAGATGATCTGCCTCTGGGCCGCCTTCGCCATTCGGTTTGCGGTTCTCGAGTACGAGATCTACGTCGACTTCCTGCTCGCCACCTGGTGACCATGGCGGGCCACGTCCTGCGGCATCGCCGGATGGATGCTGCGAAGATACAGCCATGATCGTCATCAAGCCGCCCGCACCGTGCGACTTCCCCGCCGACGCAGCCTCTGTGTTTCTGGCCGGTTCCATCGAAATGGGTGTGGCCGAGGACTGGCAATCTTCGATGGCCGCGCACCTCGAAGAGATGGACATCGTGGTCCTGAACCCGCGCCGAGACGACTGGGATGCCAGCTGGCGCCAGTCGATCGATGATCCGCAATTTCGCGCGCAGGTCGAATGGGAGCTCGACGGACTCGATCGCGCCGGGGTGATCGCTCTGTGGTTTGTGCCCGGAAGCCGCGCACCGATCAGCCTCTTCGAGCTCGGGCTCACCGCCCGTAGCCGCAAGGTGGTCGTCGGCTGTCCCGACGGTTTCTGGCGAAAGGGCAACGTCGAGGTGATCTGCGAACGCTTCGGCATCCCCCTCCTTACTGACTTCGACGCTTTCGTCACAGCGGTGCGCGCGCGGCTCTCGAGCCGCGCCACCCGCTGAAGGCGACCGCCTTTGACCCGAGGCGCGAACCGAACGGGGCTGGTAGCGCACCAAGTTGCCTCAATAAAAGGGTGCCGATTCAAGATGGCACGGCCGTTGCCAAAACAACCTGCGTTACCAGCGCCCCGCATGTGGGGTGGTCGGCGAGCGGGCGCGGGCAGAAGACCTACTGGCGTGCGCCCGAACGTTCCGCATTCGCCGCGCCCGGCTCACGATCCGCGAAATCCAGTGCACGTCACCTTGCGAGCAGTACGCGCTCTCGGGTCGTTGCGATCCGATCGCGCCTTCTCGGCCTTGCCTCGCGGCGCGCGCGGTGAACCGGGCTAATCGGAGAAGCGGCGCCGTCTGGGGCGAGCGGTATCACGGTCGGGCCCCGAGGACGCCACGAGAGGTCCGCAACGGCCTCGTCTACGTGCTCCTCAACTTCCGAAAGCACCTCCGCGCCCCACGCGGTATCGACCCTCGCAGCTCCGGCGCCTGGTTCGACGGCTGGGCTGACGAGGTGCCGCCCCACGGGGCCCCCTGTCCCGTCGTTCCCGCGCGCACTTGGCTCGCCTCGGTCGGCTGGCGGCGCGCCGGTGGCCGGATCAGCGCCCGCGAGACCCCCGCGGGGACAGAGCCCCACCCTTCACAGTAAGATGTGCAGTTTCCGGAGACGCGCGTGGCGCTGGACAATACCGCCGAGGTCGAGACGCCAGAGCACGTGCGCTTTCGCTACCGCGTGGCCGGGCCGGTGCGCCGGATGCTCGCGTACCTGATCGACTTCCTGATCCGCGCGGGCGTGTTGCTGGTGCTGGGGATGATCGTCGCGATTGCGCTGGGCGGGTCCGAGGCGGTGAGCGGGGTGATCCTGGTCTGCGCGTTCATCCTCGAATGGGGGTACTACGTCTTCTTCGAAACCATCAGCGACGGGCGGTCGCCCGGCAAGCGCGCGCTGTCGCTGCGCGTGGTCAAGGAGGGCGGCTACCCGATCGGGTTCATCGACAGCGTGCTGCGGAACCTGCTGCGCGGCGCCGACTTCCTGCCCGTCGGCTATCTGGTGGGCCTCTTCGCGATGGGCGCCGATTCGCGCTTCCGCCGGCTGGGCGACCGCGTGGCCGGCACCATGGTGGTGGTCGAGGAGCGCAGCCGCGTCGCCCCGCCACTGACGCTCGCGCCGCCTCCGACGCCGGCGGAGCTGGACGTTTTTCCGCAGCGGCCCCCGCTTTCGGCCTGGGAACGCGAGACGCTCGAGCTCTACCTCCGCCGCGCCGACCTGACCGCCGCGCGGCGTGAGGAGCTGGCGCAGACCATCGCGCCCGCCCTCGCCCAGCGCATGGGCATCTCCTTCAAGGATCCCGTCCGCTTCCTCGCCCTCCTTCACCACCGGATCGCCGCCACCGCCCAGCCGAGGGGAACCTAGTGCTCACCCAGGACGAATTCGTCGCCGCGCGCAAGAAGGACTGGGCGGAGCTGGAGCAGCTGCTCGGTTCAGGCGGCGGCTTCCGCCGCCTGCCGGCCGCGTCGATCGCCCGCGCCGCCGCGCTCTTTCGTTCCGTCTCCTCCGATCTGATGCGCGCGCAGGCAGCCGGCTACAGCCCGGACGTCATCGCCCTGCTCGACGGGCTCGCCGCGCAGGCCCACAACACCATGTACAGCGCGCCGCCCTACCGGATCCGCGCGGTCTGGGAGCTGATCGCGGGCGACTTCCCGCGCACGCTCCGCCGCTACGGCCGCTTCTTCGCGCTCGCGATCGCGCTGTTCGTCCTGCCCGGCGTCGTCGGGTTCGTCGGCGCAATGAAGTCGCGGGCGTTCGCGCTGAACATCCTGCCCAAGGAATCGGTGGAGCAGATGGAGAAGGCCTACGCCGAGGGCTTCGACAAGGGCCGCGAGACCGGCGTCAACACGGCGATGGCCGGCTTTTACGTCTACAACAACGTCGGCATCGCCTTCCGCTGCTTCGCGACCGGCGTCCTGTTCGGCCTCGGGAGTCTGTTCTTCCTCGTCTACAACGGCCTCGCGATCGGCACGGTGGCGGGTCTGGTCACCGCCGCGGGTCACGGCAAGAACCTGCTGACCTTCACCTGCACGCACGGCGCCTTCGAGCTCACCGCGATCGTGATCTCGGCGACCGCCGGCATGGTGATGGGTTACGCGCTGGTCGACACGGGCGGCCGCACCCGCTTCGGATCGCTGCGCGCCCGCGCCCGCGACATCGCCTACCTGGTCATGGGCGCCGCGCTGATGTTGCTGGTGGCGGCCGGGATCGAAGGGTTCTGGTCGCCGTCGGGCCTGCCCGCGAAGGTCAAGTGGGGCGCGGCCATCGGCGCGTACCTGCTCGTGATCTGCTACCTGACGTTCGCCGGTCGCTCCGGCGCGGGCAAGGCTCGCGAGGAGGCGAGGCCATGAACCTGCTCGCGGCGCGCGTGGTGCTGCGCCAGCGGTCGCTGGCCGATTCGCTGGACCTCGCGCTGCCGTTTTGCCTCGCGAACAAGCGCCCGCTGGGCGTCCTCGCGGTCGTGGTGCTGGGCCCGCTCGCTGCGCTGACCGCCTACCTTCGCATCGCGCGACACTGGCCATGGCCCGCGCTGTGGGCTGTGTGCGTGGCGTGGTCGTTGCTTTTCGAGGGCGTGTTCACGGTCGCGCTCGGCGAGCTGCTGTTCAAGCCGCCGTCCGAGGTGCGCGTGCGGACTTTCATCGCCCGCTTCTTCCGGCGGTTTCCGGCGATCGTCGTCGCCGTCGCCGTGCGCCAGGTCGTGCTGGCGTTCGCGGCGACGCTGGTGATCTTTCCGGTGTTCATCGTCGCGCCGTCCAGCATCTTCGTGCCCGAGGCCGTCCTGCTGGAAGGCGCCACGCTGGGCAAGGCCCTGGCGCGCAGCCGGGCGCTGGCGCGCAACCGGGGCGGGACCTGCATCGGTATCTGGGTCGCGAGCCTGTTGCTGATCGCCCTCGGGGCGGTGTCGATGGACGTCGTGTGCAACTCCGTCGTCGGCTTCGTGCTGCAGCTCGGCAGCCCGACCGGCGAGCTGTTCGAAAACGGCGGTTCGGGCTTCGCCGTACTGGGCGCGCTGCTGGCGGTGCCGCTCGCTGCCGCCGTCCGCTTCCTGGGCTACGTCGACCTCCGCACGCGGAAGGAAGGCTGGGACATCCAGCTTCGGTTCGTCGCGCTCGCCGAGCAGAACGCCCTGTGGAAGAGGCGCGCGGCGTGACCGCGCCGGTCGCGCGATTCGCGCTGTTGCTCGCGCTGGCGATCCCCGCCCGCACGGCCGTCGCCGAATCCGAGGCACCCGCCACGACGCCGGCCACGCCCGCGGCGCCCGAGATCCCCCCGCGCAAGGACGTCGGGCCGCTGGTGAAGCAGGTGTTCGAGACGGGCTTCGAGTTCTGCACCAATCCCGGATATCCACTGACGCGCGACGAGCTGAAATGGTGCGACCTGCTGTCCAAGTCGGACGCGCGGTGCCCGCAGCTGGCGAAGGCGTGCACCCGCGGCGCGACCGCCGAGCTGGTCGGCCAGCAAAGCCACAAGCAGACCACGACGATCTCGATGCCGACCGCGCAGCTCCCGGTCCGCATGCTGCTCTGGATCGTGCTGGGTGTCGTCGTCGCCTTCCTCATCTATACGATCGCCAAGCAGACCCTGGGACAGCGGGCGCCCGACAGGGAGGAGGCCGTCGAGGTCGTGACCGAGGCGCCCGAGGACCCGGCGCTGGCGGCGGCGCGCATCGTGGAGACGGACGTCCAGCGCCTGCTCGAGCGGGCGCGCGCGGCCGCCGCCCAGGGCGATTACGAAGGCGGCATCAGCGATGCCTACGCCGCGCTGCTGCGCAAGCTCGAGGGTGCCGGCGTCGTGACCGTCGAATCCCATCGCACCAACGGCGACCACGTGCGCGACGTCGCCCGCCAGAATCCCGCGCTGCGGCCGCGCATGCAGGCAGTGGTCGGAAACGTCGAGGAGGTCCAGTTCGGCGGCGGCGCGCCGACCGATTCCCGGTTCCGGTCGGTGATGCTCGACGTGATGGGGCTGCTTTCCGAGCGGCTCGCCGCCTGGATTCCCTTCGTCGTGAAGGTCGGCCTGGGCTTGACGCTGACCGGGCTGGTCTCGGGTTGCAAAGTCGATCGCGAAGGCTGGGAGCGCTCGCCGACCGGGCGGGCGGCCATCATCGATCTGCTGGAGCGCTCCGGGTTCACGCCGCGCGAGCGGCTGGTGTCGCTGACGAAGGTGGACAAGGCGACCTCGGCGCTGGTGCTGCTGCCGGGGGCCAAGGTCGACGACGCATCCTGGAAGGCGATCGCGAACTGGACGGGTGACGGTGGCTGTCTCGTCATCGCCGGCGGCACGCGCACGCTGCCCGCGTGGATCGGCGCCACGCCCTCGACGGGCTCGATGTCGCAGCTGACGGGCGGGGGGCTCACGGTGGCACCCGACCAGTCCAAACGTCTGCCCAAACTGCATGCGGTCGTCCCGGAGGGGCGCTTCGTCAAGATCGCGGCGCCCGAGACGTCCGGAACTGGCGGCGTGACCGGCTCCGAGCCGGTCAACGAAGCCGGCGACGAGGAGGACGCGCCCGCGACGCCCATCGTCGTCCGTGACAAGAGCCCGTACATCGTCGAGCGCACGTTCGAGGGCGGCGGGCGGGCGATCGTGATCGCCGACGATCGCCTGTTCGAGAACGCGTCGCTGCTGGTCGAGGACAACGCGGTCCTGCTCGTCGAGGTGCTGCGACCCGGCGGCAAGAAGGTGGAGCTGGCCGGCGAGCTGACCGGCCTGGTGTCTCAGAATCCGATCACCTCCGTTCAGCGCGGGAAGCTGGCGCCCGCGATGTTGCAGCTGGCGCTGTTGATCCTGATCTTCTTCGTCTACAAGGGCGCCCACTTCGGCCGCCCCGTCGATCCGGCCGCGGCGAGCCGCCGCGCGTTCTCGGAGCACGCGCGCGCGCTGGGGCTGCTCTACGGCCGCGCGCGCGCCGGTCGGCACGCGCTGGAGGCGTACGGCGGCTTCGCGCTCGACCGGCTGCGCGAGCGGCTGAACCTTTCCGGCGGCAAGGGCCTGCTCGCGGTCGCAGAAGAGGTGGCGACCCGGGTGGGCCGGCCCCTGGGCGACGTGATGCGCGTGCTGGTCGAATCGCGCCCGACCAAGCGTTCGAACGATCCGGTGCGCGATCGCGCGGAGCAAGAGGTGAACTCCCCAAAGGACTTGGCAACGCTGCGGGACCTCGCGACACTGCTTCAACAGACAGGAGGGGCTGGTGAACGTATCCGTTCTCAAAGACAAACTTGATCGCATCCGCGCCGAGATCGGCCGCGCGCTGATCGGCCAGGACGAGCTGATCGAACACACGCTGATCGCGGTGCTGGCGCGCGGTCACGTGCTGCTCGAGGGGGCGCCCGGGCTGGGCAAGACGCTGCTGGTGCGGACGCTCGGCCGCGTGCTCGGGTGCGAAACCAAGCGGATCCAGTTCACGCCCGATCTGATGCCGTCCGACGTCACCGGCGGCAACGTGTTCAACCAGCAGCGCGGCGCCTTCGAGTTCCTGCGCGGGCCGGTCTTCACGCAGCTGTTGCTCGCCGACGAGATCAACCGCGCGCCCGCCAAGACGCAGTCGTCGCTGCTCGAGGCGATGCAGGAGCGCAGCGTGACGATCGATGGGACGACGCGTCCCCTTCCCGAACCGTTCTTCGTCATCGCCACGCAGAACCCGATCGAATCGCAGGGGACCTACCCGCTGCCCGAGGCGCAGCTGGATCGTTTTCTGTTCAAGCTGGACGTGCGCGCCCCGAACGTCGCCGTCGAGAAGGCGATCCTCGCCAGCCACCTCTCCGGCTTCGACGCCAGCGCCCTGGATCGCATGCACCTGAACCGCGTGACGACGCCCGAGGAGCTGGTCGCCATGCAGACGGAGATCCGCGGCGTGCGCGTGGACGACAGCCTGCTCGAGTACATCGCCGACATCGTCTGGCGCACGCGCAGCCACCGGTCGCTCTACTTCGGGGCCTCTCCGCGCGCGTCGATCGCGCTGCTGGCGGGGGCGCAGGCGCGCGCCGTCAGCGCCGGCCGCGACTTCGTCATCCCCGACGACGTCAAGGCGCTGGCGCCCGCCGCGATCCGCCACCGCGTGGGTCTGCAGCCCGACGCCGAGATCGAGGGCGTCTCCGCCGACGACTGCGTCGCCGAGATCCTGCGCGAGGTCCGCGTCCCCGCCACCATCGCCGCCTGATCGAAGCCGAGCCGACGTCCATGCCGCTGATACCGACGATGCGCCTCGTGCTGCTCGCGCTGGCGCCGCTCGTCCTCGGCGCGGCGATGACCGTCGACACGACCCTGCTGCGGCCGATGCTGGCGGTCGACGGCGGTCTTGTGCTGCTGGCCCTGATCGATGGGCTGCTCGCGAGCGGACGCCTGCTGGTCGTCGCGCGCGAGGCGCCGTCCGTGCTCTCGATCGGGCGGGCGAACCTGGTGACGCTCCGGATCCGGTCAAGGGCGCGGCGTCGGATGGACGTCACCGTCACCGATGATCGGCCGGCGGGTGTCTCGATCCCCGACCTGCCGGCGCGCGCGACGCTGGCGGCCCGCGGCCGGGCGACCGTCGTCTACCATCTGAACCCGTCACGCCGCGGCGCCATCGAGCTCGGCGATCACACCGTCCGCTATCCGTCGCCGCTGGGTCTGTGGCAGCGGCAGCTCCGCCTGCCCGCGCGCAACGTCCTCAAGGTCTATCCGGACGTGACGGCCGTGCGGCAGTACGAGCTGCTCGCCCGCCAGAGCCGGGAGAACTTGCTGGTGCGTGCCGTGCGCCTGCGCGGCGGCGAGAACGAGTTCGAACGACTGCGCGAATACGGCCGCGACGACGAGTACCGCAACATCGACTGGAAGGCGACCGCGCGGCGCGGCCGGCTGATCGTCCGCGAGTACCAGCAAGAGCGCAACCAGACGGTCGTCTGCCTGCTCGATTGCGGCCGCCTGATGACGGCCGAGAGCAACGGGCTCGCCCAGCTGGACCACGCGCTCAACGCGGTGTTGATGCTGGCGCACGTCGCGGCGCGTGCGGGCGATCAGCTGGGCCTGATGGCGTTCGACGCGCGCGTGCGCAGTTACCTGCCGCCGGCGGGCGGCCGGCGCGCCGCACAGCGCGTGGCGCACGCGATGTACGACCTGCACGCCAGCATGGTCGAGACCGATTTCGAGGGCGCGTTCGCCGAGCTGACCAAGCGGCTGCGAAAGCGCGCCCTGGTCGTGCTGTTTACGCAGGTCATCGACGACGTCTCGGCGCAGGCCGTGCTACGCCAGGTGCGCGCCCTGCGCCCGCGGCACCTGCCGGTGTGCGTGCTGTTCCGCGATCCGGATCTCGATCGCCTGGCGGAGCCGAGCACGGGTCTCGCCACCGCGCCCGACGGCGAGCTGTTCGTGGCGGCCGCGGCGGCGGAGACCATCTTGTGGCGCGAGCGCCTGGTTCGCGATCTCAAGACCGGCGGCGCGCTCGTCCTCCACGTTCCGCCGCGGCAGACGACGCCCGCCATCATCAACCGCTATCTACAGATCAAGGCGCAGCACCTCCTATAGGAGCAGCCGGCAGCGGTGACCCCGCCGGGTGCCGGCGCTGGCGCTCTTCCTGCCGAAGCGCCAACCGCCGCACGACGGCCGCGGCCAGGAAGGCGGCGACAATCGTGATCACACAGATGACGAGCCGCAGCCACGACATCGCCAGGTAGGCGGAGGGCTCCAGCTCTTCTCGGTTCGCCGCGCTGAACAGCTGCCTGCTGAAAAGGAACGCCAGGTACATCCACCACCACAGCGGAAGCAACGAGGACACGGGCGCATCGAACGGATGGACCGTCGGATCCGGTTCGCTTCCCTGCCAGATCTCCTTCATCGCGTAGTAGGGCTTCCAGAGATAGACGATCGGCACGAAGAACCAGCCGGCCGCCCAGCCCGGCGTGTTGCTCATCCGTGACCCGAAGGCGCGCGCATTCCTGTTCGCGCGCGGCATGAACAGGCAATAGGCGACGATCGCGGGCACCCACAGAACCCGCAACAGCACGTTCAGCAGGCTGGTCCGGTGGTTGATGGCCGCGAGCTGCACGTCCGAGAGGGTCTCGCCCGCCACCACGGGCTGCATGACGCCAATGCCCACGATCGCGTTCGCGGCGACCAGGACCTCGGCGAGGACGAACAGGGCCATGACGCCGGCGATGACATTCGCGAGCGGTAACGCGGACTTGAACCCGCGCTCTTCCGCAACGCCGAGGCCCCCCGCGTCAATCGGGGCCGCCGGCGGTGAGTACGGGTTGGGCGCGCTCGCCGCCGACGGGTTCACGGGATTCGTGGGACCGCCGCCGCTCATCGAACAGCAGAGTATCGCCGCGATCGCGCGGGAACAACGGCAGCAATAGCCGTTTCGGCTGTGTTAGTTTCGCGCGACGCGGTTTTTTCTGGGAGGGTTCGATGCGCTCGTATTTCGCTTGTTCTCTGGTCATTGCTCTGCTCGCAGCCACGGGTTGCAAAGACGACAATCCTGGAAGGGACGCGGGTGACGCGAAGGCAGACGGAACGGGCGACGGAATCTCGCTGTCCGATCGCGCGGACCTCGGCGGCTCGGACCGCGCGGACGTTGGCACGGACACCGGCGGCGACACCGCCATCGACATGGGCACCGACGTCGGCGAGAACGACGGGGGCGCGGATGGCGGCGACGGCGGCGGCACCCCGACCTGCACCGACGGCATCAAGAACAGCGACGAGACGGGCATCGACTGCGGTGGCCACTGCGGCAAGTGCGGGCCCGGCAAGATGTGCCTCGTCGACGCGGACTGCACGTTCGGCTGCAAAGCCGACAAGACCTGCGCCGACTGCAGCGCGGCAACCGATTGCCCCGGCACCGAAGGCGAGTGCCGGCACCGGACCTGCACCGCCGGCGTCTGCGGCAGCATGACCGAAACCGCGGGCACGGTCCTCACCGTGCAGACCACCGGCGACTGCAAGCGCCGGGTGTGCGCCGCCGACGGCTCGGCGACGATGGCGAACGACGACACCGACGTCCCCAACGATCAGAACCCCTGCACGAACGACGTCTGCACGACCGGGACGCCGTCCCACACGATGATGCCGGCCGGCTCCAACTGCGGC
>Ga0070689_100003668_pt1 | contig 10246 bp, 8 predicted proteins | sample KBSS23HmetaG_FD_64669 | JGI IMG/M metagenome (GOLD analysis project Ga0070689, IMG submission 64669) | Switchgrass rhizosphere microbial communities from Kellogg Biological Station, Michigan, USA - KBS S2-3H metaG | ecosystem: Host-associated > Plants > Roots > Rhizosphere ... | reverse complement strand
ATCTCCAACTGCGTGATCAACCTCTCGGGGGACAAACGGCGCGTGCTCGCCGAAGCGTTCCGCGTGCTGCGGCCGGGCGGACGCTTCGCGGTGAGCGACGTGATCGTGCGCGAAGGGCTGCCCGAGCCGGTGAAGGCGAGCATGGCGATGTGGACCGGCTGCGTCGGTGGCGCCCTCGAGGAACAGGAATTCATCACGCTGCTCGCGGAAGTCGGGTTCGAGTCGCCGAGCATCGAGCCGACGCGCGTCTACACGCGCGACGACGCGGTCGCGCTGCTGGCGGGGACGGGGCTGGAGGAGCGGTTCGCGGACGAGATGGCCGGCAGGATCCTGAGCGGCTTCGTGCGGGCGACCAAGCCGGGCACACCGGCGCCGCGCGCCGCGATGCCGGCGAGACGACTGGCCGTGGCCGCACCGACTCCCGAGACTTCCACGAGCACACGCGCGTGCGGCTGCGCCGACGCGTGCTGCACCTGATCGAGGACACGACGATGACGACATCGAGCACCACCGAGCGCGGTGCCGCGAGCGCGCCTGGCGCTGCGCGCACTCAGCAGGATGCCCCGCGCGTGCGGGCCGCCGCGCCGACGGACCTGGGCGCGGTGGAAGCGTTGCTCACGGCGAGTGGCCTCCCGCTCGACGGCGTGCGAGACGCGCTGGCGACGTTCGTGGTGGCGGAAAGTGGGACCGACATCGTGGGCGTGGCCGGTCTCGAGGTCTGTTGCAACAACGCGCTGCTCCGGTCGGTGGCGGTGCGCCCCGAGTGGCGCTCGCACGGCGTCGGGCGCGCGCTCGTGACGCGGGTGATCTCGGACGCGGAGTCGCGTGGCATCCACGCGTTGTATCTGCTCACGACCACCGCCGACCGATACTTCCCGACCTTCGGCTTCCGGACGATCACGCGCGACGAGGTGCCCGCCGACGTGCGGGAGACGGCGGAGTTCCGCGAAGCATGCCCCGCGTCGGCGACGGTGATGTGCCGCGCGTGCGGGGGGTCGGAGGTTCGCGGATTCGGGGGTTCGCAACTGCCCACGCGTGCGAGTTGAGGCACGTCGTGCGCATCGCACTCATCTCGGACATCCACGCGAACCTGCCGGCGCTCGACGCCGTGCTGGCCGACATCGACCGTCGCGGCGACGTCGAGGCGGTATATCATGGCGGCGATCTCGTGGGGTACTCGAGCAGCCCGAACGAAGTGGTGGCGCGGCTCGGTGAGCGCGGGATCGCCGGGGTCGCGGGGAACTACGACTCCACGGTCGCGACCGACTACGCGCACTGCGGCTGTCGGTCGGAGGGGCCGCGCCAGGAGGAGCTGGCGACGCTGAGCTACGAGTACACGCGGCGCACCGTGACAGCGGAGACGAAGCGCGTGCTCGGCGCGCTCCCCTTCTCGCTCGACGTTCGGCCGTTGGGCGGGCACGCGGCGGGGCCGCGGCTCGTCATCGTGCACGGGACGCCGACGCTCAACACCGTATACTGGACGGAGGACCGCTCCGACGACTTCTGCCGGAAGATGGCGGCGATGGTCGCGCTGAAATCGGGCGACGTGATCGCCTTCGGGCATACGCACAAGCCGTGGCATCGCGCGGTGGACGGCATCCACTTCGTGAACACGGGAAGCGTGGGGCGGCCGAAGGACGGCGACTGGCGCGCCTGCTATGTGCGGCTCGAGCTCGGACACCACGACCCCAACCTGGAATTCGTACGCGTCGACTACGACATCGACGCGACGATCGCGGGGGTTCGAGCGGCCGGGCTGCCGGAGGAGTTCGTCGAGCTCCTGCGAACGGGAGGGAAGACGCTCGCCGACGCGCGCGCCTAGCGCGCGGCCGCTGGCCGCAGCTGGTCGACCGGTGGATACGACGTCGGCTGCACGAGGGTGCGCGCGGGCATCGACTGTCCACCGAGCATGGCCTTGGCGAGCAACTCGATCGCCAGCCCTGCCAGCGCGGGGACGATGATCGTCGCGGCGAGCAGCTGCTGCTGCACCCAGGTCTGACCGGTGGCCGGCACGCCGTCGACGCCGGTGTAGGGGATCGAGAGCCACTGGTCGCGCTGCGGGCCGGCCGGCAGGGCTTCGACCGTTCGGCGTGCGCCGATGGCCATGTCGTCGTTCTGGCTGCCGAGGAGATCGGGGGTCTTCGTCCCCCGCAGGCCGAGCCGGATCTGCAGCGCCTGCGCGCCGCTCTCAGCGGTCCATCGGCCACGCGCCGACTGCAGCTCGATGTTGGAGGGCAGCGTCTCGAGCGCGCCGGCGCGGCGGTCCTTGCTCACGGCGTTGGACGGCCCTTCGAGGTAGAGCACCGTCCCGCCGGCCGGCAGGAGCGCGGCGAACTGCCGGCCCTGGAGCCGCCCCACCTCCATGTTATCGAGCTCGATGGCGGCGACGGGAGCACTGGATCGGAAGGCGCGCAGCTCGTCGATGTATTCCGCGGCACGATTGACGATGATCCAGCCGATGTTCTGCTGCACGACGGCCTTGGCGACGTGCGGCATCGTCGTGCCGGCGGGATGCACGACGATCGCGCTGGGGCGCTCGCCGGCCGGCAGCTGCGCGGCCGAGAGGAGCTGCTTCGTCTGCGTGATGGCATCGCCGTCGGCGTAGATCACGCGCAGGTCGACGCCGGCCTGCTTCGCCGCCGCCTGTGCAGCGCTCGCCTGCTCGCGCTGATAGTCGTTGTCGACATTTGCCAGTGAAAGCAGAACGCTGAGCTTCGTCATCGTGCCGGCTGCCTCGTGCAGCGAGTGTGGAGTGCGACGGGTGTTGGTCCGACGGCGCCGCGTCGCGCCACTCTTCGCCTGAGGATCGGCCTGAGCCGCGAACCTCTGGAGCTAGGACGCCTGACGCGGCCGGCGGGAACAGCTCGGACCGGGCCCGCCCCGGATGCGCCCCCGCCCGGCCGTGTTGCGTCGGGGTTCTCCAACCCGCATGCTCACCATCATCATCGCCGCACCCTCGGCGAGGACGACGCACACTGCCCCTCACCCGAGCATGACATGATTCCGCGATCGAAGCTCCCCTCCACCGTCGCCGCGCTGCTGCTGCTCGCCGGCGGTGCACACATGGCACAGGCGCAGGCGGCCACCCGCAGCGCACCGGCGGGCAAGCCGGTGGTGTTGCTCAACGGGAAGAGCCTGGACGGCTGGAAGCCGATCGAGACGCCGAACATGGCGCTCCTGCCCGACGGCAGCGTGGCGAACCAGCGGGGCAAGGGGCTGCTGCTCTATTCGGCGCGGCCGTTCAAGGACTTCACGCTGGAGCTCGACTATCTCCCCGAGTCGGGGAGCGCGGCGGCCGGCGTGTTCCTGCGCCTGCCGCAGGAGCCCGCGACGCTCGATGCGGCGGAGCGGAGCGCATACGAGGTGAAGCTGGGCGAGGACAAGCCGCCCGCATTCCGCGAGCCCGTGCACTACACGCGGTCGATGTACCTCACGGGCGCGATCAACCTCGTCGGCGCCGACTCGATGCACCACCGCGACCAGATGTCGCCGCGCCGGTTCGTGAGCCGCGCGCCCGGCGAGTGGAACACGCTGCGCGTGGACGCCGTGGGCCAGCGGTACACGATCTACGTGAACGGCGAGAAGGTGAACGACTTCTTCGGTCGCAAGGCGACCGAGGGGTACATCGGGCTCGTGAACCGGACGCCCGACTTCTCGGTGCGCTTTCGCAACGTGCGCGTCACGCCGCGCACGGTGACGAGCGCGCCGAACAGTGTGGGCGAGCTGGTGGCGAATCACGATCAACGCGCGCCGATCAAGGTGCTGATGGTGACGGCGACGCACGGCTTCCGGCACACGTACGGCATCGAGGGCGCGGTCGAGCTGATGCGCGAGCTGGAGAAGACGACGGAGCTCCGTGTCGACACGACGGAGAACCTGGCGAACCTCAACTCGGCGAACCTGGCGAAGTACGATCTGCTGTTCTTCGCCAACTCGACGCTCCGCATCAATCCGAAGGACACGACGCAGGCGGCGCTGCGCGCGGTGCGGCTGCGCGCGCCGATCCCGAATGCCGTCACGCCGGAGCAGCAGAAGGCGGTGATCGACTTCGTGCGCGGCGGGAAGGGGGTCGTGCTCGCGCACGCGGCGCTGGACGCGAACTATGGGTGGGAAGCATATCGCGAAATGGCAGGGGGCGGGCTGTTCGAGGCGCATCCGTGGACGGCGCACCTGCGCGTGATCAACGAGGCGAAGTCGAACCCCGCGACGCGCCACATGGACGACCGGTTCTGGATCCGCGAGGAGTTCTACATCCTCGACAAGAGCCCGCGCGCGACGAGCAAGGTGCTGCTCTCGCTCGACAACGCGTCGTTCGGCTCGCCGAACATGGGCCGACTTCCCGCGCCGGAGAACAGCGACCACCCGGTGTCGTGGACGCGGACGTACGGGCAGGGCAGAGTGTTCGCGACGATCCTGGGCCACTTCCGCGACACGTGGCAGCGGCCGGAGTTCGTGCAGCATCTGCTGACGGGGATGCGGATGGCGGCGGGGCGGCAGCCCACGGAGAGCGCGGCGCGACGGTGAGGGGCGAGCCCCCGGCCAGTCGGCCGGGGGCTTTTCACACGGAGACTACGGCTCGGAGCGATCGCGGACGATCCGGGCCCGTCACGCTGGACGCGCGCCGCGGCAGGCACAACATTGATCGAGGCACATCGGCCACGCGCAGACGAGCGTGGCCGACCACCGGGCCTGGTCCCTCGCACGCAGCATCCAAGCACCTTTGCCGAGAGCCAGACGGTGACGTTCAGCCTCCTCGAGCTGCTCCTGCTGATCGCGACAGGAGCCCAATCGCTGACTCGAGCGGACACGACGGTGCACGGGGTTCCCCTCGACACCACGCTCGCCGTGGCGTCGCGTGCACACCTCGCCGTCGACCTGGGCACGGGAGGCGTCGTGCGCATCACCGGCGCCGAGACCAAGACGATCCGCGTTCACGTGAGCGAGCGGGGGCGGCACTGCGCGGACTGCGTGGTCACCGTGGCGCACACGGGCCCCGCGGTGCACGTCCGCATCCAACGCGGCGCGGCCGCCGGCGCGCCGGCCGATCTCCAGGTCGAGATCGACGTGCCGATTCAATGCAACGTCGAGCTCTCGTCCGCCGGCGGGCCGGTGGAGATCGAAGGACTCGACGGCACGCTCTCGGGCGCGATGCAATCGGGCGCCCTGAGCCTGCGCCGGATCTCCGGCGCCGTGGACCTTCAGACGCGGCGCGGCGACGTCACGCTGCGGGAGTCGTACGTGAGCGGCAGCCTGCGAACGCTCGAGGGCCGCGTCCTGTTCGAGGACGTGGGCGGCAGCATCGTCGGCACGTCGGCGAAGGGCCGTGTGATCCTGCGACGGGTGGAGCGCGCCGACTCGCGCAGCTGACTCGCGCAGCCGACGTGAGCGAATCGGCGCAGCGCGCCGTCAGCGATTGTCCACGAGCTCCACCTCGAGTCCACCGATCGACACGTTGCGACCGTATCGATGATAGGTCTCGGTGGCGCTGATCCGTCGCACGGAGCGCACGTCGCTCGCGCGCATCATGCTGAGCACGTTGATCGTCCCCATGATCGCGCCGTCGCGGAACACGAGCATCGCGTCGGGCGGCGAGTTGACGAGCGAGCTCAGACCGCGCGACACGAAGAAGTTTCGCCGCGTGCGCACCAGCGCATCGAAGAGCGACGAGGCGCCGGAGGCGACGAGCTCCTCCTGCGACACGACGTCGCCCACGCCGAAGCGTCCGGGTGCCGCAGTGTGCGCGGGATCGTGTGCGTAGCATGCCAGCATCGTGAGCGAGAACATGGTGATGAACAACATGCGCGAACGATGATGCGCGATGCGGGCAGACATGATGTCTCCTGGTCGAATCGTCTCACGACGCGGTGCGTGAGATCACGCACACACTACGTGAGACAACGCGACTACGTGTCGCGTTTGCATGCGGATTCTGCGCGAGATGTGTGAAGAAAGGACATGGCACGATCGTCCAATGCGTGTGCGCACGATCGTGCAATGCACGCGCGCAGGATCGTGCAATGCGCACGCACGAGCGTGCAACGCACGCGCACGATCGTTCGACGCGACGCGCACGAGCGTGCGATGCGACGCGCAGGATCGTGCAAGGCGACGCACGAGGAACCGATTCGCGCGCCGACCGCGTGCACGCGATCCTCGATGAAAGCGTCGCTCGCGATCGCGGCGCGAGCGTCACCACCTCTGTGACGGGCTGGTGCGTGCGAACCCGGACGACGAGCTCGAAGGTCAAACGAACTGAGGCCGCGCGGCGTATTCGTACCGTACGCCCGTGGCACGATTCGCTTCCCCGACCTCCACCTCGCCCCACGAGGCCCCATGAGCCGGACGCCCCAGCCGCCCGCCGTCGATCGTCGCACGTTCCTGCACACCGTCGCCGTGATGGGCGGTGGTGCCCTCGCCGCCGCCTGCGCTCGGCAGATGCCCGGCGCACTGACCAGCTCGGGCGTGATGGCGTCGAGTGGCTCGCTGGCGGGCCTTCGCGACCAGATCGGGCTCCAGCTCTTCACGGTCCGCGACCGCTTCCCCAACGACTATCCAGGGACGCTGCAAGCCGTGGCACGCATCGGCTACAAGGAGGTGCAGCCGACGATCAGCTACGGCACGCACAGCCTGACGCAGATCAAGGAGTATCTGGACCGGGCGGGGCTCGTGGCGCCCACGACCCACGTCAGCCCGCCGGCAGGGCCCGACCTGGAGCGCACGCTGGATGCGTACGCCGCCATCGGACATCGCTACACGACCGTGAACCTGCGCGGAGGCCAGCGTGGTGGAGGTGCGGGTGCGCCTGCCGGTGCGCCTGGGGGTGCGCCTCCCAGTGCCCCCACTGGCGGCGCCCCGGCCGGTGGCGCCCCCGCCGCGGGAGCAGCCGCGTCCGCCGCGGGGGAGACGCGCGCACCTCGCCCGCCCGCCCCGCGGCAGACGCTCGACGCCGCGAAGCGCACCGCGCAGCAGCTGAACGACATCGGTCGCATCACGCAGAAGCACGGCATCAAGGTCATCGTGCACAACCACACCGAGGAGTTCGAGCCGCTCGCCGACAGCACGCAGCGGCCGTACGACGTGTTGCTCGCCGAGACCGACCCGAGCCTCGTGGCGATGGAGCTCGACATCGGATGGGCGACCGTCGCGGGACAGAATGCGCTCGAGCTGTTCAAGCGGGCCCCTGGCCGCTTCGAGATCTGGCACGTGAAGGACATCGCCGGCCTCGCTTCGCTCAACGGCCTGACCAGCCAGTCGGAGCGGCATCGTGCCGCACGCATCGTCCCGCTCGGCGAGGGCGAGATCGACTATCGGCCGATCTTCGCGCAGGCATCGCTCGCCGGGATGAAGCACTTCTACGTCGAGCAGGACAGCGCGCCCCAGAGCGGCGACTCGCTCGCGGCCGCCGCGACCAGCTATCGTAACCTGGCGAAGATCCTCGCCTGACATTCGACGCCGACCGGGCGCGCCCACAGCGGGCGCGCCCGCTCGACGCGCGCTCACCATGTCGCTCCCACGCTCCGTCATGCGCATCGCGCTCCCATCGCTCTCGCTCGCCGCCGTCCTCATCGCGCTCGTCCCTGCACGTCACGCCCTCTCGCGCGGCACGGAGCGCCCCGTAGAGGAGCAAGACGCGCCCGTGCTCACGCCGGCGCAGACGATGGCGAGCTACAAGCTCCCTGCGGGCTACAAGCTCGAGCTCGTGGCGGCTGAGCCGCTCGTGCAGGACCCCGTGGCGATCGACTTCGATCCCGATGGCCGCATGTACGTCGCCGAGATGCGCGGCTTCATGCCCAACCTCGCCGGCACGGGCGAGGACCGGCCGATCGGCCGCATCGTGATCCTCGAGGACACGAACGACGACGGGAAGATGGACAGGAAGACGGTGTTCCTCGACAGTCTCGTGCTCCCGCGCTCGGTGAAGGTGCTGTCGCAGGGGGTGCTCGTGGCGGAGACGCCGAACCTCTGGCTGGCGCGCGACACGAACGGCGACGGGAAGGCGGACACGAAGGAGCTCCTGCGCGACGACTACGGCACGAAGCAGTCGAACCCCGAGCACAACGCGAACGGCTTCGTGTGGGGGCTCGACAACTGGATCCACAACGCCAACTACGCGGGCGAGTTCCGGCTGCGCGGCGGGAAGCTGGAGTACCGCAAAACGCCATCGGAGGGGCAGTGGGGGCTGTCGATGGATTCGTACGGGCGCTTCTACCGCAACAGCAACGAGGATCCGCTGCACGTGGATCTCGTGTCGGAGCACTACGGCGCCCGTTCGGCGAGCCAGTCGACGATGCGCGGCCTCTACGAGGCGGTCATTCCGAACGTCGAAGTGTTCCCCGCGCACGCCACGCCGGCGGTGAATCGCGGCTATCAGCCGCAGGTGCTGCGCGCCGACAGCACGCTCCGGCGATTCACCTCCGCGTCGAGCCCCACGGCGTACGTCGGCGACCGGCTGCCCGCGACGCTGCGCGACAACGTCTTCGTCACCGAGCCGGCGGGCAACCTCGTCGAGCGCTTCGTCGTGCGCGAGGACTCGTCGGGGATGCTGACGGCGCGCGCGGGGGACGAGCGCCCGAGCTTCCTCGCGTCCACGGACGTGCGCTCGCGCCCCGTGTTCACGACCACGGCGCCCGACGGCACGCTGTACGTCGTGGACATGTATCGCGGCATCATCCAGCACCGCGTGTTCATCACCGGCTACCTCGAGGAGCAGATCAAGAAGTACGGCCTCGAGCAGCCGGTCGGACTCGGTCGCATCTATCGCGTGGTGCACGCGACGACGAAGCGCGCCCCGCGGCCGCGGCTCTCGCGCGCCACGCCGGCGCAGCTCGTGAGCACGCTCGCGCACCCGAACGGCTGGTGGCGGATCACGGCGCAGCGACTGCTCGTCGAGCGTGGCGATCGCAGCGTGGTGCCCGCACTGCAGCAACTCGTGCGCTCGGCGCCGAGCGATGTCACGCGGCTGCATGCGCTGTGGACGCTCGACGGGCTCGGGGCAGTCGACGACGCGACGCTCGGCGCCGCGCTCGGCGACAGGTCCGCCCAGGTGCGCGCGGCCGCGGTTCGCATCGCGGAGCCGGCGCTCCGGCAGACGGACGCGCCCGTGCGCACGGCGGTGCTCAAGCTCACCGACGACGCGACTCCCGCCGTGCGACGCCAGCTCGCCGCTTCATTGGGTGAGCTGCCCGCCGGGGAGCGGGAGAGCGCACTCGCCGCGGTGACGATGCGCAGCGGCGGGGATCCCGTAGTCGGCGACCTCGTCGTGAGTGGATTGGTGGGGCGGGAACGCGCGTTCCTCGAGCGGGTGCTGGCGTCGGCATCGGATGCGTCGGCCGGCCCGGCGGCCACCGTGCAGGCGCTGAGCGGCGCGCTCCTCCGCGCCCGCGACAGCGCGGGAGTACGGCAGGTGCTGGCGTGGGCGTCGGAGCAATCGCGTCCGCGCTGGCAGCGCCTCGCCCTGCTCGACGGACTGCAGCCGCCGGGATCACAGTTCGGGTTCGGCGGACCGGGGGGCCCTGTGGTCGAGCGAGGCGTGGGCGGTGGCGGTGCCGGCGCCGGTGGTCCCAGCGCAGGTGGTCCCGGCGCAGGTGGTGGCGGCGCTGGTGGTGGCGGCGCGCGTGGTGGTGGCGGACGTGGCGCGGGCGGGGGTGGATTCCGCGGCGCGCCTTCGGTCACGCTCTCCGCCGCACCGACCGCGCTGCTGGCGATGGCGGAGGGCGCGGACAGCGCGTTCAGCGTGCGGGCTCGCCGCGCGGCCGCGACGCTCGACTGGCCGGGCAAGCCGCGGCCCGTGTCGCCCGACGCGCGTCCGCTCACCGAAGAGGAGCAGCGCCTCTACGCCGCGGGGCAGCAGCAGTTCGCCGCGACCTGCGCGGGATGTCACCAGGCGAACGGTCAGGGGCTGCCGGGGGTGGCGAAGAGCCTCGTCGGCTCACGCTGGGCGAACTCCCCCGCGCCGCAGGTGATCCGCATCGTGCTGCACGGCAAGGAAGGCGAGATGCTCATGCCTCCCGTGGGCGGCTCCATGACGGACGAGCAGGTGGCGGCAGTGCTGACCTACGTTCGTCGCTCGTGGGGAAACACGGCGCTCCCGATCAGACCCGCCGACGTGCAGGAAGTGCGCGGCGCGACGGCGGGGCGGAAGAAGGCGTGGACGGAGGCGGAGCTGGCGGGGATACGGCGGTAGTGCGCGATGCGCAGTGCGCAGTGCGCTACGGCCTCGGGACGCTTCTGCCTCCCGAGGCCGTTT
>Ga0070689_100003662_pt1 | contig 10249 bp, 11 predicted proteins | sample KBSS23HmetaG_FD_64669 | JGI IMG/M metagenome (GOLD analysis project Ga0070689, IMG submission 64669) | Switchgrass rhizosphere microbial communities from Kellogg Biological Station, Michigan, USA - KBS S2-3H metaG | ecosystem: Host-associated > Plants > Roots > Rhizosphere ... | reverse complement strand
AGCGTGGCGATGGTGTCGCCCGCCGTCACCCGTTCGCCGACTTCCTTGAAGAGCCGTTCGTTGTGGCCGTAGAGGCTCAGGTATCCGTCGCCGTGGTCGATGATGGTCAACAGCCCCAGCCCCGAGAGCCAGTCGGCGTACACCACGCGCCCGTGATAGACGGCACGCACCGGACTGCCCTGGGTTCCGGCTAACAACACACCGTCCCATTTCAGGCCCCCGGCGCGCGTCTGGCCATAGGTGGCGGCCACCCGCCCGGCCACTGGCCAGGCGAGTTTGCCGCGCAGGCGGGCGAAAGCGTCCTTGCTGTCGGTGGGAAACTTGTCGATGCGTTCGAGCGCGCGCCGCAGCTCGCGCACCAGCTTCTCGAGGCCGCCCTGCTGGTCCTTGAGTCGCTCCAGCTCCTTGGCCCGGTTCTTCGATTCGGTATCGAGCGAGGTCAACGCGCGGCCGCGCCGTTCGCGCGCGCCCTGCAATTTCTCGAGCTCCCCCTGCTGTTGCGTCTCGAGCGAGGCGAGCCGCTCCTCTTCCGCGGCGAGCGCGCTGTCGAGGGTGGCGAGCTCCGTGAGATGCGCGTCGATGGCGGCGATCTGGCCGGCGCGTGCCCGGCCGAAATACTGGTAGTACACCAGCACCCGGCCGATCTGCGACGGGTCGCGCTGGTTCAACAGTAGTTTGATCGGCTCCTGCCGGCCGATCATCGATGCGGCGCGGATCTGACCGGCGAGCGCGCCGCGGTCCTGGGCCAGTTCGGACTCCTCACTGGCGCGTTCGGCGGCCAGCTCGGCGCGCCGCGCGGCGTGCAGCGCACGCTCGCGGCGCAGCTTTTCCAGCTCGCCCCGTACGCTGCCCACGGTCTTCTCGGACTCTTCCAGCTCCCGGGAGAGCTTGTCGCGCTTGCCGGCGTCGCGCGCCATCTCGGCCTGCACCTTGTCGATCTGCGCGCGCACCGCCTTGAGCTCGGCCTCGGCCTTGGCCGGGTTGGGTTCGTCGGCCAGGACACCTGTCTGGACCCCGTTCAGGGCCAATAGCAATACGCAGGTGGCGAACGCTCGAAAACGCGACATGGTCATATTCTAGAGACAGCCGCCCGCTGAAATCGGCGAAAACGTTGCCGGCCGGTATAATGCGCTCCCTTTTTCGCCGGCCCAGCCTCGCCTCTTTCGCACATGGAACGACTGATCCAATACGTGACCCACCATCCGCTGCTCGCGGCTTCGGTCGTGGTTGCACTCATCGTGGTGGTGACCTTCGAGGCGCGGTTGCGCGGACTCGCCACCGCCGCCGTCTCCGCGCAGGAACTGATCCGGCTCATGAACCAGGGTGCGCTGGTGCTCGACATCCGCAAGCCCGAGGATTTCGCGCAGGGTCACGTGAATGGCGCAAAGCACCTGTCCTCTGACCAGATCCTCAAGGCCGGCGACCAGTTCAAACGCTTCAAGGAGAAGCCGGTCGTCGTCTACTGCGATTCCGGATCGCTGGCCGCCGCGGCGGTGCGCCAGCTCACCGAGCAGGGTTTCACCAAGGCATTCAACTTGCGCGGCGGCTTCGCCGGCTGGCGCGCGGACAATCTGCCGACGACCAAGGCGGCCTGATGAGCGCGGCGACCATCGTGATGTACACCACGAACTGGTGTCCGTACTGCGAACGCGCCCGCCGGCTGCTCAAGTCCAAGGGCGCCGCGTTCGAGGAGATCGACGTGGAATCGGCGGCGGAGAAACGCGCCGAGATGCTGGCGCGCAGCGGCCGGCGGACCGTGCCGCAGATTTTCATCGGCGAACGCCACGTGGGTGGCAGCGACGATCTCGCCGCGCTCAACGACGCCGGCGAGCTCGACGCGTTGATCGGCCGCAAATGACCCGCCACAGAATTCGCTTCAACACAGGAACACAACATGGAAAACCAGACCGCACCCGCGGCGAATGAAACCCCCACCGGCCCGATGCTTTCGGTGCAGTCGGTGTACCTCAAGGATTGCTCGTACGAGGCCCCGAAGGGCCCGCGTGTCGAAGGCAACTGGAGCCCGCAGATTTCGCTCGACATCAACACCACCGCCAACGTCGTGGCGCCCGAGCTGCACGAGGTCGTGATCACCGTCACCGTCGGCGCGAAGCAGGGTGAGACCACGGCGTTCCTCGTCGAGGTGAAGCAGGCCGGCTTGTTCGTCATGCGCGGCCTCACGCCCGATGACCTGCGCCGCGCGATCGGCACGGTCTGCCCGAACGTGTTGTTCCCGTATGCGCGCGTAGCCGTGTCGCAGCTGGTGACGCAGGGCGGATTCCCGAACTTCGTCCTGCCGCCGGTCGACTTCGACCAGTTGTATGCGCGCGGGCTCGCCCAGGCGCAGGCCCAGGCCGCCGCCGGCCAGGCGAACTGATCGAGCCGGACTTGGCTCTCGCCGGGCCCGAGAACGACATTTCGCACGAACCGGTAACCGTGCTCGGCGCCGGCTCGTGGGGAACCGCGCTCGCGATCCAGTTTGCGCGTGCGGGTCATCCGACCCGCCTGTGGACGCGCAGCGCGGCGGACGCCGCCGCGATGCGCGGCGAACGCGCCAACCGTCGCTACCTGCCCGAGGGAAAATTTCCCGACGCCATCGAGATCCACGAGGATCTCGCCGCCGCGGTGCGCGGCGCCGTGGCCATCATCATCGCGGTTCCCAGTCACGCGTTGCGCGATTTGCTGGTGAAGCTCAAGCCGCTGCTGGCGCGCGATGCGCGTCTCGCCTGGGCCACCAAGGGGTTCGAGCTCGCCACGGGCAAACTACCCCACCAGGTCGCGTATGAAGTGCTCGGCGACCGCTACCCCGTGGCGGTGCTGTCGGGTCCGACGTTCGCGCGCGAAGTCGGCATGGGACTGCCGACCGCCATGACCATCGCCTCGCCGGACGCGGAGTTCGCCAACCAGCTCGCCCGGAGCCTGCACGCATCCAATTTTCGCGCCTACACCTCGACCGACATCGTCGGTGTGGAGGTTGGCGGCGCGGTCAAGAACGTGCTCGCGGTGGGCGCGGGGCTGTGCGACGGCCTGGGTTTCGGCGCGAATACGCGCATCGCGCTGATCACGCGTGGCCTGTCGGAGATCATGCGCCTCGGCGTCGCGCTGGGTGCGCAGGCCGAGACATTCATGGGCCTCGCCGGGCTCGGCGACCTGGTGCTCACCAGCACCGACAACCAGTCGCGCAACCGGCGATTCGGCCTGGCGCTCGCGGCGGGCAAGACCGTGCAGCAGGCGCTCGAAGAAATCGGCCAGGTGGTCGAGGGATACACCGCGGCTCGCGCGGTGCATTCGGTCGCGGTGCGCGAGAAGGTGGACATGCCCATCGTCGCCGGCATCTACCGGGTGCTTTACGAGAATCAGCCGGCGCGCGACGTGGTGAAGGATCTCATGACGCGTCCGATCCGCCCGGAAGTCGGCTAAGGGGCTGAGCCCGAAAATCCCGCCTGGCGCCAGGCCTCGTACACGGCGATGGCCGCGGCATTGGCAAGATTCAGGCTGCGATTGCCGGCGCGCATCGGCACCGACAAGACGTGGTCGGGCGCGATGTGGCCCAGCACTTCCGGCGGCAAGCCGCGCCGCTCCGAACCGAACAACAGCACGTCGCCCGCCGAGAAACTCGCGTCCACGTGGCGTCGGGTCGCGCCCGTCTCGATGGCGAACCAGTTGCCGTTGAGCGTCGCGCGCGCGGCCGCGAAATTCTCGTGAATGCGCACCGTGGCGAGCTCGTCGTAATCCAGGCCCGCGCGGCGCACCGACTTGCGGTCCAGCCTGAAACCCAGCGGCTTGATCAGGTGCAGCTCGCAACCGGTATTGGCCGCGAGGCGGATCAGGTTGCCGGTGTTCGGCGGGATCTCGGGCTCGAAGATGACGATGTGGAACATGTGTGGATTTCGTTTTTCGAGAGTGTACCCGCTGACGGGAACATTTCCGGACCGCGGTGAATTAGACGCTTCGCGCGCGCCGGACCCCGCGCGCGCGGCAGGCACTCGCGGCGCGTGAAGTCAACGGTTCCGAAGATCTATGGGTACCCCAGTGGCAGCGCGGCAAATTCCGTCGCGCGGCCCGTGAAGCGGCGCAGGAAGCGTCAATAGTTAGGGCCATGGAGCGGCCAATCCAAGGGGGTTCACATGTCCAGATTCACCAGGTGGCACCTGTGGGTGCCCGTCGTCCTGTTCGCGTCATTGTTGCGTGTCGACGTGGCGGAGGCGCAACTCACCGACCTCACCCAGACGCCGAACGCCGAGAATGCCGGCATCGTCAAATCGCTGCAGCAGCAGATCGGCAACGGTGTCGGCAACATCATGACGCCGGGATCCTCGGCCTTCATCACCGCGCGCGATCCCGGACGCGCCATCCGGCGCGGACGGCAGCTGTTCCAGCGCAAGTTCACCGACGCGCAGGGTTTTGGGCCGCGAGCGCAGGATGGCGTGGGCAACATCAGCGCCAACGCGGCCATCGGCGCCGGCCTGATCGACAGCTGCGCCGGTTGCCACGGACGTCCGCGCGGCGCCGCCGGCTTCGGCGGCGACGTGGTCACGCGGCCCGACAGCCGCGACGCGCCGCACCTGTTCGGCCTGGGGATCCAGGAAATGCTCGCCGATGAAATCACCGGCGAACTGCGCGATCAGCGCACCAACGCCGTCAACCAGGCGCGCAACACCGGCCAGACCGTCACGCGAACGCTGTCGAGCAAGGGCATCAACTACGGCCAGATCCGCGCGTTTGCCAATGGCAGCGTGGATACCAGCGGCCTGCGCGGCATCGACCCGGACCTGCGCGTCAAACCGTTCTTCGCGCACGGCGGCACCACTTCGATTCGCGAATTCGTGGTGGGCGCGTTCAACGACGAGATGGGACTGCAGGCCGTGGATCCGTTGACCGCGGCGGCGGCGGCCGGCGCACGCGTCGTCACGCCCACCGGCATGGTGCTCAACGGCGCCACCGACGTGGTGAAGCGCAGCCTGGTCACGACCGTGGCGGACGATCAGGACCTCGACGGCAAGGTGAACGAGATCCCGACCTCGCTGGTCGATTTCATGGAGTTCTACCTGTTCAACTACTTCAAGCCCGGCCAGTACCAGCACACCAATACCGGGCAGATAGGCCAGAACCTGCTGAACCAGATCGGCTGCACCGCATGTCACATTCCGAATCTGGTCATCACGCATGACCGCCGCGTGGCGGACGTGGAGACGAACTACGACCGGACTCGCGGCATTTTCAACGGAATGTTCGCCGTGGCGTCGCTGCAGGTCTCCGAGAACGACGACGGCTCGGGAAATCCGACCATCAAGATCCCGAACCGCAATTCATTCTTTGTGCGCAACTTCTACGCCGACATGAAGCGCCACGACCTGGGGCCGGCGTTCTACGAGCGCAACTTCGACGGCACGCTGACACGGCAGTTCATGACCGAGCCATTGTGGGGCGTGGGATCCTCGGCGCCTTATGGTCACGATGGACGCAGTGTCAACCTGCGCGAGGTCATCCTGCGGCATGGTGGTGAGGCACAGGGCTCACGCAACGCCTTCGCGGCGCTGAACGAAACCTCGCAGGATTCGATCCTGAAATTCCTCGGCGAGCTGGTGCTGTTCCCGCCGGATGACACGGCATCCAATCTCGATCCCGGCGATCGCGGCAACCCTGCGTTCCCGCAGCGCGGCCACGGCAGCATCAAGCTGGCGGAGATCTTCAACAACCCGGCCGAAGGCGAGTAGCCGGACTGGCAAACGCGGCCCCGCCTTCGGGCGGGGCCGCGCGCTTCATTCGGTCTGCAGCTTGAAGGCGATCTTGATGCTGCTCAGGCCATAGTCGCAGTCGCGCGCGAACTTGCCGCTCAACACCGTGGCGATGGCGGCATTGTCGAGCGACTCATCGCCGCTCGAGCTGGCGATTTCGCCGTCGGTGGCCGCGTCGGCGCCCGGCGGCACCCAAAATCGCACGACTGCCGCCCCCTCGATTCCGGAGGCGCGCGCCGACTCGGGATAGAAGCTGTCGGCATCGACGCTGCCCTGGAGCCTGGCGCGACACTTGCCCGCGGTGGCGTTCGCGACCAGCTTCGGCACCGGCGTGCATTTGGCGGTGAGCGTCTTCTTGTCAGGCTGGTCGTAGACATCGCCCAGCAGCAGCCGGCGCGTGGCCTCGGGCCCTACCAGCACTTCGCGCTTCAGCGACTCTGCGACCGGCTTGCCGGTGACGAAATCGACCGGGAGGAGCTCCAGTTTGCAGCTCAGGAAGTCCGCGTTCTTGTTGGTGACGTCGACGTACACGAGGTGTTGCGTGCCGCGGCAATTGTTCTTGAGGTTCCACTGGCATTCGTGGCGGTAATCGAGATGGAAGCCGACGAAGCTGCCCTTGCTGCCCGCGTCGCCGCGCGCGAATTCCACGGCATTCAATTCGACGAAGCGTTCGCGGCGCTTCATCATCTGCGCCAGCACTTTCGCGGCCTCCGCTTCCGCGTTGCCGCGATCCGCGGCGGACAGGCTCTTTTCCATCTCCTGGAGCGCCTGGGTGTCGAACCCGTCGCGCGGCGCGTCCATCTTGGTCGCCTCCCAGTAGCCCGCTGCCACGCGCGCGTACAGGTACTGGTGCGCACGGTCGGGAGTTTCACCCTCGCCGTAGAAATGCATCAGGTCGATGGCGGCTCCCGGGTAGTCGAGCACCACGGCCTTCTTCAACCACTTTTCGAGTGCGGCCCGGTCGATGTCGCCGCAGGATTTGTTGGCGGCCACCTGGGCCAGCAGCCACGCGGCCTGGTCACTGCCGAGCTCCTCGGCCTTGAGCAGCACGCCGCGCGTGACCTCGCAATCGGCGGGCGTCAGGGCGCGATAGGCGAGCAATGCGCCCGCGATCGCGCCGGCGCGCGCGCGGCCGGCACCGAGTTCCGCCTGCCAGCGGTCGATCTGTTCTTCCTCGGTCAGTGATGGTCCGCCGATGCGGATCTCGTTCAGCGAATAGGCGTCGCCGAAGCCCTTCAGGTTCGGCACGTCCTCGGACTTGCTGAATTTCGGAGCGGACAAGGTGGTGGATGCGGCCTGCGCCGGCGGCGTTTGGGCGGCGGCGAGGGTGGCTGCGCCCAGCAGGGCGAAAAGGCAAATGGCTTGGGATTGCATGCGGGGCGCATCGTACAATGCGCGCCCCATGAACGCCGCCGTTCAAGCGCTCGGAACATCGCAGGGCCCACTGCAGGTCGATTTCTGCGGCCTCACGCTCGCGTCTCCCATCGTGCTGCTGTCGGGCTGTGTCGGTTTCGGCGAGGAATACACCCGGATCGAGGGGTTCTCCAACCGCGACGTCGGCGCCATCGTGCTCAAAGGGACCACCGGGCAGCCGCGCCTCGGCAACAAGCCGCACCGTGTTTACGAGACGCCGGCCGGCATGCTGAACGCCATCGGCCTGCAGAACCCCGGCGCCGAACACGTGGTGAAGAAGATCCTGCCGACGCTGGATTTCACCGAGACCCGCTTCTTCGCGAACGTCTCGGGTTCGACCATCGAGGAGTACGCCGAGGTGACGCGCCGCTTCGACGATTCGCCCATCGACGCCATCGAGATCAACATCTCCTGTCCGAACGTGAAAGAGGGCGGCGTCGCCTTCGGCAACTATCCAGAGATGTCGGCGCGCGTGGTCGAGGCCTGCCGCAAGGTCACGAACAAGCCGCTGATCACCAAGCTTTCACCGAACCAGACCGACATTCGCGAGAACGCCCGCCGCTGCATCGAAGCGGGCAGCAATGGACTCGCGGTGATCAACACCATCATGGGCATGGCCATCGACGTGAAGTCGCGGCGGCCGGTGATCGGCAACGTGCAGGGGGGTCTTTCGGGACCGGCGATCAAGCCGATCGCGCTGCTCAAGGTGCACCAGGTCTACGAAGTGGCGAAGAAACACAACGTGCCCATCATCGGGCAGGGCGGTATCACCACCGTCAACGATGCACTCGAGTTCATGATTGCCGGCGCCACGACCGTGGGCCTGGGGACTGCACTTTTTTACGATCCGCTTCTGTGCCGCAAGATCAACGCGGGCGTGGCGGACTATCTGCAGCTCAACAACCTGCGAGGTGTCAGCGACCTCGTAGGTTCGCTGCGCACGGAGTGAAGGGGGCAGCCCCCAATTCCTAGCAAAAGGGGTCAGTCCTCAACGAGGGCTGACCCCTTTTGCTCATCGGTTCGCTGCGCACGGAATTGGGGGCTGCCCCCTTCACTCCGTGCGCAACGAACGGTGACGAGTCAATCCTTACCTCGGCGCATGGCCGTGTATCGCCAGATGATGACGATGGCCGCCAGAATTCCGACCACGACCAGAACGATGTCCTGCGTGTAGTCGACGCTGCGCGAGCCCTGGACCACGATCTCGGGGTACTTGGTGCTCTGAACGACTATTTCTTGCATGTTTCCTCTCTTTTCCGGACTTAAAAATGTCCGGACACCCTAGTGGGGACAAAGAATGGAACAAGCGCGGGACACTGGAAACAAAGGTGTTTCCGATTCGCGACGGCAATCACGTGCCCCTTCAGTTATGTAACGCCTCGCGCGATATCCACTGAAAAAACCGAGAAAAACCGCCAGGAAGATAGCGCTAACAACCTTCCCTGGATCCGGGCGAAAGTGTGAACCCGTCGTGTAGGAGAAGAAATAAGGGATGGTGCGCAGGCGGCGCGCCAGCGGCGAAACCGATGGCTCGTGGCTGTCCGCTGTCCCGGTGAAAGTAGGAGCGTTCGCGTCCTAGGAAAATGGCAATCCTCAGGGCAGCGACTCGTCGTCGGACATGCCTAACTCTTTCAACTTGCGAGTCAGCGTATTGCGGCCCCAGCCGAGCACGCGCGCGGCCTCCTGCCGGTGCCCGTGCGTGCGATTGAGCGCCACGCGGATCAGCACGCGCTCGAACTCCGGCAACGCCTGGTCGAGCCACGCCACTGTGCCGTCGTACGGCTGGGCCTTGGCCCAGAGCGTGAGCGCCGCGGCCCAGTCGGTCTGCGCCGCCGGCGTCACGATGTGCATTTCCGAGGGCAGGTCCGGCAGCTGGATTTCGCTGCCGGGAGCCAGCGCCGTCAGGCGCCGGCAGAGGTTCACCAGCTCGCGCACGTTGCCCGGCCAGCGGTACGACTGCAGGCGTTCCAGGGTGACGGGTGCGAGGGTTTTCGTCTCCGTGCCCAATTCCGCTGCGGCTTGTCGCAAGTAGTGCCCGAGCAAATCAGGAACGTCCTCCGTCCGCGAGCGCAAGGGCGGCAGCTCGATGCGGATGACGTTCAGGCGGTGATACAGGTCTTCGCGGAAGATGCCGCGCTCCACGCGCTCCTCGAGATTCTGGTGCGTGGCGGCAATCACGCGCACGTCCACCTTGACTGGCGTCTGCCCGCCGACGCGGTAGAACTCGCCCTCGGCGAGCACGCGCAACAGGCGCGTCTGCAGCGGCGTCGACATGTCGCCGATCTCGTCCAGGAACAGCGTGCCGCCGTTGGCCTGTTCGAAGCGCCCGCGGCGCTGCGTATCGGCGCCGGTGAACGAGCCCTTCTCGTGACCGAACAGTTCCGACTCGAGCAGCTCCGACGGTATCGCCGAGGTGTTCAGCGCGATGAAGGGTTTCGACTGGCGTGGCGAGTGTTCGTGCAGTGCGCGCGCCACCAGCTCCTTGCCCGTGCCCGACTCACCGGTGATCAGCACCGCGACGCTGGAGCGCGACAGGCGGCCGATGGCGCGAAACACCTGCTGCATCGCCGGCGCCTTGCCCAGCAGTTCCGGGATTTCCGGCGTCTGCGCCGGCGCCTCGTCGCCGCGCCGCGCGGTCTGGCCGGCGCGCCGCACCAGCTCAACCGCCTGATCGATGTCGAAGGGTTTCGGCAGGTACTCGAAGGCGCCGCCCTCGTAGGCGGACACCGCACTCGGCAGGTCCGAGTGCGCGGTCATGACGATGACCGGCAAGGTTGGATGAGCGGCGCGCACTTCGCGCAGCAGGTCGATGCCGGAGCTGCCGGGCATGCGGATGTCGGTGAGCAGCACATCGGGCGCGTCGTTGCGGAATGCCGCGAGCGCGGGTTCGGCGGCGTCGAAGGCGCGCGGCACCATGCCGCTGGCGCGCAGGGCGCGCTCGAGCACCCAGCGGATCGAGGCGTCGTCTTCCACCAGCCAGACGCGAAGGGCGGGCTGGTTTGTGGGGGGAGTGGTGGTATGCATATACGTGGGATCGACGCTCATGCGTTCTCCGGTAAGGGCAGCAGGATGGTGAACACCGTGCGCCCGGGCTTGCT
>Ga0070689_100003653_pt1 | contig 10263 bp, 12 predicted proteins | sample KBSS23HmetaG_FD_64669 | JGI IMG/M metagenome (GOLD analysis project Ga0070689, IMG submission 64669) | Switchgrass rhizosphere microbial communities from Kellogg Biological Station, Michigan, USA - KBS S2-3H metaG | ecosystem: Host-associated > Plants > Roots > Rhizosphere ... | reverse complement strand
CGGTGCAGAACCCGGACAAGATGGTCAAGGTGCAGGTCGCGGCCGACGCAAAATGATGGGGCGGGGCGCAGCCCATACGCTCGTTGTGCTCGCCTTGCTGCTGTGCGCCGATACGGCGCTTGCCCAGCGCACGACCCTGTCGATCTTAATCCGCGGGACCAATGCAAATCCCGCGCGGCCTACGGCGCCCGTGAACAATCTGCAGGAACTTTCGGCCGCGCTCGCCGCCTGCTGGAGCCCGCCGCCGGCCGATCGCGAGCGCGGGCCGGTTGACGTGATCTTTCAGGTAAGCTTCAAGCGCTCCGGCGAACTGTTCGGCAAGCCGCGCATTGTCGAGTTTGCCCGTCCGGTCACCCCGGAGGAGCGCGGGCGCTACTATGCGGCGGTCGCCGAGGCGATCGACCGCTGCTCGCAAATGCCGTTCACCGAGGCGATGGGCGGTGCTATCGCGGGGCGCGTGTTCCGCGTCAATTTCATCGATATGCGCAACCGCAAACAGGCAGAGGTTCCATGGCCGACAGAGAAAAGCTGACGCTCGAAACCACCAAGGGCAATGTCGTGATCGAACTGCGGCCCGACCTCGCACCGAAACACGTCGAGCGGATCAAACAGCTCGTCAGCGAAGGCTTCTACGACGGAATCGTGTTTCACCGCGTGATCGACGGCTTCATGGCGCAGACCGGCTGCCCGCACGGCACCGGCACCGGCGGGTCGGGCTACCCGAACTTGCCGGCCGAGTTCAATTCCGAGCCGCACGTGCGCGGCACCGCCTCGATGGCGCGCGCACAGAATCCGGACAGCGCGAACAGCCAGTTCTTCATCTGCTTCGACGATGCGCGTTTTCTCGACAAGAACTACACCGTCTGGGGCAAGGTGGTCGCCGGGATGGAGAACGTCGACAAGATCAAGAAGGGCGAGCCGGTGAAAGATCCGGACAAGATCGTGAAGGCGACGGTCGGATAACGGCGCGAGCGAGCGGCGGGCGGGGCATCATGTCGCTGGTCGGACGGAAAGCGGCCGTGGTCAGTCTCGGCATGTCGTGCCAGACCACGCTGCAGATCGACGATCATTCCGATTTGATTGCGCGCGGGGTTGGTGATCTCGACTTGAGGCCGTCGAGCCTGCCGTTCGACAATCTTGTGTGCCACCCGCGGGCTGCGACCAGGCTGCTCGATAACGATGCGTTCTATCCGGCGAGCAAGGACGAACTCGCGGTGTACCGCGGCGCGTTCTGGACGGCGCAACAGGTCTATTTCCGCCACGAATGCACGCTGCGCAAATCACGGCCGCTCGAGTACCTGCGCGGCAAGGTCGATGTCGCGCGCGGCTATCGCGATCTTGCCGGAAAATTCGCGCACCTCGCGGAGAAGTTCCGCCATTTGCGCGAACTTGAACGGCTGATTTTCGTCGTTTCGAATTCGCAAAATGATCTGACCGAGTATCAGGCGGAAGTCGGCATCGACTGTCTCGTGTCGATGGATGACGTCGCGGCACTCTGCGGCGCATGCGACCGATATTTCGGCCGTCGATGCGAATACATCTTCGCAACCTACGACGGGCGAACGACCGGCATGGCGGACCGGTCCAATTTGAGTGTTTTCAGACTCAGCCCGGATTCGAGCGAATGGGCAGGCGATCACGCGCAATGGCGCGCGCTCTGGACGCAGTATTTCGGTGAGAATGTCCCGCCGCCTGCCGCAAGGCGTGAAGTAGCGGCCTAGCCGTCCAGATAAACGCCGATTCGCTCGACCACGCGCTGCGGGGAGAGCCGCTGCATCCCATCCGGAGCGATGCGCCCGTCGTCTGGCAGGATCGCGTGGATATGCCGCGAATAGGTGAGCACCTTGTTGGTCGCGAAGAATCCGAACGCCGGGGTACCGACAGCGGCCGCGATGTTCATCGGGCCGGAATTCGGACCGACGAACAGGTCCGCGTGCTTCATCAGCGCGGCGGATTCGATCAAGCTGAGATCACACGCGTTGATGGTCTCTGCGCCCGCGGTCGACTCGAGGAGATTTGCCGCGAGCGGCGCATTCGCGCCTCCGCCGATCAGGAAGATCGTACCCCGGGTCCGGCGACGGATCGCTTCGAGAAACACGACCCATTGCGACCTCGGCCAGTCCTTGTCGGGGATCGACGCGCCGAGGCCGACCACGGTCCACGGCCGCTCGTGCGCCTGGAAGCGCTGACCGATGGCGGCGACGACGGCGGCCGGCAGAGTCAAGTTCGGCTCGGTCGTCTCCAGCGGCACGCCGACCTGTTCCAGTAGCGCAATGAGGCATTCGATGGGGTACTGCTCATCGAAGCTCGGATCGAGACCTCGATTGGTGATGAGCAACCGTTGGGGCCGGATGCCCATGCCGATGCGCTGCGGCACCCGCGCCAAGAAAGCGGCGAGCGCCGGGCGGAGCGTCTTGTCGAGAATCCAGGCCGTTTTCGGTTGAAGTTCCCGCAGCATCTGCGTGAGCCGCGCAAGCTGGAACGCGCGCGCAAGCTCGCTCCCGCCGTGCTCGAAATAGAGCGTCCGCGCGACGCAGCTTTCGGCCTGCAGCAGCTCTGCGCCCATGCTCGACGGGGGCGCGAGAAAGGTGACCGCGCGCTCGGGGGTAGCCGCCGCGATGGCGCGAATGAACGGCAGATGCCAGATCACGTCGCCGATGCCGCGCTTGGCCTGAATGATGACGGTCGATGTCACGTGGTCTCTCATGGTCATGCCCGCGAAGGCGGGGAGCATCGAATACCAAATCAGCGCAGGTTGTCATCCCGGCCGAGCGAAGCGAGAGCCGGGACCCACGAACCATAGCCCTTACGGCTCTATCCGAAGCTTGTGATACATGGGTCCCGGATAGCCGCTGCGCGGCTTCCGGGATGACAGCAACGCATGCGCACCGACCTGTTCGATTTTCCCCTGCCGCCCGAGCGGGTCGCGCTGCGGCCTGCGCGCCCGCGCGATGCGGCGCGGCTCCTCGTCGTGCGCCCCGGCGGCGTGCTGGAGGACCGCGCGGTGCGCGATCTGCCCGATCTGCTCCGGCCGGGCGATCAGCTCGTCGTCAACGACACGCGCGTGATCCCGGCGAGGCTCTCGGGGCGCCGCATCGGACGCGGGCCCGAGACGCGCATCGAGGCGAACCTGATCAAGCGGCTCGACGGCTCGCGCTGGCAGGCATTCGTCAAGCCCGCCAAACGGCTCGCAGCGGGCGATGTCGTACGGTTCGGCGATGAGGGCAAAGTGTGCTTCCTCGGCCAGCTCGATGCGACCGTGGAGTCGAAAGGCGAAGGCGGTGAGGTGACGTTCGTCTTCGCATTCCACGGACCCGTGCTCGATCAGGCGATCGCCGAGCGCGGCGAGATGCCATTGCCTCCGTACATCGCATCGCGCCGCGCCGCCGACGACGAAGACCGCACCGACTACCAGACGCTGTTCGCGCACGACGAAGGCTCGGTCGCGGCGCCGACGGCGGGGCTGCATTTTACCGAAGAACTGGTGGCGCGGCTCAAGGTGCGTGGCGTCGACCTGCACACGGTGACGCTGCATGTCGGCGCCGGCACGTTCCTGCCGGTGAAGAGCGACGACACCGCAGATCACAAGATGCATGCCGAATACGGCGCCGTGAGCGAACGGACAGCCGCCGCGCTCAACGCCGCGCGGCGCGCCGGCGGACGCCTCGTCGCGGTCGGCTCGACCTCGTTACGTCTGCTTGAGAGCGCAGCGGATGAGAGCGGCACGCTTCACCCATTTGCCGGCGAAACCGCAATCTTCATCACGCCCGGTTACAAGTTTCGTGCCGTGAACGCGATGCTGACCAACTTCCATTTGCCGCGCTCGACCCTGTTCATGCTGGTCGCGGCGTTCTCCGGGCTCGACGTGATGAAGCGCGCCTACGCGCACGCGATCGAGGCTGAATATCGCTTCTATTCCTACGGCGATGCCTGCCTTCTTTTCGGCGAATAAACTTGAATCGTATTCCGGGAAAATCCGCCCGCCCAAACTAACGCTGCGGCAATCGCGGCCTGCAACCCTGCGCGCACTCAGGGGGCATGGGCAGATCAAGGTGGAAGGAGAGTCCCGATGATTCATGAATATGCGGCGATCGATCCGATGGCGCTGCTGTTTCCCTCGCGCATCTACATCTCGATGTCGGAAAAGCTGCACCCGCACGTGCCGAAGTCGGTCGAGATCAAGGAAGCGGTCGGCAGGCTGACCCCGGAGGAGCGGCTCTACATCCTGCAGCGCGCGCGCATGATGTCGCACTACAGCAAGGCGGTGGAGGAGGCTGTCACCGGGATGAAATAGCGGGCCGTTGCGTCCGCCGAAATCGTGATAGGAACGCGGCCGGGAAACCGGCCGCGCATGTCTCTGGAATTCGCCTTCAAGCTTTTCGCCACCGACGGAGCCGCGCGCCTTGGTGAAATCACCACGGCGCACGGCACCGTCCGCACGCCCGCCTTCATGCCGGTCGGCACGCAGGCCGCGATCAAGGGCGTGCACCCGCAAACCGTGCGCGCGGGCGGCGCCGACATCATCCTCGGCAACACCTACCACCTGATGTTGCGTCCGGGCGCGGAGCGCATCGCGGCGCTCGGCGGGCTGCACACGTTCATGAACTGGCCGGGCCCGATCCTGACCGATTCCGGCGGCTTCCAGGTGATGTCGCTGTCGCAGCTGCGCAAGTTGGATGAAAGTGGCGTCACGTTCCGCTCGCATATCGACGGCGCGATGGTGGCGCTGTCGCCTGAGCGCGCAATCGAGATCCAGAACCTGCTCGGCGCCGACATCGTCATGCAGCTCGACGAATGCTTGAAACTGCCTGCGACACGAGCTGAGATGGAGCGCGCGATGCGGCTGTCGCTGCGCTGGGCCGAACGGTGCAAGCGCGCGTTCGAGGGCGCCGCGCCCGGCCGAGCCGTATTTGGCATCGTGCAGGGCGGCGACGATGCGGCGCTGCGCATCGAGAGCGCCCGCGCTCTGGTCGGCATCGGCTTTCCTGGTTACGCCATCGGCGGACTGGCGGTCGGCGAACCGCAGGCGGTCATGCTCGAGATCGTGGAAGAAACCGCGTCCGTGCTGCCGGCGGACAAGCCGCGCTACCTGATGGGCGTCGGCACGCCTGAGGACCTGCTGGAGGCGGTGGCGCGCGGCATCGACATGTTCGACTGCGTGATGCCGACCCGCAATGGCCGCCACGGGCTCGCCTTCACGCGCCACGGCGCGATCAACCTGCGCAATGCGCGCCACGCCCCGGATCCGCGGCCGCTTGATGAGGAAAGCGCCTGCGAGGCGGCGCGCACCTACTCGCGCGCTTACTTGCATCACCTGACCCGCGCGAACGAGATGCTCGGGCAGATGCTGCTGTCGGAGATCAACCTCGCCTATTACCAGGAACTGATGGCCGGCATGCGCGCTGCGATCCGCGAAGGCAGGTTCGCGGAGTTTCGCGCTGTCACACGGCAGACATGGGAACGCGGCGATATTCCGCCGTTGAGCGCCTAACCCCCTCGACGGCATTTTGTCGCAGGCTACAATCCCCCCACCGAACGGCGACACGCGCCGAATTACGGGAGGCATCGCGATGGCGGTCACCCTGAAGGTCAACGGCGCGAGCCGCACGGTGCCGGCCGAGCCCGACACGCCGCTTCTTTACGTCTTGCGCAATGATCTGGAGCTCAACGGCGCCAAGTTCGGCTGTGGGCTTTCGCAATGCGGCGCCTGCACGGTGCTGGTCGACGGCAAGGCGGTGCGTTCTTGCGTGACGGACATCGGCTCGCTTGGCGGCGCCGAGATCACCACGCTGGAAGGTCTCGGCACCGCCGACAAGCCGCATCCGCTGCAGCGCGCCTTCATCGGCGAGCAGGCGGCGCAGTGCGGCTATTGCATCAATGGCATGATCATGAGCGCAAAGGCGCTGCTCGACCGCAATGCGCGGCCGAGCGAAGACGACGTGCGGCAGGCGCTCGCCGCAAACCTATGCCGCTGCGGCACGCACAACCGCATCATCCGCGCGGTCCTGCGCGCCGCCAACGAGATGGGGAGGACGTGATGACCATCTCCCTCAATCGCCGCGATTTTGCCAAAGGACTTGGCGGGGTCGTGCTCGCGTTCACGCTCGATCCCGCGCTGGCGCAGCAGCAAAAGCAGTTGCCGGGAAGTCTCAACGGCAACCGGATGCTCGATGCGTGGATCCGCATCAATCCGGACGGCAGCGCCACGGTGTTCACCGGCAAGGTCGAGCTGGGGCAGGGGATCATCACGGCGCTGGCCCAGATCGCCGCCGAAGAGCTCGATCTGCCGCTCGCGCGCGTCAGCATGATCTCCGGCGATACCGGCCGTACGCCCAACGAAGGTCAGACCGCCGGCTCGCAGTCGATCGAGAATTCCGGCACGGCGTTGCGCCTTGCCGCCGCCGAAGTGCGTCACATCCTGCTCGAACTTGCCTCACCTCGGGTCCAACTTGATGCCGATGCGTTGACGGTCATCGATGGCGTGGTCGTCTCGCCGAATGGCAAGAGCGTGACCTATGCGGAGCTTGCCGCTTCGGTCGACCTGCATCGCGAGGCGACCGCGACCGTGCGGCCGAAGCCGACCGGTATGCACAAGATCATCGGCCAGCCGATCCCGCGCCTCGACATTCCGGGGAAGATCACTGGCAAAGCCTCATATGTGCAGGATCTGCGCCGGCCCGGCATGGTGCATGGCCGCGTGGTGCGCCCGCCGCGCTACGGCTCGACGCTGGAGGCCGTGGACGAGACCAAGGCGCGCGCCATTCCGGGCGTGATTGCCGTGGTACGCGATGGCTCCTTCCTGGGGGTCGTCGCCGAGCGCGAGGAGCAGGCCATCAAGGCGCGCGTCGCGCTGGCTGAAAGCGCCAAATGGAAGCTCGGACCGGAACTGCCCGATCCGGCGAATATCTTTGCCCATTTGAAATCGCTCCCCACCAAGGTCGAGGTGATCGGCGTCAAGCAGGCGCCGGTGCTGGCGAGCGCGCCCAAGGTGCTGGAGGCGACCTACACAAAGCCGTACATGGCGCACGCCTCGATCGGGCCTTCGGCCGCGGTCGCGGAATTCAAGGACGACAAGCTGACGGTCTGGACGCACTCGCAGGGCGTTTTCCCGCTGCGTGCGGAAATCGCCAAGACAATGACGCTGCCGCCGGCATCTGTGCGCTGCATCCACACGGAAGGCTCGGGCTGCTACGGCCACAACGGCGCCGACGACGTCGCACTCGACGCCGCGCTGCTCGCACGCGCCGTGCCGGGCAAGCCGGTGCGGCTGCAATGGATGCGCGACGACGAGTTCGCCTGGGAGCCCTACGGCCCCGCGATGTCGATGCAGGCGAAGGCCTCGCTCGACGGCGAGGGCCGCATCGTCGACTGGAATTACGAAGTGTGGAGCAATTCGCACTCTACGCGCCCGCAATCGACGACGGGAGCGAACGTGCTCGCCGCCTGGTACCTGGCCGAGCCGGGCAAGATGGGATCGCCAACGTCGCCGCCGCAGCCGGCCGGCGGCGGGGACCGCAATTCCATCCCGCTCTACGACTTCCCGAACCAGCGCGTGGTGCACCATTTCATCCAGGACATGCCGATCCGGGTGTCTGCGCTGCGCACGCTTGGCGCCTACGCCAATGTGTTTGCGTCGGAGTCCTTCATGGACGAGCTGGCGCTCGCGGCGGGCGCCGATCCGGTCGCGTTTCGCTTGGCGCACATGAAAGAGCCGCGCGCCCGCGCAGTGATCGAGAAGGTGGCCGACATGGCCGGCTGGAAGCCGGGTCAGAAGGGCGACGGCACCCGCGGCCGCGGCATCGGCTTTGCGAAGTACAAAAACCTGGCGTGCTACGTGGCGGTCGTCGCCGAGGTCGAGATCGACCGCGCGAAGGGCACGGTCTGCGTCTGCCGCGCGTGGTGTGCGACCGACGCCGGTCTGGTGATCAATCCGGACGGCCTGATCGGCCAGATCGAGGGTGGCATCATCCAGAGCGCGAGCTGGACCTTGCACGAGGAGGTGAAGTTCGACCGGAACGGCATCCTCTCGCGCGACTGGTCGAATTATCCGATCCTTACCATGCCGGAAGCTCCGCAGATCGCGATTGCGTTGATCAACCGTCCGACCGAGCGCTCGCTCGGAGCCGGCGAGGGTTCGCAAGGCCCGACGGTCGCGGCCGTCGCCAATGCATTCGCAAACGCGACCGGCAAACGCATCCGCGATCTGCCGTTTCATCCCGAGCGGGTGAAGGCGGCCCTCGGCTAGACGAGGAAGCTCGGGCCCGCGGGGAGGGCAGCATGAGCACGGTCATCAACTGTGTCGCCTACGAAGCCGGCCGACGCCGCGCCGAGGTCGACCTCGCGCAGGCGTGCCCCAGCGACATTGATGGAGCCTTCATCTGGGTCGGACTGCATGAGCCGGACCAGGAATTGCTGCGCACCGTCCAGCAGCGCTTCAATCTGCACGATCTGGCGATCGAGGACGCATTGCTCGCCCATCAACGGCCGAAGCTCGAGATCTACGGGGATTCGATCTTTGTGGCGCTGCGCACGGCGCAGATGGTCGACCGCAAGCTCCAGTTCGGCGAAACGCACATCTTCGCCGGGCGCGGGTACGTCGTCACCGTACGTCACGGGTCGACCACCGCCTACCGCGAGGTGCGCGCGCGCTGCGAGAACGCGCCGAAGATGCTGGCGATGGGCGAAAGCTTCGTCGTCTATTCGATCATCGACTTCATCGTCGACAATTACCTGCCGGTGCTGCATGCGCTGGAAACCGAGGCGGATGCGCTGGAGGAGGAGGTCTTCGCCAACAAGAGCGATCACGCCGACGTCGAGCGCATCTATGAGCTGCGCCATGAGCTGCTGCTGCTGCGGCGCGCCGCGCAGCCGCTGCAGGAGGTGTGCAACCGCATCATGCGCTACGACGTGCCGCTGATCGACCATGCCATGAACGACTACTTCCGCGACATCCAGGACCACGTGATCCGGGTGGTGGAAGGCATCGACAATTTGCGCGACCTGCTCAACTCGGCGCTGGAAGCGAACCTGCTGCTCGTGTCGCTGGCGCAGAACCAGGTCACCAAGACGCTGACCGGCTGGGCCGCCATCCTCTCGATCCCGCTGGCAATCGCCTCGATCTACGGCATGAACTTCAAATGGATGCCCGAGCTCGAGCAGCCCTACGGCTACCCCATCGTCATGGCGTTCATGATCGGGCTGTGCGGCTACATGTTCTACCGCTTCAGGCGCGCGGGCTGGCTCTAGAACGCCTCGGCCTCGAACCGGTGCGACTTGCGGAACGCGTGGCCGCAGGACTCGCAAACCCAATGGTTATGAACCACGCCGCGATCGGCATGCTCTGCGAGCAGCGGCGCCAGCAGCATGTCGCCGCATTGCGGACACGTTGGCAAACGGACAGGGCCGGTCTCGGAAGACGCTTTGCAGAGGTCTTGGAGCGTCATGGCGAAACTCCCGAATAGAGTGCAGCTTTCCTCTCTTCGATTTGGTCAACTCATCAAGGTTATGCGGCGCGACGATGGCGGTCGAATGAAGGTTTCGTGAAAGACGCGCAGACGATTTTTCAGTCAAACAAGGTGAAAATCCCACACGAGTGCGTGATGCGATGCAGCAATCGGACGCGCCGGGCTGCGAAAACCGCAACTCATGCGTAAGCGACCGCGCAAAAAGAAAACCGCCGGGCTGATCGCCCGGCGGCCTCGTAACCTGCGCTGCGCGCTGTTAGCGGCGCGAACGGCCGGTGCCCGCATCCCACTCCGGATGCGCGTCGAACGCCGCTTTCATGAGCCAGCCGCCGATGATCGGCAGGACGCAGTCCGCGGTCATCATGAACACTTCGCTCGAGCGCAGCTCGCGCCGCTCGTTCATGCTCACGAGCAAGCCGCCGATGATCGGGCTCAGCGCCATGCAGCCGACTGTGGTCAGGCCGTACCACTTGAGCGCGCGCGCGCTATCGAAGCGTGCGCAGTGGTGAAAGTTGTGATTGCAGACTTGGGTCCAATACACCGCCATCATGCTTCCGCCGGCGATAAGCTGGCCGGCCATCACGTTCGGGCTACGGTCGTTGAGCAGGAACGCCTTCGCGGTGGTCGCCTGGCCTACCAAGCCAAGCGTTGCAACGGCCATCGCAAGGCCGATAAGACTTTTTCTCATAACTCCCCCCAATCGCTGGAGTCTTCGCGCGTCTGAGGGGCGCGCAGTCCCATTCGTCGGCAGTCTTCTTGGAAGATGCGCCAGATCACGCAGCGCGATACGGATTCGGAC
>Ga0070689_100003651_pt1 | contig 10267 bp, 7 predicted proteins | sample KBSS23HmetaG_FD_64669 | JGI IMG/M metagenome (GOLD analysis project Ga0070689, IMG submission 64669) | Switchgrass rhizosphere microbial communities from Kellogg Biological Station, Michigan, USA - KBS S2-3H metaG | ecosystem: Host-associated > Plants > Roots > Rhizosphere ... | reverse complement strand
GCTGTCGTGCGGCACGGGCATCTGCGCGCGGACCGCGCCCGCGTGCGTCGGTGGCGTGAACGGTACCTGCACGCCGGGCGCGCCGCAGGCCGAGGTCTGCAACAACCTCGATGACAACTGCAATGGCACGCCCGACGATCTGCCGGCGCTGTCGTGCGGCACGGGCATCTGCGCGCGGACCGCGCCCGCGTGCGTCGGCGGCGCGAACGGTACCTGCACGCCGGGCACGCCGCAGGCCGAGGTCTGCAACAACCTCGACGACAACTGCGACGGCACGCCCGACAACCTGCCTGCGCTCTCGTGTGGCATCGGTCAGTGCGCGGCGACCGCGCCTGCATGCGTGGGTGGCGCGCCGGGAACATGCACGCCGGGGAGCCCGACGCTCGAGGTGTGCAGCAACGGCCTCGACGAGGATTGCAACGGCAGCGATCTGGCGCCGGTCTCGAACACGACGTGCCCGAGCTGGGTCGCGATGACGACGGGAACCACGAACGGCGACAACACCTGCTCGGGTGCGGACATCGCGCCGGCGGTGCAAAACGACTGTGCCGCCGGCGACGGTGCTGGCAACGACTCCGTGTTCGCGTTTGGCTCGGACGGTTCGCCGGCGCAGTGGACGATTCGCATGACGGGGCCGACCGGCTACGACACGCTGCTCCACGTGCACAGCTCGACCGGTTGCAACGCGGGCGACCAGCTCGCGTGCTCCGACGATTTTGCCGGCACGAACGTCAGCGAGGTCGTGGTCGCGGGACTGCCCGAGGGCGGCGGCTATTACGTCGTCGCCGATAGCTTCAACGGGACGAACAACCGCACGTTCACGTTGTCGCTGACAGGTGCGTGGATCGATCACGACACGTGTGCGACGCCGGCGCCGATTCGCGGCAACGGGGCATTCAAGAGCACGACGAGCGGCAAGGCGAACAACTACACGCCGGCTTGCAGCAGTGGCACCGGCGCGCCGGACATCGTCTATGCGATCGTCGCGCGCTCGAACGGCACGATCACGGCGAGCACGGCAGGCAGCGCGTTCGATACGGTGCTCTCGGTCGGCACCACGTGTGGCTCGGGGAACATCGCATGCAACGATGACTTCTCCGGCTCGACGTCGCGCGTCTCGTGGTCCGCGACGGCGGGCACCACGTACTACCTCGTCGTGGATGGCTACAACAGCGCTGCCAGCGGCAACTACATGTTGACGATCAGCGGCTACTGAACGTTGAATGGCTAGCGACGTCGCCGTGGCAGGTGGACGAGCCAGTGCGCGGCGCCTGCCTCTAGTGTAGGTCGCGCCAGCTGCCGTCGCGATTTCGGACCCGGCGGATCTTACAGAACGACCACGGACCGACCTCGCCGAGGCTCGCCGTGAAGTAGCCCTCGAAGTCCTCGTCGAGCTGAGACGGACGCCCATCCTGGATCTCGACCGTACTTCCGCGCCGGAAGTTGAACGTCGCGTCCGCGAGCTTCCAGCGGCGTCCCGGCGTCGGATCCCAGGCGAGCTTGCCGTCCGCTTCACCGACGAGCTTGCTGCCTTCCTTGTGCACGTTCTTCGCCGACATCCTCGCAGCGAGGCCACACACCTTCGGCGCGAGGCCGGCGGCGAGCGTCTTGGCCGCGGTGACAGCGCTGTCACCATGGAGCTCGACGTAATAGAACTCGGCCGGCACGGGGCCTCCCACGTCGTGCTCGTAGGTGCCGATGCCGAGACGAATGCTCGACGGGACCGTGCGCGCTTCCTCGTAGCGCGCGAACGAAACGTTCGAGCCCGACTTGTGCGCGACGATCACGTCGTAGACGTCGCCATCGAACGACATGCCCTGCTGGGTCTGCGTGATGTTCATGACGAGCAAGCACGAGCCTTCGCTCGCCACCGCGCGCTTCGCGCGCCAGCGGGCCTCGAACCCGTCGAACTTGATCTCGTCGACCTCGCCGATCATGCCGTGCGAGGCCATGAAGCTGCGCGCGGCCTCGGAGACCGCACCCGGCGTGATGCCGGCACAGGCGCTCGAGCTGGCGCTGTCGGCGGCGCCATCGTCGACGGGCAGCTCGTCGTCGTCTGCAACCGCGCACGCCGCGAAACCGAGAAGTAGAAGGCAGGGTAGGCGCATGGGACCACCCCTGATTCACGAAACGTTCCGCTCGCCGTGGCTGCGGTCGAGCCGCGCTCATCGTCGCTGTCATAAAAGTGACACGCCACGGCGCTTTTCATGCGACTACCCGCACCGTGCACGCCCTCCCTCGCATGAAGGCCCTCTTGTTGATCGGGGTGATCGTGATGTTCGGCTGCGGCAGTCCCATGGACACCTCCCCGGACCCCTCCATGGACGGCGGCGACCCTGGCAAGGACGATGGCCATGGCAGTGGCTGCTCGAGCTCCTGCACCGCCGGTGCGTCGATGTGCATGAACGGCAACGTCTCCACGTGCGTGACGCAAGCATCGGGTTGCCGCGGGTGGTCGACGCCCGTGTCGTGCGGTGCCGGAAACGCCTGCGGGACCGATGGCGCGTGCGCGTGCGCGATCGGTCAGTACGCGTGCGCGAGCGGGTGTTGTGCATACGAGGTCGACGACGGCGCCCTCGGCTGCAACTACGACCTCGATGTCGCTGCCACGAGCGCCAGCCGATGGGGCTACGTGACGTTCGTGCGCGGCGCGGACTCGACGCCATCGTTCACGTACGCGACCGTTCGCCGCGTCGTCCATACGTCTTCGACGCTGACGGTCAGCGATCTCGCGACCTACGTGATCGGTCCGTCGTGGATCAACAACCTCCACGTGGCGATCGATCTCGATGGCAACGACACGCCTCACGTCGCGTATTTCGAATTCGGTCAGATCACGTACGTCGGTCCCGACGGCGTGAAGCGCACGGTTGCCGGCAGCGACGGTAACAACACCGGACCGACCGGCTGCACCACGGTGTCACCGGTCGGCGATGTCGACCTCGTGGTCGATCGCGCGAACGGGACCGTGCATCTCGCGTATCCGGCGATCGCGCCGGTCGGCTCGTCCACGGCGACCGCTTCCTTCATCATCCATTCGCAGCGCACGACGACCGGCTGGACTTGCGATGTCGTGGCCCAGGGCAACGGGTCCGCGTTCTGGGGGCCGATCGCCATCGCGCGCGATGCGGGCGGGGATCTTGTCGTCGCGTACACGCACACGAGCTCGAGCGGGACGCGTGTCGAGGTCAGTCGAGGCGCCGGTTCGAGCTGGGCCGCGATGCCGGTGTCGAGCGCCATCTCGGGGAACGAGCACCTCGCACGCAGCATCGCGCTCGGTTTCTCGCCCACCGGCAAGCCGTTGGTCGCGTACGAGCAGGGCACGAACACGCCGTGGAAGGACACGGTCAGGGCCGCCATCCTCGGCGAGGTCACGCCGGTCGAGGTGTTCGGCGTCACGCCGTCTGCCACGGGCTCGCCACAGGTCGACGCCGTCGGCGCCGCGTCGGATGACGAATCACCGCACGGCTTCGCGAACGTCGCTGGAGCTGCCTCCGGTTTCTTCGATGTGAAGCGCGCGGCCTCGGCATGGCACGCGGATCAGATCGCGCCGTTCGCGTCCGTCGCGTCGGCAACAGGTGACGACAGCGGCGGCCTGCACGGCGCGTACTGCGCGCCGTTCCAGGGGACGAACCGCGTCTATCACGTCTACCGGTAGCTCACGTCCCGCACGAACGCACCGCGTTCATGCAGCTCGGCGCGTCGGGCGAATTCGGCGGCGGCGGTGGCGGCGTCCAGACGTCGACCTCGCTGAGCAAGTGGTCGGACTGGGGGCCGTAGCAATCGGTCGAGATGAACTGGATGCCCAGATAGGTCGCCGTCGTCGGCGTGAACATCTGGTAGGCGTTGTCGCCGTCGCCGTTGGTCTCGTGATAGACGAACTTCCAGTCGGTGGCGCCCGAGATGGCGGGTCCCGGATTGCTGGCGTCGGAGATGAAGAGGTTGAACTCCTTCATCGGGCAATTCGACTGCGAGCGCAGGCGGATCAGATCGACGAGCCCGCGCTGGCCCATTTTCAGTGCGAGCCAGTCATCCGAGAACAGCGCGTTCTCGACATCGATCCACGTGCCGGCGTTGCCATCGGTCAGCATCGGCCAGCTTCCGGTTTGGAGTGTCAGCGAGGTGCCCTGGAGCGTGCTGTTGCGAGCGAGCGCCGTCGGCGTACCCGGTGCAGGCATGCCCGGCGGTGTTCCACTTTGACTGACGTCGACGGTGACCTCCGGCGAGTAGCGAGCCTGCGCATCCATCGCCTTGAACTTGAGCGAGTTCTTCATCTCCTGCGTGAGCGGCACATCGAGACAGAAGCAGCCGTCGGGTCCGATCGTCGTCGAGTACGAACCGCGCGCCGGCGTGTCGACCAGCAGCGAGCCAGATGCCGGGCCCTTGCCGCTCACGGGCACCGAGAAGTAGTTCGTGCTCTGAAGCGTGGGGTCGAGACGGAGCGTGGGATCCATCGAGCCGGCATCGGGCATCGCATCCGGCGCGTGATCGTCGGGAGCGTGCACCGAGCAAGCGGATGCACTCAGTGCGAACGAGAAGGCGATGCGCTTCATGACACGACCGTTGCAGCAACGGATGTGCCGCTTGCGACGCCCCGGATTTCGTTGCTTTGCGTTGGCCCCGGCAACGTCACTAGCCGGCTAAGCGGCCTGTTCACAGTTCGTGCAACGTCTGCCGAATTCATTGGTTACACGCGCATGCTGCGTGGCATCGGCCTTGCGTCATCGGCTGTCATGCAAGCCCCCCGTGTGTTGCTCGCAGTTGTTCTCGCCGGTTGCGCCACAACGAGCCCCACCAAGAGCGATGCACCGGAGGGCTTCGAGTTCGCGACCCCAGGCCTCGACACCGTGACGCCCGGCGAGATCACGCTCGGGGATCGCTTTCGAGTGTTCGGCGCGAACTTTCTCGATCCCAAGTACGGATCGATGCGCCTCCACCTCGACGGCACGTACAAGGACGAGGCGGGCGAGACCCACAAGTTCGTCGGTGACATCCCGCTCGAGGTGAAGAACGCGGGCAACGCCGAGGCCGAGCTCGACCGCCTCTACTTCTTGCCGTCCGGCGATCGCATCGGCACGTTTGAAGGCAAGGCATCGGTGATCGCGAAGCTCGAAGCGTTCGACGATCCCGCCGGCAAGGGGCCCGAGCGTACCTCCGACGAGATCTCGTCGCGCGTGGTCGTGTTGCCGTCGATCGACATCATGAGCCTGCACAGCGTCGACCGCAGCGGCTGTCCGCAGGTCACGAAGGCCACGACGGCGGCGAACAACGTGACACTGAGCGTGCGCGCACTCGGCATCGGGGCGGCGACCTCGGCGAACCCGTTCACGTTCCGCATCGGGTTCAGCGCTCCGCAAGCAGACGTCAAGTACGTCGCGAACGGCGTGTACTCGACATGGCCGATTCCGAACCCCGGTAGCGCTGCGGTCGCGGCACCGACCGGACAGAACACGATGGAGATGGCGATCACGTCGGGCACCGGCGTGTCGCTCGACCCGACGTCGACGCAGAGCGTGGTGCGTATCACGCCGGCTGTCACGATCGGCACGCAGACCATCGACCGCGTCATCGTCCAGCGGCTCGCCACCGGCGCCATTCCCGACACGCAGCCCTCGACGAGCACCATCTTCGTCGTCGAGGTGCTCACCGCGTCCGGTCAGAACCTTCGGCGCGTGATCAACCTCGGTGTGTGGAAGGAGTGGGAGGTCAAGACGTACGATGGCAACCAGGTGCTCAAGGAGCGCTACCAGCCCGAGCAGGTGTACGCCTGCGTTCCGGGTGGCAACACCGGCCGTCACCTCGCGTACGACGAGGGCACGTCGGAGAGCAAGACGCGCAGCCTCTCGGCGCGCTGGGATGTCAATGTCGCGAACTCGCTCGGCGTCAACGTCAGCATCTGCTCGCTCTGCCTGTTCGGATTCGGTACGAACGCGCAGACCACGTTCACGCAGTCGTTCGGCATGGATGTCAGCCAGACGGTCTCGAGCGAGAGCCACACGAGCTTGAACCTGTCCGCCGACATCCCGCCCACCTACTTCGGGGTGTGTTATCGCCAGCTCGAGCGACTGGAGCGCGAGGTCAATGTGGTCTATCACAATGCCTGTGGCGGCACCGGCGTCGTCGGGCAAGCTGTCCTGACGGACTGGACGTTCGGATTCGATATCGCCACCGGCCCCGCATGCCCCCCACCCACCAATCTTCCGCCGGCCGAAACGTTCTGATCGCGCTCGCGTTCGGCGGCTGCACACCTCATTTGATGGTGCCCGACGGCACGAGCGTCGACGCGGGGCAAACGTTCGCCGATGTCGCGCTCGCGTGGACCCAGGGTGGTGCCCTGACCGCATGCACGCCGGCGAGCGGCTGTCCTGCGTCGGGTCCCTGCACGCAGAACGCGGCGGTCGGTGCGCCCGACACGAACGAATTCGTGCTCGAGGCCGGCGGGACCCTCGAGCTGGCCTTTCTGTGCTCGTCGTTCTACGAGCGCGGGCTCTCGACAGCGGAGCTCCGGTTCCACGCGGTGGTATCGGCGCAAGCGAGCGCGGTCGTGGCGGTGAGCTACGATGGATCGAGCTACGAGGTTCTCGGCCCGCTCGATGCCACGAACCTCGACCTCGATCTGGCGCGCACGCACCTGACCGTCGGCCGTTTCGTACGGATCACCGACGGCGGCGCCGGTGGCATTCGCATCGACGCGCTCGAAGCGCTGCACTGAGCTACTTGCCGAGCAGCTCTTCCCACTTCCACGCCTTCTTGGCGAACATGCCACCGGTCATCGCATCGATCGTCGCGGTCAGCTCGTCGAGCTTCATCAGATCCATGAACAGCTCCTGATCCTCCGACGGAGGCGACAACAGGATGCTCGCGAGCAGGCGGCGCCGCGCGAAGTAGAGCGTGGTCACCTCGCGCACCAGGTTCTCGCCGAGGCTGTTGAGCGATTTTGCATCGAGCGACTCGGCGTTGAACGCGAGCCGATCGAGGCTCCACACCGCACGCACGCGCCACGTCAGCTGATCCTGATCCGATTGGACCCGCTCCTTGTAGTTGTCGGGGTTCGGGTTCTGCATCGGGCTCGGCAGGATCGGGTACAGACCATCCTTCGTGTTCGTGAACGTGTGCCACAGCGAGTTATCGAGGCTACCTTCGAGCTCGGGGAGCAGACCCTTGAGCCGTGCCGCGGTCACCATGCCGTTGATGCGCGACGGCTCGAGCCGGTAGAAGCCCAGTGCCGCGGCCTGCACGTCCTTGATCGAGGGCTCCTTCTTGATGATCTCGAAGAGCTTCTTGATGCCCTCGCCGTTGTTCTGGGGCTCCGCGGCCTTCGGGGGCTCCGGCGCAGGCGCAGGCGCAGGCGTCTTCTGCGCAAAGGCCGCGGTCGCCGCCGCGCACAAGAGGAAGGTGACAAGGGTCGATTGCAGTCGCATGGCTATTCTCCTTCTTTGTCGTTCGTACCCGGGTCGAGGACCTGCCTGCCCGCGAGGGCTTCGAGGTAGGCCGAAAGTTCTTCGAGGCGCATGCGCCAGTCGAACGCCGTCAGTGGATCGGCGGGTGGCCGCGCGAGCTCGTGCGCGAGCTCCGCGGCCTCGCGATAACGCGTGCGCACTTCTTTCGCGATGCGATCGCGTGTCGCGCGCAGCTGCGATTCGATCACGAGGTTCGGGTTCGTCGCGCTGCGACTGCCGAACAAGATGCTTCCCAGATCCCACGTCGCATAGGCGATCCACTCGGTGCGGGCCGAGGGGATCGAATGGGCCGCGCGAAAGCTGACCGGGAACGTGGCATCGTACGTGACGCTGTCGGTCCGATCGATCACGCCCGACACCTCGACGACCACCTGCGGAAGCAGCCGCGAATACCAGCGCTCGTGCAAACGCGTATCGTCGGGCGTCTCGATCGTGTTGCGCATGACGAGCCTCTCGAGCTCTTCGAGCGAGAGGCGTAGGTGCGGCGGCTTTCGCGCGGGCAGGCGCTTCTCGGCCTGACCGATGCGGTAGACGGCGGTCGACGTCATCGCGTATGCGAACGGCTCGTGACCGACGAGCCGGAGGAACGGATCTGCTTCCGCTGTGTGCAAGAGCTCGATCCGGCCGCCGTTCGTGCCGACCACGAACAGCGCTGTCTCGGTCGCGGCCAGCGTCGCGCCGCCTTGCCACGGCACGGCTCCGATGATGGATTTGCCGGCGAGTAACGTCTTGTCACCGGCGCTCGAGATCACGTGGATGCCATCGCTCGTCGAGATCAGCCCGCCATCTTCGGTGAGCGTGACGTCTCGCACCTCGCCCGAGAACGCGCCTTCGAAGTGCTTGCCGTCGTCGGAGGATTGCATGACGCCGTCGCCGGTGATCGCGAGCAAGAGCTCCGGGCGCGCGGCGTTCCACACCACGCCGTAGATCGTGTCGGATAGCTCCACATGCGCCGAGAACGTGTTGCCGCCGTCGTGCGAGACATAGAGGCCCTTGCTCGTGCCCGCGACGACGATGCGGGGATTCGTCGGCGAGATCGCGATGGATGTCGCGATCAGATCGTCCTTGTTCGGCATCGGTCCCGGTCCGCCGAGCGTGCGCGTCCACATCGAGCGCTTCACATCGGAGAGGTAGACACCCGCCGACGTCGCGAGGGCCATGCGTCCGTCCACAGACGGCAGCGCGATACCCGAGATGTCGGTGTTCGAATCGTTGAGCACCATCCAGCTCGCCCAGCGCGCCCACGGCAGGCCTTTGGACGAGGCCACGCCGAACAACCGACCCGCGCGGCCCGTCGGAGCGGCCCGACGCGATCCGGTGCCTGCCGCACAGTTCGGATCGGCCGTCGTACGTCCGCGTCGGTCATCTCGCAGCGGACACTGCGGGATCGTCGGCAGCGCGTCCCTGCCGCGGCCGCCGAGGCCACGCAGCGTGGTCTTGCTGAATTCGCGTGACGCGATCGCAATCGACTCGTGCGAGCTACGCCCGGCATCTTCGCTCCACGCCACACGGCCCGTCGCGGTTCCGACCGCGAGGTGCCCGGGGTGCTTGCTATCGACGGCAAGCGCGGTGTACGGCCCGGTTGGAAACGCCGGGCTCACGTTCACGACCGAGAAGTCTGCTGCGGCGGGCGTGGCGACAAGCAGTGCGACCGCAGAGATCAGAATGCTGCGCGCGCGATTCAGAGCGCGCAGCGTACCCCGATCCCATGGCCAGCGGAGTGGCCAGTGGCCATTGCAATTGAGCTCGATCGCGAGCGGAGTCGAGCAATTTCGGCTCGCCAGGGGTGGCATCTCGCTTGCTGTTCGTTCGGCGATGGTTCGGTCTCTGGTCGTCGCGATCGTCGTCAGCGCGATCGCGGTCGTGCCGGCATGGGGGCAAACAGTGCAACCTGCCGGTCGCACCCAGCGCGCAGCGCCATCGCGTATCGACAGCATCCGGCGTGGCATCGCACGTCAATTCACGCTTCGCCCCGCGGTTCGCAAGGCCGTCGAGGTGGAGCGGACGCAGGCCAACCTCGGACAGGTTTCGGCGGCGGCGGCAACCGTCACCACGAACCGCGCGAAGATCGAGCCGGTCGGCCTGCGCGAGCGGCTCGCGCTGTGGTCGAGCAAGCGCACCGTCACGCGCACGGCATTCCGGCTCGCCGATCAGCGCTCGAAGGCGGGCGACACGGTCGGCGCGCGCGACGCCCTGACGGGACTGAACAAGTTGCAGGCCACCGGCCGCGAACGCGCCGAGAAGCGAGCGTTCAAGAATGCCATCTACGTCGCGAAGCGCACCGCCGGCAAGCGCACGATCTTCGAGATCAACCGCAGGGTCCAGCCCGAGGAGGCAGGCAATCTCGACCTCGGCATGGACAACCTCAACTTCGCAGCCGAGCTGACGAAGCAGAAGGACGCGATTCGTACGAACCCCAAGCTGCTGCGCACCGCGCGCACGATGGTGAAGGGCGGGCTCAAGATGGCCGCGATGCAAGCCAAGGTCGGCAATCCCGAAGGCGCGTGGCAACTGCTCGACAGAGCCTCCACGGCCGCCAATCAAGCAGGTCTGAAGTTCTCCGAGCCCGATGCGCGGCGCATCCTCGTCAGGGCCTTCGAGGTCAGCGCATCTGCGCAGTACAAAGCAGGCGCACACGACGACGCCGCGGCTTCGCTCTACCAGGCGCGCGCGATCCAGCGTTCGCTCAAGGACAAGCCGAGCCGAGCGAGCCGCGATCTCCAGCAGAAGCTGATGCCGCGCATGATCGAGTACGCGAAAGCGCAGCGTGCCGCGGAAGCGGAGGGCACCGCTGCAACCGAGAGAGA
>Ga0070689_100003649_pt1 | contig 10271 bp, 7 predicted proteins | sample KBSS23HmetaG_FD_64669 | JGI IMG/M metagenome (GOLD analysis project Ga0070689, IMG submission 64669) | Switchgrass rhizosphere microbial communities from Kellogg Biological Station, Michigan, USA - KBS S2-3H metaG | ecosystem: Host-associated > Plants > Roots > Rhizosphere ... | reverse complement strand
GATCGTGCGCAGAGTTTGAAAGACGCCGGGCTGGATCGCGTGACGATTAGTCTGGATAGTCTGAAGCGGGATGTTTTTAAACGGATGACGGGCGTTGATGTGTTGGACAAAGTTCTTGCGGGGATCGCCGCGGCCAAAGCAGCGGGGCTCGAACCGATAAAGATCAATGCTGTGATCGTGCGCGGGCACAACGAAGACGAAGTCGCGGATTTCGCGGCGTTTGCGCGTGATTACGACGTGAAGATGCGGTTTATTGAATTCATGCCGCTTGATTCTGGTCACGAGTGGGCGCGTGAGGATGTTGTTTCTGGCAAAGAGATTCGCGAGCGGATCAGCGAGCGCTTTCCACTCGTGCGCGTGGACGCTGCTCGCGGCTCCGACACGTCTTCGCGTTATCGCTTCGCCGACGGTGCTCCGGGCGAGATCGGAATTATCGCGCCGGTTACCGAACCATTCTGCGGCGCTTGTTCGCGAATCCGGTTGACTGCTGACGGCCAGATCCGCACGTGTCTCTTTTCAACCGTCGAACACTCTTTGCGTGACGTAGTTCGCAGCGGTGCGTCACGCGCTGAGATCATCGAATACATTCATTCGGTGATACAGAAAAAAGAACCCCGCCACTTCATCAACGATCCCGGTTTCGTCGCCCCCTCCAGGACCATGAGCTTTATCGGCGGTTAATCCTGCTTGAGTTGTCTCCGAGCAGAGAGTAGAATCGCTGCAATTTGATTTACAACACTCACATAACACCTATGAGCACTAAAGTCGAAGCCACAATCGAAGATCTCTACAAGGTCGAGGGCAAGGCTGAGCTCGTCAACGGAGAAATAATCCTCATGTCTCCAACAGGCGCTCTCCCGGGTTACGCGGGCGACATAATAACTTTCTCACTATTCGAATACAGCAAACGCCGAAAGGTCGGACGAGCTGTCGGCGACAACAAAGCATTTGTTGTGAATCTTCCGCATCGTAAATCGTTCAGTCCGGATGTAGCATTCCATGTCGGTGCAGATACAGGGATGAAGTTCTACAACGGCGCGCCCGTCTTTGCGGTCGAAGTTCGCAGTGAAGGCGATTATGGGCCACGTGCGGAACGGCAGATGGCGAAAAAGCGCGCGGACTATTTCGCTGCAGGCACGCTCGTTGTTTGGGATGTCGATCTGACGAGCGAGGACGTGGTCCGGGTTTATCGCTCGAGCGATCCCGAACGTGCCACGATTTATCACCAAGGCGAAATCGCCGAAGCGGAACCGGCTGTACCCGGTTGGACCCTTGCGGTTAATGATCTGTTCCCAGAGAAACACTCACAGTAAAGATATGAGCACTAAAGTCGAAGCCACAATTGAAGATCTCTATAAGGTCGAGGGCAAGGCTGAGCTCGTCAACGGAGAAATAATCCTCATGTCTCCAACAGGTTGGCGTCCGCATTACGCGGGCGACGAAATATTTTCCTCACTACGCGAATACAGCAAGCGCCGGAAGTTCGGCCGAGTTGTCAGCGACAACGCGGCGTTTGTTGTGGACCTTCCCCATCGTAAATCGTTCAGTCCGGATGCGGCGTTCCATGTTGGCGCAGATACAGGAATGAAGTTCTTCGATAGCGCGCCGGTGTTTGCGATTGAAGTTCGTAGCGAAGGTGACTATGGACCACGTGCGGAACGGCAGATGGCAAAGAAGCGAGCTGACTATTTCGCGGCGGGTACACTCGTCGTTTGGGATGTCGATTTGTTGAGCAACGATGTGGTGCGAGTTTATCGATCAAGCGATCCGGAACGAGCGGCGATTTATCGTCGCGGCGAAATCGCCGAAGCTGAGCCAGCGGTGCCCGGGTGGACAATGGCTGTGGATGAGCTGTTTCCAGAGCAATAAGGCATATAGGTCGAATAGGACTTATATGACCTATACTTTCGCGCCTTCCTCAATCTCCCTTACTGCCCGCAGCCCCGACGACAGCGCCCCCTGCATCCACGAAACCCACGGTGAGAGATGTTCACCCGCGAAATGAATCCGGCCATCCGGCGCGGCCGCAGTTAAAAAATCGAAGCCAACAAATGCCCACGCTCCGCGCGACCATTCATCCTCTGTCCAACACTTGGAAGCGCCGCGCTCGAAGTTCGCGCGAAGACCGTCAAAAATCCCATCCAACTGCTTCAGCGTAACCGCAATCCGTTCACTCTCTTTTAGACGGGTAATCCTCTCTGCTTCACCCGGTCTCGCATACGTCATCAAGATCCCTCGCGGTCCAGGCTGGCTCCACGTCGGCTGCCAGATCTCAATTGCTCCACGAGTGAACGCAAAGCCACTCAGCCCCTTCTCTTCCCAAAAGCGATTCTTCGTTTGCAGGTAAACACGCGACACCGCGTCGTAACGAGTGCGCTTAATCACATCCTGCTTCCGCTCTGATAACGCCGGCAGCTCAATGCGGCTCAACACTGAAAACGGAATCGTGCAAAGCACAACATCCGCCGTGAGCGTTTGCCGGCGCCCACCATCCAGAAAAACCACTCGCGCCTGATTCGCATCCTGCTCGATTCTTACCGCCGGCGCGCCGTAGCGAATCTTACCCGCGAGCTTCTCGGCGAAGGCCTTTGGCAGTAGATCTGTGCCACCTTTGATTTTGCGCCAGCGTTTCGGATCTCCGCCCAAGTCAGGACCAAGATTTTTGGTCAGCGCGTCAGTAAAACCGTCGCTCGCAACCTCCTCACGACTATCACGATCAAACCGCAAAGCACTAAGCCGGCTCGGATAAAACGGCTCGAGCGGCAGCTCAAACTCCTTCACATATTTGAGCGTGAGTTCGTGTTCATTAGGAATCCGGGCGGCGCCAGCTTCAGCATAAAGCCCGTCAGAGAAAGGCTCGCGCAACGTATGAACGCGCCCACCCGGACGCGTGCGCGCTTCGAGAATGGTTACATCGTGACCGAGTTTCGAGAGTTCATGACCTGCCACGAGCCCGGCCATTCCGGCGCCCAGAATGAGCACCTTCCTGGCCGGGCCACTGAGTACTACAGCTTTCACAGCGCCGGACGACAGGCTCGCTCCGGCAACTGCGATTGCGCTTCGCCTTAAAAACTGACGGCGAGTTATTGCCAACTGCTTATCGTCCTCTACGACGTGAACTGTTCCGCCGCGGCCGGGTTGTCTTTGGCCGAGGCTTGGCGGTTTGAGCACCTGTACGCACGGCGGGCTTCGCAGGTTGCGCGGTTGTTTCCTCCTCCGGCTTCGGTGGCATGTCAGTCTTGGCAAGGCGCGGCAGCATCGTGTCGCTATTGGCCAACTGATAGACCGCCCAGGCCATAACCATCGCATCCTTTTTTACATCGTCTTCGAGAATTCGTTCGTACGTGTCGAGATTCGTGTGCCACGTGTGGGAGTTGTACTCAATTGGATCCTGGCCCATGCCGATGCCAGGCAGGCCGGCATTATTGAACGACGTATTGTCAGAACCGCCGAGCCTGCGGCTGCGCGTTACAACCGCGCCGACCAGTCCATCGTCTTTGAACGGCCCGAGAATCTCGCGCATGATGTTTGCTGCTTCAGGTGGTCCAAACACCGAAGCGCCACGCACTCGCCCCGTGCCCGAGTCGATGTTGAAATACCCACCAAATTTCTCGTAACCCGGCTTTGGATCTTCGAACGAGCCAAAATGTTCTTTGACGTAGGCCTGCGAACCGAGCAAGCCCTGCTCTTCGCCGCTCCACAACGCCACGCGAATCGTACGGCGCGGCTTAACGCCAAGTGTCTTCAGAATTCGCGCCGCTTCCATCATGATCGCGCAGCCGATCGCGTTGTCAGTCGCGCCCGTGGCTGCGTGCCACGAATCGAGGTGACCGCCGAGCATGATCACTTCGTCAGCTTTATCGGTGCCGCGAATCTCGCCGATCGTGTTGTAGGACGTAACGCCTTCGGGATAGACGTGGTTGACGATATTGAACTCCAGCACGACATCAGTGCCGTCGCCGAGAATGCGACTGATGCGGCCGAAGTCTTCATTGCTCATCACCACCGTGGGTATCGCTTTATCAACATCAAACGTGCGATTGTTAAAAGCACGAATCTGTCGAAACTCACGACCGGCATCGTTGACTCTAACCAGCGCGCCATTCTCTTTGAGGAACGTATCGACCTGTTCAGCGAGTTGCTGATTGGTCAGCGGGCGCGGCGCATTAGCGGCAGGGGTAGGTGTTGGCGATGGCGTGGGAAAAGAAAAAGGACGCGCATTTGGTCCGTAGCGCTGTTGTACCTGTTCGTCAGTGCTTCGCTTTGCCGGCGGATTCAGGTTGACGGGTACGGACGCCGGTTTCCCGATGAGCACGATCTTGCCGCGCACTTTCGCTTTGTAGTTGTTGAAAAAAATCGTGAGTTGTTCCTGCGACGGCCGCTCCGGCAGTACCAACTGATACGCCTTCGCCTGAACTGTTCCCTTCGTGCTCGGGGTCCACGCGAGCACCTCGCAAACGAGCGGATCTTTGACCGGCGAGATCAGGTGCGCGGTCAATCGTTCATTCAGCCAACCAGGATGCTTAAAATCCCAGGGTTCGAGGTGCGCATTGTCGAGTCCCCACGCCGTCATCTGTTTGACGGCCCATTCCGCTGCTGCCTTGTGATTTGGTGAACCAGTCAACCGCGGGCCATACACGTCCGTAAACATGTGCATGGTCTTCATGATTTGCGAGCGTTCCATCGCTTCTTTGCGAATGCGGCTCAGCGTATCGCCACCGCCGTTCTGGGCAGCGACAGGAAGCGAAAGCATGGATAGGATCAGGGACAGGGAGATTACGCGTCGATTCAGCATCTTTTATCTCCGGGAGATCAGTTGGGTTGGATTACCAGCGTGAAGATTATAGACTACATCCATAGTGATCGGAGAATGTCTTCTATGAGCGCAGGAATCAAACCAACGCAGAGCGATACTTCTGAAAGCAGTTCACTGCCGAATTCTCGGCGCATTTACGTCAACGGAAAACAGCCTGGTGTGCAGGTGCCGTTTCGCGAGATCTCCCAAAATCCGTCACGAAATGTCGACGGCACTTTGACAGCCAATCCGGCGGTTCGTGTTTACGACACGAGCGGACCATGGGGCGATCCTGATTCGAATTGCAGCGTTCGCGATGGACTGCCGCAACTGCGACGAGAGTGGATTGTCGGACGCGGTGACGTCGAGGAATATGAAGGCCGCGAAGCGACGCCGATCGACGATGGCTATCTAACGTTTGAAGCCGCCAAACGCGCGCGCGTAAAAGACGTCGGCAAGCTTGAAGAGTTTCCGGCATTGCATCGCACCGTGCTGAGGGCGAAACCGGGCGCATGCGTGACGCAGCTCCATTACGCGAGGCGTGGAATTATCACTCCGGAAATGGAGTTCATCGCGATACGCGAAAACCTCGGACGTGAAGCAGCCTGGGACACCGGCGGCGATGCGCCGCGCGATTCGTTGCTTCATCAACACAAGGGACAATCATTCGGAGCGCAGATCCCGCAGTTTGTCACTCCAGAATTCGTGCGCTCTGAAGTCGCGCGCGGACGCGCCATCATTCCGGCCAACATCAACCATTCTGAATCTGAGCCGATGATCATCGGTCGCAACTTCCTCGTTAAGATCAATGCCAACATCGGTAACTCGGCAGTCGCGTCTTCAATTGAAGAAGAAGTCGACAAGATGCGCTGGTCCATTCGTTGTGGCTCCGATACGGTGATGGATCTTTCCACCGGCAAAAACATTCATGCGACGCGTGAATGGATCATTCGTAATTCGCCGGTGCCGATTGGCACTGTTCCGATTTACCAGGCGCTTGAGAAAGTCGGCGGCAAAGCAGAAGAGCTCACGTGGGAGATCTTTCGCGACACACTGATCGAACAGGCGGAACAGGGCGTCGACTACTTCACGATTCATGCCGGCGTGCGTCTCGCTTACATCCCTCTAACAGCCCGACGCACGACCGGCATCGTGAGTCGTGGCGGCTCGATCATGGCGAAGTGGTGTTTGGCCCATCACGAAGAGAGTTTTCTTTACACGCACTTTCGCGACATCTGCGAAATCATGGCTGCTTACGATGTTTCATTTTCCCTCGGCGATGGTCTACGTCCGGGTTCGATCGCGGATGCAAATGACGAAGCGCAGTTTGCGGAGCTGGAGACGTTGGGTGAATTGACGGAGATTGCGTGGGAGCGTGATTGCCAGGTGATGATCGAAGGGCCCGGCCACGTGCCGATGCACCTGATCAAAGAGAACATGGACAAGCAGCTCGAGACTTGTCATGAAGCTCCGTTCTACACGCTTGGTCCACTGACAACCGACATCGCTCCCGGTTACGATCACATCACGTCGGCCATCGGCGCGGCGATGATAGGTTGGTTTGGAACGGCGATGCTCTGCTACGTGACGCCGAAAGAGCATCTTGGTTTGCCGAACAAGAAAGACGTGAAGGACGGCGTCATCGCTTACAAGTTGGCGGCGCACGCAGCGGATCTGGCGAAGGGTCATCCGGGCGCGCAGTATCGCGACAATGCGTTATCGAAGGCGCGCTTTGAGTTTCGCTGGGAGGATCAGTTCAACCTATCGCTGGATCCCGAGGTCGCGCGCGACTACCACGACGAAACGTTGCCGCAGGAAGGCGCGAAGCTGGCGCACTTCTGTTCGATGTGTGGGCCGCATTTCTGTTCGATGAAGATCACGCAGGACGTACGTGAGTACGCCGCGCAGAAGGAGATCGACGAGGCAGCGGCTTTGACCCTGGGCATGAAGGAAAAAGCGAAGGAATTTGTCGATACTGGCGGCGAGATCTACCGAAAATAGCCGCATTTCCCTATAAAACTCACAAAACTGTAAGCATTTGTATCCGTCTGCGCTTTGTGTGCGAAAATACACACAGCATTTGGAGGCGGAAAGTAATTGAGGTTAAGACCAGTGGATTCGGAAATGCTGATTGCGGCGGGCTACGACCGTAGGTCCCGTATCCTGCAGGTCATCTTCAGGACTGGTGAGACATACCGTTACAAAGGCGTGCCGTCATCTGAATACGACGGATTAATGAGCGCCGAATCCAAAGGAAAATACATGCACCGGCACATCATCGGTCACTACGACTACGAGCGTGTTTGAAGCAATGGAGCAGCGGGGGCAAGCCCCTCTTCCTGACCTGTTCTTCTCTCAGGCGCTAAAGGAAATAGACGCTCAAAGGAAAGAACAAGTCAGGAAGGGGGGCTTGCCCCCGCTGTATGTCACCCGAGGCCGGCTTTGCGTTGCATCTCTCGCAAAGTTTCGGGGATAAACGACGTGATCTGGTAGGTCTCTTCACGACCGTCCGCAAAAGTCTGATACAGATTGAAATCGGGCAGCGAAATGCAGCTTAGCGGAGACTGGTGGTTGTAACCCGTATCGAGCCCAACCGCACTGTGAGAAATGTAAATCCCGTGACGCCCCAAACGCCCCCGCAGAGGCAACAGCGGCGTCGGCGTATGTCCAAACACGCAAGGCTTCCCATGGTAGTTCTTGTAAAAATCCATGTCGCGCATCCACAGCAACGACATCGGCGTGCTCTCGCGCGGATGCTTGCCTTCGTCGAGCCCGGCGTGAACGTAGATCGCAAACTCATCTTCGTAATAGAACGGCAACTCCTGCATGAACGCGAGGTGCTCCGCCGGAAATGACTGCTCAAACGTGAGCCTCATTTCCTCCAGATCCTTCTCGCTTTCAACCCTGACTGCCTGCCCCGTGTACTGTTGAAACGTTCGCTCACCACCCACAACCGGCGTGAGCCAAAGATTGCTGTGCCCATCGAGAAAATCCATCAACATCTGTTCGTGATTTCCACGCAGACAGATAACCCGGTCCGGATTCTCCTCACACAGCTTAAGGATGTGCGACACGCAGCCGGGCGCGTCCGCGCCACGGTCAATCAGGTCGCCCAAAAAAACTAATGTGTCGTTTTCCGGATCGCGCGGCAGCATGTCGAGCAAGTTGAGGAGCTGCGCACACCGGCCGTGTATGTCCCCCACGATATATGTCTTCATTCAGACTGGTCCCCGGGTTGTTCGCGTTGGCTTTTGATGCGATTCATCAATTCGACGAAACGTGGATCCTCGTGCATGTCGGTCCAGTTTGGATCAGACTCAAACCACTTGTAGTTTTCGTTACCAAGACCGATCGCGGTCTCCAGCCATCTCAGCGCTTCAACCTGACGGCCTTGCAAGAGATAAGCCGAAGCGAGCCAGTAAGAGATGTCGTAATCAGCCTCCGCGACCTGTCTCACCTTGGGCGTGAGTTGTTCGTTGGCCTTTGTGTGTTGTCCCTGCGAGCTCAAACAGATCGCGAGAATCGGTCTCACGCCATCGATCTGCGGGTGACGTTGCAAGACCTGCTGAAGAATCTGAACAGCCTCCTCGATCTCGCCTTTGTAGTAAAGCACGCGCGCGGTGAAGACCCTGATCAGCGGGTGCTCAGGTTCGCTCTCGGCGCCTTGCTCGAGCTCACGCAATGCTTCTACATACTGGCGTTGGTACATGAAGATGCGGGCGCGATTGTAGCTCGCCAGGACTCGCTCACCGGGATTCAGCCGCACCATGCGGTCGAAACTTCGCAGCGCCTTTTCGTAATCACCGTCGAGCCGCGCAACCACGCCACGCACAAACTGCACGCCCGGATCGTTCGGATACTCATTGCGCAGCAAGTCGACTTCCGTGCGCGCCTTCTGCTTCTGTCCACCGGTGAGATAGATGAACACCATGTGCATGCGTGCTTCGAGCAGCCGCGGATCCAGCGCCAGTGCCTTTTTAAAAGCGTTCTTTGCCTTGTCGTGATCGCCTGCCTGCCCGAGTCCTTTCAACACGCGATTGACGTAACAACTGCCCAGCGCGGAATAGGCGAGCGCAAAGTTGGGATCGATTTCGATCGCGCGACGGAAGTGTTCGATGGCGGAATCGAGATGCTCGCGCTGGATGGTGTGATAGATGAACGTTGCGAGGCAGTCGCGACCGCGCAGGTATTCTTCCGATGCGGCGGCGTCAGCGGTTTGCTTCCGCGCCAGCTCGTCTTTCTCATCGGGCCGCAGCTCGAGCCGCAAACCCTCGACAATGCGTTGCACGATCGTGTCTTGCACGCCAATGATGTCGCTGGCGTCCGCGTCGATGCGCTCGCTCCAGAGAATCTCACTCGTGCGTACGTCGAGTAGTTGAGCAGTGACGCGCAGTCGATCGCCGGCGCGCAGGAAAGTCGCAGTCAGGATCGCGTCGACACTGAGATCGCGCCCAGCTTCAGCGGCATCGACAGTCTTGTTCTGATACTTCACGATGACTGACGACGGCCGCACCACGAGCGAGCGTACACGAGCCAACTCGGTTATCACTGCATCTGCAAGAGAGAACTGATAGAAGTCGATCTCGCGATCGTTACCGACATTCTTGAACGGAAGAATCGCGACACTCTTGCGATCGCGATCGCCCAGGCTGGTCATCGGCTGCGCATCACCGCTGCGTCCCGCCGATTTTGTACTCGTCGAGCCGTCGCCGCTCTTGCTTCCTGTTAACCAGCGTAGCGCGCGCGTGACAGGGCTCTCCTGCTTCAGATGTTTTGGCGCGACCGGCGTCGTCGTCTCATCCATACCCGGCAGTGACTCTGAACCAAGCTCACGCATGATCGAACGAAGATCGTCGGCGAAGTGTGAAATCCTTTGATAACGATTGCGAGGATCTTTGGCGAGTGCTTTGTCGAGAACGGCTTGTAATCGGACCGGCATGCGACCGGGTCTCATTTGCGCCAGCGGCTTCGGCTCATCGTTCAGCACTGCGTGACGCACCTCGACAGCCGTTTGACCCCGGAAGGGCCACGTTCCGGTAAGCATCTCGTAAAGCAATACGCCCGTGGAAAAGATGTCCGCGCGCGCATCGACTCGATCGCCGCGCGCCTGCTCGGGCGCCGCGTAGGTGGCGGTGCCGTAGGGAACGCCGACCTCGGTGATTTCAGTGTGATGAATTCCGGAGGTGCGCGCCGCGTCTTCGTCGAGCAGTTTCGCCAGCCCGAAGTCGAGAACCTTGACCTGGCCGTTCGGAGTGACCATCACATTGCCGGCTTTGATATCGCGATGAATGATGCCGCGCGCGTGGGCGGCGGCGAGTGCATCGGCAGTCTGCAAAGCGATTGACAAAGCGCTTTCGAGTGACAACGGGCGACCATTGACGAGTTGCCGCACGTTTCGACCTTCGATGTACTGCATGGCGATAAAGTGAATGCCATTGATCTCGTTGAGGTCGAAGATGGTGCAGATGTTTGGGTG
>Ga0070689_100003648_pt1 | contig 10271 bp, 6 predicted proteins | sample KBSS23HmetaG_FD_64669 | JGI IMG/M metagenome (GOLD analysis project Ga0070689, IMG submission 64669) | Switchgrass rhizosphere microbial communities from Kellogg Biological Station, Michigan, USA - KBS S2-3H metaG | ecosystem: Host-associated > Plants > Roots > Rhizosphere ... | reverse complement strand
GCCTTAAAAGTGAAAGGAAACGTAAGCACAACCGCCCCGCCGTAATAAGGATTGCGATTGTCCATGATGTTATCAATGGATTCCTCCGTGCTGTCGGAGAGTCCGTTGCGGCCGTAGGTGCCAACAAGATCCAAGGCGGGGAAGAGTTGGTTCTTTCGGTAATACAAGATCAGGCGGCGTGACTCCACTTCCTCCTTGGCCCGCAGATAATCCGGCCGGTTCTCCAGCCCGCTTCGCCAGGCGTCCGGCAGGCTGAACGCCTGGTAAACGGGCACCAGTTTTTCGGTCGGAATGAGCACCATGCTTTGCACGCTGGCAAAGTCGTGGGTGATGAGATTTTTGAGAAGGTTCTCCGCCTGCTGCACGGCAAACTGCGAGGCAATCAATTGCGTTCGCGCCGTGGCTTCCTGCGACTCGGACTGGCGTGCTTCCAGCGGCGCGATGGTTCCGGCCGCCTCCTTCTTCTTGTTTTCCGAGACCAGTTGCGACGCCAGTTCCAGCGCTTTCGTTCTCGTCTTCACCTGATCCATCGCTGCGATCAGATCATAATACGCCAGGGCGACGCGCTGAACGATATCCATGGTCAACAGCCGGAAGGAATGTTCGGCCATCTTCAGGTCCTGCTTCCGGATCTTGATGTTCAAGCGGCCGGAATCGATCCAAAAATCCCGCAGCAGTGGTTGCGTGACTCGGACGCGCGCATCCGAGGTGTACTGCCAGCCCAGGTCGACAAACTTTCCGAAATTGCTATTGGTGATGCCGGGGGCGATTTCTTCAGCGGTGTCCAACCGGTCCCCACTCAACCGGTTCATGCCGGCATCGAATTCGTAGCGCGTTCCGGTCGGCAACACACCGTCCAGGCCAAGGGCAAAATCTTCGTTCCACCGGCTGCCGGGCGAAATGAACTGGCCGATCGATGATTCAAACCTCGGCGGTTGTCGTCGATAGTTCTGTCCTACGCTCGCCGAGAAAACCGGATCATAATACCCGTAGGCGCCTTCCGCGGCATAGCGGGCGTCCTCCACTCCCAGGGCACCTACGGCGCGCAGATCCAGATCGGCCGCATCACCCAGGGCGACACGGTCGCCCACTTGCAAGGTGAGGTTGTCCTTCAGCGCCATGCGAATGCACTCATCGAGCGACAGGGCTAGTTTGGGGGCGCCATTCGTGCTTTCCGTTTGAGCCGCCGCCGAAAACGCCATCACTGCCGACACTAATCCAATCCATGAGACACGTGAGAATTGCATTGCGCCCGGAGAGTGCAGGATTTTCGAACCCCCGTCAAAAGATTCGTGGCGTCGCGGGAGTTGCTCGCATTCGCCCGCCTACTTTCCCACGTCAGCCCGGATTATGCCGTCTTCCAGCTCGATCACCCGCGGCGCTCTGGTGGCCACTTTGGTGTCATGAGTGGCTATCAACAAGGTGGCGGATTGCTCATCCCGCAGCTGGCAGAGCAGGTTGATAATCTCCTCCCCCGTGTGTGAATCCAGGTTGCCCGTCGGTTCGTCGGCCAGGATCAGCCGCGGTCCATTAATCAACGCCCGGGCGATGGCCACCCGCTGCTGCTCGCCGCCGGAAAGTTCGAAGGGCTTATGATCCAGACGATCGCCCAGGCCCACCCGGCCCAGCAACTCCCGTCCCCGCCGGGTCGCCGCTTGGGCGGTCGTCCGATGAATTCGCGCCGGCAGGCAAACGTTCTCCAGCGCGTCGAGCTCGGGGAGCAGATGATACGCCTGAAAAATAAAACCCACTTGCTGGTTGCGCCAGGCGGACAAGCCAGTGGGCGGATTGGCAAGGTTCAGCCAGCCGTCGAACAGGATGCTGCCTGCGTTAGGCGTGTCGAGTCCGCCCAGAAGATGAAGCAGCGTGCTCTTTCCGGCCCCGGACGCCCCGCGCAAGGCGACGAACTCCCCCCGCTGAATGGCGAGAGTCACGCCCCGCAATACCTGGAGAACCCTCGGGCCGATGCGATAGCTCTTGTGCACCCCCCGGGCGTCGAGAACGGCATTGGGCTGGGACGTCACGGCAGCCATTGACGATTCGGGCGCAGACTCATTCATGACGCAGCGCCTCCACGGGTTGCAATCGTGCCGCGTTCCAGGCAGGAACCAAGCCCGCCAGGATGCAGATGAACAGCGCCGAGCCGCAGATCACCAGAATGTCCCATCCGTCAATGAGCGCAGGCAGCTCGGTGAACGCATAGATCTCGGGTGGGAAAAGCTCGAGGCCGGTGGTCCGGTTCATGAAGCGAAGAAATTCATTGCGGAATTCCAGCGCCAGCATTCCGAAACCAAGCCCGCTGAGCACACCAATCACTCCCACGACAAAGCTCTGGCCCAGGAAGAGCATCATCAATTGCGCGCCCGTTGCCCCCAGCGCCTTCAGCATCCCGATCTCCCGGGTCTTCTGCACAACGAAGGTGATCTGCGAATTCATGATCCCGAAGGCGGCCACAATCACGATGAAGATGAGGAGATAAAACATGACATTCTTTTCCACCGCCAGGGCCGTAAGTATCTGCGAGTTCTCCTCCGTCCAGGCCGAGATGGTGAAATGGCTGAGCGTCCGGCTCAATTCCCGCCGGACGGACTCGACCTGGTAGGGGTCGTCGATGCGCACGAGCAGTCCGTGAACCTTGCCGGGCAATTGATAGAGCCGTTGGGCGTTCTCCAGCGAGGTGATGACCACGTTGGCGTTGAACTCGTAGTAGCCCACGTCAAATATCCCCGCCACGGTGTAATCATCCGGAAGAATGCCCTGTTCATTCTCCTTACCCTTGTTCTTTTCCATCTCTTCCAGATTTCGCGGCGAATAAATCGCCACCTGATCCCCAACGCTGACGCCCAGGCGGCGGGCCAGTTCACTGCCCATGACCAGGCGTTCACCGGAGAGATCGAATTTCCCCGCGACCACGTTCGTGGTGAGAGAGGAGATGTCCTTCTCCAACGCCGGATCAACTCCGCGCATCCAGGGCGCGCCCACCCGTGGCTTTCCGACATCGGGCTGGGTCTTCAGCATGACTTGTCCGAGGATGAACGGAGCCACTGCCCGCACGTGGGTGTTTGATTTCACGTTGCGCGCCAGCGCCGCATAATCCTGAACTCCATCCTCGTTGTCGTGGATCCGAAGGTGCGCGCTGAATCCCAGCACCTTGTCCCGGAGTTGCTGATCGAATCCGGTCATGACGCTAATCACGATGATGAGCACCGCCACGCCGAGCATCACGCCGACGACGGAGATCAGAGTGATGACGGACACGAAGGTCCTCTTGGGCCGCAGGTAACGCAGCGCTAGGGAAAACTCGAAAGGCAACCGCAACATGGCAGGCAGGCTAGTCGGTAGCCCGACCGAGTGTCAACGGGGCGAAGGTCAAGTCCTGGTTCAAATTTGTCACCCTCAAGCGCCAAAATCCGAAGGCCGAAATCCGAAACAAATCCCAAATCGAAACCTAGTCCCCGAATTCTTTCCGACGATCCTTCTTGCGTTCCGAACGTCTGGCCTTGCCGGCCAGGATACGTTCCTTCGCCGCCCGGCTACGGGGACGTTTTTGCCGCCGCAGTTTTTCCACGCGCGCGCGTTCAGCGTCGGCCGCCCGCTGCCGTTTCGCCTCGATCTTGTCCAGCAACAGTTGACGGGCGATTTCGCGGTTGCGCCCCTGATGCCGGCTGTTCTGGCATTTTACCAGCAAGCCCGTGGGACGATGACGCAGCATCACGCATGTCGACGTCTTGTTCACGTTCTGGCCGCCGTGCCCGCCCGACCGCACGAAGGTCTCTTCGAGATCCTCCTCCCGCACTCCCAGCGCCCGCATGCGCTGCATAAGTGGATTGGATAGGCCACCCCCGGCGTCCTCGTCGTGTTGCGTTTGTTCCGGAATGCTCACGGCTAAATCTTGACCTTGAATCGTTCCCCTTTTTTCACGGAATGAACAAAAGCGGCCATCAGGACGGAGATTTGTTCGAGGTCCTTAAGGTTCACGATCTCGACCGGAGAATGCATGTAGCGGTTGGGCAAGCTGATCAATGCCGAGGGAATGCCTCCGCGCGTCCAGAAGATCGCATCGGTGTCCGTGCCGCTGTGGGAGGAGATGGCTTCATGCTGAAGTTTGATCTTCTTTGCCTGGGCCACGTTTTCCAGACGGGCCACGACTTCGGCGTGGTTCGGTCCGCCATGGGTGAGAGCCGGTCCGCCACCGAGCTTAATGTCACCGTGCTGCGCCTGGTTCACGGTCGGATAATCCGTGGCATGGGTGACATCGACCACCAGGGCGATTTCCGGTTGGAGTGAGTAAGCGATCTGGCGGATCCCGAGGCAGCCCACTTCCTCCTGCACATTGGAAACCGCGCATATCTCTGCCGCCGGCTTGCGCCGGGATTCAGTGAGCAGGCGAAGCGTCTCAATGACGGCGAACGTGCCGATGCGGTTGTCGAAGGCCCGGGCGATTGCCAGATTGTTGCGCAGCAGCTCGAATTCGTCGTTGAGCGTGACAGGATCGCCGACCCGGATCAGTTTTTCGGCCTCGTCGCGGCTCGGGACACCAATGTCGATGAACAAGTCGTGAATCTTGGGTGGTTTGGGTTCTCCTTCCAGACGCATCATGTGCGGCGCGACGTTGCCAACCACGCCGCGGACGGGTCCCTCCCGGGAATGAATGGTGACGCGTTGCGCCTTGGTGATCGCGGGATCGATCCCTCCCACGCGGCGAACGTGAATGAAACCTTCTTTGGTGATGAAGTTGACGGTCATGGCGATCTCGTCGGCGTGCGCCGCCAGCATCACCCTTGGAGACCCGCCCTTGTTGAACCAAGCCACGGCATTCCCATAGGCATCTGTCTCTGTGTCCTCGGCGAATTGACGGGCATAATCGAGCCAGACGCGCTGTCCGCGTGTTTCAAATCCGGATGGGCTGGGTGTGTTGATCAACGTTTGCAGGAACTTGAGCGATGCGGCGCGCATGGGGCCGAAATTAATGGGAGGACGAGGGAAGACCAAGAGGGAAACAACAGCTCGCGAAGGATGCAGCGTCCCGGGGAAGTTTGATATTGAACACGTTGGATCGCTTCTTTAGGTTCGGGCCACGCGGATGCGGCGTCGAATCTACAACTCGGACAGAACAAATATGAAGAGGTCTAGTGCGAATGGTCGAATCCTCCCGTTGGTGTTGGTCTTGATCATCTGGGGCTTGGGAAGCGGTTGTTTTCAGACGTGCAAGCCCGGCAAGCCGGGCAAACCAACGCGCTACAACATCCAGATCAACCTCGATCCTGCCCTTAAGGACAGCTCGATGGAAGTTCATCTCGTCGGAGTCAATGCCGGCAATCTCCAGACCTACATGAATTACAACATGACGGATTACTGGAAGAAAAAGAACGACGACCTCCGGGAAGGCGGCGACAAACGCGTGTTGAGCTTCCTCGATGGAACGACCCTCTCGCAAAGCTTGACCAACTCCGATCCCATCTGGACTGGCTGGCTGAAGAAAGGCGTCACCCACGTCATGGTCTTTTCCAATCTTCCCGGCTCTCCTGAAAACAAACCGGGAGCCCAAGATCCGCGCCGGCAAGTGCTCAATCTCAGCCCCTGCAAATGGGTGAAAAAGACCAAGACGCTGACCGTCGAGGTCAAGCGAAGCGGGATTGAAATCCGAACGCCCATCCGGCCGGGATTTGAGAACGAGTGACCTGCCACCATCTCAGGCCCGCTGAGATATTCGGGTTAACCTGAAGACGCCATGCCCACCTACGGCTCCTTCGAGGTTATTCGCGAAGTCTATTCAGCACCCGGCTTGACGGTCTTTTCCGCCCGCAAATCCGGCGGCAGTGGCGAGGCGGAATTCGCCATCAAGGTCTTTACCCCCGATTTTGACACTTTGATGGAGGTCGAGGCGGCTGGCTCCTCAACGGCATTCGAGCGCTTCGAAAATCGCGTCAAAGTCCGAGTCGAGGTCCAAAAAAAGGCTGCGGAAGGTTCTTCCCACGTCGCCCCCGTCTTCGAATCCGGAGCGGGCAATGGTGAGGTCTGGTACGTCACCCGGTTTTATCCACGGTCCGTCAATCGCATCATCGTCGGTCACGTCAATCTGGGAAAGCACGGCGTCCATCATGTCCTAACCTCCATCGCCAAAGGAGCGCTCGAGATCAAAAAGGCGGCCGGCCGCCCTCACGGCGCCATCCATCCCACCAACATCCAAATCGGCAAGGCGGAAAATGTCCGCGATGTGGAGGTCGTCTTGTCGGATCCGGTTGACGGCACTCCCGCCGATTCCGACCGATTGGAAAAAGCGGACCTCCGGGCGGTGGGCGAGATCCTCTATCAACTGGTCAGGCGCCGCCCTTTGGAGGAAGGGGCCGAATGGCTGATCCTTCCCATTGCTTCGACTTCTGAGTGGACGGAGATGTTTGGCCGGGACACCGACCGGTGGTTGAAGCTTTGCAATCGCCTGCTCGATCCGGTTGCCGCCGCTGATCCGATTTCTCTGGAGAAATTGGCGGCGGAACTGGAAGCCCTCACGCCAAAGCCGGCCGTATCCAAGCCGATGATCATCGCCGCCGCTGCCGCACTTGTCCTGGTCGTGGGCGGGATCGTTTACGGGTATTTGAAAGGCGCCACTGGCACCGTCGTCGCGACCGTGGATCCTCCCGAAGCCACGATCGTGGCCGAGTTCGGAGCGGGCGGTCCGCCGATGGAGGGAAAGGGTCGGCTTCAAGTGAAGGCCCCCAAAAAAAGCCGGGTGACTCTGAAGGCGAGTTATCCCGGCCTCCCCGCAGCGACCACCAACGTAACCGTACAAGGCGGTGAAACCGTGGAGGCCAGACTGGCGATCCCTCACGGCGTCGTGCGCATCGAAGCCCGCGAAGCAGGCAAGGCGGGTGCCGGCGATCCGCTCGAAGCCATCATCGTCAACCCGACGATGACAAACAAAACGCCCTACACGTTCTATGTCGCCCGCGACGGCCCGGCCAGCAGCTTTACCGTCAGCCTGACCGGATTTCTTCCGCAAGACGTGAAAACGTTTGGCCTCCTGGGCCAGCGCACGAACATCATCATCAGTCTGACCCGAAAAGAAGCCGACGAAGTGGCCGTGGCCGTCAGCTTGCAAAGCAGCCCATTTGGAGCCGAGGTCGTTCTCGATGGCCAAACCAACGTGCTGCCGTACCGCCAATGGCTCGTTTCCGGAAAAACCTATGTGGCGGTCGCCCGATACCTCGATTGGGCGCCTGTTACCAACCGGTTTACCGCCACGGAAAAATCGAATCGCGTCAGTTTCGCGTTTCCGTTCGGGACCGTCCGCTTTGAATGTCCAAATTGTCCGGAAGGTTTGGCCGCGGTTTATGTGGGCAATCGAAAAATCGGCGACACGCGGAAAGAGGTGCCCTGGCCGGAGGGCGACGTCGAGTTCACCATGCGGTCGGAGGGCTATGACGATGTCTTCAGGAAATTGACCATTCGTAATGGCGCAAGCCTTGTCTTCAGCACCAACCTGAATCGGACAGTGGGAATCGTGCAGTTGGACACGATGCCCGCCGGGGCGGAAATCCTCGACGGCGCCGGCAAGAAAGTGGGCGACACGGAGGGAGGAAAACCCGTCCGGCTCCTCCTCACGCCGGGCCCGTACAGCTTCACCGCCCGGCACAAGAACCTCGGCGCGCTTGGCCCAACCAATGTTGTGGTGGTCAAAGCGCAAACCAACACGGTTGTTCTCCGGTTTGACTTCAGTGAACTCGTTCTGACCAGTGACCCCGTCGGCGGAGAATTCCGTGACCCATGGCAAACCGGTGCGGAGTGGAAACCGATGCAGGCCATGAGCCGGTTGATCCTTCGGCCAGGACCAAATTCAATCAAGGTCCGGCATGCCAAGCTCACGGAAGAGGATCTCAAACTGGATTTGGCACGTTGGACCGCCCAGACACAGCTCGTGCAGTTCCCCTACGCCAGCCTCGTGGTCACCAGCTTGCCGCCGGACGCGACCATCCTGATTGGGGGCACCCAGCGCAAATTGCCTGCCACCGGCTGGGAGGAGCCGCTCGTTCCTCTCAGCCCAGTCGAGTTCACCCTCTCCTATATCACCAACAATCAGACCCTGCGCGGGACTGTCCGTTTTCAACCCACCCAGCGCGGCCGCTATACCAATGGATTCAATTTTGTTCGTCGGGAGTGGCGGAACAGTATTGGCATGGAATTCGTCTGGCTGCCAAAGACTGAACAAGGCGGCGGCTTTTGGGTGGGCAAACACGAAATCACACGCCAGCAATTCAAGGCAATCCTGCAGACGGATCCCAGCCTTCTGGAAACGGGCGATTCCGCCCGGCCAAATCTCCCGGTGGACAACGTCAGCGTTTTACAGGCGAGACTGTTTTGTACGAATTTGTGGGTCGTCGATCGAAGCAAGGGACTTCTGCCTGAATTGGAAGGCGGCTCAAGGGATGGCTCCTACGGTATACCGCGTGAGGACGAATGGCTCTATTACTCAAAGGCCTCCAGGCTCACCAATGCCATTTCCAGCCAGGGACTGCCCACTGCCCGGAAACGCAAGGGGCCGGAGCCCGTAGGTTCCGCCCTCCCCGACGACCTGGGCCTCTATGATGTGAAGGGAAACCTGTGGGAGCTTTGCGAGACGGAGGCCGAAGGGGTGGCCACACTGGGTGGCTTTTTTGCGGGCACTGCCCTGTCGCTGGAAGGCCGTCCGCCGTTTGGACGAAGGGCCGCGGCGCCGGCGAACGAAGGCAACGGCAACACCGGTTTCCGCGTGGTCTTTCGTCCGTCCGCCAAACAGTAACAATTGCGCGCCACCCGGCAGGGCAGGGCCAATGGGCACGGGCCAGTCCAGGGTGCTCGAAAACTGCGGGTGAAAAACTTTTTATGCCATCCACCACTTCCTACGGGAAATTCCAGTTCGACTTCTCGCCCGCGACCGCCGCGCGCCCGCGCGATCCGGATGAGCCCTTCCGGATTTTGCTTGTCGCGGATCTTGCCGGACGGCCGACTCGCGGACTCAACGTTCAGCTTCAGGGCAGAAAACCGATTTCGATCGACACTGATAATTTCCAACAGGTCTTCAACCGCGTGCAGCCCACCGTTCGCTTGAACGGTCCTCCCTGGCCCGGCGGTTCGCTGGAATTGTCCTTTTCCGCGCCGGAGGATTTTCATCCGGATTCGCTCCTGAAGCTCGCTCCCTTGTCGGAGTGGCTGGAGGTCCGGAAGCGATTGCTTAACCCGGCCAGCGCGTCCGGCGCAGTGAGTGATGTGAACCGGTTGCTGGGTCGTTTGCCGGCCAGCAGTCCGGAAGGCGGTGTCGCGACGGCCAAGAGCGGGAACGCTCCAGCGGAAACAACTGGCGATACGCTCGCCCGTTTGATGGGAACACCGGTTTCCAGTGGTTCGCATCCGACCCCCCCGGCCGCTAGTCCGGCCGCCAGTGTAGACGCATTGATCCGCAGCATCATTTCTCCCAGCAATGTCCCGGCGCCCACCTCGGAACAAAGCGTTTGCCTCCAGGCTTTGGACGAAGAGCTCTCGCGGCGCTTGCGGATGGCTCTGCATGATCCTGGCTTCCGCCAGTGCGAAGCCAATTGGCGTGGGGTGGAAATGATCGTGCGCGACTTTGGCGGCGAAGAAGAAATAAAGATTTCCGTGCTGGATGTTTCCCGACCGGAACTCGAGGCAGATCTGTGTTCCCAGTCTGATCTCGGTGCCACTGGATTGTTTCGCGGGCTCAGGGACGTCTCGTGGGGCGCAGTGCTGGCCGCCTATTCGTTCTCTGATACCCTGGTGGATTTTGAATTGCTCGGGCGACTGGCCAAGATTGGCGAGGCGTTGCGCGTTCCCATTGTCGGTTCGGCTCACGAACGGTTGATCGGGTGTTCGTCACTCGCCATGACTCCCGACCCTGATGACTGGCAGGCCCCGTTGCGCGGAGACTTGCTCGAGGTCTGGAATGCCTTGCGGCGACGGGCGGAAACGCGGTACCTCGGGCTGGCCCTTCCACGCGTTTTGATGCGGCTGCCCTATGGCAAGGGACACGACGAAATTGATTCGTTCCCTTTCGAGGAGCTCGATGCCACACGACCGCACGAGTCTTATCTCTGGGGCAATCCTGCCTTCGCCTGCGGGCACGTCATTGCGCAGGCATTCCAGTCGGACGGCTGGGACCTGTCCCTGTCCGGCATGGGCGAGGTGAATGAACTTCCCGTGCATCGCTTTGTCGAGGACGGCTCGACCCAGGTCAAGCCGTGTGCGGAAGCCTGGCTCAGCGATCGTGCGGCCGAGCGGCT
>Ga0070689_100003647_pt1 | contig 10272 bp, 11 predicted proteins | sample KBSS23HmetaG_FD_64669 | JGI IMG/M metagenome (GOLD analysis project Ga0070689, IMG submission 64669) | Switchgrass rhizosphere microbial communities from Kellogg Biological Station, Michigan, USA - KBS S2-3H metaG | ecosystem: Host-associated > Plants > Roots > Rhizosphere ... | reverse complement strand
CCGACGTGCTTCTTCATGCCCGTGAGGGTCATGTCGAACTTCTCGGCAAGGTCCGTGATCGAGGCATCCGCGCGCGCCAGCTGCTCCAGCACGCCGCGCCGTGTGACGTCCGAGAGCGCGGCGAACGAGGCATCGAAGTGGGTCTGCGTATACTGAACCATATGGTTCAGTATGAAAGCACACCGATTGGCGGGGTGCAAGAGGAGGGCTACTTCGGCGCTTCTCCGGGTGCCGGAAATTCGCGCAGCAGGTCGGCGACGGCGCTTTGAATGAGCGCCTGGTTGGGCACGCCGTGTTCACCAATCTCGCGCGATACGCGCCCGTTCCAGACTTCGGCATTGCGCGACGGATCGATCACGCGCAGGACCAGCGTGCCTTCCCGGATATTCTTGGCGGCGGCGCTGCTCATGCCGACTCCCGCGCCACCGTTGCTGCCGTAGCCACCGACGCCGATGCCGATGCGCACCGGATTGGACTTCACCTTTTCGGCCGCGTCGGTTTCGTAGCGCAGCACGAGATCCGGCTTCGTACCACTCGAGGCTTCTGCGTAACCCTTGGTCTTCAGTTCGCTGGCGATTGCGGCGCGAATCTGACTATTGACGATGGTCAGTGGCTGGGGCGCCGTGGCGTCTTCGGCCGCATCCCAGCCGAATGTCTTGAAGGCGGCGAAATTCGCCTGCGGATCCCGCATCGAATAGGGCTGCTGCGGGGCTGTGGTACAACCGCCGGCGAGCAGCGCGGCGGCGAGGATGAGGAACGCGGACGGTGCGCGCGAAAATCGTCGCGAAATGCTCATGTGGCAGCTCCTTTCCTCCCGCTGTCCGGACCATAGTACGAGCCGCCGGCCGGCGCGCCTGCCCATTGGTCCCATGTGGGCTACGATCGGGCATGAATTCCTACCTTGTACCCGGCGGCGGACCTTACCTGCTCACGCACTCGGTCGGATGTCTGCCGCGTGTTGCGCGCGACGCACTGGATGCGAATTTCCTCCGGCCATGGGCCGAGCGCGGCGGCGACGCCTGGCCGCAGTGGTTGAGCCGGATCGATGAATTCCGTGCCGCGCTTGCACAATTGTTCGGTGGCGCGCCAGACGAGTACTGCCCGCAGACCAACCTTTCTTCCGGTCTTTCAAAATTGCTGTCGGCGTTGGCAGGCTCAGCCGCGAACCGGCGCACCCTGCTCGCCGCGGAAGACTCATTTCCTTCGCTGGGCTTCGTGCTGCAGAAGTCGCAGCGCCTCGGCTTCGAGTCGCGCCTGATGCGGTGCGCGAAACTTCCCGACGACATCCGCACCTGGTCGGACGCACTGACGCACGACGTGCGTGTCGCGCTGGTCACGCACGTGCATTCGAACACCGGCCGCGTGGCGCCGGTCGCGGAAATCGCGAAGCTGTGCCGGGAGCGCGGAATACTCTGCGTGGTGGACGTCGCGCAATCGGCGGGCATCCTGCCGCTGAATTTCCCCGGGCTCGGTGCCGACGTCGCGCTCGGCAGTTGCATCAAGTGGCTGTGCGGCGGGCCCGGCGCAGGATTTCTCTGGATCCGTCCCGATCTCATCGAAGACCTCGAGCCCGCCGACGTCGGCTGGTTCTCGCACGAAGATCCGTTCGAGATGGACATTCACTCCTTCCGGTACGCCAGCAATGCAATGCGTTTCTGGGGTGGGACGCCTTCGGTGGCGCCGTTCGTCATCGCCACCGCCAGTCTGCGGCACATTCAAGCGCTGGGCGTCGATGAGATCGGCGCGCACAATCGGCGCCTGGTGCAGACGTTCAAGGACAACTTGTCCCCGGCCTGGCAGTCGCGTCTTCCCGCGTGGCCGACGGGCGGCACGCTGTGCATTGCGCTCGGCGCGGAGTTCGATGAGGTGACGGCCTCGCTCAAACAGGCAGGCGCAAAATTTGACACACGCGGCGACGTGATACGAGTGTCGTTTCACGCCTGCAATTCCGCGGACGACGCGCTGCGAATCGCACGAGCCTGGCAGGGAGGTCGCTGACATGCAGGTGAACACCCGCGCCGAGGCCTTCGATCGATGGATCCGCGGCCGCTTCGTCGAGCTCAATACGCAGCTCGAGGAGTTGTACTTCCGCCAGGATGATCGTGCACGCGTCGAGGGGGTCGGAGATCCCCTGAAAGCCGGGCTGCGCGACGAAGGGCATGTGCACATCGTCGGCTTGCTGAAGGAAGGCAACACCGGCGACGGCTTTCAAAGCGCTTTCAACGTGCTCGGCAACGTGGGACTGTATCTCGCCGCGCTGCGCCGTCACGAGTTGACGAATCCCGCGCGCGAGGAGCGCTCGCCATTTCCCGAGGCTTCGTCGCTGGCACTACACGTCGGCGCCTCGCTCGGCATGGCGCCGCGCTTCGCGACCAGTCACCTGGCCACGTACAACCGCGCCATCGACGGATCCCGCAAGAGCTTCACGTCGTTGCGCGACGAGCTGCTGTTCATCGACGAGAACACGCGCGGCATTCTATCGCTGCAAACCGCCGCGGACGCGCTCACGCGCATCGTGCACCTGGGCGTGACCAACCCCGCCGCCGACGTGTTGTTCGCCACCGCGAAGCGCGCGCTCGAGGATCTGCTGCAATTCAACGAGCGGCTGTTCCGCGAGCTCGACGTGGCTCGCTTCTTCTACTGCGTTCGTCCTTACTACAAGCCGTATCGCGTCGGCCGTATCGAGTATCGCGGCGCCAATGCCGGCGACTTCTCCGGGATCAATGAGCTCGACCTGCTGCTCGGAATGTGCCGCGCGAACGATCCGTACTATACGAACCTGCTGGTCGACAAGATGTCGTTCATGCTGCCCGCCGACCAGGCGCGGCTTCGGGAATGCATGACCTTCACGAGCCTGCTCGATGAACTGCTCGCGTCGCTCGAACACGCCGGCGCCGCCTGGTTCCGCGCGAATGCCACGGCCTTTCTCGAAGTTTGCGATCTCTTCGGGCGATACGCGGCGCAACACCACGACGCCCTCGTGAAGCGATTCATCGAGGAACCGGCGGCGAGACTCTCGCAGACCGCGCAGCAGGGACTCACGGCGAGCGGTCCGCCGCTGCCCGTATTGCTGAAATCGCTGGAAGTGCTGCGCGACATGCGCATGGCGGCGCCGCGCACCGACTTGCCGAGCCGCTTCGCGGATTTTCAGCGTCTGCGCGGGGCGCTGAAGTAGACGAGGCCTCGTGCACGAATCACGTGATGAAGGCGCCGGGCTTCGCATGCACATCCATGCAGGCTCCCACCCACTCGCGCAGCGAGCCGTCGTCATTGCAGATCGGTGTCGCGCGCATCACGCACGTCCGGTATTCCCGGCTGCGCGCGTGCCAGAGACGCAGCGTCGATTCGTAAGGCCGTGCCTCGAAGCACGCCGCGCCCCACGAGGCACGCACCGCATCGCGGTCATCCGGGTGAATCGCATCGAACCAGCCGTGGCCCTTGTGGGCATCCCAGGTCTGGCCGGTGTAATTCTCCCAGGCGGGCTGCAGCGCTTCGAAAGCGCCGTCGCCGCGTGCCTCCCACGGGACGTCTGTCAGCAATTGGGTCAGGGTGCGGGCGCGCTCTTCGCGCCGGCGCAGATCTGCTTCGTAGAACTTTCGTTCGATCAGGTCGGCGGCCTGTCGCGCGAGGATGTCGAGCAGCCGCAGGTCGCGCTCCGTCGGCCGGTGCGGCACCTTCCAATGAGTGGAAATCATCCCGACCAGCTGGCCGCTTCGGGACATCAACGGTGTCGACTGCACCGCGCGGATGCCTGTCTCGCGATAAGTCAGGAGATCGACGGTGCCACGCAGGTACTCGACCTTTTCGACGTCCGACACGATCACACGTTTCATCGTCCGGTAAGCGATCCCGCAAGTGCATGCAGAGTTCGCATGCACCCACTCCCAGGCCTTCGCCGCGGCCACTGTGAATCCGCGGTGGCCGAGAAGTCGGAGCTCGCCGTGAGAATCGCGATTGGCGTGGTACTCCTGCATGCTGGCGAAATCGGAGCGCATGATCACGGTCGCGGCGTTCACCAGCTTGTCGTACAGACTCTCGAGATCGACCTCATGGGCTATCTCGACGCTCAGTTGCTGCAGTGAACGCGTCGCGGCGAGTTCCGCCGCAATCTCGGCATCCGTACGCTGGCGTTGAATCGCGAATCCGAGCTGTCGCGCAATGGCCAGCGCCACGGCCAGGTCCTCGCCTCCGAACGCGTGTGGCTGGCGAAAATACGCCATGAACTTTCCGATCAACCTGCCGCTCACGACCAGCGGGATGAATGCGGCGGCCTGTATGCCTTCGCCGAGGATCGTTGCCTTGAGCTGCGAGTCCAATTCCGCGCTGGCCACATCCGCGATCGCGATGGGTGTCGCATCCGTATCGGCCCGGGTCCAGGGCGAATGGCCGGTGACCGCGGCGCGATACTCGTCGGAGAGCCCGTGCCAGGCAACGAACTGCATGACGTCATGACGATCGAACAGCAGGATCGAGGAGCGATCGCAGTCGAGCGCCGACTCGATGGCGGCGAGCGAGGCGGCATAGATGGTTTCCGCGGACTGCGCACGATGCAGCCGCTCGCTCAGGTTGTACAGCGCATCGCGCTGGCGATTCGCGGTGGCGAACTCACTGAGCGGCGCGCCCATCTCCTCGACGTCCGTACGAGGGCCTGCGGGAGACAGTGCGACGATCAGGGGTGTGGCGCTCATGGTCACCGGCAGGATGTCATTCGAATGCCCGGACGTCTGTCGGAGGAAGACTGACCGCTGTCGGACTATTCTTACGCCATGGTTGAAGCTGCCGACTCCCAGGATCCCGAACTGCTGCGGCGGCTATTGCGCGCGAAGGACCGCATGGACGCCGCGTCGCACGAGGAATGGCCCGTTCGCCGGCTGGCGCGTGTCAGCGGTGTCTCCGCCGCGCACTTTGCACGTTCCTTCAAAGAGGCCTTTGGCGTGCCGCCGCACCGCTACCTGTTGACGCGGCGCATCGAGCGCGCGACGGCGCTGCTTCGGGAGACCGAGATGTCCATCACCGAGATCGCGTTTCACACCGGGTGGGGCAGCCTCGGTACCTTCGGCCGAACCTTTCGCGACATCACCGGCGAGAACCCGGGCGCACTGCGCACCCGTGGCCGGGCGGCTGGGCGGGACCTCGGCCGCGTGCCGAACTGCATCGTCAGCGCCGCGCACCGGCCGCATCTCACCACAGCAGTTTCGGAGAAGCGACGGCGGTCGGTGGCCGGTACAAAGGGCCTCCGAAAACTGAAGGAGTCGAAATGAACCAGGGCATCGATGTGGTGGGGGTATACGTGCGCGACCAGGACGAGGCCGTCGCGTTCTACGTGGACAAGCTCGGATTCCGGATACATACGGACGTGAAGAACGGCGAATACCGCTGGCTGACGGTGCAGCACCCGGAGCAGCCGACGTTCCAGCTCGGCCTGTTCAAGCCCGGTCCGCCGGTGCACGACGAAGGCACGGCGCAGTCGCTGCGCGCCATCGTCGCCAAGGGCGCGATGCCGCCGCTGGTGCTGGTCGTCAAGGACTGTCGGGCGGCTTACGATCGCCTGCGCGGAAAGGGCGTGGAGTTCATGCAGGAACCCATCGATCGCTTCGGCACGGTGGATGCAGGCTTTCGCGACCCCTCCGGCAATGGCTGGAAAATGATCCAGGCACGAGGGTGAAAGATATGGCGATGAAGAAAAATCAGAGCGCGGCGGCGGGCACGCCCGCGAAACTGATAGACGCGAAAATCAAGGAGCTCGGCGACTGGCGCGGCGCGACACTCGGCCGCATTCGCGCGCTGATCAGGGAAGCCGATCCCGACGTGGTCGAGTCCTGGAAATGGGACATCCCGGTGTGGGAACACGACGGGATCATCTGCACCGGCGAGACCTACAAGACCGCGGTGAAGACGACCTTTGCAAAGGGCGCTTCACTCAAGGACCCATCGAAGTTGTTCAACTCGAGCCTCGAGGGGAACACGCGGCGCGCCATCGACTTTCGCGAAGGCGAAAAGCTCAACGAGAAGGCGTTCAAGACTCTGATCCGTGACGCCGTCATCCTCAACAAATCGAAGGCGAAGAGTTAGTGCCGCGTGGGGCCGGGACCGCGCGTGGCGCGGTTCCAGCGCCGCGACTCACCGAAGTATCGCATCGGTTCCGGACTGCGACGCGGCGCCGGCTCGGCCAGTAGATAGCGCTCGCCGAGCCAGGACACGGCCTTCTCCAGCGCCTGGTCGTAGTCGTGCAGCGCAATGACCGTCTGCGGGGTTTCGGGGTTCTTCATTTCGTGCTCCTTTGATGCAGCCAGTTTCCGGCTTCGGGCGTCGTCCTAACAACGCCCTGCGGTAGGGTCGGTGTCTACCTCCAAAGGAGCAGGTACCATCGCCCGCATGAAGTCCCGCGCCCTGTATTCGCCCGAGCCGCATCGCGGCTGGTTGCCCTGGGGCGCGCTCGCGCCGTTCCTGGGGTTCGTGTTCGTGATCGGGCCGCTGCTGCCGATCAGCTTCGGCATCGAGCGGCTGGGTCTCTACGACACTGAAGGGCCGGTCGGATTCCTGGGGATGGCAGCCTTCACCCTGACGGCGTTCACGGCGGTGGGCCTGGTGGCGCTGGGCTGGGTGCATTTCGTCGAACGCCGGCCACTCGCGACCATCGGGTTCACGCGGCCGGGCGGCTTCGTGAAGTTCGTGCGTGGTCACCTGATCGGCTGCGCGAGCATCGTCGCCGTACTCATCGCCGCCTGGCTCGCAGGGGGTTACGTTGCCACCGCGTACGCGCCCGCATGGCGCTCGGCGAATTCGCTGCTCAGCATCGCGACGCTGCTGCTGTGTTTCGCGATCCAGGGCAGCGTGGAGGAGATCGTGTTTCGCGGCTGGATGCTCTCGGCGATCGCGCGCAAGTTCAACGTCGCCTGGGGTGTCGGGCTGTCGTCGCTCATTTTCGTCGGGCTGCATCTCAACTTCAGCCTCAACTGGCTCGACATCCTGAATCTGGTGTTGTTCTCCCTGTTCGCCTGCGCGTGGGCTATCAAGAAAAACTCCATCTGGGGAATCATGGGATGGCACGCGGGCTGGAACTGGCTTCTCGCCACCGGCTTCCAGCTCCCGGTCACGGGCATGGATCTGAACCTGCCGGCGCTGCTGGTCGCGTTGACGCCGCAGGGTTCGGTGTACCTGACGGGTGGTCACCAGGGCCCGGAAGGCAGCATTGCCTGCACCGTGTTTTTTGCGGCCGGCATGCTGTATCTGCTGCGACGCGCTGACTAGGTCTTTTCACTGACTGCATTGTTCGCATGTCACCGGTACCTTCGCGCCCGGGTCAAAGGATTGAAGGGGGACCCTATGAATGCTCTGGTCGCCGGTTTCCGGCGCATGGTCGCGCCTGCGCTGGTTGTTTCACTCCTCACCGTCGCCGCTCATGCCCAGACCTCCGTCTGGAACGAGGCCGAGTGCGCATCGGCAGGTTCCTTGTGGTCCAAGCCGACCGACTCGACGGCTTCGAATTCCCAGTACGTGACCATCCAGGCCGGTCAAAACAGCACGGCCAATGCCCCCACCAATACCGCGGGCTTCATCGACTTTCCGTTCACCGTCGGCAGCAGCGGCACTTACCGCCTGTTCGCCCGCATGCTCGGGCCCACGGCAAACGACGATTCGTTCTGGGTGCGGATGGACGGCGGCACCTGGGTGATGTGGAACAACTGGTGGAACCCCGCCTGGGTGTGGGTGCAGTTTCCAAACACTTTCAACCTGGGCGCGGGTTCGCACGTCCTGACCTTCGCCTATCGCGAAGACGGCGCGCGGCTCGACAAGATCAACATCACGACGTCGGCCACCGCGCCGACGGGCACGGGCTCACCGGCGACCAATTGCACGACACAAACCACGTTGTCGGTATCGCCGAACGCGGTCAGCGTCGCCGCCGCGGCCAACAGCACGGGGACGTTCAGCATCACATCCAATGCCAGCTGGACGGTGAGCGACGATCAGTCGTGGCTGACGGTGAGCCCAACCTCTGGCTCCAACAACGCGGCGGTGACGGTCACGGCGCAGGCCAACACCGGGACGGCGGCGCGCTCGGCCATCGTGACCGCCTCCGCCACCGGGGTACCCTCGCAGACGGTGACGGTGACGCAGGCTGGCACCGGCGGCGGCGCCTGCAACGTACCGGCCATGCCATCGTACGCGTCGCTGCCTAACAATGCGTTCTTCCCGGATCCGTTCCTGTTCATGAACGGCACGCGCATGACGACCAAAGCGGAGTGGACCTGCCGCCGCCAGGAGATCGCCACGCTGGCGCAGGAGTTCGAGTATGGCTACAAGCCGAATCCGCCGACGTCGGCGAGCGCGGCATCGCGCAGCGGCAACACGCTCACCGTCACCGTGAACGACAACGGCAAGACGATCTCGTTTGCGGCTTCGATCATCTATCCGAGCACGGGCACCGCGCCGTACCCGGCGATGATCGGTGTGGGTGGCTCGAGCCTGAACAACTCCGCGCTGTCCAGCATGGGCGTGGCCGTGATCAACCTTCCCAACAACGACATCGCCGCGCAGACCAATAGTTCGTCTCGTGGCATGGGCAAGTTCTACACCATGTACGGCAGCGGCCATTCCGCCGGCGCGCTGATGGCGTGGGCCTGGGGCGCAAGCCGGCTGATCGACGCGCTGGAGAAAACGCCCGCCGCAAACATCGACACGAGTCGATTGGGCGTGACCGGCTGTTCGAGAAACGGCAAGGGCGCACTGGCCGTGGGTGCGTATGACGAGCGCATCAAGCTCGTGATCCCGCAGGAATCCGGATCCGGCGGCGCGGGCACCTGGCGCGTTTCGGACTGGATGCTGTCACAGGGCCAGTCGACGCAGACCTTGTCCGAGATCGTCGGCGAGAACGTCTGGTTCCGCCAGAACTTCAGCCAGTTCAGCAGCACGGCCGGCAAACTGCCGTTCGACCACCACTCGCTCGAGGGACTGGTCGCGCCGCGCGCGCTGCTGGTCATCGAGAACAACATCCTCTGGCTCGGCCCACAGAGTTCGTGGAGCGGCGCGAACGCCGCGCGCATGATCTGGCAGGCGATGGGTGTCACCGACAAGATGGGTTATTCGCTGACCACGGAACACACGCATTGCTCGTTCCCTTCCTCGCAGCAGGCCGAGGTGAACGCGTACGTGCAGAAGTTCCTGATCGGTGGCGGTACGGCCAACACCAACATCATGCGCAACGATCCGGGCGTCCAGTTCAACCAGTCGCAATGGGTGAACTGGACGGTGCCGGCGTTACAGTGAACTGAAATCAGGCGCCGCACTCGCAGGCCTTGCCCTGCTGACAGCCGCACTCGCACACCTCGGGCTGCCGAGCCGCGCGTTCCTGGCAACCGCAGTCGCAGGCGGGACCGACACAGGGATTGCAGTTGCAGTTCTCGGCTTGAGTGTTCATCTGATTGGCTCCAAAGTGTTTAAAGGCCGAATTGGCCTGTGCGCATTCTGCAAGTCACGACGATGACGAACTTGAACAAAACGGCTGACCGCAAGCGCGCAACGCGCAAGCGTCCCGTCGCCGGCGTTGGCCGCATCATCGGGTGGCCCGGCGGCAGTCTCTGGATTGGCCGGCACGTGGGCCGGATCCAGGACCACGCCCATCACGCCATCCAGATCTCGCTGGCGATGGCGGGAAGCTTCGAAGTGCAGGCTTCCTCGTGGCCACAGCCCCGGGAGACCAGAGGCATGGTAGTGATGCCTGATCGTCGCCATCGCTTCGATGGCCGCGGAGCGATGGTGGCAACGCTGTTCGTCGAACCGAATTCCGTGCGCGGCGCGGCGCTGAAGCAGCGCTTTACCGGTTTCGACCTGGCCCTGCTGCGCGATGCCGAAGTGAACCCTGCCGTGGTGAATCTGAAGAACCGCTACGCCGCGGCAGCGCCGGATGAGTCGATGCGGCATTCAGCGGAAGCGGCCATTTGTCGGATTGCCGGAAAACCGTCCACCGTGGCCGAAACAGATCGGCGCGTGACTTCCGCCATCGCCTGGATGGGCAGGCGTCTCGGGACACCCATCCGTCTCGACGAAGTGGCCGCGGCGGTACATCTGTCTCCCAGCCGGTTTCGGCATTTGTTCGTCAGTCACACGGGCGTTTCGCTGCGTGCCTGGCTATTGTGGGCGCGCGTGGACCACGCGGTGACGACCGCATTTGGCGGCCGCTCGTGGACCGATGCGGCGCACGAGTCGGGCTTCGCCGATGCAGCTCATCTCACTCGAACGTGCCGCCGTGTGTTCGGCCTGGCACCCACG
>Ga0070689_100003646_pt1 | contig 10273 bp, 7 predicted proteins | sample KBSS23HmetaG_FD_64669 | JGI IMG/M metagenome (GOLD analysis project Ga0070689, IMG submission 64669) | Switchgrass rhizosphere microbial communities from Kellogg Biological Station, Michigan, USA - KBS S2-3H metaG | ecosystem: Host-associated > Plants > Roots > Rhizosphere ... | reverse complement strand
GTGGAAGTATTGGCAACCCGGACCTGGTTTCTGAACAATCTTTCAGCTATGAAACAGGAGTAGATTATTTTGCAAACAATATCTTTAAACTTTCTATAACTGCCTTTCAGCGCCGGCATACTCAATTGATCGATTGGATTCCGACACCTTACAATGAAATGCCCCGTAAAGATAACCTTTCACCCGCCGGCACTTATGCTCTTGCAAAGAATATTGCTAAAGTAAACACGACTGGAATTGAAACAGATATTCAATTCAGTAAATCATTTGGCAAGAGCAATCAACTTCTTTCAACACTTGGCTTGATATGGTTGAATAGTAAAAGCGACAACCCGACACCCTCCTTTTATATTTCATCACATGCCAGGTTCTTAACCAATTTTAGTATTGAATATTTACACAAACGATTCTCATTAAGTTCAACGGCAATTTACAAAAACCGAAAACCCCAAAAAGCCGCAGCAATAAATGCAGATGTTGATGAGAATTGCTTTATGCTTTATTCAAAAGGGCGAATCTTTTTCTGCAATAAAAAGCTCAGCGCATTTGTTGAAGTTGACAATGTATTTGATACTATTTGCAGTGACTTGTTAGGTTCCAATCTACCTGGTCGCTGGTTAATGGGAGGCCTTAGCTTATCCCTGTAATTCCATTCACTCACCAGGCTCTTTCTAAAAATAGATAATCAGGCTTAAACATTTTAAAGGAAATAAAATTACAGCAAGATAGCGCCGGCACAAATCTAGGCTGCGCCGTATAAATATAAAATTTACAAAAGGGTGATCATTTATACTGACATCTAATACCGTCCGATCAGGTACTATAGCGGGTTTCAGCGAAGGTTTTTCACGATCTCTTTAAAAGTGCGGAAACCAGGAAGAATTCCAGATAAAAAAATAACCCGATGTAGAAACACCCGGTTATATCTTAGCCACATGAGAAAAATAAATTGATATTTTATGAAAGAACAATACCTCCCCTGTCAGCACTCTCCTTAACAGCTTCAAGAACCAAATCAACTATACCATCATCAATTTTAGATTTAGTTTTATAAGCTGCGTCCCTTAATAATGAAAAATTTGAGTGCAACCCCTGGAGTGTTGTTCGATAAATTTCCGCCGTGTTGTGTTCTTTGATACCTGAAAGGACAGCTTCCATTTCTGCTTTTCCTATTGCTTTGATTGCAGGCATCATTGTCCCGATCATTATTTCCTTAAATTTTGCCATAAAAAATTGGTTTATATTTATTACTCATTTATCCTTTTATTTGTCCGTTGATGCATTAATTCATGTTATCCTGCTTCGCGCTGCCATTCTTTAAAAATTATATTGGTAATGTAATTCTGTTTTGTAAGCGCCATGAATACCTGTGCCCAACTACGATTAGCCATCCTGAAATAATTTTCAACAACTCCATACTTAACAAATCCAAATTTTTGGTAAAGCTTGATTGCACGGTCATTTGAACGGACTACGCTTAATAAGACCTGATTGATAAAAATATTGTCAAATGCTTTTGCAATAGTTAACTCTATAAGCTTGCTTCCAATTCCCTGACCTGAAAATGATGGATCTACATACACCTGCACCAGGTCACCGCGATGTCCTGTTTTAATTCTTTTTTGATGAATAAACCCGGAAATTCCAATCAGCATGCCTTGCGAAAAGGCTCCATATAGAAAAGAATGATCATCACCCAACAAAAACGTCTTTTCAAATTTAGACGGATCACCATTTATTTCTTCTTCATAGCTATCCCCAAAATAATCCGGACAGTTCGCCAGGCATTCAAGTCTTACTCTCCTGTAGCGTTCCCGGTCACTTGAATTCAATAGTCTATAGACAATCTGTGTCATTTGATGCAATAGCTTCGAAGATTGTGTTTTCAAGTTTCCCTTGCAGATAAATCTGCTGCTAAGACGAATTCCTGTGGCTTTTTGTTTGGCTGCTTTCAAAAGTCTTTGTGTTATTTCAGTAAGAATATTTGTATTCCCCTACCATAATAATAAATAACAATAACAAATCGTCAGCGGCTATTCATTCTCCTTTAAACAGAAAGGGGAGTCCCGACAAGACGGGGCTCCCTACCTTCTAAAAACCGCTCTATTCCTACTGATCCCATTTTTGAATGTCCCACGTCCTTTGCTAATTTTTTTTAATTTTCCGGTGCACTAATTTGCTACGTGTTTTTGCTTAAAATAATTATTGTTTTAAAAAAACATTTGTTGCTGCATCATTCCAAATCCTGCGGTTCGCTATAAATAAAATCATCCATCACCACCAGGTCTTCACCACCACCATCAGTAAGATCATCTTGTGTGGATGAAAGCGCTGCACTGCCACTGAAGATGCGTACACGGGTTACTTTTTCGCCGGGGAAATAAACACCAAGAAAGGAAAAACCACCCGGAATATTATTGCCCCCATTGGGGACTTTAAAGGAGCCAAGCAACCTGTCTCCATTGTAAAATTCCAGTGAAGTAGACGATGCATTATTTACGCCACTAAAAACTACACCAAAACCTTGCACCGTAGCATCTCTATTAGTGCCTGGTACTTTGAAAAAATTATCGGTAATGTTGCTACCTACAGCAATAAATGTCTTTTTAGGACTAAAGTCATCAAACTGATCGTCGTACTTTAAGTTTATAAATTTAAAATCATTATCACTTATACTAAAACCAGTACCGGGTGTAGTATTTATAAGTCCTCTTTTTCTTCCATCAGGAAGCGTAGGATCAGTAGCGGCAAAAAAATCACCTGGAAATAAAAAGTTATTGGTTAATGTAGCAGGTCCGCCATCCCAATTTACTTCCCTGTGGCCACTTTTAAAACCTCCCGCTGGACCGGGTATTACATTTGTCGTACCAAGTAAGTCACGAAATTCGTCAAGGACAGGTCTAATAGCAAGACTATCACCGGTTGCCTTAAAAATAATTGCTTTAGGTTTCGACTCCGATTCAGAGGTTGCTGCCGATGAGGAGGACTTGCTTTCTGATTGATCTTTCATATACGAATGATCCCTGGAACAACTGGCAAATGATGCAATTGTTATTGAAGCCAATAAAAACTTAATTGATACTTTCATACTTAGGTTTTAAGATTAAAAAAAATGAATCACAAAACTGGATATAAATTTGATCTTTAAAGTAGGCGAGATTGCCTATTTATTTCTTACCAGTACCCCATTTTTCGGGAATGATTTTAAAATATAGTTTTATGCTTTACAAAATGTGGTACAAATTGTTTTGCTTAATTCGTTTTACTGGTCTTCTTGCATAAACAGGAACTAATCGTTTACTAAAGTCAAACTGTTTTGTTCGGAATAAGATCAATACGTCGATTAGATTTTAAGTATTGAATTCACTTAAGCAGCCCAGCTGCATATTCTATTATAAAAAACGTTTGTTTTTCAGACCCCGGAAAACCATTCCAGTATGGCAGGTCCCCAATAAAGCCGGGTAAAATAATATGTACCCAATAATAAAAATGCAGTCATCGACAAAAGCAGAACAGCAGAAAACAGTTTGAGCAAGGGGAATATTTTATAATTACGTGACCGGATAAATACTTCGGCCACCAGTAAATTGGGAACATAAAAGAAAAAAGACATCACCCTGTCAAACGGTCCTTCAAAATTGTGCAAATGCCCAAACCCATTAGTTAACTGTAACCAAAAACCATAATCCATCCTGTATAACCATGATCCGATGGCCAAGGCATAAAGACGCAATGCCCATGCCTTATGCTTATTTATTCTCTTTGCAGCAGCATGACGGTAAGTTGCTGCTGCTGCAATAAGCATCAGCAACCCATAAAGTGAAAAACCAATGTCCATAACCAATCCGCCTATGGTACCCTTCACAACAATAAATATCAATCCTCCGATTGCTGCTAATAAAGATGACAATACATATAGCCTGCCAACCCAACGATGAAACAGCGGATTGTGCTCCCTTATAGTCCCAATTAATTGAATGTTTCCAAGCATCAAAATAATAGCGCCTGCAGCGAAATGAAAACCAATACCCGTCGTTGCTGTGCCGGATCCTTTTTCATACAACCCTTTCAAAAGATTATTCCATCTCTCTAAATTGCCCGTATATAATGAAGATGCATAGAATGCAAGTATATACAAGCCGAATAGCCCTGCGCTTATCCATACTGTAGTAACCAGCAGGAACCCAGCCCAACGAATGGAAACCATTGAAGCTTTTTCAAGCTTCCCATATTTTATATTTCCAATAAGTTCTACAGGTTTGTTTTTTATCATGCCTTCGTTTTTAATGACGCACCACTTCTCATCATGCAATTCTATATTCAGCACTTTCTATTCATGGCCGCATATCATAAAAAGTGAAAATCGTTCGCTTTGTTTTCTACAATTCAACTCTTAATTTTTTTTGTTGCATTTTTTTATTGACCTTACTATATCATTATTAATAGCAAAACATGACTTTTTATTAATGAATATTGTGCTGCTTTATTGATTTATTTAGTTTTTGCAGACCTGTGCAGGCAAATAGAATGGAGATAAAAAACAGGTGAGCTACTGTGCAAATCAACTTTCTATTGGATTGAAATGATTGGGGGCCTTTCCCCATTTTAAAAAGAATTTTACCCCATTTTACAATTGAAATAAAATTGAATGATGAAAAGTAATTTTTACCAGATGACATAGCTTTCTTACTATAAGGAAATTTTAATTCATTGGTGTCACCGGCTAAATCCATTCTACTGCTTATAACATTCGCAGGCGACCTTCTGAAAAATGAGCATCATTTAGCAGCATGTACAATTGTTCTTCTTATTGTCCAAGACTTATTAAAGATGCGAACAGTCAATCACCGGTTGAGTGACGCTCAGCCCATTTCTGTGCACTAAGTCCTTTTTAAATGCCTAAACTATACTATCCTTTCTCTCATCGCTTTTGAAACAACCTCAGTTAGTGATGCCACGTGAAGTTTCTCATAAATTTTTTTGATATGGCTGCGAACAGTTTCATAACTGATAAGAAGTTTATCGGCTATCATTTTATGGCTTAATCCTTCGACTATACAGCTCAAAACTTCTTTTTCTCTTGGAGTCAAATTATAATCCGGTACTTGCTCGGGCTTAATGTGATGAGGTATTTGCTGCAGTTTATTCATTACCTTCCTGGCAATGGCCGGCGACATGGGAGATCCACCATACTGCAGTTCCCTAACGGCATCAATAAGTCTTGTATTCAGATGAATTTTTAAAATATAACCCGAGGCGCCTGCACAAATAGAATCAAACACCCTGTCATCATCTTCAAAAACAGTCTGCATTAAGATCTGTATATGCGGCATTTCTTTTCTAAGAAGCTTTACCGCTTCAATCCCCGTTATACCGGGCATTTCAATATCCATAAGCACCAAATCAGGTCTGCAATCTTTTATATCCTGTAAACAATCCAGTCCATGAGAAAATATACCCACGACTTCAAAATCCGTAACTGTATCCAGTAACAATTTTATACTGTCACGGATGTTTTTGTTATCATCAAATATGGCGATACGTAAACTCATAGCTATGTTTAACAACAAGATTCTTCTTTTTTATCCCTTAATATATCCCCGAATCAGGGCATAGGAAAATCCAATTCTACTGAAGTGCCTTTGCCTGGCTGGCTTTTCAGGCTTAATGTTCCTTTCATTTCTGCAGCCCTCAACTGCATATTTCTTAAACCATTTCCCGTATTTCCATCCACCAATTTGATTCCTTCTGAAGAATTTGTGATACAAAAACCTTTGCCGTTGTCGTTAATTGTCATACAGAAATGATTACCGGAATGCTCTATGCGGACACTCACATGCTTGCAATCCGCATATTTTACTGCATTATTGATCGCTTCTTTAAATATCAGGAAAAAATTTTTCCGTTTAGTCACTTCCAGGTGAAAATTCAAGATGCCAGCATAATACTGAAAATTGAAACTGATATTTTTCGACGCGAGCAATGGTTTGGCAAAAGATTCCATTCGCTGCAATATGGCATCCATATTATCATTGCGGGGATTGATGGCCCAAACAATATCATTCATCTCATTGATCATCTCGCTTGATGTTTCATTTATCTTATTTAAGGTTTGCTCTAAGTCTTCTTTTCGTTGTTGTTGATTATATAATTTGGCTATTTGACCGTACACAGAAATGCTGCTTAATGCGGAGCCCATATTATCGTGAAGGTCACGGGCGATTTTGCCCCGTAGCTTTTCTTCAGTCAAGTATTTGGAAATGCGTTCAGCGCAAATAACAGCAATTTTTTTCAGCAACCACAAATCGTAAACATTATAGAAATTCCTTTTAGAATTTTCAGAATCTATTACGCCAAAAACTTTTCCCTCTACAAAAATGGGAACGGCGATCTCCGATAATCTTGCTTCATCATCCACAATGTAACGGTGATCTTTTTTTGTATTCTTAACGATTTCGGCTTTTCCAGTTTGCGCAACAGTACCGACAATTCCTCTGCCTGATTCTATTTCAATGGAATTAAGAATGACACGGCCATTGGGATTTTTAGGGCCAAAAGCTGCTCTTTGAATCAACACATTTCTTTGATCATCTTTTTCGTATACAACACAATCAGCAAACCCTAATTTGTTCACGCAATTTTTTGCAATATCCCATAAAATATCTTCGATGGTATTGCGTCCGTATAGGGATGTAGCAAAGGCACTGACTAATTTTTCTCTTTTTAACTTTTGCTGTAATGAATAAATGAAGCTGTATACAAAAGCCGCCAACAAGGAAATAAGTGTAGCAATGAACCATTCGCGTTTCCATAGAGGCGGCACCATTTCTATATTGATCTTCGCACACTTCTCTCCCCAAATGCCAGGTTGCGAGGTGGCTCTTACTTTAAAAGTATAATTGCCTCCCTGGAGATTTGAGAACTGTGCAAAGTTGCGATGATCGGTTTCTACCCAATCTTTATCCCATCCTTCTAATTTATAAGAGTATTGAACATTTCGGGAAGCGCTAAAAACGGGTGCCGAAAATTCTATGGTAAAATATTTCTGGTCGTATCGAAGCTTGATATTTTTTTTTATTAAGCGGTCGCTATATGAAGTATCGAAAATTTTAAAATCAGTAAGAAAAATGTCGGGTTGCTTATCCCTTTCTTTTATTGTTGCAGGATCAAATTCGATAAAGTAATTGAGACCACCGGCATACATCTTACCGCTGTTGTCTTTATAGATATAGCCTGTAATCCCTCCGGATTTTTCCAGGTCAGGAACCATATAGGACGAATGAGATTTATGCCGTACATCATATTTATGGAGATTCCCGTTGCTGATCATCCATACGCTACCCTGGTTATCGATTTGCAAACCTTCCAACAGGTTATTAGCAGAAGTTACATGGGTAAATTTTTTTGTATCCACATTATAATAATGCAACCCACCGCCGAAAGTACTTACCCATAAATTTCCCTGCTGGTCTTCTGTAATATCATACACATTGTCATTGCTGATAGTGGAGGCGTCTACCGGGTTATTACACAAATGATTGACATGTGGCGAAAAGTGTTTTATCCATTCGCCAATGCCGAACCTGGCAGTGGCGAGCCATATGTTGCCGTTCCTGCTTTTATAAAAACGATGAATCAGGTTATCTTTCAGGTTAAACTGTGAAATGATTTTTTTAACAGTATCAGCTCTTGAAACCCAGCGCTGTTCTACCAGGTCATAATACACCATGTAATGGCCATAAGGAGAAACCAGCAACACCGGGTGATTATCAATCGTATCCCTCACCACAGACACTACCCTTGAATCAATGATACCATGCATGACAGGGTCTTTATTCGTGTTAGGTAAAAGGGAAGCATGATTTGTTTGTTCATTATAACGGAACAATGAATAGTTCGTGCCAATATAAAAGCTACCGTCACCATCTTTAAAGAATTTGGTCACGGATAGCCTGCTGCCGTTATATAAAACAGGTTTGAAAATAAAACTATTGCTATTAGCAGGTCGTATATAAATCCCTTCGCTTGTGCCGATCCAAAGATTATTTTGCCCATCTTTATAAAAATCATAAATGATTATGTCTTTTTTTTCTCCGTTCTGATTTTTTATTGGAGGCAAGAATTTTTGTTCAAGGTATTGTTGCGCCGGATGATAAATACTAATGCCCCTGTTAGTGCCCAGCCAAATCATTCCCCGGCGGTCAATATAAACCCGATTTATACAATTGTCAGCAATAGTGCCTTCCAGAGAACCATCGTATTGAAAATTTAAAAATCGCTGCTGTTTTTTATCATATATATGAAGCCCTTTATAACGACCACCCATCCAAATTCTCCCGCTCGTATCTTCTGTAAAACCCAGGATTTCGTCACTGTCAAAACTAAATGGTTTTTTTCCCTGTTGAAATTTTTCTTCTTTACCTGATGAGGAATTATAACGATACAGAACTTTATCCCATGAACCGTACCACAAGTTTTTTTCGTTGTCAGAAAAAATAGCCGTTACAGTGGCGTGGGGCAGTTTGGCATAAAGATCATCGTAACGACTATCCATTTCATAAGAAAGATTATCAGGATTTATTTTCAGAATGCTACCACCAGCCCGACCCACCCAGATAATACCATTTTTATCCATAGACAGAGCCTGAATAGTTTTGGTACCCTCTTTTACAGGTGTTTCAAACATTTCTGTTACAGGATTAAAACGTACTACATAATTACCTCCTGTACCCAGCCACAAATAACCTTTTGTATCCAGCAACAGGCATGTGATGATATTGTCAGGAATGGAATTGCTATCGGAAACCTGGTGCTTGTATTGCCTGAACTGGTGTGCAGGCGGTTGGCGGTAATCATATTTTGTTAGCCCACCATCAGCAGTAGCAATCCATAGAATGCCTTTTTTATCTTCCACCAGATCGGTAATGATGTTACCTGATAGTCCTGAACCATTATCCTGTTGTTTTCGAAAAAAAGTAAAGTATTGTCCGTCGTAACGGTTCAATCCATCGTTAGTACCAATCCACATAAAACCCCGTTGATCCTGAATAAAACAATTCACTTTATTATTTGATAAACCATTTTGTGTAGTAAGTCTTTCAAAATAGAGTGATGGTTTTTGTGTAAAAGCGCCGTAATTAAAAAGCAGGAAAATCATACCCATCTGTATGCGCAGAAACATGTTATTCACGGGTTATTTGGAGTAAAATTTACCAAAGCCTTCAAAAGTATCGGGATGAAAATTCGACAAATATTGTTTTTGGTCTTCTATTCATGAAGACCATTCAAAAGAAATCTCAATGTGGGGCTGTAAAATTAGGATATTTTTTTTAAGTAATCATTCATCTCCTGCAATGATTCTTTAAACCCGTTTTCAATTATCTCCTGACCATGATATGCTTCGTTACCCAGTACGGGTACAGCATGTTGTTTATTGTTTCTTTTGTAATGATTAATAGCAGTATGTACCATAATGGTTCGCAGCCAGCCCAAAAAAGATGTCATTTCATTTGTACAAGCCGGGGAATAATCTATGATCTGTTTAAAAATTTTCAGAAATCCTTCATTGAGTATTTCTTTAGATTCATCATAACTAGTGGCGTAAGAATCACAAATGACCATAGCATGCCGGTAAAAGGACTCGTATATTTTTTTCTGGCTCTTTCTTTTATTTAGGGCACACCCCTTTATAAGCCGGGCAAATTCTTTTGGAGATAAACAAGTCTCATGATTTTTCATCACCCGGCAGCTTTTCCTTTCATTGTTTTTTCGGTTCGCCGTAAATAAAATCATCGAAAATTACAAGATCATGTTGACCGCCAGCGGAAATATCTTTTTGTCCATCAGCAAGTATGCCATCATGGCTCACTTGTACTTTTGTGATCCGTTCATTGCCTGGAAAATATACTCCGAGAAAAGAGAAACTGGATGTCGTCGTATGTGGCGGTACAAAAAATTTACCCAAACTTTTTTCATTCTCAAAAAATTCCAATGAGGTAGAATTAGGCAGATCTACATCACTGAACACAATGCCAACTCCTTTTGAAAAAGCGGCTGTTGTTTCTCCCGCTACCTGAAAATTGACAGGCCATAAATTTGTCGCTATGTTGGCAAAGGTTTTAGCACCGCTAAACGCTGAAAACTCTCCGGTGGTAGCCGGATCTATATTGCTAAAATTTCTGTTGCTTACCTGGAACTCACCAACATTAGACGCGTAAAGCAATCCTCTTTGTTGGGCAACTGGCGCATCCACTCCTGTCGGATTAAAAAAATC
>Ga0070689_100003642_pt1 | contig 10281 bp, 9 predicted proteins | sample KBSS23HmetaG_FD_64669 | JGI IMG/M metagenome (GOLD analysis project Ga0070689, IMG submission 64669) | Switchgrass rhizosphere microbial communities from Kellogg Biological Station, Michigan, USA - KBS S2-3H metaG | ecosystem: Host-associated > Plants > Roots > Rhizosphere ... | reverse complement strand
CTTCGCTCACGCCATCGGAGTAAAGAATCAACGTGTCGCCATTGCGGAGCGTTAACTCCGTGCGCTCGAATTCCAAGCCGGGCTCGAAGCCAAGCGCCGTTCCGAGATTCCGGACGGCCCAACACGGTGGTTTGCCCGCGGGCAGCAGCACGGGGCGACAATGCCCGGCATTGGCCAACACGAGCCGGCCGGACTTCGGCTCGAACACCGCACAAAGAAAAGTCACGAACATGCCCGAGGGGTTGTCCGCCGCGAGTTCGTCGTTGAGCCGCGCCAGGATGCGCTCTGGCTCGGCAATTTCCCGCGCGAGCAACCGCGCCAGACTGATGGCGCGCACCATGAACATCGAAGCGGGAATACCCTTGCCCGAAACGTCGCCGAGAAAAACGACCAATCGTTCCGGCCCGGCGGCACACACGCCATAGAGATCGCCACCCACCTCGCGGGCCGGTTCGAGCACTGCGCCGAAGCTGACGCCGTAAGCCGCTTCCACCGGCGCAAAGTCATGCGGCAACATGCCCATTTGAATCTCCCGCGCAACGCGCAGTTCGCTGGCGATCTGCTCTTTCACCGAGTCGCTGTAGGCCTTCGCTTTGAGCAACGACCGCACGCGTGCCTTCACCTCCAGCATCTCGAACGGTTTGGTCAGGTAATCGTTCGCGCCCGCCTCGAATCCACGTGTCTTGTTCTGCACTTCCTCCAGGGAGGACAGGAACATGATCGGCACTTCGGCCGTTTCCGGCATCTGGCGCAGACGCCGGCAGACCTCGTAGCCATCCATTCCCGGCATCACGATGTCGAGCAAGACCAGATCGGGCGACGTTCGCGCGGCGACCTGCAACGCCATCTCGCCGTTAAGCGCAAGGCTGAGTTTGTGATCCGACTTCAGGCCCTCGACCAGGATGTCCAGGTTGACCTTGGCGTCGTCCACCAGCAGCACGCGGCAATCAGCGAGGTTCTTCATGCAACGCGCGACACCAGCACGGTCACCACATTGCGGTCGCCGCGGCGCTCATATTCCATTCCTGCCGCCATGCGCCGCACGAGACTAAGCCCCCAACCGCCCGGGGTGCGCTCCTGTAAGCTAAGGTCGGGGTCAGGCTCGGCAGTCAGGCAGGGGTTGAACTCGTGCCCGTCGTCTTCCACACGAATTCGGAAGACGCCCTCCTCGCAGGCCGCGCTCAACCGGATGATGTGTCCGTTTTGATCATCGTAACCGTACTTGATGATGTTCGTGCCGAGTTCCTCCACGGCGAGTTGTGCCAGGTAGCGGGCGTCGGCGCCCGCACCCCATTGCGCGAGGCGACGGTCCATTTCCTCGATGGCGCGCATTAGGTCTTCGAGTTGGTTCGGAATGTTGGTCTCCCACTGGGATGCTTCTGGCATGAGTGATTGCGAGTGTGGTCTGGCCGTCAGGTGGCCACAGGCTATCGGCGGGCGGCGTGTTTGCAAACGCAATCCGCGCACCACGGCTGATTCAAGAATACGCGCGAACAGGGGCGGGGACGGCCCGTCTCCGCTTGGAAAGAAACGATTCTGATACCCAGTGGGGACAAGCTGTCCCCACCCCTTTGCTTGAATCGGCCGCAATCCGCGCACGGCCAACGCGCCAATGCAGTTGACTGGCCCAATGCGCGGGGGATAAGCGTTGGCATGAACGTCACCACCTCGCTGTCCGGCGACACCCAAACTTTCAAGCTCACGGGCCGGCTGAGCTCGGAAGACGCGCCGGAGTTTGAACGGCACCAGCAGCACGCGGCAATCGGAAAGATTCTTCATCTAACAAGTGTCATTTCGGGGATGATCTGGCTGGTTCGTGGATGCGCATGGGCCAATCCTAATTCAACCCGTTTTCTGAAAACTGTCCACTACAACCGCGACGGGTTTGTGCAAAAACAAGTGCCGGATAGGACGCGTAATTTGAACAAAATGACCCTCACCCTGACCCTCTCCCGTCCGACGGGAGAGGGAACAGCCTGATCCGCCTCTGGCACCTTCTACAGCGGTTGGATACGCCGACCGACGGGGCTCGATTCCCCCTCTCCCATCCGATGGGAGAGGGCCGGGGTGAGGGCGGGTCTTTCTCAAAATCCGAAGTTGTTTTTGCACGAGTCCGAAGGAAGTGAAACGGGGGGGATTGCTCATCACTTATCCACGTCGCGCCCGCGCAATAGGGCGGCGTAGGCGGCGTATTTGTAGAGGTCGCCCAGTGTTGGATAATTGAAGCAGGCGCGGTTGAACAACTCCGCGGTGGCGTTCATCATCATGGCCATGAGCCCGATGTGGACCACCTCGGTGGCTTGTTCACCCATCACATGGACACCGAGCAGGCGCAGGTCGTCGCGGTGGAAAAGCAGCTTCAGGAAGCCCACGTTGTCGCCAATGATATCGCCGCGCGGGATGTCCGCGTAACGCGCGCGGCCCGCGACGTAGGGAATTTGTTTCTCCACGAGCGCGGCCTCCGTGGCCCCCACGCAACTGGCCTCGGGAATGGTGTAGATGCCGGTTGGGAGGAGCGGCGCCATGTCGCTTTTGAGCGTATCACCGAATGCGTGGAAGACAGCTACGCGCGCCTGCTCGATGCCGGTGGCCGCCAGTGCCGGCGGCCCGATGGCATCCCCTGCGCCATAAATGTGCGGCACCTCGGTGGACTCAAAATGCGCGCCGACCTGGATGAGACCCCGTTTGCCCGGGGTGAGTCCGGCGGCGGCGAGGTTGAGCGTCTCGGTGTTGCTGCTGCGTCCGGCGCAAACGAGCACGCCGTCACCTGCCATCGTGGCGCCCGAGGACAGCGTCAAGATGACCTCGCCGGGCCGGGAGGCATCGCACTTCACCACCTTTTCCTTCCAGTGAAAGCGCACACCGTTGGCGGTCATGGCGTCGGCCAGGCCCCGGGATATTTCCGCATCAAGAAACGGCATCAGCGTGTCGCGGGCGTCCACCAGATGTACCTCGGCGCCCAGCGCGGCGAACGTGCCGGCGTATTCGCTGCCGATCACGCCGCCGCCGATCACGATAAGCTTCTTCGGCAGCGCCTTGAGTTCGAGGATTTCGTTCGAGTCGTGCACGCGGTCGTCCTCGAAGGGGAACTCCGGCGGTCGCAACGGCGACGAACCCGTGGCAATCAGAATCTTCTCGCCCTGAATGAATTTTTCCGCGCCTCCTTCACCTTCATTAACAATCCGGATGGTATGGGCGTCCACGAAGCTTCCTGCGCCATGGAACCGGATCACGCCGCGCAGCGCCAGCCGGGCCTCGACCCGCTGCCGTTCGCTGCCCGTCACTTGTTTCGCGTGCCGCATGAAGTCGGCGACGGTGGCCTCGCGGCGGAGCGAGAGGTCCACGCCAAAGAGTTTGCGCGAACGCCAGCCCGAAAGCATGAGCGAGGTTTCGCGCAACGTCTTGCTGGGGATGGTGCCGGTGTTGATGCCCGCGCCGCCGACCAGCGCCGCCTTCTCCACGAGGGCGACGCGCTTGCCAAGCAAACCCGCGGCCGACGCTCCGCTCGTACCGGCGGGACCGCCGCCGAGGACGACGAGATCAAACTTGGCGAGTATGGAAGGATTCATTGGGTTAACAGGGTCGTGTGATGTCCATGATTGAAGTTTCTCTCGATAAGACAGGAGGCCACGGAGAAAACAAGGAATCCTTTTTCTGGCAACTCCGTTTATTCCGGTCAGGAAGTTTCAGGCGACTTGCACCACGGGAAAATTCTCGCGGCCCTTGAGGTCGCTGTCCGGCCCGGTGGGATGACGCCAGTTTGCGCCTTTCTCGTAACGCCACCATTGGTAGAAATTGTTCAACGGCACCGGTTCCGGCGTGGGTGTGAAAACGGTGGAGCCGGCAAAAAGGGGGTTTCGGGCGGCGCGATGGGGAACTCCTCCTTCCTCGGCTTCTGTTCCGCCCCCGTGACGTAACCGGTGGCTTTCACGAACTTTTCAAACTGCTCGTTGGTGACCTCCGTCGCGTCCATCCAGAAGCCGTCCACATAGACGCGGTGAATGGGCAGCGCATCTCGCGTGACCCCCGACTGGCCGCACAACGGTTCGCTGGCGTCATCGCTGCACATCGAGAACTCTCCACCGGGAATCCACACCATGCCCGAGGGCGCAGGTGTGGGTGCGGGTGTCGTGCTGGGAATCGTCGGGGCGAAAGTTGATGCTGGCGCGGCTTCCCTTCCGCCCGGCCCGGCCGGAACCGAAGATGGCGAGTCGTATTTGACGAGGGCGACGACGCCCGCAACAACGGCGACGCCAATGATCACCCAACGCAGCGGGCCTGGCCGCGCAGGGCGCCATGGATTCTTCGCGGCGGGCCGGTAGGTCTTTGGTTTGCTCATGGCTAATTCAAGAAAGGGGTGGGGACAGCTTGTCCCCACTGGGTATCAGAATCGTTTCTTCCCAAGCGGGGACGGGCCCCGCCCCTGTTCGAGCGCGTTCTTGAATCAGCCGTGGGGCTGATCGTGAAAATCATTTGTCGTCCGGATTGAGGAACTTAAAGACCAGCCCGGCCACCAGGCCGCCACCGAGATCGGCGGCGATATGCGCCCAGATGTGCGAGAAGCTCAACAGCTTCATGACGGCTGCGCCGACGGCCACCGCAGGGTTGAACGCGCCGCCGCTGATGGAGCCGACCGCAAATGCGCCAGTCATAACGGTCATGCCGATGGCGAGGCCGTAGAAGGAATTTCCAGAAGTGGCTTTGGCCGTGGCGACGTTCAGGACCACGTAAGCCAGGGCGAAGGTGAAAAGAAACTCAGCCACAAAAGCCGCCGGGAACCTCTGGATTTCCATTGGCGTGCCGCTCTTGCCGACCAGGAAGACCGCCACCAATGCCGCGACGATCCCGGCCAGCACTTGGGCGCCCCAGTAAGGAAGGACGTCCTTGGTCTCACACCGACCCCGAATCCACACGGCCAGCGTGACGGCGGGATTGAAGTGCCCACCGGAGAGGTGCCCGGCGGCGTAAATCATGACCATGAGCGCCGCGCCAATGGCCAGCGGAGGAATGACTCCGGGCGCATTCGGAATGGCGGTGCAGCCGATGGTGAAGACGAGAAAAAAGGTGCCGATGAATTCAGCGATATATTTGCGCATAGGATCTGTGGTTGTCGGTTGACTTATGGTCGTAAGTGGGCAAAGGCGAGTTTGCCTGGATTAAATTCAAAAATTCAGTCCGACTGCAATGACGAATGTGGGCTTGCTTTCGTCCGGATTAAACACGATGCCGCTCAAGTCCACCTTCTTGTAGTGGAAGCCGACGAGCACGCCACGCTGGATTTCGCGATCCGTTTGGTACAACCGGGTCCGCTGCGTCACCATGCCGAACCGGAACCAGTCCACCGGCGCCAGCGTCAGTTCCGACCAGTTGTAGAAAAAGTTGTCCGAAGAATTACCTGTGTCGAAGACATACTCGCCCTCGCTGTAGAGTTCGAGCTTCCACCAGCTCAACGAGCCTTTGTAGCCCGGCGCAATGCCGGTGATGTCGCCAAACACGCCACCGAGCATCGGCGCGATTTCCCACGCCAGTTTTTCGCCGCCGCTGAAATTGTAGCCGACCCACGCCGAGCCGGTGTCGAGCGCTTCGTAGTTGTAGCGTGCTTCGAGGTGGAGCCAGTCGCGATCCGCCGTGAAGGTGGGCTGCACGTAGTCCCGGCTGTCGGGCACGATGTAGGTGTAGGCCGAGGCGGAGAAGGACCATGCCTTGTCGTCCGTCGTCTCGGTCAGGGCGGGCGGTGTATTCGTCGCCGTGGAGACGGGCGCGTTCGTGGTCGTTTGCGCCGAAGCATCGGCGCACGCAAGAACAGCCGCGATCGCCATGAAGAGACGCACTGAGGATTGTGCAACCGAGTTTGGAATGCCAGGAGCGCGGCGTTCACGCCGCTTCAACGCCGAAAAGATCAGTGGGTCGGGCATTTTCTGAGTTGTGGAGTTGCGGACGATGAAGCGGGCCAAAGCCCGCGCTCCCTCCCTCGATCGCACAAGTCTTGGTAGTCGCATGACGTTATCCCCCCAGCGCCATGGTCAGGCCCACGAGGATCGTCCCGAGAACCACCATGGAAATCCCCATCAACCACGGGTGACGCCCGGCGGTGCGTCCAAACGCGTAGCCCAAGATGAACAACAGCACGATGGCGATGAGGTTGGAGAGGCGCAGGGCTGGCCCGGCGTTGTTCATGAAAATAAACGGCAGCGCGACCGGAAACGTGGAAATGAATACCAACAAGAAAACGCCCAGCGCCCCCAACCAGTCGTCTTTCCCCAGCCGCGCACGCGCCTGCGGTTCGGGCAGTTGTTTCAACCGCCGGTGCATCGCTTCCAGTTCCGCCGGCTGCAGGACAGATGCGACCACCGTCGGCAATGAGTCCGAGATGAGGCGATGCGCCTCCTGCGGATCGGTGGCTTTGCGAACGGCTCGGAAGGTCATCAGGCCGCGGCCCTTCTCGGCCAGGCTGCCCATCAGATACAACACGGCATCGATGACGCCCCAGGCCAGATTGCACCCGAGCGCGCCAATGAGCATGGTGCGGACGCTGGCCCGGTCCGCCTCGGCGACGCTGAGTGAGCCCGTGAACGTCAGGACCATGATCAATCCGAAGAGCACTTCCGAGATCCGCTCGCTGGGTTCGAGCACGTGTTTATGTGATTTGATGAGAGCGTCGGGCATAGGATTGGATGAGTCTTGTTCGTTTCCAGAATTCACTGCGCTCGGGGCGGCAACAGGTAAAGCGTCATGGCAAAGATGAGATACACCATCAGCAGCAGCACACCGACGAACCACGCCGAGCGTCCGCTGTTGGTGACGAGGGAGGCCGTGAGAGCGGCAATGAGCATCATCACCACGGCGCCGGGCCAGAATTGCAGGTTCATGGGCGTCGGCCCGAGGACGTAACTCAGCAGCACCAGCACCGGCGCGACAAAGAGCGCGATTTGGGACGCGCTGCCCAGCGCGATGCCCACGCTCAAATCCAGCCGGTTTTTGCGCGCACCGGAAAACGCCGAAGCCATTTCCGCCGCACCGCCAACCAACGCCACGACGATGAACCCCACGAAGGCTTGGGACATCCCGAAGTCCTCAGCCGCCTTCTGAACCGACTCGACGAACACCTCGCTCACCAGCGCCACCAGCACCGTGACGCCCGCCAGCGTGGCCAGGGCCAGTCCGATGGGCCACGGCGCTTCGCCGGCCTCTCCGTGTTCCGCGCTGGCGAAGATCTCACGGTGCGTTTTGAGCGAGAAGAGCATGCCCAGTGCATAGGCCACGAAGAGCAGCACCGCCAGGCCCACGCTCAACTTGTGGGTGAATGCCGTGCCGGCCGCGGAGTCCGCTTCCGAGATGGCCGAGGGAACCAACAATGCGATCGTGGCCAGAAAGAGCAGACCCGCCTGCATGCGGGCGCTGACCCGGTTGTATTCCTGCACGTGATGCTTGAGTCCGCCCAACAGAAACGACGCGCCAAGCATGAACAGTGTGTTGGTGACAATAGCGCCGGCGATGGACGCCTTCACCAGCATGTATTCGCCGGCGCGCAAGGCGGTGAGCGCGATGACCAGTTCGGTCAGATTGCCGAGCGTGGCGTTGAGCAAGCCGCCGACCGCATCGCCGGTTTTGGCTGCCACGGACTCGGTGGCATGGCTGAGCAGCCCCGCCAGCGGTACGATCGCCAGCACAGACAATATGAACAGGAGTGTGTGCGCTTCCGGTTTGAGCTTCGCGAATGCGAAAACGATGGGCACAAACGCCAGCAGCCAAAGCATTGGATTGTGCCGAATTTCTTTGAGCAGGGCGTTCATGCTTTCATTTCGTTTGTTGTTCACAGCTCGGCGATGGCGCATGTTCCGTGGCGCGAAATGGGTGCGGGCGTTGCATCAAGAGTTTTGTTTTTGAAAGGCCTCAATGGCGTCAGCCACGGAGGTGAATCGATTGATCCCGCCGAGTTTCTCCTCCACACCTTCGTTGCGCAGACGATCCCGCACCGAGGAGCGGGCTTCCACCGACTGAACGCGGATGCCGGCGGCGCCAAGTTCGCCGGCGAGTTCGGCGAGCATGTGCGCGGCGTGCATGTCCACGTAGGGCGCAGCGGAAAGGTCCAGCACGATCAGCTTCGGCGGCGTGGCTTCGGCGCGGACCCGCTCGGCAATCGTGTCGCGCACATGATCCATGTTGAAATAGAGCAGGCCGGACTCCGGCCGGAAGATCAGCACACCACGAATCAACTCATTGTCCGGATGCCGCTCGCGATCGGAGAACCGCCGCGTGCCGGCGATGCGTCCGAGAAAGGCGACGTGCGGCCGCGACGCGCGCCGGATCAAGAGCACCAGCGAGATGATCGCGCCGATCATCACGCCACGAAGCAGGCCCGAACTCAGAACGCCGGCCAACGCGCCACCGGCCACGATAAATTCCGTCCGGTTGGTGTGCAGGAGGTTCTTGAGTGTGGAAAGCTTGAACAGCCCCGTGACAGCAACCAACACGATGGCCGCCAGGACGGGCTGGGGCAACGCGGCCAGCAAATGCGTGAAGAAGAGCACCACCACCAGAATGATCCCAGCGGCCATGGCGCCCGACAGTGGCGTGCGCGCGCCCCCGCCTTCGTTGACGAGCGATTGCGACATGCCTCCACTGACCGGAAAACCGCGGCCCAACCCCGCGGCGAGGTTGGATGCGGCGAGCGCTAGAAATTCCTGGTTGGCGTCCAGCCGCCCGCCATGCTTCGCGGCGAACATGCGGCCAATGGCGGCCGTCTCCACCGCGCCAAGCAGAAAGCAGGCGAACGCCAACGGCAGCAGTTCGTTCAAGTCGGCCCAGTGAATCGCGGGCAGGCCGAGGGCTGGCAGCCCCTGCGGCACTTCGCCCAGCAGCTTCACTCCGCGCGCTTCCAGACCGAGCCAGCCCGAAGCCACAATGCCGCCCACCACCACGAACAGCGCCACCGGCTTGTTCTTGAGGAAAATCTTCCCAAGCACAAGCACCGCCAGCGCGACGCCTCCAATCGTGAGCGATGTGAAATTGGTTTCGTGCAGGTGCTTCAGGAAGTTGCCGCTGTTCACCCAGAAATTGCCGTGCGCGCCGTGGATGCCAAACAACTTGGGCAACTGTGAGCTGGCGAGGAACAGGGCCACGCCGCACTTGAACCCGACCATCACGCTTTCGGAGATGAAGTTCACAATCGAGCCGGCCCTGGCGAGCCACGCGACAAAAGCGATGAGCGCCACGAGCAAGGCCGTGCCCGCTGCCAGCGCAGTGAACCGGCTCGTGTCGCCGCCGGCGATGTCGCCCAGGGACGCGCCGACCAGCAATGAAATGGCGGATGTGACCGTAATGGCCGTGTGGCGCGAACTGCAAAACAGCCAGAAAACCAGCCCGCTGAACAGACATGCGTAAAGTCCCGCCTCGGGTGGCAGATTGGCTAGCGAAGCGTCACCCAATCCAGCGGGCAACAGATACGCCGCGAGCGTGATGCCGGCGACGACATCACCCCGCAGCCACTCTTTGTCGTACGTGCGCAGCCAGTCGAAGACAGGCAAGGAAACGCCCGGCGAGTTGCGTGCGGCGTTGCCCACCTTAGTGGTCTGAGACATAATATGTGTTTAGCGTCGCACTTTTTTCTTCTCCCTCTCCTCCCCTGAAGGAGGAGAGGGCTGGGGAGAGGAGGCTGCACCGACGGGTGATATTGGGACTCCCCCCTCCCCGACCCTCCCCCCGCTCATACTTCGCGGGGAGAGGGAGGACATTTGTTGATTACGCTAAACACATACGAGACATGAGTACTCAGACCACTTAATATTTCTCCGGCACAAACTTTCGCCCCTTCAACGTGGCTTCGTCGTCATAGGCGCCTTTCATCGAGCGCTTGGGCAGCTTCACCTTGTCGCGAGGAACCTTCTTGTAGGGTATGAGACTCAGGATGTGGTGGATGCAGTTCAGGCGCGCACGCTTCTTGTCGTCCGAACGGAGAATGTGCCAGGGCGCCCATTTGGTGTCCGTGGCCTTGAGCATCAGGTCGCGGGCGCGCGAATACTCGAACCACTTGCTGCGCGAGGGCAGGTCCATGGGGCTGAGTTTCCACTGGCGCAGCGGATCCTCCATGCGCGCCTCGAACCGGCGCTTCTGCTCCTTGTCGCTCACTTCGAGCCAGATCTTGATCAGCTGCACGCCGCCGTCGACCATGTACTTCTCCATCGCCGGGCACAGCTGGAGAAATCGCTTGTGCTGTTCCGGGGTGGCAAAGCCCATGACGTATTCGACGCCGAGGCGGTTGTACCAGCTGCGGTCGAAGAT
>Ga0070689_100003639_pt1 | contig 10285 bp, 5 predicted proteins | sample KBSS23HmetaG_FD_64669 | JGI IMG/M metagenome (GOLD analysis project Ga0070689, IMG submission 64669) | Switchgrass rhizosphere microbial communities from Kellogg Biological Station, Michigan, USA - KBS S2-3H metaG | ecosystem: Host-associated > Plants > Roots > Rhizosphere ... | reverse complement strand
GTCCACACCAGGAACAGCGTCGAGCCCGGCATGTACTCCCAGCGAAACACCGCATTGCCGCGAAGCGATTTGAAGTTGAAGTCGTCACCCGGCGGCGCCGGCGCCGCGACGGGGTCGAACTCGTAGCTCCGCGGGCGCGCCAGCGACTTGTAGCTGGTGTACTGGCCAGTCGAGATCAGCGGCTGCAGGTAGGTCAGCAGGCTGATGCGCGGGGTGAACGCCCAGTTGAGGCGAATGTTGGCCGAGAGCGTCTTCTGCTCGAGGTGCGCGAACACGTAGCGCCGGCCGAAGGTCTCCGTCGCGGCCGCGTCGTCGTACTGGGTAACGTACTGGGCATCCTCCACCACGCGCTCGAAGATCGGGCCCACGCTCAGCAGGATGTTCGAGACCGGCTTGAGCTCGATGCCAGGATTGACCCAGTAGTTCCACGAGCCGGGCTCGGGCTGCATGTACATGCCGGTGTCGAGATACCAGAAGAACTTGGACTTGCCGTCGGTGTCGAAGTAGTTCCCGAGCTGGAAGCCCGGCTTGTTGATCATCAGCGGGCCGCCTCGGGTACGCCGCGCGCTGATGCTCTGCGGGTTGTAGGCGGCGTTGTAGTTCCAGCTGTAGTTGTTCTGGAACTCGGTGGACCCGGCGAGATACGCGCCGCCCCAGGTGCGGTTGCCGGCGAAGTCGAAGCTCGAGAACACCGCGCCGAGCACGTCCTGGTACTTGCGCCACTTCGTGTTCTCCGTCCACTTGTACCCGCCGCCGACGTGATAGTTGGCGATGTCCGAGTAGGACATGAAGCCGACGTCGTTCACGTCGAACTTGGGACTCAGGAGTCCCACCGCGGCGTTCACGAAGGTGTTGCCCTTCTGCTTGTTGAGCCAGTAGCGGCTGGCGAATCCGGTCAGGGACGTGGCGGTCGAATCGACGCCGAGGTAATCCACATCCGGCCGCTGGAAGTAATGGGTGGAACTCCGCTGCAGCTCGGTCATCCGCGTCTCGTTGCCGCGCACGTGCGACATCACGGTGTAGCCCGAGATCACCCAGACCTGGTTCTTGTCGAGGAAGAGCCAGCCGTCCATCCCGCCGAAGAACGACTCGCTGTTGAGCTGGTCTCGCAGATCGGGATTGTCGAACGAGCGCACCGCTCCGTTGGCCATGAAGCCGAGTCCCTGCTGGCGGTTCTTGAACTCCTTCTGCGTGCGCAACACCCCGTAGCCGGTGAGCGGCTCGATCTCCGACTCGGTCTCGAACCCGGTGTTGTAGAGCTTGGCGTGCTCGCGCGCCGTCACCGCGGCGAGCGAGCCGAAGTTCCAGGTCGGAGTGACCTTCCCGGTGAGCTTGCCGGCGCCGAGAATCGTGGTGCCGAGCGGCGCATCCGTGAACTCCGCGTCCGGCACGTCCCCCTGCGGCGCGCGGCCCACGCGGCGGCTGTAGAAGAAGGTCGGCTCCGGCCAGTTGAAGCCCCAGTAACTGTCTGCGCCTTCGTTACCGAAGCGGAACACCTGCGCGTTCTCGACGAAGAATGGTCGCTTCTCCTGGAAGAACGATTCCACGTCGCTGAGGTTGACCACCGCCGGGTCCACTTCGACCTGGCCGAAGTCGGGATTGACGGTGGCGTTCAGCGTGAGCTTGCTGCCCACGCCCATGCGCACGTCCACGCCGCCGTCGGCCGTCGTCTTCGATCCGTCGTTGAAGGGGTTCCCCGGCTCGGTCACGAGGTATTCCCCCTTGCTCGTGGCGTAGGGAATCACCTCGATCGCACTCTTGGGCTTGATTCCTGACATGCCCACCAGGTCCGGGAAGCGGGAGACGAAGCCGCTCTCCTTCTTCGGCAGATAGACGACGAAGTCCTCCTCGCTGCGGCGCTGGATCACGCGGCGGAAGTTCATGCCCCAGCGGTCTCCGCTGGTGAAGCGCATCTGCGAGTACGGGATCTTCATCTCGACCGTCCATCCCTGATCATCGCGCCGCGCCTTGCCTTCCCATACGCCATCCCACGACGGGTCTTCCCAGCCGTCGTTGTAGAGCGACCCGTCGAACAAGGTGCCGGCGGCGTTCACCAGGAAGTAGTAGCCGCTGCGGCGATCGAGATAGGGATCGACGTAGACCCCGAAGCGATCGGCGGGGATCGAGACATCACGCCGGGTGAGTCGTGCCAGGATGGAATCCGGCGCCGTGTCGTGCATGCGCGCGCCGATGTAGACCGCGTCGTCGTCGTAGGCCACCCGCACCTCGGTCGGCATCGAGGCGGGCTGACCTTCGTAGGGATCGCGCTGCTTGAAGTCGGTGACGGCGTTGCCGTTCTGCCAGATCGGCTCGTCGAGCTTGCCGTCCACGACGATGGGAGACGTGATTCGCGCGGCGGTGATGACCGGTCGAGACACCGCGGTGGAGTCGGCCGACGCCGCCAAAGGAATCGCCAGCAGCGCGACCCCGAGGAGCAGGGGGAACGATTTCATCTTCAGGTACCCGCGATAGAGAGGAAGAATCGAAGGCCGTGAACGAACGAAACGCTTACGGCTCAGTTCAGCCGCTGGTTGCGAGCGGTCCGTCCTAGATCGGCCGCGGCTACCGGGCGAGCCCGTGCGTCACTGGAGCATGGGACGGGCTCGACGCGCCGAAGGTTGGGAGAGCCGCTCCTGGAAGGCCAGCACCGTGACGACGAGCGTAGGCATTGGGCCGACGAGCGGACGTGACGACAGCTGTCGTTAACCAGAGCCGAACAGAGGCGGTCTCCCATCGTCCTCCTCCCGCTCATTCCACGAACCGGACCGCGAATTGGCCTTGCGACCCGACCACTCCGCGCCGATACTTTGCTTAGCAAAGTGCTTTGACCCATGGGAGACCGCCATGTTCCATCCGCGAGCGATGCGTGAGCCACCACGACTTCCGCGCGATCTCGAGCCGCGACCGGTCCGGAATCGTCACGCGCTGCTGCTCAATCCGTTCTATCCGAAGGACCCTCACGCCAGCTTCGGCAAGCACGTCCTCACCCCGTCGCTGGCCCTCACCAGCATCGCCGCGGTGACCCCGGCGGACTGGACCGTGCGTTACTGGGACGAGAACCTGCTCCAGGGCCCGCCTCCCATGGAACCCGTCCCGCAGGTCGTCGCGATCACCGTCCATCTCACCTTCGCCGAGCGGGCCTTCGAGCTGGCGGACTTCTACCGCGCGCGGGGCTCGCTCGTGGTGCTCGGCGGCCTTCACGTGCTGTCGTGCCCCGAGGAGTGCGCGCCGCACGCCGATGCCGTGGCCGTCGGCGAGGGCGTGCAGATCTGGCCCGAGATCCTGCGCGACGCCGCGGCCGGGCAGTTGAAGCCACGATACGACGGGAGCTACCGCCGGCCTTACGCCGAGGATCCGCTGCCGCGCCGGGCGCTGCTCCCGAGGCGCGACTTCCTCACTACCACGAGCGTGATTGCGACCCGCGGTTGTCACAGCCGCTGCGGCTTCTGCTACCTCTCGACCCAGGGTCTGCACATCCCCTACCAGCTGCGCGAGCCCGAAGCCGTCGCGCAGGAGATCCTCGATGACGGCCAGCCCTACGCCGTCTTCGTCGACAACAACCTCGGCTCACGCCCCGAATACCTGGCGCGGCTGTGTCGTGCGCTGCGCAGGATCGAGCGCATCTGGAGCGCGGCAGTGTCGATCGATGTCACCGATCATCCCGAGGTCGTGCGCCAGATGGCGCTCGCCGGCTGCACCGGCGTGTTCGTGGGGTTCGAGTCGCTGCAGCCGCAGAACATCGCGGATCAGAGGAAGAAGAGTCCGAGCCCCGATGACTATGCGCGCCGGGTCGCGCTGTTCCACGACCACGGCATTCAGGTGAACGGCAGCTTCGTGCTCGGTTTCGACCACGACCGGCCGGATGTGTTCGAGCGAACGGTCGAATGGGTGGAGGCAAACCGGCTCGAGTGCGCGACGTTCCACATCCTCACCCCCTACCCCGGGACGCCGCTCTTCAGGCAATTCGAGGAAGAGGATCGTCTGCTCCACCGGCGCTGGGCGCTCTACGACACGTCGCACGTGGTGTTCCGCCCGCGGCACATGACCCCCGAGCACCTCGCCGCCGGCTACGCCTGGTGCTACCAGCGCCTGTTCTCGCACGCTTCCATCTGGCGCCGCCGCCCCCGCCAGGCCGACGCGGTGCTGCCTTACCTCGCGATGTCGTATCTCTACAAGCGCTCGAACCGGCTATGGGCGTTCCTGATTCGACACCGGCTGACGCACACCGTGTGGGGCCCGCTCGTCGAGTGGACGCGGCGACGGCACGTGAAGTTTCGCGCGCGCCTGGCGGCACGGCCGCCCGCTGCCGCGGGCGCGCCGGCATGTCTGGTCAGCGCCGGAGTGTGATCCGCCCTATCCGGTGACGAGGGCGAAGGCCAGGCCGTCGTGATCCTTGACGCCGACGGTCTGGATCGCCGTCGCGCTCACCTTGGATTCGGACGCGAGCCGCTGAAAGAACCGCCGCATGCCCAGCACCATGTCGTCATTGGATTCCGGATTCGCGACCTCGCCCTTGCGCACGACGTTGTCCACCACGATCAGGCTGCCGCGCCGCGAGAGCTTCAGCGCCCATTCGAAGTATTCGGTCGTGCTCTGCTTGTCAGCGTCGATGAAGGTGAGATCGAACGGACCGAGCTTCTCTTCCTCGACTTTCGGCAGCAGGTCGAGCGCCTTGCCGATCCGCACTTCGACCCGGTCCTCGAGACCGGCGCGCGCGATGTTCTTGCGCGCCACCTCGGCGTGCTTCGGCTCGTACTCGAGCGTGATCAGACGCCCGTCGCTCGGCAGCGCGCGTCCCATCCAGATCGTGCTGTAGCCGGCGAGGGTGCCGATCTCGAGGATCCGCCTGGCGCCGATGGCGCGCGCCATCAGGTGCAGCAGCTTGCCCTGATTCGGCGCGACCTGAATGTCCGGCAGACCGCCGGCCCGGCTGTCGTCCAGCGCCGCCTCGAGCACCGGATCCGAGCCGATGAGGAGATGGTTGAAGTAGTCGTCGACTTTGCTCCACTGCTCCAGGGTGACCGTGTCGTCGCTCATCGAAGCTCCTCGAAGAGTTTCTGGAATTCGGGTCGATTCCGAATGGTCGCGAGGTCGGGGTCTCGGAGCGGCCAATCGGGCTTCACTTTGTAGGTGCCCATCACGTTCGTCAGCTCCTGCATCGCCCGGTCGTCCTCACCGCAGACCGCGAGCGTACAGGCCAGATTGTAATGAACCGTCGCGTCGAACGGTGCGCGGCGATGCGCCTCCTCCGCCTGCTGCATGGCGGCTTCTCGGTGTCCCAGGTGGGCGAGCGTGATCGCGTAGAGCGAGCGCGCGTGGGTGTGGTCGGGGTGGCGGCGCAGGTATTCGGGCATCCGCTCGAGCTGCAGCTGGTTCGCGCGGGCGAGATCTTCGGTTCGCCCGAGCAGCTCGTAGCAGGCCGCCAGCCGAGAGAGCGGCAGGTAGCGATCCGGATAACGCTCGACCATGCCTTCGACCAGCTCCACCGCCTGCTCGGGATGCCCGCCAGCGATCAACGCCCATGCGGTCCACTCCAACTCCTGCGGGCGGTCGGGATTTCGCGCCAACACGCGCGCCACGGCCTGGAGCAGTTCCTGAGGCTGGTTGCGCACGAAGTACACCATGGCTTGCGCGGTGAAAGCCTCGATCAGGTCGGGCTCGATGGCGAGCGCGCGGGCGGCCGCCTGGAGTGCCGCATCGGTGTGATCGTGGAAGAAAGGCGAATGGAAGGCGCGCACCCCGTAGGTCTCGGCGAGCGCCGCGTGCCCCAGGGCAAAGCTGGGATCGAGCTCGAGCGCGCGGCGAAGCAAGTCCTCCGCTTCACGGTTGCCCTCGGCCGACACGGTTTCGAGCCGGTGGCGCGCTTCGAGATAGAGACGATAGGCCTCGGGGACGCGCGTGGGCGCGCGGTCCAGCATCGCGAGATCCTCGGGAGCGAGCGCCACCTGCAGCGCTTCGGCGATGTGCTTCGAGACTTCCGCTTGCACGTCGAACAGATCCTCCAGCGTGCGATCGAAGCGCTCCGTCCACACCGCGTGTCCGTCGTCACCGCGCACCATCTGCGCGGTGATCCGGGCGCGATTGCCGGCGCGACGAACGCTTCCGGTGAGCACGTAGTCCACCGCCAGCTCGCGAGCCACCGTGCGCGGCGGAACGGCGCGGTCCCGGTAGGGAACGACCTCCGAGCGAGTGGCCACGCGAAGGCCGCGCAGGCGCGAGAGGTCGACGATGAGGTCTTCCATCAGTCCGGCGGCGAGGAATGCATCGTCGGGACTGCTGCTGAGCACTTCGAAGGGAAGCACCGCGATGCCCGGCGCCGGCTTGGGCTGCGCTTCGCTCGTGGTCCCAGCATCGGGCCGCGCGCTCGACAGATCGGCGATCAGATCTTCGGCGCGGGCGTAGCGCTGGCGGGCGTCTTTCCGCAGGAGCTTCCTCACCACGAAGTCGATCTCGCTCCCCAGACCGGAGCGGCGCGCGCTGGGCGCGACGGGATCGCCGTGCAGCACCTGGAAGGCGATGGCTTCGAAGCTGTCGCCCTGGAACGGAAGCTCACCGGTCAGCATGGCGTACAGCATCACGCCGAGCGACCACAGATCGGAGCGGTTGTCGGGAGGCGCGCCCTGGATCTGCTCGGGACTCATCGTGAAGGGCGTCCCCACCGAGGCCCCGGTCCGGGTGAGGCGCGTGGCATCGCGCACACTGGCCAGACCGAAGTCGAGGATCTTGGGCCCGCGGCCGGTCAGCATGACGTTGGCCGGCTTGAGATCGCGATGCACGATGCCGAGCGCATGCACCTCGGCCAGCGCGTCGGCCATGGCCATGGTCAGCGAGACCGCTTCGTCGAAAGGCAGAGCGCCGCGCTCGAGCCGGTGCTCGAGCGTCTCGCCTTCGACCTTCTGCATCACGAGGTACGGCCGCCCGTCCAGCACACCCGCTTCGTACACGGCCACCACCGCCGGATGGTCCACGCTCGCCGCGGCCTGAGCTTCGCGCATCAGCCGCCCGATGGCTTCGGGATCTTCGCTGAGATGATGCGGCAGCAGCTTCACCGCCACGCGGCGCGGCAGCTGCAGATCCTCGGCGAGCCATACTTCGCCCATGCCCCCTCGTCCCAAGGGCTCGATCAAGCGGTAGTGGGAGACGGTTTGGTTGGGGATGATGCTCATGGAGCGTGAGAGGGTACGTGCCCGAAGCGGGTGGGCCAAGGGGTCAGCCGTTCTTCCCCCACCAGCCATCCACGCTCGCCATCACCTCGGGCGGGGTCGCGACCACTTCGGGATAGCCTTGCTTCCAGGTGGCGTCGATCCCGAGCGGCCCGCGGCAGGTGAGCCAGGCGCCGCGGGTCTCGGTGCGCGCGGGGATCACGTCGCGCGCGCAATCGAAGCGGGTGAACACGCCCCACAGCAGCAGCTCTCGGTCCATGAGCGGAACGTCGGCGCTCACCGCGACCACCATCTTGAGCGCCGCGTATTCCGCGCGCGCGACCAGTCGCTCGACGACTCCGCGGCCTTCCCCGCGCACTTGGACCAGCAGGATCCCTCCGCGCACCAGCCGGTGCTCGATCACGTCCGACGCGAAGCTCCGCGGATCGGTCACGGCGGCCAGCGGCGGCGCGGGAGTCCGTCCGGGTTTCGTCTGCGCGTCGAGCACCATCTTGCTGCCCAGGTTCATGGTGTACGAGGTGAAGTCCAGCGTGTCGAGAGGGACGCCGGGAATCATGAGGAAGTCCTCGGCCGGATCGAAGTGGCGCGCCACCGCCTCGAACACCGCGCCGCGGTCGCGCGGATTCACGTCGGCGTCGACCAGCACGATCATCTTGGTGAGCGAGAGCTGGCCCGTGCCCATGAGACCGAGCGCGGTCTTCCTGGCTTCCTTGGCGAAGCGATTCTCCACCGCCACGGCGAGCAGGTTGTGGAAGCCGGCTTCGAAGTAGGCCCAGAGATCCACGATCTCCGGGTGGATCACCTTGAGCACGCCGGTGAAGAACTCCTGCACCGCCTCACCCATGAACTTGTCTTCCTGAGGCGGCTTGCCCACGACGCTGGCTTGATAGATGGGTCGCTCGCGGTGCGTCACGGCGCGCAGATGGAAGACCGGGAACGGCGCGGCGTGCGAGTAGTGGCCAAAGTGATCGCCGAACGGACCTTCGAGCCGTCGCTCGGCGGGCGGCACCACGCCTTCGAGCACGAACTCGGCGTCGGCCAGCACGGGCACGCCGATCTTGCGACCGCGCGTGAGCCGCGTGGGCGATCCGCGCAGGAAGCCCGCGAACGCCAGCTCGTCGATGCCTTCGGGCAGCGGCGCCACCGCGGACAGGAGGGTCGCTGGATCGGCGCCGACCGCGACCGACACTTCGAGCGGCTGCGAGCGTTTCTCGGCCTCGTGGTAATGGAAGCCGCCGCCTTTGCCGATCTGCCAATGCATGCCGGTGGTCGTCGCGTCGTAGACGTGCATGCGGTAGATGCCGAGGTTGCGAACCCGCGAGACCGGATGCTCGGTCGAGACCAGGCCGAAGGTGACGAAGCGCCCGCCGTCCTTCGGCCACAGCTGGAGATTGGGCAACGCCGCCAGATCGGCCGGAATCTCCTGGCGTGAGATCGCGACCGACCGCGGACGCATCGCCAGCACACGCCCCGCGGAGCCGCGAAGGTTCCACAGATCGCCGAGCCGGCGCGGCGGCACCGCGTGCAGGATCTCCTCGAGCTCGGCGCCGACGGCGCGCGGCGTGCGGCCGAGCGCCCATTCGATGCGGCGCTGCGCCGCGAGCACGTTGACGGCGAGCGGGAAGCGCGCGCCGCGAACCTTCTCGAACAGCAGCGCCGGACCTTCCGATCGGACTTCGCGGCTGGCGATCTCGGTGACTTCGTAGGCCCAGTCGACTTCACGCGTGACGCGCTTGAGATCGCCGCGCGATTCGAGATGCTCGAGGAATTGAGAGAGTGTGCGGAAGCCCGGCATGGCGGGCGGAGGCTAAAGAAGCGGCGGCGGAAAAGCGAACCGCCCGCCGGTGAGAGCGGCGGGCGGTGCGCGTCACGTGCGCGTCGGCTTCAGACGCGCGTGACCTGATTCGTCGCCAGGTTCCAGTAGTAGTAGTAGCTGCCGTTGACGTTGATGACCGCGGTGCCCGGACCATTGAAGGTCACGATGATGGTGGCGTCGAAGTGCGCTTCGACATCGACCCGGTTGTTGCTGCGCAGGCGGTCCGCCGAAACCAGGATCGTGACGCGGCCGCTGATCGGCGTGGGATAGCCGAGCTGGATGAGGCTCTTCAGGAAGCGCACGTTGGCGATCGTGGTCCCGCTGGTCCAATAGAAATAGCGCATCCGCGTGTTGTCGTAGGAGCGGAAGCGATTCTCCAGCGTGTCCCCGCAGCCGCCGTCGAACTTCAGCGTGTCCTGACCCGACTCGATGCCGTGCACGTCGATGTTGGATGCGTGACCGACCGTCGCGGTGTCGCGAGGGCCCTCGTAGGTCCCGGTCGCGCGCGAGGTCCAGCGCAGCCATGTCGCGGTCGGGCCGTAGCCCGCCAGCGGATTGTCGGACGCGTCGTAGAAGGTGCGGCTCGCCTCGAACGTCACCCCGGCCTGGACGAAGCTCGTGTCCCACAGCGCTCGCGAAGGGCGTGCGAGGTCTCCGGGCGCCCGCATCGAGCGAGCGGCGGAGCTGGGCGTGCTTCCCACCGCGACCTGCAGATCGGCGCCGACCACGCTCAGGCTGGTCACGGTTTGGAGAGCGAAATCGTCGGCCGTGCTCTGGTTCATCGAGCCGTTGTTGGGATTGGTCGAGCTGTCACTTCCACAGCCGTGGAGTGAAAGGGCGAGAATCAGCAACGCGGCGCTGCGTGCCAGCGGGGGCGTTCTCATTCGGTGACCTCCATTCGTACGCACTCTCGGAGGGCCGATGAAGGGCAACCAGCGTGCCACGCGGGCTCTCCTGCCATTGGGCCGGTTTTGTCTCGAGCGGGAGCCGGTATCGGCAGGAAATCACCCGGCTCGCCGGTGAAGGCGCGCGCGTCTTGGCCGACCGATCGGCTCAGGGCCGCGAGCCCGACGACGCGCCGTCGGAGGTCGCGGCATCCGCGCGGAGCAGGTCGTCGACGAACAGCTTGGCGAACACGTAGACGGTCTGCATGGGGTTGGCTCCGACGGAGGTCGGAAAGACGCTCGCGTCGACCACGAACAAGTCGTCGACGTCCCACACGCGATGATGGGTATCCACCACACTTCCGGCCGGCCGTGTTCCCATGCGATTGCTCGCCTGGAGATGCGCGGAGGTGATGATGGTG
>Ga0070689_100003637_pt1 | contig 10287 bp, 8 predicted proteins | sample KBSS23HmetaG_FD_64669 | JGI IMG/M metagenome (GOLD analysis project Ga0070689, IMG submission 64669) | Switchgrass rhizosphere microbial communities from Kellogg Biological Station, Michigan, USA - KBS S2-3H metaG | ecosystem: Host-associated > Plants > Roots > Rhizosphere ... | reverse complement strand
ACCCGACGAACGGATCCGAATCGCGCAGCAGGCCCCAGCGAAACGTCTGCGCGGCCGGCGGCGTTCCGCCCTCGGCGGTGGCGGCGTAGCCGACGGTCACCTCGGTGCCCGACAGGTCCTTGTTCGCCGTGATCTTCACGGTGTCATCGCCGACGATCTCCACGCTGCTGATCACCACCCGTACGCCCGACGACAAGAGCTCGAACCCCTTGCCCGCCGCCCAGTCCGGGATCAGCGATCCGTGCGGCGCCGGCAGGACGGTGTCCCAGACCAGCGGCGGCACCGGTACGTGGAACTTCACGGTGACGACCGCGCCGCTCAACGTCGCGGACGTCGGCTGCAGCGGCTGCCAGTCGTGCCCCGCCACGACGCGCTCGAAGTAGACCTGCGCGTACTTCTCGCCGACCTTCTCGTATTCGAGAGCGCCCATGTGGACGTGTCCGCCGTCCGCCGCATAGGAGTACTGGTACTTCGGACCGGTGCAGACGATCTCGCCGGGATGAGCGAGACCCGCCTTCCACACCTGCACGGCCGAGATCGACACCGACCCGGTGTCCATCGGCACCGAGTTCTGCTGCGACACGAACATCGGGATCTTCGCCGTCTGTCCGGTGATTGCCGACAGGTCCGTGTTGTAGTCGGTCAGCAGCTGGTAGATGTCGTTGCCGTAGTTCAGGTTGCCCGCGTCGGACTCACCGTGTGTGAGCACGATGCCTCCGATGCCGTAGGTCTTGCCAGCGGCGCCGGCCAGCCGCTTGATCGCCGTCGCCTCGAACAGGGTCGCGTCGTACGCCCGCCCGGAGGTGCCGTCCGTGGGAAGGTTGGTCGGGTTCTTCTTGATCACGGTCAGCGGCTGGCCAGATTCGCCGACGACGGTGTGCGCGGTGACGTAGTCATGCGCGGCCGCCTGCATCGCCATCGCGGTCAGCTGGTTCGCCATCGCCGCGTGAGGCGTCTCGCCGTAGAGGTTGGCGGGGTAGGCGCTCGGGTAACTGTTGGCCAGCGTGCGCAGCGGCTCTGTCAGAGGCGCCATCGCGAGAGTCGCGATGTTCGGATCGAACGGCGGCGCCACGGTCGCGCCGCCGAACGCGAGCTTCAGGTTGTTGTACGGCTGCGTGATCGCCAGCGCGGCCGCGGCGTGGTCGCCGACCGACAGGCTCTGGCCGGTGCCGACGACGCCGACCCAGTCCCACGCGAAGTTGTAGGTCTGCATGCCGCCGCCCATGCCGCCCATGCCGCTCGGCATGCCGCCCGCGTCGCTCGAACAGCCGGCGCCGCCGGACGCAAAGGCGAGGGTTGCGAAGAGAAGAGAAAACAGGGAAGGAGTCGTGGCGTTCTCAGGCTTCACGGGGCGCATGTTATGGGAAGCCGGCGTTGGATCCATCTTCATTTCCTGCTCCCGAATCGGCGGCCGACCCTGACGCGAATGTCGCGGCCCGAGGCGCGGCGCCAGCTCCGAAGGCAGCGGATTTCCGCGGGTTCAACGTGTCGCGACGACGGGTACAGCGGTTGCACTGCGGCGAGACATGACGATCCACAAGGTGCGCTCCTCGGGCTTCGGGCTCTTCGCGGTGGCGATGCTCGTGATCTGGAACTGCGGCGGAAAGGACGGCGCCGGCACGACCGGCGCGGCGGGCACGACCGGCGTGGCCGGCACCGTCGGCACGGCGGGCACGTCGGGGGACGCGGGCGTCAGCGGGAGCGCGGGCCGCGGCGGCGTCACGGGCGTCGCCGGCGTGACCGGCGTGGGCGGAAGTCCGACCGTCTGCATCCCGCAGGCGCCCGCGAACTGCGGCATCGATCTGTGCGGCAACGGCAAGATCGACACCTGCGACGTCCCATCGGGCATCGGGCCGTGCCCGACGATCTCTTTCACCGAGGTGTGCGACGGCACCCACTTCGGCACCGACACGTGCGCCGCCCACGGTTACGGTTCCGGCAACCTCTCATGTGGAACCGCGTGCACCGTCGAGACGTCGAGCTGCGTGGACTGCGCGACCGGCTCCAAGATCGCGTCGTGCGGGAACGCACCCCTCGACACCAGGCCGGACGCGGTCGCGATTGCCGGGAACGGCAACGAGATCGGCATCGCCAGCCTGGGACACACCGTGTCCGCGCAGTCGACGCTGACGTTTGCGCGGCTTTCGGCGACGCTTCAATTGGTCTCGACGACGGCCATCCAGGACGACGCCTTCGCCTCGGGCGGAACGTCGGTCGTGGATGTCCGCCTGGCGCCGCTGCCCTCGGGGTGGGTGATGGCCGCGTGGGTGAACCAGGAGCTGTTCATCCATACGCTCGACGCCACCGGCAAGGATCTGGGGCGCACGACGGTGGAGATGGTGCCGAGCAACGCGGAGTCGATCAGCGAGTCCGCGCTCTTCGCGGCGCGCGGCGACGGCGGGCCGCTCATGGTCTGGCTGAACGGCCGTGGGACGCTGCACGCGGCGGTCGTCGCTGCGGATGGCCGCTCCGTGACCACGCCGCGCGTGCTCCCGCTCGAGGCGGACATCACCAATACCAGCGCCGTCTACATGGGCGGCGCGTTCTACGTCGCTGCGGTCGTGGGAAACGGGCTGTCGGGGTCATTGCGCATGGTCCGTATCGAGACTGACGGCACCGTCGGGGCGGCCAGCACCGTCGTCGACGTCCTGCCGGGCGTCACCACGAACGATGCGACCCTCGCGAGCGGCGCGGACGACCTGCGCCTCGTCTACGTCGGGCAGGCGGTCGATGGTGGCCCGGCGGGGATCGTGCTCCAGAAGATTGCCGCCACCGGCGCGTCCGCGTCGTCTCCCGTCACGCTGCCGGCCGCAGCCGAGTACGACCACGCGTGCGGCGCCGTCGCGTTCGGCGCCGACACGGTCGTCCTGCTGTGCGACGGCGGCGAGGGCGCGCTCGGCGCGGTGCGCGTCGGCGCGAACGGCCAGATCGTGACGCCGCCGTTCCGGATCATGGGCCTGCCCACCGGGCTCGCCGGCCACATCACCGAGCAGAAGCTCGCGCGCGTCGGTTCGGACATCGTCAGCGCCTGGTACACCGATAGTCAGATCCGGCTCGCTCGGGTCACTCCCTGATCCGAGTGGCGCAACCTCGTCCGCGGGGCCGCTAACCGCCCGAACACGCACGGGTTCCGACGGCCGGCCGCCGCGCCGCGTTCGTGGGCCGCCAGTGCCGCCCTTTTCCCCACGGCGACGCAGAGATCCGGACATGGAAACCTAAAGGCCCGAAACCGGCTCATCGTTTCGGACCGCTCGGCGGCAGCCTGACGGCGGCCTCCTGGTTTTTCCACCCGAACAGGACGGTTCACATGCACATCCGCCCCCACCGGCCGCGTTCGATCCGCCGCGCGCTCCTCATGCTCGGAGCGCTTCTGGTCGCGCCCGCTTGCGATCAAAGCAGCGGTGGTTCGACCGCCAACGACCCGGCGCTCACCGGCGCCACCATCGGCGAGGTCGAGACGTTCGTCGCGGACAAGGACGACGGCACCAGCGAGCGGATTCACTTCCTGAACCTCCCGGAGCCCGACGGCGCGCACCTGCTCCTCCGCTTCGTGGGCCATCCCGAGATCACGTCGGGTGACCGCATCGCCGTCTGGGGCGATCGCACCGGCGACGAGTTCCGCGTCATCCGCTACACGATGGCGCCACTGCCCGTGCCCGCCGAGACGGTGACGTCCGCGCTGATCGGCTCGCCCGCCAAGCCGCAGACGGCGGTGTTCGTGATCGTCGATCTGGGCGGCGGCTCGAACATCACCAACGCGATGGCCAACACGACGGTGTTCTCGCCGGGAAATAACTTCGCGAGCGTCTACGACAAGCTGTCGTTCGGGATCATGAAGATGACCGGCGACGTGCAGGGACCGTTCAGCTACTCGATGTCGACCTGCGATTACAGCGGCCTGAAGGCCGCCGTGAAGCCGATGGTCCAGGGCACGTACAACCACTACATGTGGTACTTCGGGTCGAAGGTCTCCGCCTGCAACTGGAGCGGCATCGGCTCCGAGGGCTACGTGACCCGGCCGCAGAGCGACGCCTGGTACAACGCCAGCACCGGCTGCACCGTGCTGGTGCAGGAGGTCGGGCACAACCAGGGGTGGATGCACTCGTCGACGCTGGCCTGCTCGGGCGCGACGTTCGTGAACGATCCCACGACCTGCACGGACAGCGAGTACGGCAACCGGATGACCCCGATGGGCTCGGGCTGCGGGATGCTGAACGGACACGATCTCTGGTACCAGCAGCTGATCGGCGGCTGCAACGGCGTCAAGGTGACGACGAGCGGGACGTTCAACCTGTTCCCGCTCGAGACAGCGTGCAACGCCACCCAGGTGATTCAGATCCCGATGATCGCGACCGGGCGCATGGTGAAGCCGCAGCAGGGGTCGAACCAGCCGGTCAAGAACTACTACCTCGAGTACCGGACCAAGACCGGCCTCGACGCGAGCCTGACCCAGGCCGTGTACGTCTACGCGGGCGACGACATTCACGCCCCGAGCAAGACCAGCAACTGGTCCTGGCTGCTGGACATGAATCCGGCGACGACGACGTTCGACGGGCTCGCGTCGGGCGGCTCGTTCACGGATCCGAACGGCGACATCAAGGTGACGGTCATGTCGGAGGACGCGACGAAGGCCGTCGTCCAGATCGACATCCAGGGCGGCGCGGGCGCTGCGGCCACCTGCATCGACGGCACCACGATGGCCGCGCCGGGCGCGGCGGACTGCGGATCGGGTCCGGCCACCGGCACGGGCGGCACGACGGGCACGGGCGGCACGACGGGCACGGGCGGCACGACCGGCATGGCCGGACGCGGCGGCACGGGCGGCACGACGGGCATGGCCGGACGCGGCGGCACGACGGGTACGGGCGGCACGACCGGCATGGCTGGACGCGGCGGCACGACGGGCACGGGCGGCACGACGGGCACGGGCGGGACGACGGGTACGGGCGGCACGACGGGCACGGGCGGCACCACCGGTGCGGCCGGACGCGGCGGCACGACCGGCTCGGCGGGCAACGGCATGATCTCCGGCACCGGCGGAACGACCGGCACCGGCACCGGTGTCGCGGGGACGACCGGCGCGGCCGGGTCGGGACTCCCGACGGGTGCGGGCGGCTCGCCCAGCGGCGAGGGCGGTCACTCGACGCCCGGCGAGGTGACCGGTGGCTGCACCTGTGAGATTGCCGCGGGCGATCGAAGCGGATTCGGATGGACAGCGATCGGCTTCGGCGTCGCGGCGATGGTCGCGCGGCGGCGTCGTCGGGTGCGGTAAAGTCGACGCTTCTTTGCGTCGGACGTTTCTCTCCGCGATAGGTCTTGCGGCGCTCCTGTACGGGGGCGCCGCGTGGGCGAACGGGGCGTTTCCCGATTCGCAGAGCATCATGACGCCGGAGGCGCGGCCTCATTCGATCCGGCTCGCGACGAACTTCGGACTCGTCTCGAGCGACGACGACGGCCAGCACTGGGTCTGGAGCTGCGAGCAGACCGAGACCAGCAACGGATCGCTCTACCAGATCGGCGCGCCGCCGAAGAGTCGCCTGTACGCGATATCGAGCGAGGGGCTGGCGTTCTCCGACAACGACAGCTGCGGCTGGGGGGTCGCGACCGGCGCGGGCGCGAACGGGATCTTCTTCGATGCCTTCGCCGATCCGACGAACCCGAACCGGGTGATCGCGGCGGCGTCGACGGCGGCCGACGGCGGGATCAGCTACGCCATGCTCGAGTCCTCCGACAGCGGCACGACCTTCGGCACCACGCGGTACAACGCCGCGGCGGGCGACAACATCACCGGCGTCGAGATCGCGCGCTCCGCCCCGCAGACGATCTACATCGCGATGACCAGCGGGTCGACGTTCCTGCCGAAGCTGGCGCGCAGCACGAACGGCGGCACCACCTGGCAGGTCGAGGACCTGTCCGCGAAGCTCCCCACGAAGACCACGCTGATCCGGATTGTCGCCGTCGATCCGCAGGATGCCGGTCGTGTCTACTTGCGCACCCACAGCGTCGCCGGTGACGCATTCGCGGTGGCTGTGGCGGGCGCCAGCAGCTTCACCGTCACCACGCCGCTGAATTTCCCGGACGGGATCCTGTCGGCGTACGGGCGCCTCTCGAACGGACATATGGTGCTCGCGGCTGTCGTCGGCGTCGATGAGGTCGCCTACAAGTCGACCGACAACGGCGCGACCTTTCAACCGCTGCCGACGCCGCCCAGCGTGCGCGCCATGTCGGCGCGCGGCGCAACGCTGTTCGTCGTCGCCGACAACGTTGCCGACGGTTATGCGGTCGGCACGTCGATCGACGAGGGCCAGACCTGGCAGCCGCTGATGCGTTACGACCAGATCGCCGCCATCCAGGCCTGCGTGCACGCCTCCTGCCAGACCGACTGCATGAACCGCGCGGCAGCCCAACAGTGGGACGACACGTTCTGCGCCGCGACGGCCCCGGTGATCGACGCCGGCACGCCGCCGGACGACGCCGGCCCGACCGGCACCGGCGGCACCACCGGCACCGGCGGAGCGGGCGGCTCCGGCGGCGCCGACGCGGGCCTCGTGCCGCCCGGCAAGAGCGGCTGCGGGTGCGGCGTCGGCGGTGGCGGAACGCCGGGCGCGCTGCTACTGGCGATCGTGCTGGCGATTGCGCCGGTCAGGCGACGACGCGCGCGTCGCGTGTGAGGCGCGGATCAAGAGCAGGAGAAGCCGACGTGGGCGGGGCCGCCCGGGAGGCAGTACTGCATCTGACCGTTCGGGCAGGCGTACGGAAAAGCGCCCTCGCAGGTCGATCCGCTCGGACAGTCCTGGTCTCCCGTGCACAGACGCGTACATCCGTTGGTGACACAGGAATTGGGCGCAGCGACGAACGCGCACCATCCTTCGGCGCACCCCGGGTCCTCGGTCACGCTGGTCTTGGCCCCGTTCGCGGCCTCGCTTGCGATGCGGGCGACCACGTCCTGGCTGCACGGCTTCATCCAGTCCGCGACCGTGGGCGGCGCCGTCACCACGCACGCCTGCCGGGTCGTGTCGCACGTGAGGGTGACGTTGGTGACCATCGTGTCCGAGGTGATCGCTTTTGTCGGCCGACAGTCGTCGTCGGTCTGACAGGCATCGCCTTCGCTCTTGGGGAAGTTCTCGTGACAGAGGTCGGCGGGACAGGAGCTGACACCCGCCTTTGCACCGTCGGCGATGCAGCCCTTCGCGCACCGGGCAACGCTCACCAGCGACGCGCTGTTGCAACCGCCTTCAGAAACGACACCGCCCGAGCACTGGTAGAACGGCACGGCGTCGCACGCCGGTGCCTCGCCGCCGCAATCGACAACGCCCAGGAATACGACCAGCACCAGAGCCCGCGTCGCGCGCGACACCATCGCGGCTCTCACATACAGGTGAAGCCGATTCCGAACGGGCCGCCCGGTTTGCACCAGCCCATCGGCGGCGTGTCGCAGGCGTTGGTGCCGTTGACGAAGAGGATGCAGGTCGATTCGGCGGGACACTGGTCGTCCGACGTGCAGGCGCGCGTGCACGAGTTGGCGACGCAGGCCGCGCCCTCCACGCGCGCGGCGGCGCACCAGCCCTCCGCGCACCCCGGGTCCGGCGCGCCCCGATCGAAGGCGCGGGTACCGGCGGGCGCAGTCTGCGCGACCACGTCCGCGCTGCAGGGCTTCAGCCAGTCCGCGACCGTCGGTCCAGCGGCCGCGGCGCACGCCTTGGCGGCCGTGTCGCACGCGAGGTGCGTATTGGTGACCATCGTCGTCGACGAGTCGGCTTGCGTCGGGCGGCAATCGTCGTCGGTCTGGCAGGGATCGCCCGGCTTCTTCGGGACGTTCTCGCGACAGAGATCGGCGGGACAGACGTCGAGGCCTGCGTACATCTGCGCGATGCCGCAGCCCTTGGCGCACGTGCCGACCGGTGTGCTCGTGCTCTCTTCACAGGAGGAAACCAGGGAAACAACGCCAGCGGCGCAGGCGTAGGAGACCGAGGCATCGCACTCGCTCTGGAGGAGGCAGCCGGTCGTTCCCAGGAGCGCCAGCAGACCGAGGTACCGGATCACGCCCGAAGCCGTATCACGGTCCGTGCCAATCCGCAGCGGTCGTCAACCCGCCGTCGTCACGGCGCTTTCGATCATCCGCGCCGGCCGCCGTCTCCGCAGCCGCGACACGAATGTCGCGGATCAGACCAGCGTCACGATCTCGCCGCGCGCGCGGCCCGCCTCGATGGTCAGACGCCCGAGCGCGATAGGCAGCTTGAAGCGCCGCGGACCGGCGCTGCCCGGGTTGAACCAGAGCACGCCGTCGCGCACCTCGTTGCGCGGCACGTGCGAGTGGCCCGCGATCACCACGCCGAACCCGCCCGCCGCCGGGTCGACGTCCAGCTCGGCGACGTCGTGGATGACGTAGATGAGGACGCCGCCCGCGTCGACCACCTGCGTCTCCGCGATGGCGCGCGCCCACGGCCCCTTGTCGTTGTTGCCGCGCACCGCGGTCACGGGCGCCAGCTCGGCCAGCGCCGCCAGCACCTCGGGCGCGCCAATGTCGCCGGCGTGCACGATGCGGTCGACGCCGCGAAGGGCGGCCACCGCCTCCGGCCGCAACAGTCCGTGCGTATCCGAGATGACGCCGACGATCACGCCGCGAGATTACTTCGGATGTGTCGCGGAAGAGCTAGTACCTTCCCCGCGGCAACCCTCCGTTTGTCCTGATCCGCTCCCGGTGCGCCTCTGCCGCGTCCGCGATCTTCTCGTCCGGCGTCGGCACAGCTTCGCCCGGCGGCACCACCTCACCCGGCGGGACCACGACCTCCTTCACGGTCGTCTCGTCCTCTATCTCTTCCTCCTCGCGGCTCTCGGCGGCGCGCTGCGCGTCCTCCGCCGCGGACTCGTCCTCGTACGGATCCTGGTGCTGCCTCTGCTCTTCCTTGTTCTTTTGCTCATCCTCTCTGGTTGACATGCCTGCCCCCCTCAACGGGTGAAGCTGGCCACTCCGCGTCACCCCTCAAGGGGAGCACCGACGTGCCGTGCTCGACCGCGCGCCGCTTGAGTCACCCGCCCGCCCCGCCGATAATCTGACTTCCGCGTGTCGACCACCGGGACCCACGCCGCCCCGACCGCGCGGCCCAGCCGCGTGACCGCCGGCATCCCCACGGTCATGGTGCCGCCGCCGCGCATCGCGGCCGTCATCCGCAACGTCGCCTGGGTCGGCATCGCCGCCCACGCCGGCTTCGTCCCGATGTTCGCGCTGCTCGGCCACCCGCGGCTCGCCGCGTTCAACGTCCTCAGCATCGCGATGTGGATCGCCGCCGCGCTCGCCAACCGCCGCGACCGCAGCACGCTGGCGATGGCGCTGCTGACCGTGGAGGTCGTCGCGCACGCCGTGCTGGCCGTGCTGACGCTCGGCTGGACGAGCGGCTTCCAGTACTACCTGTTTCCGCTGATCCCGTTCGTCATGTTCAACGACCGCCTGCAGAGCCGCACCGTCGTGCTGATCTCCGGGAGCGTGTTCGCGACGCTGATCGCCCTGCGCGCGCTGGCGCCCGACGCCGGGGCGGTCGACGCGGTCGGCGGCGGCATCGCGCCCCTGCTGCGCTACGGGAACCTCGCGATCCCGCTGCTCGCCCTCGCGCTGGTGAGCTTCTACTTCCGCAACGCCTCGACCAGCGCCGAGCGCCGGATGGAATCGATGGCGCTGACCGACCCGCTGACCGGCCTCCTGAACCGCCGTTCGATGGAGCAGCGGCTGAGGGAGGCCGCCCATGCGTTCCAGCGCAGCGGGCGCGCGTTCAGCGTCGTGATGGCCGACGTCGACCACTTCAAGCGGATCAACGACGAGCACGGCCACGCGGCCGGCGACCGGGTGCTGCGCGCCGTTGCCGGGCTGTTCGTCGACGAGCTGCGGGCGCACGACGCCGTCGCGCGCTGGGGCGGCGAGGAATTCCTGCTGCTCCTGCCCGAGACCGACGCCGCGCTGGCGGGCGAGGTCGCGGAGCGGCTGCGGGGCGCGGCCGAGCGGCGGCTCGGCGAGGCCGCCGGCCTGCGCCAGGGCGTCACCCTCACGTTCGGCGTCGCGGTCTTCGACGGGACCATCCGCGTCGCCGAGTGCCTGAAGAAGGCGGACGAGGCGCTCTACGCCGGCAAGGAGGCGGGCCGCAACCGCGTCGGGAGCGCGCCAGGAAGATTGCACCGTCCTTGACGTTACGTGGCTGAGTGCGCGACCGTTTAATCCTCGCGCCTCTGGGTAACGTCGACCCGGGATCGTTCGACGTGCCGATGGTGATCAACTACGACATGTGTGGCATGGGG
>Ga0070689_100003636_pt1 | contig 10287 bp, 11 predicted proteins | sample KBSS23HmetaG_FD_64669 | JGI IMG/M metagenome (GOLD analysis project Ga0070689, IMG submission 64669) | Switchgrass rhizosphere microbial communities from Kellogg Biological Station, Michigan, USA - KBS S2-3H metaG | ecosystem: Host-associated > Plants > Roots > Rhizosphere ... | reverse complement strand
CCGATGGTGGCCGCGAACGCATACATCGTTTCGCGCCAGGTCCAGAAACTGTCGTCGCTCTTACCCTTACGCTCGGCCAGGCCGGCCATCGCCCGCTGGAAAGCGTGCGAATGCAGGTTGGGCATGCCCGGCAATACCCAACGACCCAACCGCTCGCCCGCGCCCGTGCCGATCTCGGTGAGCATGCCGCCACTGTCGACGGCCAGCAGCGCATCCGACCTCCAGCCCTGCGGTGTCCACAGTCTGTCGGCGGCGTAGCGGGTCGAGATGGTGGCTGCCATGCGCAGGCTCCTCGGGAACAGAGTTCGAGTGTACCCGTTACTCACCCCGCCCCGTTCACATCGCTGCGGCATAATGCGGCAATGGCTAAGAAATCCCAGGAACACACTCCCAAGCTGCTGGTGCGGCAGGCCAAGGCCGCCGATGTGTCCGCACTGGTCGACCTCACCGCCCGCGTCTACACGCCCGAATGGGGGCACTCGGCGGAAATGCTGCGCTCACAGCAGACCCATTTCCCCGAAGGCCAGTTCGTGGTCGAGTACGAAGGCAGGATCGTTGGATATTGCGCCACCTTCCGCATCGACGAAGCCGCCGCACTCGCCCCGCACACCTGGATGCAGATCACCGGCGGCGGCATGGCCTCGCGTCATCGTCGCGACGGCAACTGGTTGTACGGCATGGAAGTGGTGGTGCATCCGGACTATCGCAACATGCGCATCGGCCAGCGCCTGTACCAGGCACGCAAGCGCCTGTGCACCGACCTGAAATTGCGCGGCATCGTGTTCGGCGGACGCATCCCCGGACTCGCCCGAAACCTGCAGCGTTACGGCAGCGCCGAGGCTTACGTGCAGGCCGTGGTCGAAGGCAAGCGGCGCGATCAGACGCTCAGCTTCCAGCTCAGCAACGAATTCGAAGTGGTCGGCCTGCTGCGCGGTTACGTGCCGTCGGACTATGAGTCGCTCGGCTACGCCGCCCATCTGGTATGGCGCAATCCGGCACTGCTGGATCACCCCGACATCCCTTCCATTCCCTCGACGCAGCGCCTGCCCGACATGGTGCGTGTGGCCTCGGTGCAGTACCAGCAGCGGCGCATCCGTTCGTTCGAGGAATTCGCCACGCAGGTGGAATACTTCACCGATATCGCGGCCGACTACAACGCGGATTTCGTCACCTTCCCCGAGCTGATCACGCTGCAGTTGCTGTCGATCGAGAACGAGGAATTGTCGCCGGTCAATTCGATCCGCATGCTCAGCCAGTACACCCCGCAGGTGAAGGAACTCTTCAGCCGGCTGGCCGTGCACTACAACATCAACATCATCGCGGGCTCCCATCCCACCGAGCAGGCCAACGGCGACATCCACAACGTCTGCTACGTGTGCCTGCGCGACGGCTCGATCCACGAGCAGGAAAAGATCCATCCCACGCCGAGCGAACGCACCGTGTGGAACATCACCGGCGGCGACACGGCCGCCACCATCCAGACCGACTGCGGTCCGATCGGCGTGATGATCTGCTACGACTCGGAGTTCCCCGAGGTCGCGCGCCATCTCACCGACCAGGGCGCGTTGATCCTGTTCGTGCCGTTCTGCACCGATGTGCGCGAGGGCTATCTGCGCGTGCGCTATTGCTCGCAGGCCCGCGCCATCGAGAACCAGTGCTACGTGGTGTTGTCGGGCAACGTGGGCAATCTGCCGGGCGTCAACAACTTCGACATCCAGTACGGCCAGAGCTGCATCCTCACGCCCAGCGATTTTCCGTTCGCGCGCGACGGCATCGCCGCCGATTCCACGCCGAACATCGAGACCGTGCTGTTCGCCGACCTCCACCTGGAGAGCCTGGCCCGCGCGCGCAATGCCGGTGCGGTACAGAACCTCAAGGATCGCCGTTTCGATCTCTACGAAACGCGCTGGACCCGCAAGTCCGAGCCGTCATCGTGAGCGAATTCGACGAAGACGCACAGCCCCCGTCGTCGGTAACGGGACGCTTCCATCGGCTCGCCAGATCGGAACTGTTTTCGCCCGTGCAATGGCGGCGACGCGTGCTGTTCTGGGGCGGTGCCGTGCTGGTCGGCCTGGCTGCCATCGGTTTCGCGCAGGCGGCCGACTGGGCGTTCAATGTGTTCCACGGCGTGGTGACGCACAACCGCTTCTGGGCGTTCCTGATCACACCGGCCACGTTCGCCCTGCTCGCCTGGCTGACCGAAGGCGCACTCAGGCCCACGCGCGGCTCGGGCATTCCGCAGGCGATTGCCGCGCTGAAAGTCGAGGACGAAGGTTTTCGCCAAAGCCTGCTGTCGTTGCGCGTGGCCATCGGCAAGATGGCGTTGACGCTGGCCGCGTTGCTCGGTGGCGCCTCGGTGGGCCGCGAAGGCCCGACCGTGCACGTGGGCGCCGGCCTGCTCTACACCCTGGGCCGACGCTTCGGCTTCGACGAGCCGGCCGCCGCGGGGCGCTTCATTCTCGCGGGTTCGGCGGCGGGCCTGGCGGCAGCGTTCAATACGCCGCTCGCCGGCATCGTGTTCGCCATCGAGGAAATGAGCGGTTCGTTCGAGCATCGCATGAGCGGCATCCTGCTCACCGCGGTTTTCATCGCCGGCCTGGTGTCACTGGGCATCCTCGGCAACTACGCTTATTTCGGCCACTTCAACATCGGCCTGCCACTGGGCAACGCGTGGTGGGCGGTGCTTGCCACCGGCCTCGTGTGCGGTCTTGCGGGCGGCCTGTTCGCGCGGCTGATCCTGCCCAGCGACACCGGATTTCGCGGCTTCATCGGCCGGCTGCGTGCGCGGCAACCGGTGCTGTTCGCCGCTGCCTGCGGTCTTGCGCTCGTGCTGCTCAGCCAGCTGACCAACACCGGCCTCTACGGCACCGGTTACGCCCAGGCCAAGGACATCCTGCAGGGCCATTCCAATACGGTAACCAGCTTCGGCGTGCTGAAGTTCCTGGGCAATGTCGCCTCGTACTGGGCGGGCATTCCGGGCGGCATCTTCTCGCCTGCACTCGCGGTGGGCGCGGGCCTGGGCAACAACCTTTCCACCATTCTTCCCGGCGTCGATCCTTCGGCGGTCGCACTGCTCGCCATGGCCGCCTATCTGGCCGGCGTCACGCAGGCACCGCTGACCGCCACGGTGATTTCGATGGAGCTCACCGACAACCAGCAGATGGTGCTGCCGATCATGGCCACCTGCCTGATCGCGCGCGCCGCTTCGTCGCTGTTCTCGCGCAAGCCGGTCTACCGCGAGCTGGCCGACAAGCTGATCCATGGCTACGAATTGGAACTGGCCCGCCGCGCTGCCGAAGAGGCGCACCAAGACGACGAGCAGGCCCTGATGGAAGACCCGGCAACGCCGCCGCTTCCCACCGATCCCCCTTCCACCGATCATCGACCGTCATGACGCAACGCTGGGACCACTTGCTGATCAACGCCACGCTGGCGACTTTCGCGGGCGACGCGCCGTATGGCTTGATTGAACGCGGCGCCATCGCCATGCACGAAGGGCATATCGCATGGGTGGGTGCGCAGGACGATCTGCCCGGCGATGCGCTGGCACTCGCTTCGCACGTGGAGGATCTCGGCGGCGCGGTGGTCACGCCCGGCCTGATCGACTGCCACACGCATCTGGTATTCGGCGGCAACCGCGCGCACGAATTCGACCTGCGCCTCAACGGCGCCAGTTACGAAGAAATCGCCCGCGCTGGCGGCGGCATCGTGTCGACCGTGAAAGCCACCCGCGAAGCGAGCGAAGACGAACTGTTCGTGCAAGCGTTGCCGCGCGCCCACGCCTTGCTGGCCGATGGCGTCACCGCGCTGGAAATCAAATCCGGCTACGGGCTGGATAAAGAAACCGAACGCCGCATGCTGCGCGTGGCACGGCGCATCGGCAATGCGCTGGGCATCACCGTGCGCACGAGCTTCCTCGGCCTGCATGCGTTGCCGCCCGAATACCGCGAGAACCGCACAGCCTACGTATCGCTGGTGTGCGACGAGATGCTTCCCGCCCTCGCCGCCGAAGGCCTGGTCGATGCCGTCGACGCGTTTTGCGAGAACATTGGGTTCACGCCCGAGGAAACGCGGCGCGTATTCGACCGCGCCACGGAACTGGGCTTGCCGGTGAAACTGCATGCGGAGCAGTTGTCGGATCTCGACGGCGCCGCACTGGTGGCACGCTATCGCGGCTTGTCGGCGGATCATCTTGAATACCTCAGCGACAGCGGCATCCGCGCCATGGCCGCTGCAGGCACGGTCGCCGTGCTCTTGCCTGGCGCCTTCTATGCGCTGCGCGAGACCAAGCTGCCCCCGATCGCTGGTTTACGCGAGCACGGCGTCGCCATGGCCATCGCCACCGACTGCAACCCCGGTACCTCGCCCCTGCTCTCGCTGCGCCTCGCCGCCGGCATGGCCTGCACGCTGTTCCGTCTCACGCCGGAAGAAGCACTGCGCGGGGTGACCGTGCATGCCGCGCGGGCGCTCGGTCTCAGCGACCGTGGCACGCTCCAGGCCGGTCAACGGGCGGATCTCGACGTCTGGAACGTCAAGCAGCCCGCCGAGCTCTGCTACTGGATCGGCGGCCAGGTGCTGCGGAACGTGTTCATCGGCGGTCATTCCCAAGCTGAAGTGCGCCCATAAAAAAAGCCCCCGCATGGGGGCTTTTTCTCGTGAAGCCTGGCGTTTAAGCCGACTTCTTCTTCGGCGCGGCCTTCTTGGCGGCTGCCGGCTTGGTCACGGTTGCCTTGGCACCGGCCACAGCAGGCTGCAGCGAATGAGCGCGGCTGTTGCCGTAGCTGCCACGGTAGGTCTTGCCACGACGGGTTCGACGATCGCCCTTGCCCATGGGGAACTCCTTGATTCGTTGGGATGTATACGGCCGACCATCGTATCAGCGACAGCCCAAAGCGCAATAGTCAGCGGCAACCCGGGCCGGCGCAGCCGCGCTTTTCGTCGGGACAATCCCCGGAATCGACCTGCACGGTCACATGCTGAATGCTGAAACGTTCAGCCAGGACGCGATTGATCGCCAGGATGGCCTGCGCGCTGCCGGTGCCTTCATGCAGTTCGGCATGCAGGGTGGCCATGCGCGAGCCCGAGGCCAGCTGCCAGACATGCAGATGGTGCACGTCACGGATGGACGCATCCGCACCACGCAGCGCCGCTTCCACTTCCTCGGTGTTCATGCCTTCCGGCACGCCTTCCAGCAGGATGTGCGAGGAACGACGCAACAGTCGCCACGCGCTGTTGAGGATCAGCAGCGACACCAGCAGGGAAAGCACCGGATCGGCCCAGTTCCAGGCCAACCAGCGCACCAGCAGCGCGGCCACCACGGCGGCCAGGGAACCGAGCAGATCGCCGATCACATGCAGCGTGGCGCCGGCAAGATTCACGTCGTCATGCGCATGCCCATGCAGCGTGCTCAGCACCAGCACGTTGACCACCAGGCCGATCAAGGCCACCACCAGCATCAGGCCGGAGAGAATGTGCGTGGGTTCGAACAGTCGCGTGACCGCTTCGTACGCAATGAACGCGACCAGCACGAACTGGGTGAGTGCGTTGACGAAGCCGGCCAGGACTTCCAGGCGTCCGTAACCGTAAGTGCGGCGCGCGTCCGCCGGTCGGCGGGCAAACCACGCACCTGCAATGGCGAGCAACAATGCCAGCGCATCGATCAGCATGTGGCCGCCATCTGCCACCAGTGCCAGCGAGCCGGAAAAAACACCGCCCACCATCTCCACCACCATCATCAGGGTGGTGAGCACGAAGGCGAAGATCAGTTTCTTTTCACGACCGGTGACGCCGCCGTGCGCATGCGCGTGATCGTGCGCATGACCGTGGGCGTGGTCATGATCGTGATCATCGTGGGTATGCGCGTGGGCTGAACTCATGGGCAAATGCTAGGAATCAGCGGCCCCGTTACACAATCACGACGTGATCTGCCGCGATGCTCAGTGCGCGCATTGGGCACTGTGCACGTGCAGCGAGCGGTGCGTGCGCAGGTTCACGAAGTGCGCGCCGGCCACCAGCAAACCACCGCAGGTCACCATCACGCTGTGCAGCGCGATGCCGTAGTGCTCGGCGAAGGTGACGCCCATGATCAGCAGGGCCAGACCCGGCAATGCCAACAACAGCGCCAACGGGCGGTGATGACGTCGATAGCCGATGACCAGGCTGACTATCGCCAGCGCGCTGGCGAACAGCACGAAGCCGCGCTCGAACGCATGGTCGGCCAGGAATTCGAGGCCGACGAACGGGAGCAAGGCGAGGACGAACGGGAGAGCCGCGCAATGGATGGCACACAGGAACGATGCAATCGCACCGACCCTGTCAGCCAGGGACCACAAGCGACTCTTGTTCTGCTGGGGAGCTTCCATCGGATGGGGGGGACCGGAGCGGAGCACAGAGGGGTCGCGAGTGACCCGATTCACGTATGTTACATTGTAACGTCTCGAACGCAAAGCCCTTCCGCCGGGCCGTTCAGGAAGACCCGAGCGGGATATCAGCTCTTGCGGCAGTTCTTGCAGAGACCGTGCACTTCCAGCGTCTGCGCCTGGGGACGGAAGCCGAAGGCCTTGGCCTGGGCCTCGATCAACTCGGCCACCCGCTCGTCGCACACTTCTTGTGCGCTGGAGCAGTTGTCGCAGATCAGGAACGGCACCTGGTGCGCCTCGGCCGGGTGATGGCAGGAGACGAACGCGTTGATCGATTCCAGCTTGTGGATGAAGCCGTGCTCGAGCAGGAAATCGAGCGCCCGATACACCGTGGGCGGCGCCGCGTTGCCGTGGCGTTCGCGCAGCTGGTCGAGCAAATCGTAGGCCTTCGCCGGTTTGCCGGCAGCCGCCACCAGCTCCAGCACTTCCTTGCGCAGCGGCGTGAGCCTCAGGCCACGTTCCTCACTGGCATGCTCCACCGCACGAACGAAGCTTTGCGCGTCGTCGTGGTGATGGTGGTGATGCGTGCGCGCTTTGTCGGCAGCCTGACTCAATGAATTCACCTCGGAAGCCATCATACACCGACACTTACGTGAGGCCTGCAGCGTGCATCCGCAAGTGGCGGTTCAGCGCCGTGGCGGCAACGGCGGCGGCACGGCTTTGGGGCGGGGCCTGAGCCACACCACGATCCAGCCGATCGGCCCCAGCACCAGAGCCAGCACCACGCCCTCCAGCGTGCGGCCACGCCACCACCCAAGCAACGCGCCCACCACCACGAACACCACGCTCCACCAGAACAACGCCGCCCAGGGGACCAGGCCCATCAGGTTCAGGAAGATCTGCAGGAAGGCGTCGGGCGAATCCACGTCGACGCCTTGGGTGGCTTTGGCGAGCAGTTCGTCCATGCCGGTTCAGCGCAGTCCGCGCATGGCCGCAGCGATCACCCCTTGGCCTTGGCGATGGCGTCGTCGATACGCTGCAGCGCCATCTCGCGGCCGGCCAGGTAGATGGTGTGATCGATCGACGGCGATACCTGCGTGCCGGTCATCGCCACGCGCAGCGGCTGCGCGATCTTGCCCATGCCCAGCTCCAGCTTCGCGGCAATCTGTTCGATCACGCCGTGGATCGGCTCGGGCTTCCACTCGACGTCCGCGATCAGCTGCTTCGCTTCGCTGAGCACGGCAACGGCGCTGTCGTTCTGCAGATGCTTGGCGACCGCCTTGTCGTCCCATTCGACGATCGGGCCGTACCAGATCTTCGCGCGCTCGGCCATTTCCTTCAGCGTCTGCACGCGATCGCGCAACGCCACGATCACGTCGGCCGGGTTCGGGCCCTTGCTGAAGTCGATGCCGGCCTGGGTGAGGTGCCACTCGAACTCCGGCGCAATCAGCGAAGGCTCTTCCGTCTTCAGGTAATGCTGGTTGAGCCACGACAGCTTGGTCACGTCGAAACGCGAGGCGGCCTTGTTGACATCGGACACGTCGAACAGCTGGATCATTTCTTCCGCCGAGAAGATTTCCTGGTCGCCATGCGACCAGCCCAGGCGCACCAGGTAGTTGAGCAGCGCGTGCGGCAGGAAGCCGTCGTCGCGGTACTGCATCACGCTCACGGCGCCGTGGCGCTTGCTCAGTTTCTGGCCATCCGGGCCGAGGATCATCGGCAGGTGCGCGAACTCCGGCACCGGCTTGCCGAGCGCCTTGTAGATATTGATCTGGCGCGGCGTGTTGTTGACATGGTCGTCGCCGCGGATCACCTCGGTGATGCCCATGTCGATATCGTCGACCACCACGGCGAAGTTGTAGGTCGGCCAACCGTCGGAACGGAAGATCACCAGGTCGTCGAGTTCGGCGTTCGCCCACTCGATGCGGCCCTTCACCTTGTCCTCGAACACCACCGTGCCTTCCAGCGGATTCTTGAAGCGCATCACGCGGTTCGGATCGTCGCGATAGGGCTCGTTGCGGTCGCGGTAATAGCCGTTGTAGCGGGGCTTCTCGCCCTTGGCATAGGCGGCTTCGCGCATCGCTTCGATCTCGTCCTTGGACTCGTACGCGTAGTACGCCAGGCCGGCCTTCAGCAGCTCGTCGGCCACCTGCTTGTAGCGCTCGAGGCGTGCCGTCTGGTAAACCGGACCTTCATCGTGCGTCAGCCCGAGCCAGTTCATGCCATCGAGAATGGCCTGCACGGCTTCCTCGGTGGAGCGCTCGCGGTCGGTATCCTCGATGCGCAGCACGAACTGTCCACCGCGGCGGCGAGCCTCCAGCCAGCAGTAAAGGGCTGTGCGGGCCCCGCCGATATGCAGGAAACCGGTGGGACTGGGGGCAAAACGGGTGCGGACGGTCATGGGCTGCTTGGACGGGGACAAGAGAGAAGTGCGGAATTTTAACCGATACGGAAACAAGAACCGGTGGCGAATGCATATTTGGCCAACCACGCTGTTTTTTGCGCTCGCGGCCGTCGCTGTCGCGCGCCCTGCCCAGGCGGACGGGACGAACCCGGGCTATGACCGCCCCGGCCTGGGCTTCACGCCCGTGGTGCTCAACGCGGGCGACGTCACCATCGAGCAAGGCCTGCCCACCTGGACACGGGACAATCTCGGCGGGGGCCAGATCCAGTCGCAATACACCACCGACAGCCTGGTCAGGCTCGGCCTGGGCGGTCCGTTCGAAGCGCAGCTGGGCACTTCGCCGTTCAATGCCATCCATACCAGCGGCAACGGTGCCAGCGATTGGGGGCATGGCTGGGGCGACACGGTGTTGGCGCTCAAGTACGCGCCGAACAAATCCGATGCACCGGTGACCTGGGGCCTGCTGGGCAGCGTGGAGTTCACCGACGGCGCGCGCGCGGTGCGCAACGACCATCGGCAATACCTGCTGGGCGCGGACGTGAACTGGCAGCTCTCCGACCAGGACGGCGTCGGCGGCTACGCGGAACAGACCACGGGGCAGGACAAGCAGTCCACCCTCGCGATCAACGAAAGCCATGTCTTCAACAAGACGGTCACCGGATACGTGGAGCTGGCCCAGGTCCACGAAGCCGGCGAACGGGCCGGCACCGAAGCGGGTACCGGCGTGGCGTGGATGGTGACCCAGCGCGTGCAGCTCGACGGCGGCGTGCGCGCCCGCGTGGCCGGACACGCCCAGCTGTGGATGGCCAGCCTGGGCGTGTCGGTGTTCCTCGGGAGTCTTACTTCACCGTGATGGTGATCGGCTTGGACACGATCGCCGGATCGAACGGAACATGGTTCTCGTCGGCCAGTTCCAGCTGCAGCGTGTGCTTGCCCGGTGCCAGCTTCAAGGTGGTTTCGGTCTGGCCGTTGCCGAAGTGGATGTGCTGATCGTCCTTGGGAATCGGCTGGCCGGCGGCGGGCAGGTTCTTCACGTCCACCAGCAGGTGATGGTGGCCGGTGCCTTCCTTCTTCACCCCGGCCGGGGCCACGCCCATGCCCTTGAGACCGAACTGCACGGTCACTTCGGTACCGACGATGGCGCCATCCTTGGGCGAAATGATGTAGACCTCGGCACCGGCCGGCGCCTTCGTCACGGGTAACCCGGGCGCATCGGCGGCAGCGGCGACACCGGTCAGGCCGGCAAGCATCACAGCGAGCAAAAAGCGTTTCATCGAGATGACTCCACAATCACAAGTCCGGCGAGTGTACCCGCGAAGAACGTAGTGATTGCGTCAGCGGCGCCGGGCGCGCCGTTGCTGCCGTCATGCGGGCGTCATCCACGCGCCACGCCCCCGCAACGCCCAAAGAGGAACCTGCACCGGGCCAGCCAACGGTATTTCCCAGTGCGCATCGGCATTGTCAGCGAGACCTATCCACCCGAGATCAACGGCGTGGCATTGACCGTGCACAGCCTCGCCGCCG
>Ga0070689_100003635_pt1 | contig 10287 bp, 9 predicted proteins | sample KBSS23HmetaG_FD_64669 | JGI IMG/M metagenome (GOLD analysis project Ga0070689, IMG submission 64669) | Switchgrass rhizosphere microbial communities from Kellogg Biological Station, Michigan, USA - KBS S2-3H metaG | ecosystem: Host-associated > Plants > Roots > Rhizosphere ... | reverse complement strand
GTCATCGTCTTCCAGCCGAGCTCGGGCACGCTGCCCTTCGTCTCCTCGTGCCAGCCCAGCTTCGCGGATCCCAACGCGCCGGCGACCATCGTCCTGAACGGCGGCCGGTTCTTCGGCACGCCGGCCACGTCGAGGGTGCAGTTCACGGCCAACGGCATCACCAAGGACGGACTCGTGACCGACGTCCAGTCCAACACGGTGACCGTCCAGACGCCCCAGTTCCCCGAGCTGACCGCACCGAGCACGCTGACGCAGATCACGCTGACGCTCGGCACGAACCTCGCCCAGCCGGTCGTGCTCTCGCTGCCGAACTGCTTCGCCTTCGGAACCTCGGCGTCCAACGTCCCGACGATCACCGCGATCCTGCCGTCTCAGGGAACGTTCGCGGGCGGAACCCGGGTCACGATCATCGGGTCGGGCTTCTCGACCTCGGGAGTCCAGGTCTTCTTCGGCAACAACGAGGCCACCGTCGTCTCCACGACGTTCAGCCAGATCGTAGCCCTCTCCCCGGTGGGCCCGGCCGGAGGCGGCACCCAGGTCCAGGTGGGCGTGACGGTCAAGAACATCAACTCCGGCCTCACCTCCGGCGCGATCACTTTCATGTACACGCCCGCGCTCAAGGTCACGGCCATCAATCCCATCGAGGAGCCGTCGAACGGTCCGTTTACCCCGCTCACCGTGTTCGGCGCGGGATTCCAGTCGCCGGTGGTCGTGTTCGCGGGGAATCGCCCCTGCACGGTCAACTCGGTCTCCGCGACCGAGATCGTCTGCACGCCCACGGGCGTGCTGGTGACCGACTGCAACGACGTCGTGGGCCCCGTGGTCGTGACGAACGTCGATACCGGGGACACCGTGACCGGCCCCGACTTCCGCTACCTGGTGAAGACCTTCGCCCCGTCGCTGAGCCTCAGCTCCCCGGCTCAGGGCGACGTGTTCACCACCCCCGGCCTCACCGTCAGTCTCTTCGGCACGAGCCTCTCTCGCGTCACCAAGGTGACCTTCGGGAGCCGGGCGGCGAACTACACCGTCATCAGCGACAGCCAGATCAATGCGGTCGTGCCGGACGATCTGATGCCGGCGCCCGCGTGCCCCGCCGGGACCTCCGACGGCACCGAGGTCGTCGTGGAGACCGTCGACATCACCGTCCTGACGCAGACGGGGTGCACCGCGACGCTCAGCCAGGGCTTCAGCTACCAGCGGAAGTGTGTCGCCCCCACTCCGGTCCCCGGCCCGTAGTCGACCAATCGCCGCCCCCTTCGGGGGGCGGCTTAACTTCTGATCGTGGCTGAGCTCTCAGCAGACGCCCGCATCCGCGATCTCGAGCGTCGCCTCGACATGGATCCCGGCTCGCGGCTGTTCGTGTCGCTGGCCGAGGAATACCGCAAGCTCGGACGCTTCAAGCAGGCGCTCTCCGCCCTCCAGAAGGGCCTTCTCGCGCACCCGGGTTACGTGGCCGCGCAGGTCGCGCTGGGCCGCGTGTACGTGGAGGTCGGCCAGAGCACGGACGCCATCGCGACGTTCACGAAAGTGCTCGTCGCCGATCCGGGGAACCTCGTCGCCTCGAAGTCCCTCGCCGACATCTACCTCGCGCGCGGCGACAAGCTCGAGGCCCTCAAGAAGCTCAAGCTCTACCGCGCGCTCTCGGGCGACCGCAAGGTCGACGAGGCGATCACGGGCCTCGAGGCCCAGGTGGAGCCGAGACCGCCGACGCCGACGCGCCAGGTGAAGAAGGCGCCGGCCGAGCCTCCGCCGGCGCCCAAGTTCCACGAGACCGACAAGAGCCGGCGCCGGTCATCCGCGCGCCCGACCAATCAGGCGGCGGCGGAGCTCTCCGACGCGTTCGAGATCACGTCCCTCGAGTTTCATCCGGGGGACGACTCGGGCGGAGTCGCGTCGGAGGATCCGTTCCCCTTCGTTCCCACGCGGGACACCGCCATCGCTTCGGCGTCGACGTCCTCGCCGGCGCCGGCGGCTCCGGCGCCTGCGCCTCCTTCCGACGCCGTGACTCCCGCCGCGCCAGCGTTCGAGACCCCTCAAGCGCCGCCCATTGCGGCGAACCAAGCGCCGCCGATCGCGACGTCTCAAGCGCCGCCCATCGCGGCGGCCGCCGCCGAGCCTCCTCCGGCGCCGCTCCCGCCGCCGGTCGCCGCCCCTGCGCCGCCCGCGATCCACCCGGTGCTCGATTCGCCGACCAGTCCGATGGTGCTCCCGGTTCCGACGCCCCCGGCTCCCGAGTCGGCACCCGCGTCGGACGCGGTTCCCTCGACCTCGACGTCGTGGGCCTCCTCGTCGGCGCTCGACGACACGAGTCCCTCTCCGCCGCCGGTCGCTCCCCGAAACGGCGACGGGGCCGAAGATCACGCCCGCGGCGGCGACGGTGACGACGACGCGATCTTCCGTGCGCCCGAGGATTCGGACGCGATCTTTGGCGTGCCGCCCGCGCTCTTCCAGAACCCGGAGGATCTCGCGCCCGCGGCCGAGACCCGGTCCGGCGCCGATGGCGGCGAGGCTCCTGCGGCAGCGCCCCTCGCGGCGCCGGCGGCGCCGAGCGGGCGGGGTCTGGCCGACCTCTATTACTCCCAGGGGCACTACGCGGAGGCTCTGCAGATCTACGACGACCTCGTCACGCGTCACCCCTTCGACGAGGAACTCATGCGGATGCGGCGGGAGGCCGAGGCGCGCCTCCTGCCGGCGGGCCAGGTCCACTCATCCGCGGCGCCGGACCCGGGCGTCGAGCGGAGAAGGGCCCGGATCCGGATCCTCGAGCGCTTCCTCTCCCGCGTCCAGGCGGGATGATTCCGGGCCTCCGGCCGTGACATCATCGGAGGCCCCATGAACGTCTTTCAGGACACACTGCGCCGGGTCGCCGAGCGCGTCGAGGGCACGCGAGCCGTCTCGCTCGTGGGTGTGGACGGCATCGCCATCGATTCCTACGTCGGCGATGACGGCGTCCCGATGGAGTCGCTCGCCGCGGAAATGGGGGCCATCGTCAAGGCGGCCCGCGCCTCCAGCGCCCTCACCGAGAACGACGCCGTCACCCAGCTGACGGTCGGCTCGGACCGCGCCACGACCATCCTGTGCCGCGTGACCGAGGAGTACTATCTGCTCCTGTGGCTGGCGCGGGACGGCAATTTTGGCCGTGGCCGCTTCGAGCTCCGCAAGGCGGCGTCCGCGCTGGAGAAGGAGCTGGTCTGACCCATGTTGTCCCTTAAGGAGATCCGAGAGCTCATCGACCTGGTGACCGAGCGGGGGCTCGCGGGGCTCGAGATCGAGCGCGCCGGCTTCCGCCTCCGCATCGACGGGCCCCGCTCGAACGGAATCGACGCGACCGCGTCCTCGTCGCTGTCCTACGCCGTGTCCGCGCCGGCGGCTCCGAAGGCCGCGGCCCCCGCCGAGCCCGCGGTCGACGCGAACGTCCACGTCATCACCAGTCCGATCGTCGGGACCTTCTACCGCTCGGCTTCCCCGGAGGCGGATCCCTTCGCGGAGATCGGGTCGCGGATCTCCAAGGGCAAGATCCTCTGCATCATCGAGTCGATGAAGCTCATGAACGAGATCGAGTCCGACGTCGAGGGCGAGGTCGTCGCCGTCTACCCGCGCAACGGGCAGCCCGTGGAGTACGGCGAGAAGCTCTTCGCGATCCGACTGGCCGCGTAGCCGGCCGACTCGTCCCGTGTTCAAGAAGATCCTCATCGCCAATCGCGGCGAGATCGCCCTGCGCATCATCTCGGCGTGCCGCGAGCTCGGCATCAAGACCGTCGCCATCTACAGCGAGGCGGATCGGGACGCCCTGCACGTTCGCTACGCGGACGAGGACGTCTGCGTGGGGCCGTTCCCGTCGGCCGCGTCCTACCTCAACATCTCGTCCATCATCTCGGCCGCGGAGATCACCGAGGCGGATGCCATCCACCCGGGGTATGGCTTCCTGTCCGAGAACGCCTACTTCGCGGAGATCCTCCACGACTGCAACATCGCGTTCATCGGCCCCTCTCCCGAGGCGATCCGGAAGATGGGCGACAAGTCCGTGGCGCGGAAGACGGTCGCCGCTGCCGGAGTTCCGACCGTGCCGGGCTCTCCGGGGCCGCTCGAGAGCGTGGACGAGGCGCTCCCGTGGGCGCGCAAGGCGGGTTACCCGGTGATCCTCAAGGCGTCGGCGGGGGGCGGCGGACGCGGGATGCGCGTCGCCCGCGACGAGCGCGAGCTCGCGTCCGCGTTCGACACGGCGCGGGCCGAAGCCGAGAAGGCGTTCGGCAACGCCGAGGTCTACATGGAGAAGTACCTGGAGAGCCCGCGCCACATCGAGTTCCAGGTCTTCGGCGACTCGCACGGAAACCTGCGTCACCTGGGTGAGCGCGAGTGCTCGATCCAGCGCCGACACCAGAAGCTGATCGAGGAGGCGCCGTCGCCGGCGCTCGACGAGGGGCTCCGCAAGAGGATGGGGGCGGCGGCGGTCGCCGCGGCGCGAGCCGTGAACTACACCAACGCCGGGACGATCGAGTTCCTCCTCGACCCCGACGGCCGGTTCTACTTCATGGAGATGAACACGCGGCTGCAGGTCGAGCACCCGATCACCGAGGAGGTGACGGCCCTCGACCTCGTCAAGGAGCAGATCGCGGTGGCCGCCGGCGCGCCCCTGTCCTTCGCCGACCGGGAGATGACGCCGCGGGGACACGCGATCGAGTTCCGGATCAACGCCGAGGACCCGGTAACCTTCGCCCCGTCGCCGGGGCGCATCGCGTCGTTCCACGCGCCCGGCGGGCTCGGCGTGCGCGTGGATACGGCGGCCTACCAGGGCTACGTGATCCCTCCGCACTACGACTCGCTGATCGCGAAGCTGATCGTCTGGGGGCGCAACCGCATGGAGGCGATCCAGCGCGGGCGCCGGGCCCTCGACTTCTTCGTCATCGAGGGCATCAAGACGACGATCCCGCTGCATCGCCGGATCCTCGACGACCCCGACTTCATCGACGGGAAGCTCTCGACCCACTTCATGGAACGGTTCGCGGCGTCGGCGTAGCATCGGCGGCGTGCCTCTCCGCCTTCCCAGGATCTACGCCATCACGGACCGCGCCGCCGCCGGGGGATCGGCCGCGTCCACGATCGCCGAGCGCCTGTTCTCGGTCGGGGTCCGATGCGTGCAGGTGCGTCAGAAGGACGGGGCCGACCGGGATTTGCTCGAGGAGGTCGAGGCGGTCGCGCGGCACGCTCGCGAGATGAAGGTTCGCCTCGGGCTCGAGGCGGATGCGCGGGTGCTGGTCAACGACCGCGTCGACGTCGCACGCCTCGCCGCGGTCGGCGTCCACCTCGGCGAGGAGGACCTGCCCGCCGCCGCGGCGCGCGCGATCCTCCCCGCGGAGTCCGTCATCGGCGTCTCCACGCACGACCGGACCGCGGCGATCCGAGCCTTCGCCGACCCCAGCGCGGACTACGTGGCGTTCGGCCCGATCTACGCCAGCCCGACCAAGGACGTGCGGCCGGCAGCGGGCCTGGAGGCGCTCGCCCGCGTGGCGGAGCACAAGACGAAACCCCTCGTGGCGATCGGGGGGATCACCACGGAGCGCGTGCCCGAGGTCCTCGCGGCCGGAGCCGACTCTGCCGCCATGATCTCGGGTCTCCTCGCGGGCGGACGAATCGAGGAAAACGCCCGGCGCGCGCTCGACGCCGCGCGGCGCGCGGGCCCGCTCGGGCAGGCCCGGATCTTCCTCGTCGGATTCATGGCGAGCGGCAAGACCGCGGTCGGCCGCCGGGTGGCCGAACGGCTGGGCGTCGCGTTCGTCGACCTGGACGAGGAGATCGAGCGCGCCGCCGGGCGGACGATCCGCCAGCTCTTCGAGGAGTCGGGAGAGGCGGCGTTCCGCATCCGCGAGTCCGAGTACCTCGCGGGGACCGCGAGCCTTCCCCGGGCCGTCGTGGCGACGGGCGGCGGCTCCTACGGCCTGGAGGCCAACCGCTCGACGATCGCGCGGCTGGGCGTGTCGATCGCCCTGCAGGTGCCGCTCGCGACGGTGCAGTCGCGTCTGTCGGGCAAGACGGATCGGCCCCTCTTCCAGAGTCCGGAGCAGCTCGCGCGGCTCTACGCCGAGCGCGCGCCCTTCTATAGAATGGCGCCCATCCAGGTGAACTTGAGCGGAGCCGAGACGATCGAAGAGGCATCGGACCGCGTGCTCGTGGCTCTCGAAGGCCTCGAACGATTCCCGAGTTAAGGAGGTCCGGTTCTTCTCATGCGGTATCTGATCCTCTCGGACATCCACTCCAACGCGGAGGCCCTCTCCGCGGTGCTGGCTCGCGTGCGCCGCAAGAAGTTCGACCGCGTCGTCGTGCTCGGCGACTTCGTGGGCTACGGCGCCAATCCGAACCAGGTCATCGACAAGATCCGGGAGATCCGGAAGGAGAAGACCATGATCCGCGGCAACCACGACAAGGTGGTCTGCGGGATCGACTCCGGCGACCTCTTCAACCCCGTCGCGCTGAAGGCGGCGCGCTGGACGACGGAGAAGCTGACGGCGCGCAACCGGACCTTCCTCGAGGCGCTGCCGGTCGGCCCCGCGATCGTCGACGGCGCGTTCGCGATCTGCCACGGATCGCCGCGCGACGAGGACGCGTACATCTTCACCGACTACGACGCGTACCTGAACTTCCGCGAGATGACCTCGTCGGTCTGCTTCTTCGGGCACAGCCACATCCCGTGCGTCTTCACCCTCGAGGAGCACGGCATCCTGGTCGAGCTCGTGAAGGGCGATCGGGTCCGCTATCCGCTGCGCAAGGGGCTCCGCTACCTGATCAACCCGGGATCGATCGGACAGCCGCGGGACCGCAACGCGTCGGCCGCCTACGCGATCTACGACGCCGAGGAGAACGTGGTCCACTTCGATCGCGTGGCGTATTCCGCCGAGAAGGCTCGCGACAAGATCTACAAGGCGGGACTGCCGCACATCCTCGGAGACCGGCTGCTGGTCGGGGCCTAGGCGGCGAGAGATGCGCGCGCGCTTCGCCGCCGCGGCGGCCGCGTTGGCCGTCGCCTCCGCCTTCGGGTGCGCGGGCCGCAATCCGCCTCCGAACGCGCCGCCGCCTGCTCCGCCGGCGGGCGGGACGCCGGCGCCCGCGGCCGCGCCCGCGCCCGCCGCCGCGCCCACCGAGGCGCGGCTGCTCGAGCTCGAGGACCGGCGCGCGTTCGACGGCGGCGTGCTCTCGGCGGCGGCGTCCGATCCGAGCCCGGAGACGCGGGCGCGCGCGGCCCTCGCGCTCGGCCGCATCGGCGACGAGCGGGCCGTTCCGCTGCTCCGGGGGCTCGCCGGTGACTCTTCCGCCGAGGTCCGTCGCCAGGCGGCCTTCGCGGCGGGAATCCTCGGGGACACCGCGCTCGTCGCGGCGCTCGCGCCGCTCCTCGCGGACTCCGACGCCGCGGTCGCCGCGCAGGCCGCATGGGCGCTGTCCGTGCTCGAGCGGCCCGAGGCGGCCGAGGCGCTCCTCGGCGCACTCTCGAGAGCCGCTTCCGATCGCCGGCCCCCGCTGCTGCGCGCCCTGTGGCGCTACGCCACGCCGGAGGCCGCGAACGCCTTGCTCGCTCACGCGGCGGACTCCGACCCGCAGGCACGCGCGGCGGCGCTCTACGCGCTGGCGCGGAAACCGCAGGAGGCGTCGCGGGCGGCGCTCGCGGCCGCGCTCGCCGATCCCGGAACGGACGAGGACACGGCGGCGCTCTGCGCGCGTGCGCTCGGAATCCTCGCGAGGCCCGAGTCGATCGCGCCGCTCTGGAATTCCGTGGACGCGTCGGGGACCCGTGCGCCGGTGCGGACGGCCTCGCTCCTCGCGCTCGCGGCGGCGCTCGAGAAGACTCCCGGCTCCTCGCTCCTGGAGGACGCGCCCCCGCGGCTCGTCGCGCTCTCCCGCGACACCAACCCGAATATCGGGGTGCCGGCGCTCGCGCTGCTGCGCTGGGCCGCCGCCGACCGCGAGGGCTTCCGCCGGCTCTGGTCGGTCGCGTCGAGCGGCCGCGGGCGCCGGCAGCAGGTCGCGCTCACGGCGTCGATGGCGGGGCTCGGCGAGCGGTCGAGGGACCTCGTGGACGCGTCGATGGCCTCGGCGGATCCGTTCCTTCGCGCCACGGTCGCGGAGTCGCTCGCGTTCCTCCCGGCGGCCGACGCCGACGCGCGCCGCACCCGGCTGGCGGCGGATCCCGAGGTGGTCGTGCGCCTCCGGGTCCTCGAGGGTCTCCGCACGCCGGCCGACGTCACGAGGAACCGCGGCCTCGTGGACGCGGCGCTCTCGGATTCCGATCCGGGCGTCCAGGCCGCCGCGGTCGCCGCGCTCGGGCAGCTCGAGGACCCCGCCTCGCTGTCGGAAATTCGCGACGCGGTGACGCGTTCGGGCTCGGCGACGCCCGCCGCTCCGGACGTCGCGATCGAGGCGATCGCGGCGGCGGAGGCGCACGGCTCGGAACCGGCGGCCCGCGAGATCGTCGACGCCGCTTACCGGCATCCGTCGGTCCTCGTCTCGCGCCTCGCGCGCCGGTCGCTCGTGAAGAAGTTCGGCGCGGACCCCTCGGCCCATCCGTGGCGCACCTACGACGCGAAGAGCCCGGAGGAGTACGCGGGCGCCGCCGCGCTCGAGCGGGAGTCGGCTCTTCCGGTCGTCCGGATCGAGACCGAGCGGGGCACCCTCGTGCTGCGGCTCCTGCCGCGCGAGGCGCCGCTGACCGTCCGGAACTTCCTGACGCTCGCGCGCCGCGGCTATTTCGACGGCGTGCGCATCCACCGCGTCGCTCCCGGTTTCGTCGTTCAGGACGGCGACCCGACGGGAACCGGGAACGGGGGACCGGGCTACGAGATCCGCGACGAGCTCAACACGACGCCCTACGAGACGGGGACCGTCGGCATGGCGCTGGCGGGGCCCGACACCGGCGGCAGCCAGTGGTTCGTGACCATGGCGCCGGAGCCGCATCTCGACGGCGCTTACACGGTGTTCGGGAGGGTCATCGCGGGGATGGAGATCGCCGGACGGATCGAGCAGGGCGATCGGATCGTGCGCGTCGCCGTGCCGCCGGAGAGGGCGCCCTAGGGTGCGCCTGCTCGCGCGGCTCGTCCAGTTCGCCGGCCTCGTGATCGCCGGAGCCGCCTTCTTCGTGGGCGTGATGGGGCATGACGAGCGGCGGGAGCTGCTCCTCCTCGCGTTCGGCGCCGCCGTCTTCACCGCGGGCTGGCTGCTGCAGCGGGGCGTGAGGTGACGGGGTGAGCGCGACGAAGGAGGGCCGGGGAGTGATCCTCTCGACGCGCGAGCTCCCGGAGCCGTTCGACACGCTGCGCGCGGACTTCGAGGTGCGCGTCCTGGGCTATGCGGCCTCCGAGCTCGAGCTCGCGGCGGAGGTGCCGGGCGTCGACGCGCTCATCTGCCTCGTCGACGACCGGGTGACGGCCTCCGTCATCCAGGCGGGCGACCGGCTCAAGGTGATCGCGAGCTACGCGGTCGGCGTGAACCAGATCGACCGCGCCGCCGCCGCCGCACGGGGGATCGCCGTGACCCACACGCCCAACGTGCTGACCGACGCGACGGCGGACCTGACGATCGCCCTTCTTCTGACCCTGGCGCGGCGGGTCATCGAGGGCGACAGGATGGTCCGCGCCGGCGGGTTCGCCGGCTGGGCGCCCGACCTCCTCCTCGGGCGGGACCTGAAGGGCAAGGTCTTCGGGATCGTGGGCCCCGGGCGGATCGGGAAGGCGGTCGCGCGGCGGGCGAAGGCGTTCGGCATGACGGTGATCGCGGCGGGGAGGAGCCCGCGGGACGAGGCGGACCCCGACGACCCGCCACGGGTCTCCTTCGACGAGCTGCTGCGCCGCGCCGACGTCGTGTCGATCCACGTTCCTCTGACCGACGAGACGCACCACCTCTTCGACGCGCCGACCCTCGCGAAGATGAAGCCGGGATCGCTCCTCCTGAACACGGCCCGCGGCCCCATCGTCGACGAGGTCGCCCTGACGCGCGCGCTCGACACGGGCCCGCTGGCGGGGGCCGGTCTGGACGTCTACGAGAACGAGCCCGCGATCACGCCGGCGCTGCTCGACGACGACCGCGTCGTCCTGATGCCGCACGCGGGCAGCGCGACGGTGGAGACACGGAGGGAAATGGCGCGTATGGTTGTCGAAGACGTTCGCCGGGTCCTGACGGGGGAGAAGCCCCTGCGCCCGGCGCCGCCCGAGGGAGGCCGCCGATGAAGTCGAGCTCGACGAGAGGGAAGAAGAAGTCCTCGTTCTCCTCACTCGACGCGGCGGCCGACGGCCTGCTGCGCCGCAT
>Ga0070689_100003632_pt1 | contig 10290 bp, 10 predicted proteins | sample KBSS23HmetaG_FD_64669 | JGI IMG/M metagenome (GOLD analysis project Ga0070689, IMG submission 64669) | Switchgrass rhizosphere microbial communities from Kellogg Biological Station, Michigan, USA - KBS S2-3H metaG | ecosystem: Host-associated > Plants > Roots > Rhizosphere ... | reverse complement strand
TCAATTCCGCCGGCATCACCGCCATCGCCAAGGAGCCCGACGTCGCCCGCGCGCTGGTCAATCAACTCACGTCGCCGGAGGCGCTGGCGCTCTACAAGACCAAGGGGCTTGGCCTCTGACTCTCATCCACGCAAGATAGAGCGGGCTCTCGCGTTACCGCGCGGGCAGGCGAATCGTTAGACCTACCAACGCACGCGCTTCACCCTCCCCTGGAGGGGGAGGGTCGGCGAAACATCGAGCGTAGCGAGATGTGAGCCGGGGTGGGGTGATCTCTCTTGCGCAACCAAGGAAAGCTCACCCCACCCCGCTCGCTTCGCTCGCGACCCTCCCCCTCCAGGGGAGGGTGAAGAGATCAAGCAGCGAGTCAGAGCCCAGCCAAAGCACTCACTTGAACGCGCCCTTTTTCTCGAGCGCATCCCATTTGGCGATTTCGCTCTTGAGGTGCGCGGCGAGTTTTTCCGGCGAGCCGCCGATGAAGCGATAGCCGAGCTGGGTCCCTCGCTCCTTCATCTCGGGCAACGCCAGGACCTGCTCCAGATCGCGGTTGATCTTGTCGACGATCGGCCGCGGCGTTCCCTTGGGCGCGAAGAACGCGTACCAGCTCGACTCTTCGCCCATCTTGATGCCGAGCTCGGTCAGGGTCGGCACCTCGGGCAGAAGCTTCGCGCGGACCGGGCCGGTCAGTGCCAACGCGCGCATCTTGCCCTCGCGGATGTTGCCGATCGAGCTTCCCATCGGACCGAAATTGATTTCAGTGCGGCCGGTCAGCACGTCGGTGATGCCCTGCGCCATCTGGCTGTATGGCACGTGCTGCATCTTGGTGCCGGTGACGTCCATGAACAGCACGGTCGACAAATGCGACGTCGAGCCGATGCCGACCGAGTAGTAGTTGAGCTTGCCCGGATGGGCCTTGGCGTGATCGATCACGTCCTGCACCGATTTATACGGTGTCACGGTCGAGACCTGGAACACCTCCTGGGAGGTCGAGACCAGCATGATCGGATCGAAGCTGGTGACCGGATCGAACGCGGTGGTGGGCGACAGCGTCACGTTGACCGCGAGCGTCTGCGCGCCGAAATGCAGCGTGTAGCCGTCGGGCGCCGCTGTCGATGCCGCCGCCGCGCCGATGTTGCCACTGCCGCCGGGACGGTTCTCGACGATGACCTGCTGGCCCCAGATGACGCTGAGCTTGTCGGCGATGAGGCGGCCGAGGATGTCGATCGCGCCTGCGGGCGAGAACGCGATCACCACGCGGACCGGCCGGGTCGGGTAATCCTGCGCAGAAACGGGCGCGCCGATGCCGAGCGCCAACGCAGCGGCGACCAGCACTGCGCCGAGCGATCTCAAAAACATGCGCGCCTCCCGGCTCTATTTGAACGAGCCCTTCTTGGCGAGATCCTGCCACTTGGCGATATCGTGCTTGAGGAACGCCGCCAGCTCCTCCGGCGAGCCGCCGATGAAGCGGTAGCCGAGCTGCGCCTCGCGCTCCTTCATGTCGGGCATCGCCAGCACTTTTTTGACGTCGCGGTTGATCTTGTCGATGATCGGCCGCGGCGTGCCCTTCGGCGCAAAGAATGCGTACCAGCTCGACTCCTCGCCCATCTTGATGCCGAGCTCGGTGAACGTCGGCAGATCCGGCAACAGCGCCGCGCGCTTGGGGCCGGTCACCGCGAAGGCGCGCACCGCGCCGCTCTTGATGTGCGGCAACGGCCCGCTGAACGTGGTGAACCAGACTTCGGTGCGGCCGGTCAGCACGTCGGTGATGCCCTGCGCCATCTGGCTGTAAGGTACATGCTGCATCTGGATGCCGACAACGTCGCTGAACAGCGCGGTGGCGAGATGCGCACTCGAGCCGATACCGACCGATCCGTAGTTCAGCTTGCCGGGGTTGGCCTTGGCGTAGGCGATCACGTCGTTGACCGATTTGAACGGCGTCTGAACCGCGACGGTGAACACCTCCTGGGCGGTCGCCACCAGCATGATCGGCTCGAAGCTCGTGACCGGATCGAACGCCGCAGTTGGCGACAGCGTCACGTTGACGGCGAGCGTTTGCGCACCGAAATGCAGCGTGTAGCCGTCGGAGGGCGCCGTGGACGCAGCGGCCGCGCCGATGTTGCCGCTGCCGCCGGGGCGATTCTCCACCACGATCTGCTGGCCCCACATTTCGCTGAGGTGCTGGGCGATGAACCGGCCCAGCACATCGATCGCGCCGGACGGCGAGAAGGCGATCACGATCTTGACGGGGCGATTGGGGTAGTCCTGCGCCAAGGCCCGCGTGGAGACCGTCGCGGTGCCGCCAAATAGAAGGCCGATGGCGACAGCGACCGCAGCCAATGACTTCAGTCTCATGGTGTTCCCCGCCCCTAACGTCTTGTTCTCATTGCGATCAGCATGGCCGCTGCGGGAGGTGAAATCAACGGACCAGCCATGCACCTGGGTTTCCACCCCGCCCGTTGCCGGAAACCGCGGGGTCCGGTACTTTTCGCGCAACTTGGGAGCAATGAAAAATGGCCGAGTGGTTGGTGGGGAAAGCGTCGGATATCAAGGAAGGCGACCGCAAGGTCGTCACCGCGGGCAAGCGCGAGATCGGCATCTTTCACAAGGGCGGCGCATTCTACGCCTACAGCAACACCTGCCTGCATCAGGGCGGACCGGCCTGCGAAGGCATGATCACGCAGAACGTCGTCGACGTGATCGACAAGGACGGCCTCTACCAGGGCCAGACCTATGGCGACGAAACGCATTTCGTCTGCCCGTGGCACGGCTACGAATACGATCTCAAGACCGGTGAGTGCATCGGCGACCGCAAGCTGAAATTGCGCAAGTACGACATCGTCAAACGCGGTGAAGACATCTACGTCGTCGCCTAACAGATTTTCAGGGAGAGCTCCCATGGACATGCCGCGCAACGACGTTCGTCCCGTCGATCTCGAAATGTTTGCGACGCCGAAGCATCTTGCACACGCCAGCGAGCAGGCGCGGGCGCGCAACTATCAGGACTTCCTGATCGTCGACGTCGACTCGCACCATTACGAGAATGAGCACTACACCGAGGTGTTCGACTACATCGAAAGTCCGGTGATCCGCAGCGAGCTGAAGGAAGGCGCCGGACGCCGCACCGGCATCCTCAACTCCCAGGTCGGCTATCAGAACACCGGCGGCCGCATCCACCGCGCCAAGTTCCGCGGCAAGGAGAAGGCCAAGCCCGGCAAGCATTCCGACATCGTGCTGACGCTCGACTGGATGGATGCGATGGGCGTCGACTATTGCTGCATGTTCCCGACGCCGATGCTGTTCCTCGGCCTGCATCCGCAAATCGAGATCGAAGCCGCGATGTGCGACGCCTACAACGCCTGGCTCTGCGAGCGCATCCTCGCCAACGAGCCGCGCATCGTGTCGATGCTCTACCTGCCGTTCAACGATCCCGAGGCCGCCTACAAGACGGTGAAGAAGTTCGGCGACAAGAAGGGCGTGGTCGGCTTCATGGTGACGTCGCCGCGCTACCGGCCGGTGCACGACAACGCCTATATGAAGACCTACGCGCTGCTCGAAGAGATCGGCAAGCCGATCTCGTTCCATGCCGCCTATTCGTGGGACGACCGCGCGCTGCAGATGACCAACCGCTTCATCTCGGTGCACGCGCTCGGCTTCATGTGGTTCAACATGATCCACATGACCAACTGGGTCATCAACGGCCTGCCGGTCCGCTTCCCCAAGCTCAAAGTGATGTGGATCGAAAGCGGACTGACCTGGGCCGCCTCGCTGATGCAGCGGCTCGACCATTCCTTCATGATGCGCACGTCGGACGCGCCGCTGCTGAAGGAAAAGCCAAGCCATTACATGCAGCAGATGTTCTACTCGACGCAGCCGATGGAAATCCCCGATGACAAATCGGTTATGCAGTCGACCTTCAAGATGATCAACGCCGAGACCCAGTTGGTCTGGTCGTCGGATTACCCGCACTGGGACTTCGACCTGCCCTCGACGATTTACGACCTGCCGTTCCTGAATGAGAAGAGCAAGCGCAACATCCTCGGCGCCAACGCAGCGCGGCTGTTCAATCTCGATCCGAAGCCGGTGAAACGAATTCCGTAAGGGCGTTCGTTCGGCGCCATTGTGAGAACGTCACGGATGCTGTCCTAATCATGGCGCCGTGAGCGCCTTGACCTCGATTCCCAAGGACACGGCGCCGCCGAGTGTGCGTCAACAAATCGCCCCCGGTCCGGCTTGCGAGCGCGAAATTTCCGGCGGATTGTAACGGCGGCGCGCCGGATTGCGGCGGGAACCGGCAATTCGCGCGCATCGAACAAGGGGGGAAGCCATGAGGACCTTATCGGGTCTTGCTCGCCCATTTGCGCTTTGCCTTATCATTCTCGCGCTCTCGGGCATGCGCGCCCCGGCGCTCGACTATCCAAGCAAGCCGGTCCACTTCATCATCTGCTTTGCCGCTGGCGGCCCGAATGACATCACCGGCCGCTTGTTCGGCCAATATTTGTCGGAGCATTTCGGCCAGCAATTCATCATCGAGAACCGCGTCGGCGCCGGCGGCAACATCGGCATGCAATCGGCACTGAGTTCGGCCCCTGACGGCTACACCATCGTCTTTGTCGGGCCGAACAACTTCATCAACGCGACGATGTACGAGAAGCTGCCGTTTGACTTCATCCAGGACAGCGCGCCGGTCGCCGGCACCATGAAATTGACCAACGTGCTGGAGGTGAACCCGGACATGCCGGTCAAGACCGTCGCCGAGTACATCGCCTATGCCAAGGCCAACCCGGGCAAGATCAACATCGGGTCCGGCGGCGTCGGCACTTCGCCGCACATGTCGGGTGAACTGCTCAAAGCGATGACAGGCATTAATATCGTCCACGTGCCGTATCGCGGGACCGCGCCCGCCCTGATCGACCTGCTGTCCGGGCAACTGCAGTCCATGTACGACAACCTTCCGGGCTCGATCGGGCACATCAAGTCCGGCGCAATCCGCGCGCTCGGCGTGACCGCCCCCACGCGCGTGGCGGCGCTGCCTGACGTGCCGGCTATTGGCGAAACCGTGCCGGGCTATGAGGCGGACGTCTATTACGGCATCTCGGTGCCGAAAGGTACGCCGCCCGAGATCGTTGCCAAGCTCAATGAAGGGGTCAACGCGGTGTTGAAGAATCCCAAGCTGCAGACGCGCATCCATGAGCTCGGCGCCGAGCCGATGCCGATGTCGCCGAGCGAATTCGGCAAACTGGTGCAGAGCCAAACCGTCAAATGGGCAAAGGTGATCAAATCGGCAGGATTGAAGACGATCCAGTGAGCCGGCGCCGCGCCTACTGGCTATGCAGAATTCCCGCCTTCTCGACCAGCGCGCCCCAGCGCACGATCTCGGCGTCCACGTACTTCTTGAATTCCTCCGGCGGCGGAGAAATCTGCGGAATGGCGCCTTCGGCCAACAAGAGCTTCTGCACCTCGGGATCGCTCATCACCGCGCGGATCTCGGCGGCGAGCTTGTCGACGATGTCTTTCGGCACGCCGGCGGTCGTCGACACCGAGTGCCACGAAGCCGTGTTGTAGTTCGGGATGCCGACCTCGGCGAGCGGCGGCACCTCCGGCAGCGCCGCGACGCGCTGCAACGTCGTCACGCCGAGCGCGCGTATCTTGCCGGCTTCGATCAGCGCCTTGGTCGGCGGCGCGTCGACGAACATGAACTGGACATGGCCGCCGACCACGTCCTGCAAGGCCGGGGCGCTGCCCTTGTACGGCACGTGAACCACATCGATGTTGAAGATGCTTTTGAACATCTCGGCGTTGAGGTGATGGATGGTGCCGGGGCCGACCGAGGCGAATGACAATTGTCCAGGCTTCTCTTTGGCGAGCTTGACCAGATCGGCCACCGACTGCACCGGCAGGTCCGGATTGACCACCAGCACATAGGGCATCCGCGCCAGCAGCGCGATCGGGGTGATGTCCTTGCGCGGATCGTACGGCAGCGTCTTGCGGACATTGACGTTGATCGCGAGCGCCGTGCTCGACGCCATCATGATGGTGTAGCCGTCCGGCGTGCCGTGCGCGACCTGGGTGACGCCGATCACGCCGCCGCCGCCGGCGCGATGATCGATGATGAACGGCTTGCCGAGCCGCTGCTCGAGCTTCTGGCCGACCAGCCGCGCAATCAGGCTGGTCGAGCCGCCGGGCGTGAACGGCACGACGAAGGTGACCGGCCGGCTCGGATAAAGGCTCGCGTTTTCTTGCGCCTGCGCGAGCGGGGCCAGCACGCAACCGGTCAGGGCGGCAACCAGGACGGCCTTCATCATGCAGCTCCCAGGCTGACTTTCAGCGCGGCCACGCTAACACGCCCGGAAGGCGCTGAAATCGACGTTCTGGTTTGGGAACATTCTTGGGAACATTGCAGTGCAACATGCGTTATTGGCAGGCCCTGATAGAACGGAGAAACAGGTTTGCCGATGCGGATGTACAGCCCCGAGGAATTGGACGTCATGGCGGAAGCCTACGACCGCGCCTTGGACAAGGCGCCGCGTGGCATCACCTCGACGGAAACCACGCAGCAACTCGTTCAGGAAATCGCTTGGGCGGTTGCGAACGGACTGCGCGACGAAGACACGCTGGCGAACATTGCCTTGGAGCGCACCGGCGCCGGCGAGGCGATCTAGCCGCCGCGGTTCAACTGAAAATCCGACCGCCGTTGACGTTGACCATCTGTCCGGTGACGAAGGCCGCGTCTTCGCTGGTCAGATAGGACACGGTACCCACCAAATCCTCCGGCTCTTCCACCCGCTTGATCGACTGGCTCTGCGCGACCAGCTCGAACTCCTCGTCGATGCTGGCGATGCCGGCGCGCGGCTTCCGCGCCAATGCCCCGGGCGTCCGCGTCAGGCTCGGCGCGATGGCGTTGACGGTGATGCCGTGCGGACCGAGCTCGCTGGCCAGCGCCCGCGTGAAGCCCATGATGCCGCCCTTGCTGGTGACATAGTGCACGAAGCCGGTCGTCACCGAGCCGAAGGTGCTCGACCCCATGCTGACGACGCGGCCCCAGCCGCGCTTTTTCATGCCGGGCACGAACGCCGAACTGACGAGGAACACGCTGTCGAGATTGGTTGACAGAACGCGCCGCCAGTCCGCGAATTTCATTTGGTCGAAGGCCAGCTGCGGAAAGATGCCGGCGCAGTTGATGACGATGTCGCAGCGGCCGAATTTCTTCTGCACCTCCGCAGCCATCGCCGCGACCGACTGTTCCGACATGACATCGCATTTGCAGGCGAGCGCCTGCCGGCCGGCCTGCTCGACCATCTTAACGGTCTCGTCGGGCGGCGCGATGTCGGCGATGGCGACGTGCACGCCGTCCTCGGCAAGCCTTTTGGCGAACGCCTGGCCGATACCGTTCGCCGCGCCGGTGATGACCGCAACTTTGTCCTGGTGGCCTTTCGCCATGTGCTTTGCCCTTTTGTTTTGCCTGACGGCTTTACCCAGCGCTCAACCCGTCTAAGATCGACACCGGTTCAGCGTGCCCCGCAGGAGGTTACCATGATGAAGTCTGGCGTTGCCGCAATGTCCGCATTGGCGGCGCTGTGGCTCACGGCTGCCCCGGTCGAAGCGAAAGACAAGGTCAAGGTCGGGTTCATCGGGCCTCTCACCGGCGGCGTCTCCGTCAACGGGCTCGGCGGCCGCAACTCGGCCGACTTGGCCGTGAAGTTGCGAAACGCCGACGCCAAGGCGAAATATGAATACGAACTGGTGGTGCTGGACGACGCCTGCACGCCGAACGTGGCGGTGCAGGTGGCCACCAAGATGTCGGCGGACAAGGAGATCATCGCCGCCGCGACGCACTATTGCTCGTCGACCGCAATTGCGACGGTCGACGTCTACCACAAGTTCGGCCTGCCGGTGGTGGTCTGGGGCGCGGTGCTGCCCGACATCACCTATCGCAACAAATATGCCGAGATTCACCGCGTCAACGGTACAATGATCAACCAGAACGACGCTAATGCCGAACTGATCTCGAAGATCGGCTACAAGACCGTCGCCGTCATTCACGATACGACCGACTACGGCAAGGGTCACAACCAATATTTCAGCGCGGCGCTGGCCAAGCTCGGCGGCAAGATCGTTGGCACCTTCGGTGTCACCGCCGACCAGCAGGACTTCACCGCCGAGCTCACCCAGATCAAGTCGCTCAATCCGGAGGTGATCTATTTCGGCGGGCTGACGCCGATCGGCGTGCGCATCCGCTCGCAGATGGACAAGCTCGGGATCAAGGCGGTGTTCGACGGCACGTCGGGCATCGTGTCCGACGCATTCATCCAAGGCCTCGGCCCGCTGGCCGAGGGCGTGCTTGCCTTCCGCGAAGGCGCGCCGACCGAGAAGCTGCCGGGCGGAAAGTTCTTCATGGACAATTACACCGCGCAAAAATACGACAACCCGCCCGAGGCCTACGGCGCCTTCGCCTACGCCGCCATGGCGTTGATCCTCGATTCGATCGAGAAGGTCGGACCGGACCGCAAGAAAGTCATCGATGAGATGGCGAAGGTGAAAGACCGCGATTCCATCGTCGGCAAGATCACCTTTGATGATCATGGCCAGAACACCGTCCCGGTCATTACCAAATACGTGATCCAGGACGGCAAGTTCGTGGAATGGGACGACAGCGAATACGCCTCCGGCAAGCGCAAGCTGCCCGGCCAAAAGTAACCTCGCTCAAGGCGGGGCGGCGGCCGCCGTCCCCGCTGATCATGTTGTCCTCCGCGCGCAGGATTTAAGGACATGGATGCGGGGCTGCTGGCCCAGTACGTCATGAACGGGCTGATGCTCGGCATGATGTACGCGCTGGTCGCGGTCGGCTTCACGCTGTTCTTCGGCGTGCTCGACATCATCAAATTCTCCCATGGCGACGTGCTGACGGTCGGCGCCTTCACGGCGCTGGCGACCTATGTCGGACTGCGGTCGGCCGGGGTCGGGTCAAGCCCGGTGATCCTGCTGATCATGCTGGTGGTCGCGATCTTTGCCATGGCAGCGTTGGGCATGCTGATCGCGCGCGCGCTGGTTTTGCCGCTGCGGTCGGCGCCGGCGCTCAACACCCTCTTGATCACACTGATGCTCGGCACGGTGCTGCGGGAATCGGTCCGGCTGTTCTACCCGCAAGGCGCCAATCCAAAACCGTTCCCGGCGCTGCTGCCGTCCGTATCGGTCAATTTCGGCAATTTCAACCTGCGGCTCGACAACGCCCTGATGCTGACGGCCGGCATGCTGGTCATCGTTGGGCTGCAACTGCTGCTCAACCGGACCAAGTTGGGTCTGGCGATCCGTGCGGTGGCGCAGGACGAAGAAACCGCGCGCACCATGGGCGTCAACTTCACCGCCATCGTGCTGATCACGTTTGCGATCGGCTCCGGCCTCGCCGCCTTCGCGGGCATCATGAACGGGCTGTACTACAACGAAATCAATTTCGGCATGGGCCTCTACCTCGGCGTCATCGGCTTTGCCGCCGCCATCATCGGCGGACTCGGCAGCATCTATGGCGCCATCCTCGGCGGTTTTCTGTTCGCGGCGCTGCAAACCATCGGCACCGTCGCGCTGCCGTTCGCCAGCGCCTACAAAGACGTGTTCGCCTTTGCCGTTGTCATCATCTTCATGGCTTGGCGCCCGACCGGCCTGATCCAGGAAAAGATCAGCGAGCGGGTTTGAACCCATGGCCGAAGCCGGGCAACACGCAAAAGGATCTTTGCTGCCGGGCGTCGCCGCGGTGGCATTGGCCACGGCTTACCTGATCGCGCTCTTGGCGGTCGAAAAGCAGGTGCTCATTATCGGCCTTCTGGCGCTGGCGATCGCCGCCATTCTGGCGGCGAATTGGCTGGGCTGGCTCGCCCCGGTGAGCCGCAGCTTCGCCGATCGCGAGGAGGCGCTCGGAGCCATGGCGATCGCGGCTGCCTTCGCGGTCGCGGCGTTCTTCCATGACGATCATTTCGTGCTGCTGCTGGTCTGCACCGTCCTGCTCTACACGGTGGCAACGCTCGGACTGAACATCCAATTCGGCTACGCCGGCGTGCTGAACTTTGCCGGCGCCTCGTTCTTCGGCATCGGCGCCTATACGTCGGCGGTGTTCAACGCCCACACCGCGGTTCCCCATCTGCTGGTTCTGCTGATCGGTGGGCTGATCGCCGCGCTGATCGGATCGCTGCTGCTGCTGCCGGTCTTGCGCACCCGCGGCCATTACGCCGCGCTGGTCACGATTGCGTTCGCCCTCTTGCTGAAAACCTTTCTCGAGGTCAATGACGTGCTCGGCGGTCCGCA
>Ga0070689_100003630_pt1 | contig 10293 bp, 10 predicted proteins | sample KBSS23HmetaG_FD_64669 | JGI IMG/M metagenome (GOLD analysis project Ga0070689, IMG submission 64669) | Switchgrass rhizosphere microbial communities from Kellogg Biological Station, Michigan, USA - KBS S2-3H metaG | ecosystem: Host-associated > Plants > Roots > Rhizosphere ... | reverse complement strand
TGACAAGATTCGCGACGTCATTGGACCAGGCGGTAAGGTTATCCGATCCCTCGTTGAAGAGACGGGTGCGAAGATTGACGTCTCTGACGATGGTACGATCTCGATCGCCACGGCGAGTGGTGATGCTGCGGATGCCGCGGTGAATCGTATTCGTGGTCTGACTGCGGAAGCTGAGGTGGGCCAGACTTACCTTGGCACCGTTAACCGGATCGTTGACTTCGGCGCGTTCGTGGAGATATTCCCGGGCACCGATGGGCTGCTGCACATTTCGGAAATCGCAGATCGTCGCGTGAAAGACGTGCGCGATGAGTTGAAGGAAGGTCAGCAGATTCTGGTGAAGTGCATCGGCCGCGAAGGCAACAAGATCAAGCTTTCGCGAAAAGCCGTCCTGCGCGAGGAGAACCGGAAAGCCGAAGCCGCAAGCCCGAGCGACGGCGGCGGCGAGTAGAAGAAGAGATGCCACGGGCTTGTCCCGTGGAGTCTCACGATAGCCGCTACACGCCAGGATAAAGATCTTGCTTCGATGCCACGGCCTTGCGCCGTGGAGGTTCACGCTCGCAGCTATGTAGCTCCGAAACGTGAGACTCCACGGGACGAGCCCGTGGCATCTACTCCGATTCTTTGTCTGGCTTCTAGACTGCCGGTCCAATTCTCAGACCTTTTCCCCTTTCGAATTCTAAAATCTTCCAGTTTCCGATGATTTTGCGACGGCCTTCGATTTGCACGCAGCTTTTCCACCTCTATGTGTCCAGATTGCGAGAGGCTTCAAGGGGTCGGTTGAATTAGACCTACGAGACGCTCGCACCCAGCAAACTACCAGCAAACAAAAACCCTTCGTGCGGCTGGAGTTTTTTGGTTATTAGCAGTGTGCTTGTATTGGATAAAGACAATTTGCCCCGTTGATTAGCGAAACTATGAACTTAACTCCCGTGCAGTTCTTTAATAAGAGACTCCCCAAAGGCGCCAACCGGCTGTGCGCAATTTTGTGCATTTTTCTTTTGACCGCGGTGCCCGCCCTGGCTGATCCCGTAACCGCCAACCGTGTGGTCCAAACGCTTAGCAGTTCTCAAGGCACACTCGATCTCAGGCTCGACACGTTAGTCGCGCAGGATCCTGCCACCACGAAAGGCGGCACGAAGCAAAATAAACCAAGCGCCGAAGGAGCCAAGCCCGAGTCGATCACCGGGGTCGCAATCGTTTCTGAAGGACAACAACTCGGAGTCGAGTACATTGAAGAGGGCGAGGTCGACGGCACTATCTGCGATTGTGGTGAGATCCCGCCTATCATCACCGGCGGTTTTCCGAAGTGGCCATTCTTGTTTCTTGCCGCAGTGCCACTCGCCTTCATAAACCACTGCGACGATTGCGACGAACGCCAAGAGACGCCAACGCCGACCCCAACTCCGACGCCCACGCCCACGCCGCCTTCGAACCCGACGCCGACGCCAACTCCTCCGGGAGTGCCTGAGCCTGGTTCGTTGGTGCTGTTTGGATCGGGACTGGTCGCGGCAGGCGCAGGTTTAAGACGACGTTACGCGAAGATGAAATTGGCCCAGCAAACGAAGGAGGAAGAATAAGACAGTGTCGACACGCAGATTCATCCTCAGTCTTAAGTTTGTCTTTGCCGCTTTGCTGGCGCTGACTTTCCTTGGCGCTCAGGCGTCGAACGTCTCCGCGAAAACAAAGAAAGTGAAGTACGGCACGATCAAGATTCTTACTAACCCCGGTGGTCTCTTCTTCACCATCGATGGGAAACCGCGCGGCGAAACCACTACCGAATACCGCGCTATCGATCTCGAGCCAGGGGTACACAACGTACAGATTAAATTGCCTAACGGCCAATTTTGGATTCGCGATATTGAGATACCGGCCGGACGCGTCAAATGTGTTGTGGTGAACTATCGTCCGTTGCCGCCGATTGCGAAGTCCCCTTGTCCGTTCCCGGTGAACATCTCTGCGCCGAACCAGGTGACGGATGGTGAGATCATCACTTACACGGCTGACGTTGCGTACACCGGAAATACCGAGTTGAGATACACGTGGAAGGTCACGCCGTCGAGTGCGCGAATCATTAGTGGAGTGGGTACGCCCACGTTGAATGTCGACTCGACCGGGCTGGGTGGTCAGCGCATCACTGCGACATTGACTGCTGACGACGGATCATCCGATCCGGCGTGCGCGCAGAGTGCGCAGGCAGTTTCGAGCATTGCTCCGATTGAAAAGAAAATGATCGTCGCGCAGGAGTTCGACGAATGTAATAGTTGTTCTAATAACGATCAGAAAGCTCGTCTCGACAATCTCGGGGTGGAATTGCAGAACGATCCATCCACGCGTGCTTACATAATTGCCTACAGTGGTCGCATGAGCCCGCTGGGTCAGGTCGAGAAGCTGATGAGCCGCGCGCGCGAATACCTGGTATCACATCGCGGCATCGACGCTTCGCGTCTCACGGTCGTCAATGGTGGATTCCGTGAGGAAGACAGCGTTGAGCTGTGGCTGGTTCCGAGTGGCGCAGCCGCCCCGCAAGCAACACCGACGGTGCAGATGGGCGACGCCAACCCCGGCAAGAAGCCTGCGCGTCGCCGGCAGTAAGAGAATAGGTCCTATAAGTCCTATAGGACCTATTGCTTTGTGTCTTAGTGCCTTTGTGGTTTAAATTAAGCCTTCCCCGTTTAGCCCCCCGGCAAATTCCGTTTCAATCAATCAAGGAGAAACCGTTATGGCCGAAGAAGGCGGAAGCGCCGCCAATGTCGGAGTGGTAGCCATAGTCGTGATTTTTGTGCTCATCATACTGGTGGGGCTGTACATGTTTAGAGGACGAATATTCGGAGGTGGCGGAAGGCAAAACATCGACGTCAATATTCAAACACCAAGCAAATAGATAATCCACAGATTACACAGATTCAATAATCATTCTGTGTAATCTGTGGATATTTTACTAATGCGGGGAATTCTGTTAATCCTGTATTCGTGACTGCGCCAAACATCGATACCATCGTTTCTCTCGCCAAGCGGCGAGGTTTTGTTTTTCCCTCCTCTGAGGTTTATGGCGGTCTGGGTAGCGCGTGGGATTATGGTCCACTCGGCGTCGAGCTCTGCAACAACGTCAAGCAAGCCTGGTGGCGGTGGCTCGTCTACGAGCGCGACGATATCGAGGGCATCGACTCGTCGATCATTCTCAATCGGCTGGTTTGGCAGTACTCGGGCCATGAAGCGACCTTTCACGATCCGCTTGTAGATTGCCGCGAGTGCAAGAGCCGGATGCGCGCGGACAAACTCGAGGGATATTTTCCTGAGCCGAGCGAAGCCGGCCGCACTCCCCTTTTTGATGCGAACGAGCGGCTAAGAGGGGGACTCGTCAAATGTGCGCAATGCGGTTCGACGAACCTGACTGACGAGCGGTTCTTCAACATGATGTTCCGCACAACACTAGGAGCCGCCGCGGCTGAAGACGATCCGGCTGCACTCGCGTACTTGCGACCGGAAACAGCCCAGGGAATCTTTATAAACTTCCTCAACGTGCAAACCACGATGCGACGCAAGATTCCATTTGGAATCGCACAGATCGGAAAGTCATTCCGCAACGAGATCACGCCGGGCAACTTTATCCTGCGCACGCGCGAGTTTGAGCAGATGGAGATGGAGTATTTCGTCAAAACCGATGCGGAGCATTTCAAGCTTGTCGACGAGTGGGTGGCCCTTTATCTCGAGTGGTTCAAAGGACTGGGTATCGATACGGCGAACTTACAGCTTAAGGAAGTGCCTGCTGAAGAGCTGGCCCACTACTCGAAGCGCACTGTCGATATCATGTATCGCTACTTCCCGGAACGCGCGGAAGAGGAACGGCAGTGGGAAGAGTTGATGGGGATCGCTTACCGCACCGATTTCGATTTGCGTTCGCACTCGAGCAAGCCGACGGATGCAGAAGGCAAGCGCGTTAATCCCGACTCTACTGAGGATCTTTCGTACTTCGACGAGTCGATGAAGCAGCGGTTTTATCCGCACGTTATCGAGCCCGCGGCCGGAGTCAATCGGACCGTTCTGGCCGTGTTGATGGATGCTTATTCCGAGCGAACCAACGACAAGGGCGAGACGCGAGTGATTCTGAAGCTCAGTCCGCAACTCGCGCCGATCAAAGCTGCGATTCTGCCGCTGGCGAAGAACAAGCCGGAGATCGTGGGTATGGCGAAGGCGATCAAGCGCTCGTTGCAGCCCGTGTTGCGAGCGGTTTACGACGATACCGGCGGCATCGGAAAGCTTTACGCGCGACAGGATGAGATCGGAACGCCGTTTTGCATAACAGTCGATCACCAGTCGCTCGAAGATGAAGCCGTTACAGTTCGCGATCGTGATACGTGGGAGCAGGAGCGAGTAAAAGTCTCGGATCTGGCGGAACACTTGCAGAAGCGTTTGAAGCCGTTTCCGGTTGCGACGCCTGAGACGGCGAGCTGAGTTTTTTATGCCGGTTGTTAAGAAACGAAATCAGCAGACTGAGACGCGCCTGTTGCTGGAGTCTCCGGATCCGGTTGAGCTGCCGCCGGCGGAGATCGACGATAGCGCCGTGCTGGTCCAGTTTGACAAGCTCAAGCCGTACATCCCCGAGTTGCTGGAGACGCTACGAGCAGGGACTGTGGCTGAGCCGGTGCCGGTGATGATCGACGGTTCCACGTTTGCGATTCATGGGCCGACGCGCACGTTCTGGGTCAAACTATGGCACGCCGCCGGCAGCGATCTGACGAAGATCGATCGGGCCCAGGTGATCAGTTGCTTACCATCCACACGTGGCGTTCAGATAGTCGTCGAATCGCCTGAAGAAGAGTAAAAACTTAGCCGCGGATGAACGCGGATGAACACTGATCAGAAAGTTATCTTACTCGCACAGGATGTTCGGGACGCTGGTGGACGTGCGTTGCTGGTTGGTGGGTGTGTGCGTGATGCGCTGATGGGCGCACAACCTAAAGACTGGGACCTCGAAGTTTATCAATTGGACCCTGCCCGCCTGCGCGAGATCCTGGACCAGTTTGGACCAGTCAACGTCGTCGGCGAATCGTTTACCGTTTACAAGATCGGAAATCATCTCGACGTCTCCATTCCACGTCGCGAGCGCAAATCAGGACGCGGTCACAAGGCGTTTGTAATCGAGGGCGATCCGTCGATGAGCGTTGCCGAAGCGACACACCGCCGCGACTTCACTATCAACGCCATTCTTCAGGATCCACTTACCGGCGAATTGATCGACCCTTATGAAGGACGCCTGGACATCGAGCAGCGCGTTTTGCGTGCTGTTTCCACGGAGACATTTGCTGAAGACAGTTTGCGCGTTTTGCGCGCGGCACAATTCGCAGCGCGTTTTGATTTTGATATTCATGTGGACACTGTTGAGCTTTGCAGGTCGATCGATCTCGACGATCTTCCTGCCGAGCGAATCTGGGGTGAGTTGGAAAAGCTTTTGTTGCAAGCATCGCGCCCGTCGGTGGGACTCGAATGGCTACGCAAGCTGGGCGCCGTGAACAAACTCTTTCCGGAGATCCAGAGCCTGATTGACGTGCCGCAGGATCCGGAATGGCATCCGGAAGGCGACGTGTTTGTACACACGCAACTCGTGATCGATCGGGCGCGCGAGTTGATTGACGATCTTTCTTATCCGCGCCAGGTGACGGTGATGCTGGCGTCGTTGGCCCACGATTTTGGTAAGCCGGCCACCACTGAATTTATCGACGGCAGGTTGCGCTCGCGCGGACACGAGGAAGCGGGCGTGCCGCCGGCGGAGAGTTTTCTCAATCGCATCAACGTTCATACGATTGATGGTTACAACGTGCGCGGGCAGGTGATCGCGCTTGTGCGAGAGCATCTGAAGCCCGGTGAGTTTTATAAGAAGCGCGACGAGGTCGGCGAGGGCGCGTTTCGGCGGCTGGCACGGCGATGCGAGCCGGACTTGTTGTATCGAGTGGCGAAGGCTGACTCGTTGGGGCGTAATGCTGAATGGGTGCCGCGAGAGCAATGGTACGGGGCTGAAGCGCAGGAGTGGTTTATCCAACGCACGCGTGAGCTTGAGGTGGAGCAACGTCCGCCCGATCCGCTGTTGCTCGGTCGACATCTATTGGAGTTGGGTCTTGAGCCTGGGCCGCGCATGGGAGAGATCACGCGGGCGGTTTACGAAATGCAGTTGGATGGAAGAGTGCGCAGTTTGGACGAGGCGATCGAGGAGGCGAGGAAATTAATTGGCCGCAGATAAACGCGGATCAAAGCACGGATTTAATTTCGGGTTGTTGTTGGGTGACGCAGTGGATTGTGCCCATGCCCCAGACGAGTGGTTCGCAGTTGATTGGGACGATTCGGCGCGTGGGGAAAAACTTTTGGAGTGTTTCCACGGCGCGCGCGTCATTTGCATGGCCGAACACTGGAGCGAGAACGACGCTGTTGGCGATGTAAAAGTTTGCGTAGCTGGCAGGGAGACGTTCGAGATCGCGGGTGCCGGTGCTTGTGCCGCCCACCACGCCCGGCATCGGCAACGTGACGATCTCAAAAGAGTTTCCGGCTGCACCGGTCATTGATTTGAGTCGCGCCAGGTTGTCTTGCAGGATTTCGTAATTTGGATCGGCGGGATCATCTTCGACAGCGCAAGCAATGACGTTTGCAGCGATGAAGCGTGCGATATCGTCGATGTGCCCGTCAGTGTCGTCTCCGACAATGCCTTCGCCGAGCCATAAAACTTTGGTCACTCCGAGATAATCTTTCAAGTACTGTTCGATCTCTTCTTTAGTAAAACCGGGATTCCGGTTCGGATTGAGCAGGCACTGTTCGGTCGTCAACACGCATCCGGCTCCATTGACGTCGATGGAGCCGCCTTCCATCACGATCCCTGGCGCAAATCTTCGTAGCTTCAGGGTTGATTCCAAACGCAGCGGGATAGTGGCATCTTTCTTGAGCTCTTCGTACTTGTTTCCCCACGCATTGAAGATCCAATCGTTGAATGCGCCCTCGCCATCGGAGCCAATCAAAAAGTTTGGTCCATAGTCGCGCATCCACGAGTCAACTGTTTCAATATGGTGAAAGCGAATGCGGGCGGCGCTGCCGGCACTGCACCGCGCGCGCACTTTTTGCTCGGTTTCCGGATCGTCGACGAGCAGGTTGACGAGTTCGTGTGGAGTGAGAGCGGCGATCATCTGGAGATAGATCTCTTCGACCTGCGCCACCCTGCCGGGCCAGGTTTCCGGATCCTTGGGCCACGTCAACCAGGTCGACTGGTGTGGATGCCATTCCGCTGGCATGTGGAAGCCGAGCGCCGCTGGAGTCTTTGCCTGTGGTTCAGCCATCGAGTGTTTCAGAGCGAAGAGCTTTCAAACGAAAGTATCTATAGATTCCAACGAGGCTAATCAGCACCCAGAAAACTTCCATGAGCAAAGCAGAGAGATTGAAATCGTAGAGTAGTGAGACAACGATCAGGCTGGCGCCAACCGCATTCAGGAGCGAATACGCGAGGCCGTCGCTGCTGATTTTATTCAACTGCAACATCAGATACGTGACCATCAGCATCACCACTCCGGCGTTGCCCAGAAAATCCAAAGGGCCGTAGTTCATTGTGATTCACCAAATCTGAAACGCAGTCCCTCGTAAGCGTCGATGCGGCGGTCGCGCAGGAAGGGCCAGTTCTGCCGCGTCTCTTCAATCTTCGAAAGATCACATTGGACTACCAGCACTTCTTCGCTGTCCGCCGATGCTTTGGCAATGATGCGTCCGAATGGATCGACCACGAACGACTGGCCCCAGAAGGTGAGTTTCCCTTCTTTGCCTACCCGGTTGACCACGACCACGTAAACTCCGTTCGCGATCGCGTGACCGCGCTGAATGGTTTCCCACGCGGAATGCTGTGCCTCGTTCATTGACTGCTCTTCGTCGGGAAGCCATCCGATCGCCGTCGGGTAGAAGAGAAACTGAGCGCCGCCGAGTGCGGTCAGGCGAGCGGCTTCGGGAAACCACTGGTCCCAACAGACGAGTGTACCGATCTTGCCGTAGCTGGTGTCGTGAGTTTGAAAGCCCAGGTCGCCGGGAGTGAAGTAAAACTTTTCGTAGTAAAGCGGATCGTCCGGGATGTGCATCTTGCGATACTTGCCGGCTATTTTCCCGGAGGAGTCGATCATCACGGCGGTGTTGTGATAAACGCCGGCCACTCTCTTTTCGAAAAGCGACGCGACGATTACGACATTGTGCTTGCGCGCCACCTTGCTCAGTGCTTCGGTGGATGGACCGGGGATGGTCTCAGCAAGTTTGAAGAGCTGGATGTCCTCTGTCTGGCAGAAGTACTGCGAGCGAAAGAGCTCCTGGAGACATACGATCTGTGCGCCGCGTTCGGCGGCTTCCTTGATGCCGGCGATCGCTTTCTTAAGGTTCTTTTCCGGCTCCAGCACACAACTCATCTGCACCAGTCCCACGGTGATTACGTCGCCTGCGCGATTCTTTTTCGGCATGTGGCGAAGTATAGCAAAGCCTTTTCCACAGATTACACAGATATCTGCGTAATCTGTGGATACTGTTTTGGACATTGGAGTTTTGACTCGGTAAGATGTCCGGTCATTTTTAGCAATCTACTGAAAAGAGTAACGTGCATGATCGATTTTGAACTGACCGAAGATCACAAGGCGCTGGTGCAAACGGTGCGTGAGTTTGCGCAGAAAGAGGTGGCGCCACACATAAAGTCATGGGACGAGGAGCAGCATTTCGAGCCTTCAGTGTTGAAGAAGATGGGCGCTTTGAACCTGCTTGGTGTTTGCATTCCCGAGGAGTACGGCGGCGCCGGTTTCGACTACATCTCGCTGGGCCTGGTATGTGAAGAGCTCGAGGCGGTCGATACCTTTTTGCGCGTCGTGATGTCTGTCCACACCGGATTGAATTCGCTGACGCTTTACACCTGGGGCACCGAAGAGCAGAAGCAGAAATATCTCGCACCACAGGCCCGGGGCGAAAAGCTCGCCACTTATGGCCTGACAGAACCGGGCGCCGGATCGGACGTCGTCGGCGCACGCTCGACAGCACGTCGTGAAGGAAAGGAATGGGTCCTCAACGGCGAGAAGATGTGGATCAGTTTGGCAGACTTAGCTGACAACTTTCTTTTCTTCTGCTGGACAGACGAAGAGAAGCGACGCAAGCGCGATCACACCGGGATGTCGTGTTTCATCGTCGAGCGCAGCATGAAAGGATTCTCTTCGGGAACGATTCACGGGAAGATGGGTATTCGCGCCGGCAACACCGGATATTTTTCACTTCAAGACGTGCGCGTGCCGCAGGAGAACATGGTTGGTGAAGAAGGTGAAGGTTTCAAGATCGCGATGTTTGCGTTGGAGCAGGGACGCTACACGGTCGCTTCTGGAGCGACTGGAGTGATACGCGCTTCACGTGATGCTTCCGTTTCGTATGCAAACACGCGCGAGACGTTTGGTACGCGCATCGCGAACCACCAATTGGTAAAGCAGAAGATCGCTGAGATGGAAGCTGATTACCAGATGTGCCACTTGCTGTGGTTGCACGCCGGGTATTTGAAGAACGAAGGCAAGCCCAACGCGAAGGCAACAAGTCTGGCGAAATGGCAAGCCACCACACGGAGCGAAAAAGCTGCGTCAATGGCAATCGAGGTCCACGGCGCAAACGGTTATTCAAACGACTATCCGGTGGAACGCTACCTGCGCAACTGCAAGGCCGCCATCATCTACGAAGGCACGCGCGACATTCACACCTTGATGCAGGCCGACTGGGCCCTGGGCCTCAAAAAAGAGAAAGCCGCACGCAGAACACTGCCTGCCTGGAAAAAGTAACCTTGCCACAAAGGCACTAAGGCACGAAATGAAATTATGAATTAGTGCCTTCGTGCCTTTGTGGTGAAGATTAGTGGGACAGGAACACGTCCCACGCCCACCGGCCGGCACTCCCACTATCTCGTACCTTCGCCCGGTACTTAAACTCGTTGCCGTACTGGTCCACTCGCTTGGATTCCTTGAAGTCCAGCTCTAAGGCCACGACGTTCAATGCAGCGAGCGTCTGAAGCTCCTCCGGCTCGGAAATACCGTTGTGATTTCTGTCCTGCCACAAACGCAGACTGTTAAAGATCGAGTCGCGGCTGTCGACAATACCATCCTCGTTGCCGCCGTTTGCCGTCTTGTCAAACTCGGCCAGCGCGAGGAAGCCATTCTTGTTTGGCGCCGCCGGTTGAGCGGTAAAATCGCCAAACAACTCGGCGCCATTGTCGATCGCGCCATTCCCATCGCGATCGAGTGCCAGCCAGGCATCGTCTGAGCCCGC